>Ga0209088_10000577_pt1 | contig 25545 bp, 21 predicted proteins | sample S_140625_EF_Meta_FD_187324 | JGI IMG/M metagenome (GOLD analysis project Ga0209088, IMG submission 187324) | Freshwater microbial communities from Lake Simoncouche, Canada to study carbon cycling - S_140625_EF_MetaG (SPAdes) (version 2) | ecosystem: Environmental > Aquatic > Freshwater > Lake ... | reverse complement strand
AATTTACAAAATAATAAATATATTTATAATAAAAATGTTGGATTTATTATAAATACTTTTTTCTTTTAGTTTTTATACCAGAATTAGACACGAATCATCCTTTCTCTAAATATCATCAATATTAATTTCATCTTCACAATCAGCAATGATTGTACTCTTGTTTCCACTATTTTGCGCTAAATGAGCCTCAATCAGCTCCCTATATTCTTGCGTCTTGTCATCAGCAAATTCAATATCATTTGTCGATGTATCATTTGCTAATGATCCAATGGCTTTAGTATCATTTTCAATAAATGGACTCCAATCCACGTCAGTAAATGAATTTTTCAACTTACTTTTATCGGAATCTGAATAGACTTCGATCAAGTCGCAATTAAGTAGCTTCCCTTCATTCGCTACTTTCTCCCATTCACGTAAACCTACTAACAGCCACGTACCAGCCACAATAGTATTATCACGCTTTCCTCTTCCGCGAAATTTGCCACGAATATGACAATTCATTTCTTGACCCTTTAAATCGATTACGCGACATATTGAGCCGCCCATTATTTTTACCGCTTGTGCATATATTTCAGCAGGATCTTCTGATGCTCTCAAAGCATAAGACCCTTTGACTTGATTTTTACGCGCATATCCTTTTGCTTTATTACCACCGCTGCTGTTCTTGACCATTCTTATAATGTATATTGTACAATCTATTTATTATAATTTAAAAATATCAATTTTTTTTTGTAGGGGAACCAAGGTTCCCCCTACGACCCCCTCCTTTGCTTTTCTTCTCTCTTCCTTGCTTTTCTTCTTCTTCATTGCTTTTCTTCTTCTTCATTGCTTTTCATATAAGAATTGTAAATAGTATTCAAATCACTATTACCATGTATGAATGGTTTACATTGTTCAACATCAAAATGCACGATTTTTTGAATACAAGAATACAAAATATAACGATCTAACGAAAAATGATCCAATTGTCTATTGATTGTATTTGGCAAGTTCAATATTTTCACAATTTCCAAAGCTATGAACTGCAATAAATGTTTGGAAGGATGATTAAAAGTATAAAACAACAATTTTTCTTTAAAATTTTCTTCAATAAAAGGTATAATATTAATAAAATGTGTATAAGGTTTTTTATATTGTAACATACTTTCATAATGATTTTTTAAGCTCATTAAAGTAGAATCTAATATAACCTGTAATTCATCAACCGATTTTAAATCATCATTTTCAACATATTTTTGTCTATAATAATCAACTCCAAGATTTTTTTCAATACAATCCATCATGCATGTGTGACTATATTTATCAGATTTATCATAAATTAAATCCAAATAATAAAAATCAAAATGACAATTGTTTACAAAAATAACAATTGCGCCTTCTTTACATTTATTGACAACATAATTAGAAGCTAAATAATACTTATCTCTATAATTATCACAAATAGGCTGTGTTATAACAATATCACTTTGTTTCAAAATATCATCAAATTCTATCTCACTTAAAAGAGTAGAAAAACAAGGAATAAAGGTATTAGTACACATAGTAGATGGTAGATTCATTGTATTTTTTATGCATTCCAGTTGACAATTACCATAAAATAAAATATTTTTCATCTTATAATTTTATAATATTTTTATTTTTTTATAAAACCTTACTTTTTATTTCTGCAATATTGAAATGATTCTTATAACATTGCAACCAAAAATTTTCATCAAATACATCAACCAAAGAATGTATCGATTTTCTCCACAAAATATTTTTATCAGTAAAATCATAATTGTTAATTTGTAAATGAGTCAATAATTCTTCATGATAGTTATTTAATTTAGTTTCTTCCTCTATTACTGATTCCGATAATTCACTATTGTTTTCCTGTTTTGAAATATCACTATCACTATCAGTATCAAATTTAGAATTTTCGTCTAGAATATTCATTTCAGGTTCTTCATATTCTTCATGTTCTTCGTCAAATTTGGAATTATCCATGTTAAATTCACTCAAATTTTCACTCATATCACTAGTAATGCTTACATTATCATAAACATTATGCATATCAAAATCATCGGGTGTTTCATCTATAATATTATTTGTATCTATTAACTCGATATGACTAGAATCATAGTTAAAAATAATGATATCATAACTTGGAAAATTATCTAAATAACGGATACATAATTCAGAATAAGTTTTGTCTGCCTCCAAGTTGTCTATTTTTTTAAATGTCAAGTATTCTGTAGTACAATTTTTGATAAACATTTCATACACGTATTTGGTATCTTTATTTTCCTCTATTTGAATGATTTGAATTTGATCGCTATTATATGTTTCTACTATTTCTGCTTTGGAACTTAAAGAATGAATCACCACTAGTTTACAATATTTGTTCATAGTTTGTTGATTGAAATTTGAAATATATTTTTCAAAATCTTCTTCTTCGTTGTTCAAATAATAGAACCATGTAAGTTTATATGGATCTTCTATTGTTTTTAATTTTGAAATATCATAAGTGATTTTATTTACAAAAGTATCTAAAGAAATAGCAGTTTTATCCATATTTTTTAAGTATTTATTTGCATCTATCATCTTTTTGAAAATATAATTTTCATCTGAAAATTTGTCCAAATCATTCACATGTTCAAAATACAAAGGATAATCTACACCCAAATATTCTTCTATGGATGGATTTCGATTAATAATAATCGGTGTATTATATTTAATGCATTCCAAGACTAAATTGTTTGCAACCGCATCCGCTAAATCACAGAAAATACAACAATTAGTAAATATTTTGATGTATTCTTCATCTTTTAATTCATACACAATTTGAATATTTTTATCGATGTTTTGAAATTGTTTTTCAAAAGATTCTTTAAATTCTTCTTTTACTAAAATACTTTTTTTGTAATTGGAATGTAAAGGTAGATTTAAAAAAGTAGTGAAATTTCGCAACCACCATCCAATATGATAAAATGTTCTATTTTTCATAAACTTATTTATGTCAAATAAATCATTTTTTTTGTAATTATATACATTGATTGGATGATATACAGACACAATCTTGTTTTTAAATTCCGGATAATTGGTCAAAATATAATGTTTGTGATACAATGACAATACATATAAAAAAGTAATAGAATCAAACAATTTGCTCGTATGCATAACTTGAATGATATGTTTGTTCAAAAGAGAAAGATCATTCAATAGAATACCTTTTTTTGTTTTATATTGATTATAGGTTTCGAAAGGTGGACCATGTAAAAAAGAAATCACATTTAATTGATGATCTTGAATCATAGAGATACTATTTTTAGATTGCATCTTATTACCCCATACTAATAATTTTTCAACCCATTCATCCAAATAATATTTATTGTTCAAAATAGCATCTTTAAAGGAGGCATGTTCGATTAAATAATTGATGGATGATTTCCAACCAAAAAAATGCTTACCACAATTGGTATATTTTTTTTTAAAATATATTTTATTTTCAGAAAAATCGCTACTAACATCTTGTTCTATTTCAATGATTTTTTTGTATATTTCTTCTTCTAATTTTTTCAAATCAGATAATTTTCTTCCCTCATTAAACCCATAAAGTATAAAATGTTTCCACGCTTGTTGTTTAGATTTAATATAAGATAAATCTTCGTAATTGTTTACATATGTTTTCCATTGAAATGTTTTATAATCATCAAATAACAAAATATTTTCGCAAATTCTATTTTCCGCTTTACCATGAACCATCCAATGTTTCCATGCTTCTTCTTTTGTATTAATACTAGATAAATCTTCATAATTCGATACATACGATTCCCAGTCAAATTGTTCGTATTCTTTTTCGTCATTTTGATGCACAATAACTCTGTTTTCTGCCTTACCATGAGTGATCCAATGTTTCCAAGCTTCTTCTTTTGTATCAATACTATATAAATCTTCATAATTGGATACATACGATGCCCAATCAAATTGTTCATATTCTTTTTCGTCATTTGAACAAAATATGACTCTATTTTCTACCTTACCATGAGTGATCCAATGTTTCCAAGCTTCTTCTTTTGTATCAATACTAGATAAATCTTCATAATTTGATACATACGATTCCCAGTCAAATTCTTCATATTCTTTTTCGTCATTTGCACAAAATATGACTCTATTTTCATGTTTTCCATAGTTAATCCAATGATACCAAGCATCTTCCTTTGTTTTAATAAAAGTCAAGTCTTCATAAGTAGTAATATATTTTTTCCAATCAAAAATTAAATAATCTTTAATTAATTTTTTTTTGCTAAAACTATTTTTGTTCATAAATATATATTATAAATATTTTTTTAATTACCAATCCAATTTTTATAAACGAAAATATCACCATACCATTTTTTATCATTCATTGGATAATAGATGTTTTGTGAAAAAAAAGCCAAAAATCCTATTAGCCAAGAAAATGTACCACCTGATAAAATAATATTATTGCAAGTACTACCAAACATAATGGTTTCTTCTTCATTAAAATTAATAATTTTCAATGAATATTTTTGAATTAAATTTACACAAATAAAACTATTTAAATTATCACTACATATGTATCCATGATTGAAATTACTATTTTTTATTATATTGTCGTAATAATCAAAATTACTATGAGAGCCCATTTTTTCCACATCATCTAAACGGACATGAATAAATAAATCATTATTGTTTTTATACCTATTGGAAAATTTATTTTTCTGTATTATTTTTTGTTTTATTTTTTCTTTGTTAAAATAAATTTCCAAAAATAAGCAAAATTCATAATTTTGAAACCACACCTTGTTGGTAATAATAATATTTGTAAAATTTGTATTTTTGTTCATTAAATCAAAGTAATTTATTTCCGTAATATAAGTGTTTTCTTCATAAGTATGCTCACCTATAAATAATTCAATGCCTAAATTTAAAAATTTGTTATAATATTTATAAGTTGTCTTTAAATTGTATTTTTTTGAAATAAAGTGTAAAACCATATTTATAAAAAAAAGATTACCAAATCTACCATTATGAATTTCAGTATTGTTAATCACAATATCTGTTGCAGGTTTTATAATTCTATTTTCGCGTCGTCCATGTAATATCCAATGATGCCATGCCTGATCTTTATCTAAAAAGGCACATAAATCATTATTGTTTTCAATATATTCTATCCAGTTAAATGATTTTTTTAAAGCTAATACATCGTCATATTTTTTTTTCAATGTATCTAATTTTTCACTATCTTTATCATTTGAGTCGTCAAATAAATTATACAAAATATTATTGTAAAAGTATTGTCTGTTTTCATGGATACCATGATTTTCCCAATGATGCCAAGCTTCCTCTTTTTTATGAATATGTTTTAAATCATCATATTTATTTATATAACTTTCCCAATCAAAATTATTATATGTTTTTTCCATTAGTAGTAAAGTATATAATAATTTTATAATAAAAACAAAAATTAAAAATTAAAAACAAAAATAAAAACAAAAATAAAAACAAAAATAAAAACAAAAATAAAAACAAAAATAAAAACAAACAAAATAAATAAAAAAAATTAAAAAAAAATAAAACTAATCTATATTATTTATTATGAAAACAATTATACATGTATGGACTCACGAATTTAATATTGATAAGCAACATTTATTTAAATACAACTATTTTAATGAAAAAGAATTTTATTTTGGTTTAGGCGATTTAATTAGATCTACCATCAAACTATATGAATTATCTAAAATTATGAATTTTAAATTAGTAGTTGATATTCAATTACATCCTATTTCGTCTTTTTTAGAAATAAACAAAAATGAATATAGTGATTTAGTTTTACAAAACAAAAATAATATAAATTATGTTTGTTATGGAGCGGTTGAAGATTATATTCAGCAATCTAATGAAGATATTTTATTTATTTTAACAAACGATTTTTTTGAGGGTATTGTGTCCAATGATTGCAAAACATTCATTAAAACAATATTAACACCTACTATGGAATATGAAAAATATATAAATTATTTATTATCTACTATACCTTTTGACAATTACAATATTTTACATTATAGATTAAATGATGATGAATTTAAAAACAATAATAGTTCTAAAAAAACGGAGCAATTAAATTTTTTGATTTCTAATATGAATAAAAGCAAAGAAGACAATGATGTATTGATAACAGATTCGTTATCATTTAAACATCATGTATTTTTAAACACCGATGTATTTCTTTTTGATTGTAAACTATGTCATTTAGGATTATCAAAAGATTATTATGCAATAAGAGATACATTGTTTGAATTTTTTTTAATTACGCGTGCATGTAAAATAAAAACATATTGTAAAATTCATAAAGTTTCAGGGTTTGTAAAATGGATTTCTAAAATATATGATATACCTATTTACATTCTAGAAGATTAACAAAATCAATTGTACTTTCTAATCCTTTTTCTATATCCATAAATTCAAAGTCTCCAAAAAAATGATAAAATCTATTCATATTTGGTTTCATTATATTTGTTTCCTTTATTGTATCCTTATTTTCAAATAAAATATTATTTTTAAATTTCAATATTGTTGTTATTTTATTTATCAAACTTTCTAATGTTATTACGCCTTTAGGATTAAAGACAATAACATTTCCTTTTATTTCTTCATGTAACATAGAGATTTCTACTATTTTTGCAATATCTTCAACATATACTAAGTTTACCATTGTATTTTTATTGGATGTCACAATCATATTAGTATTATTTTTCAAATGTGATTTTATATTTGCAATCATAGATGGTACGATTCGACCATTGATTGAAAAATCATCATTTTCACCAAATATATTTGTCAATAATAAACATACAATAGTTATTTTGCATTCCTTTACAAATAATTTTATTTGAGTATCCAACACCTTTTTTGAGGTTAAATAACCAACATTGTATTCTATATTGGTTTTTTGTATATCATTTTCATCATAATTTTCATGTATAGTGTCCCCAAATAATCGATAAGATGAGAACATGATTATTTTTTTTATATGTAAATTTTTACATGCAGTTAAAATATTGTTATTTAAAAAAATATTTTCATTTAAAATGTCATAATCACTATAGTTTTCATTTTTGACAGAACTCCCAACAATTCCGCAACAATTAATAACTATTTCTGGATCCACGTTTTCTATCAATGTTCTTAACGTATTTTGATTTTTAAAATCAACATCACTTCTATTGATACAAGATATGGTGTATTTATTTTCAAAGTATTTTTTTATATTTTTACCTATAAAACTAGTAGAAGCTAAAATTAAAATTTTTTTTTCCATACTATTAGTATATGTTTGAAGTTTTTGAATTAGATGAAACGCAAAATTTAATGAAATCATATAATGTTATTATTTACGGAACGATTAGAGATATTGAAGATCATTTTATCAAATCATTTAAAAATATAGATTTATTATGCAATTTTTTCAACAATGCATATATTATTATTTTTGAAAATGATTCTAAAGATGAAACAAGAAATTTATTGACAAAATGGGGATCGTCTAGTAACGGAAATGTTGTTAAACATGTAATACTAGAAAATAATTTAAATGCACAATATCCATTAAGAGCCCATAGATTAGCTTATTGCAGAAATCGAATATTAAATTACATTTTTGAAAATAAATTAAATGAAAGTTATCAATATGCAATCCATTGTGATTTAGATGACAGATTTTGGTCATTGGACTATGAATCCATATGTAATTGTTTTCAATATGATACTAATTGCTGGGATGCAATGTTTCCTATTAATAATAATTATACTTATTATGATTTTTGGGCTTTACGATGTAATGAATCATGGTTTCAAAAAAATATATTTTGCTGCGAAATAGAAAACAATGAAAAATGTAATGAATTTGAAAATCATGTTGGCGAATTTAGCTCTTTTTTATTAAGTAATAAAAATACTTTAATACAAGTACATTCCGCATTCAATGGTATTGGAATATATAAATTGAGTTCTCTTTATAATTGCAGATACAATGCGGACTATATGTGCGGTAAATGCAATGGACAAAAAATAGGTTGTTATGAAGACAATGATCATATTGGTTTACATAAAAGTATGATAGCAAATAATTGTAAATTATACATAAATACAAAAATGATGTTGGAAAGTAAAGCTTTTACTTATCAAAGTTATTCCACATTTATCAAAAATTTAAAAAATATACCAAACATAGGAAAAGATCCGTTGCAATATGTACTTTATTCAAAACTAGTAGATACAAATCACATATGGGTAAATGGGGCTAAAAATATGGGTATTTATGAAAATAAAATTAGCAATTTTACATCCAATCCTGTATGTTCTTTTTGTATAGAAGAGAATACTTATTATATAAACGATTTCATAAACAATAATGTGATTAAATATAGCGGTAATTTATCTAAAAATATATGTCATTTCATCTTACATAACCAAGATGCCCTTATTTCATTTATTCATATAGATTTTAATAATTACCATCAAACTATAAACTTATTTAATAAATTATATAAAAAAATAAATAATAATTGCATTATAGTATTAGAAAAATATGTAAATTTTAATGAATATTTATTAAATGATCTACACGCTTTTTATGAATTTGTACAAAAATATAATATTGTATTTGAATATATTGGTATGAATGGTTCTTTTTCAAAATCGAATCATACAGGTATTGCTATTAAAATTAATAACAACCCAAATATATCAAAAATAGATATTACAAGTGATTTCTTTAAGTATGAAGATGAATGTATATATTTTGATTGGATAAAATATAAAGAAAATCACAAAGATTTAGTGCATGTTAGAACAAAAGAAGATGCATGGGAACATTGGTTAACTTATGGAAAAAGGGAAGGAAGAACATATTGTGAAAAATCGAAAATAAAAGAAACAAACATGGAAAGAAAAAATTTTGATTGGCAAAAGTATGCAAAAACATATAAAGATTTAAATGAAATTACAACAAAAGAAGAAGCGTGGCATCACTGGATATATCATGGAAAAAAAGAAGGAAGGCAATATTTTACGAATGAGTCAAAGGAAAAAAATGAGTCAAATGATAAAAACGAGTCCACAGAGTCAGAGAAAAACAATTTTGACTGGAAAAAATATATTCAAAAAAATGAAGATTTATCTCATATTAAAGAAAAAGAACAAGCATGGCATCACTGGATATATCATGGAAAAAAAGAAGGTAGAACATATTACGAAAAAAAAAATATAGATTCATCCAAAAATTTCGATTGGAAATTTTATATTGAAAACAATCCAGATTTAAGTCATATTCAAACCGAAGAAGAAGCTTTATATCATTGGAATCATTATGGAAAAAATGAAGGAAGAAATTATATGAATAAAAATTTTGTAAAATTTAATAATTTTGATTGGAAATATTATGTTGAAAATAATCAAGATTTAAATGAAATTAAAACAAAAGATGAAGCCTGGGATCACTGGATAAATCATGGTCAATACGAAAATAGATTGTTTAAGAAAAAGCTTAAAAAACAAGAATTTATATTTTAAATATAAATATATAAAAGTACAAATATATACTTTTATATTATATAATGATTTGGGATGATTTTTTAGAAGATTTATTTCAAAAACATATATACACTATCAATAATAATAGTCCATGTGATATTGTTTTATGTGGGTCATGTCATATGGCAACCATTGGATTTATGCTGAACAAATTATTAAATTATCAGTATAATATTCATATTATTATATGTTGGATTTTTGAAGAAAAAAGAACTCAACATTTTGATATGGTTTCTATAAATAATAGAATACAAGATCTAGTTTCAAAATGCATTATCTTTTTATATCATCAAAATGTTGGTGATCATTCAATAAACGCTACAAAGTTACATTCTCTAACAAACCCAGATTGTTATAAATTAATAGTACCCAATTATAGATTAGATTATAATACTGAAAATTATAATAATTCTTTAGATATACTCAATTCTCGTATTTCAAATAGTAGTTTCCCAGAATTTAAATTTATTATTGAAAATCATAAGAATATCATTTTTTTTAACTCACCACATCATCCAACACATTATCTATTATTTTTACAAAGTCAAAGTATAGCCAACAAAATACTTAAAACAGAAGACACTATTTCTATTTCCAATTATTTTGATATAAATAATAGAAATTATTTTAAAGAATTTAAGTATATTATTTTACCTAATAGAATAGAAATAACACCAGAAATAAGTAAACATACTGGAATTCAAACAAATGCTGAATATTTTGAAGTAAATGTTCTTTAAATTATTATTAATATAATTAATTAAAGAACTTAAAGACTAAGCGCGGAAAAATAAAAAATTTAGAAATAATATATACTGATATTATATGTCTAACCAAAAAATTTTAATTACTGGAATAACTGGTCAAGATGGCTCAAATATGGTAAGATATTTACTTAAAAATACTGATTGTCTTATTTATGGTGCTATACGTAGATTATCTGTGAAAAATCATGAAAATATAGAAGATATAAAGGATGAACGTTTTACATTCATAAATCTAGATATTCTAGATCAACAATGTATTATAAATGCAATCAAAAAAATACAACCAAATTACGTCATTAATTTTGCGGCTCAAAGTTTTGTTGGCGAATCGTGGAATACACCTGTTCATACATTTACAACAAATACGTTGCCTATTATTTATTTTTTGGAAGCCATACGCGAATATGTACCCAGTTGTCGTTTTTATTCAGCCGGCTCTAGTGAAGAAATGGGTGACGTCGATTATTCGCCCCAAGATTTAAAACATCCTATGAAACCAAGGAGTCCTTATGGTGCTAGTAAATGCGCTGCTAGACATTTGGTGAAAGTATATCGCGAAAGTTATGATTTGTTTGCAATTCATTGTATTCTTTTCAATCACGAAGGTACAAAAAGAGGAAAAGAATTTGTAACTCGCAAAATTACTTCCAACATTGCTAGAATAAAAAAAGAATTGGAAAACAATCAAGAAGTGACACCTTTTGAATTGGGTAATATTTACGCAATAAGAGATTGGAGTGATTCAGAAGATTTTGTTGAAGCAGTTTGGTTGATGTTGAACCAAGAAAAACCACGAGAATACGTGTTGAGCTCGAATGAAACCCACAATGTAAAGGAATTTATCGATTTAGCATGTGAATATGCAGGATTGAAAGATTGTATATGGAATATCAGCGAAGAAAACCCATTAGATACAACTTTAATATGTAACGGACAAGTTATTTTAAAAATAAACGAAGACTTGTATAGACCTGCCGAAGTAGAACTATTATATGGAGATTCTACAGAATCTAGGAAAGCTCTTTGTTGGGAACCTAAAACATCCTTTTGTGACCTTGTTAAAAAAATGGTATATAACGATATTCAATTACAAAAATAAGTTACGAAAAATAAGTAATAAAATTATTTATTTTTTATTTTTATAATATATGCCGAGTATTCCACCCGATTTTAATTGGAAAATATATCTTTACTTAAATCCAGATTTAAATCAAAATTGTAATGAAGAAGAAGCAAATAATCATTATATCAATTATGGAATAACGGAACAAAGAAAATATAAAATAGATGACTTTGAATACAAAACATATTTATTATTAAATCAAGATTTGGATCAAAAAACTATGGAAAATGAAGCATTCGATCATTTTGTAAACTATGGTATGTACGAAAATAGAAAGTATCAAATAGATACACCCGAAATAAAAGAGTATTTAGAATTAAATTCATATGAAATGCATGAAATACTACATACTATAACATCAAATTATAATTTTAGTGATATTTCAATGTTTTCATCAAAACCTGTTGTTAATTATTCTTCTAGTAACTTTATAAAACTAGATGATGTTTATGAGAATTTACCAAGAGGATGTCACAATTCTAAAGAAAAAATAAATATAGACGTCATATGTTCATGTATTTTAATTATAGATTTTGATAATGGAGGTGGAGGTACGAGTGTTTTTTTAGAAAGTATTCTATCAAAATATAAAAAGTATCAAACATTTTTAATTGCTAGAAATTTTGATGGAAAAATATATTTTACTATAAATGATGAATACGAACTAGAAGAATCATATGATGAAGATCATGCAACTATTTTTATATGTAATAACATAAATAAAATAGAAAAAATTTTTGTAAACCACATAAAGAGTCACACATATGAATTTTTAGATTTTTTATTTAAATTAAATAAAGAAATTACTACAATCACGCATGATTTATCATTATTATTCAATGAATATCAAATTAATTTTAATGATATAGATAATTACATAGTAGATTCATCAAAAAGTTCTAAAATAAATATTAATAAATATGATAAAATTATAACGCAAAATATTGCAAACTTATATATTTATAACAACTACATAGTAGATAAAAGTAAAATTATTATATCCCCTTTACCAGATTATAAACTTTCTAAAGATTTAATAAATACTTCGAATACTAATATAGTAGTAGGTATCATAGGAGAAATTAGTGATTGTAAAGGTAGATTAGAATTAGAAAAAATAATTAATTATTATAAAAATTCAAATATTACATTTGTTGTTTTTGGTAATAGTGATCTTGGATCCTTTGAAAATAAATATCCATACAAAAATGTACATGAACTAAATGAGTTACTCATTTGTCATAAACCTAATGTTTTGATAGAACTCACCATATGGCCTGAAACGTATAGCTACACATTAACTCTTGCAATGATAACACAATTACCAATATTATATTTAAAAAAAAATGGTTTTTCTGTTGTAGAAGAAAGATTAACAAAATATACTAATTCATATCCATTTACGTCTATAAGTGATCTTGATACTCTTATAAATAGTAAAAAACAAGACTATTTTTATACAATAGAACCTATTATTTATTTTAATGAAATCTGGGATAGTTATTTTATTACAAAAAAAGAAAAGAAAAATATTATTACAAAGAAAAATAAATATGATATAAAACCTTATATCATTTATTTTCCTCAGTTTCATGAGATTAAAGAAAACAATATATCCTTTTATCCTGGATTTTCCGATATAAAAAATTTAGATTTATTATCAAAAAGCAATATGAATATTAATATTGAAACACCTTCATTGAAAGAATATAATTTAACAGAGTTTACAGAATATGACTATATGAATAAAAAATCAATATTACAAAAACAAATAGATATTATTGATAACTATAACATTTCTGGGTTTGCAATTTATTACTATTGGTTCTCAAAAAATACTATAACGGAGCAAAATTTAATTATGGAAAATGTTATCAATCAATTTTTTGATGGTTCGATTGATATGAAAAATAAAAAATGTTTTTTAATATGGGCAAACGAATCATGGACAAATAATCCGGCTTTTGGTACAACAAATGAAAGAATTGAAACTGATTATTCAAATCCAGAAACATTTGAAAAAATTTCAGAAAAATTGTTACCTTATTTTAAAAACAATACTTATTTAAAAATAGATAATAAACCTGTATTTGAACTACATCATCCATGGTTTATCACGTTAGAAGAAATAGATATATTTTATAATATAATAAATAATAAGTGTATTCAAAATAATTTTAATGGCATACATTTTATAGTAAATTCAATTAACGGAACTTATAATAAATATATAAATCGTTGCCATCATTTTAATTATAAAAAAGCAAAATCATGTTTTTTTGATTATAAATCGCAGAATAATTTTTTAGATTATAAATTGTATTTGAAAAATGATATTAGAGAGAATAAAAATGAATTAGAAACCTTAGTTTTTGATTTTAATAACAAAGCAAGATTATTTAAACCAGATAAATTGTCTAAGGCCACAACATGCATAAATAATACAGAAATAAATAAGTTACTTTTTATGGAAAAAATAATTAATAAATATAATAAAGATACACAAAGTGAAGTTGAAAAAATTTTATTAATAAATTCTTGGAATGAATGGGGAGAAAAGATGACTATAGAACCATCTGAAGAATATGGATACTACTACTTGAATTTATTGAATCAAAAATTAATGTAAGAAATAGAAAATATTTTATTTATATAACTTATACTATATGAATAAAACACTTATTGGAAAAAATGGTTATCTTTTTTTACAAAATGATTCTTGCCAAGAATTAGAAGTGCATAATAATAATCTTTGTTTAGTTAGTAATAATTTTTATGAAAAATATGAAAGTATAAAAGATAAATTTTTATTAATTGTATTTCCAAATAAATCATATATATGTTCTGATTTTTTACCTGAAGGTTACCATTTAATACATCGTCCAGGGTTTGATATATACAAAAATTATTTTAATGAACATATTTTGGACGGATACTCATTTTTAAAAAATGCATCTGATACTTATTTTAAAACGGACACACACATAAATAATAAAGGTGCCATCATTATTTATAATGAATTTATGAATAAAATAAATCAATTATTCAATTGTAACATGAATGCAATTAATTATACATGTAATAAAATAGAAGTTGATGATTTAAATTCATTAGGGCTCGCTATTGGCGACTTAACATGGGATATAAACTTAGGTGATCAAATATTAGAATCGAAAAAGGATACTTATTATGAAATCATTGATAGTGCACAATTATATGTAAAATATACTTTTGATGAAACATCAGAAATTAAAACACTTGAATACATAGATAATACTATTGTAGATAAAACTATTGATAATGTTCATAAAAATTTAGATTGGAACATTATTAGTAAATATATTTTATTTAAACAAAATATACATTGTGATAATAAATTGAAAGTTGTAATTTTCTATGATAGTTTTCTATGTTCTACATTACAATTATATATGAATTTGTTTTATGAAGTATATTTTGTAAAAGCATGTTTCGATCATCGTATTATAGATGTAATACATCCAGATTATATCTTTGAATTTAGAGTGGAACGATTTTTATTTTAATTACTATAGGTTCCATTCAACATATTCAAAATATCACCTACTTCATGTAATTCATATTTTCTATAACTTTTTTCATATAACCCCCACACTAACCCCATAGAATTATCACCTGATTCTGACCATCTTTCGTAATAATATCTATCATCTGTTATAATAGGATTTTCACATGTTATTAAATAAGTTCCTCGTGCCCAATAAAAATTAAGCCAGCAAAAATTTTGACCATGCTGATTACTGGGAAATAAAGTAGCTTTCATAACTTCGGAATGATTATCAAATATTTGAATAGTTTGCATATAATTATGAAACAAGCCAGTGGTCAATGTTTTTTCATAAATATGCCTTTCATCAAAGTTATCATAATTGAACATTCCTTTGGAATGCAAATATATAAAATATTTATGGGGTTCTAAAACTGCTAAATCGTATAGTTTTTTAATACCATAATACTCATATTTATTTTCTACGTGAAAATTGATTTCATATTCATAATCTTTTACTACTTCATTTATAAAATGTGTAATACTATCTACTAAATGAACATCTTCACAGCAAACTTCTATATATATTTTTGATACATTTAAAATACCATAATTAACCATATCATTTAATTGACCAGTAATGATATTTTTATAATTTTTATTTTTATTGATCCAACAAAAATATACAATGTTTAATACTTTCATTATATTATATTACAATAAAAATTATAATTGGTAACATAATAGTGTCTATAAATATCTACTATTTTAATAAAAATGTATATTTATTTAAATTATCTTCTAGTCCAAGTAGATCAATATTCATTGATTTTAATAAAGAACCATCGCCGGAATAGTTCATTGAATTGTTTTTTATTATATTTATTTTTGATTCATCTTGTAGAATAATAGTAGCAATATCAGATAATTTATATTTTTTCTCATAACAAATATTGATTGTTTTTTGTAAACTGGTTTGACTATTTACATTATCAAAATAAAATTTTACAATTTTTATAAAATCATCTTCATAGACAAAATCAAAATATTTATCTTCAAAAATGGTAACACTATTGCCATTCTTTTTGGCAGTAAAACAACTTTTTATAAATCGATCTGGTTCCTCATTTACATGAAATATATTGAAAATTCTAAAATTATAAACGTTGTTGTATTGTAAAGATCGTTTAAAAATATTATATTTTGAAAAACCATAATAGTCTGTAGGAATGGTATACAATTCTGATTCTTTTCTATTCAATATATCTGTACTTCTGTCATAAATAGCAGCAGAATCAAAATTTATAATCATCTTAAATTTATCTGCAAAAAATAATAAATTTTCAAACATGACTAGATTTTTATGAGTAACATCTCCATTTTCTTCTTTTGTTCTTCTTCCACCCAATATAGCAGTATGAACTAAAATATCGAAATTATTTTCTGTTAAATATTTTTCTATTTGCGTAAAACTTAAAACATCTAAATCATTTCTAGATAAATTTGTAATTTCATATTCATCACCTTGTAAATTATTTTTTATCATTTTTGCTATGTTTCCGTTTCCGCCTGTAACCAATACTTTCATTATAATTAATAATTATATTTTATTTATGTATAAAAATGAGTAATAAAAATATTTTAATCTATCCACATTTACCCTTTTCTTTAAGTGATGGTGGAACCAATGTTCAATATTATTTAGCGTATATATTGTCAACATTAAATGTAAACGTTCAAATATATAACGTACATGATAATAATAAATGTAATCAAACTTTTAATAATTTTGTAAGCGATATTAATAGTGTAGATTTTGATAACACAATTGTAATTTATTGTGAAGGAATAAAAGGAAATCCATTACATGCAAAATATGTGGTAAGATGGATGTTAAGTAAGTTAGGACAAAATGTTCCTCATGACTATTATTATACATGGGGGCCAAATGAATTGGTATATTTTTTTAATAATGAGATAAATATGATTCATGAAAATATAGATTTTAAGGTATTATCTTTATTTTATATTAATCCTAAAATACAAAATAATAATAATAAGGAAAGAAAAGGATTATGCTATACCATTAGAAAAAAACATTGTTTTTCTCAAGAGATTGATATACATGCTATAAATAAAAAAGTTTATAATTGTAAAAAATTAAATCCATTTGAAATAACTTATAATCATAATCAAGATGACTATATTAATATATTTAATAATTTTGAATGTTTTATATCATACGATCCTTTGACATTTTTAAACATAATTGCTATTCTTTGTGGATGTATATCTATTGTGTATCCAGTTGAAGGTGTATCAAAATTAGATTATTTTAAAATGACGCCATTTTATCAATACATGGTTGAAAAAAATTGTTTTGAAATTTACGGGTTAGCTTATGGTACAAGTATTGAAGAAATTATTTATTCTAAAAGTACGTTACATTTAGCAAAACAACAAATGATGGATGTACAAAATTGGTTAGTAAATAAGTACGTCAAACAATTTATAGTAGATATTAATGATTGGGATAACAACACAAATACACTTGAATATTATAAAGATTCTATGTTAGAAAATAAATACAAAATCGATACAGAGCTATATAAATATCTTCATACTGATTTAAGAAATATGACGGATGTTGAAGCTATTCAACATTATAAAATGTGCGGTAAAAAAGAAGGTAAACTTGCAAATATAAATAATTTTTATGAATTGTATCCGGACTTTGATGTAAATGTTTATAAATCACTTCACGATGATTTAAGAAATATATCAGATACTGAAGCAAAAATGCATTATTATATGTATGGTAAAAGCGAAGATAGAATTACAAATATGAATTTTTTATGTGAATTATATCCAGACTTTGATATAAATTTTTATAAATCAGTTCACGATGATTTAATACATATGTCAGACAATGAAGCAAAAATGCATTATTATGTATATGGTAAAAAGGAAGGTAGAATTATAAATGAAAAATATATTCCTAATGAAGAATTACAAAATATGAGTGATTTGTACAATTATTACTATAATATACCAATAACGAATAAAAAATATAATGAATATGATTTTGTAGTAAATGATGACTATTCTTTACCGATGTTAGATGATAAAATAGAGAATTTAATACCTGATCATTCATATTTTAGAACAATAAATTCATATGAAAAATTAGCAGAACATTTAAAACAATACGAAAAAAAATATTATGTTTACAATAAAGAAAGTTTTTATACATATTATTATGACTTCGATTATGAATATTATAAAAATAAATATTTTAAGAATAATGATACTATGTCAGAAACAGATATTTTATTTTTCTATCATTTTAAAGGAAAATACATAAAACATACAACTAATAATAAAATAAATATTATCATGTATACACCACCATATGTAAACACATGTGGTGGAATAATGGTTATGCATTATTTTTGTAAACTTATTAATGAAAAATACAATGATACGTTTTGTGCAAAATTATTTATGCATAATAACTTAAAATATAAAAATCCTTTTTGTAACAATTTTGCAAGACTAGATGAAATTAATGACAATTGTATTGTTATTTATCCAGAAATAGTTAGTGGTAATCCTTTAGGTGCCAAAAATGTTGTAAGATGGGTTTTATTAGAACTAGGTATTGAGATGCCATTAGACCATTATAAAAATTGGTCTAAATCCGATGTAATATATCATTGGGAACCTATTGATAAACAACTATCTTGCCCTTTTTATAATAATACATTTACTAATAAAAATCTAGAAAACAGACATAAAACATGTTATTTAATTAAAAAAGGTATATTGCTTCATAAGAATATTCAATATATACATCCGCCAGATAGTATATGTATTGATGATTTATCTTTACAAGAAAAGGCTAATATATTTAATGAATGTAGATTTTTTTACACATATGATCCAAATACTGCTTATATAATTTTTTCTGCTGCATGCGGTTGTATACCTGTTATTTATCCAATCAAAAACATAAGTGAAGAAGAGTATTTTAAATCAAAAATGTTTTACTTTGATAATACAATTTATAACAAGGGCATTGTATATGGTAATAATCTAGAGAAAATAAAATACATTTTAGAAAATAAATTGAACGAAAACAATGAAGCATATTATAGAAATTTATTTACAATGATTCAAGAAAAAACATTTTTACCATTTTTGGAAGATATTAAAAATATACATAAACAATTATGATGTGAATAAATTATATGCTTATTATAACTATGATAAATTAGAATTATTTGAAGAATATAAAAATCATTTTATTGAAAATAAAATTGACTGATGTATTTTATGATTTAAATTATAATAGTTTAAAAATTTTTTTAATATCTTATATTTTATAAAATGTCAAAAAATATAAGATATTTACATTTTGGCGAAAGATGTCATCCTATTTTAATAATTAATATGATGTTAAATATTAATGTTAAGACGCTATTTCAATTAGGAATTTTTCCATTTAATACAATAGTTAAAATTTTAGAAGATGAAACGTTTGATGATATTATGAATCCACAATATTTAAGGTTAATGTCTATGTTACCTGATGGAAGTTATGAAATCAAGTACAACGAGTTGAAAGTTCTTGAAGTCGACAAAATAAATAATTATTGTCATAATAATACAAATATTAGTAATAGTAAATATGATAAATTATTATTGGTGCATGATTATGGTTGTGAAGAAGATACTATTGTAAATTATAATTTTATACAAAAATCTCATAAATTAAAACAAGCTAATTTTTATGAATACATTCATTCTGGTGATTTTTTATGTTTTATAACTATTTTGTTTGATAGTAATTTGGCTGATTTGGAATATGAAAAAATGAATCATCTTTTATCTGAAAAATATGGTATAAAAGATTTTGCAATAGTAATATTTACAAATGATAAAAATCCTATACCAGAAAATTTACCAAAATGTTTTGAAATTATAATTTTAGAAGATGAATATAGAGATGATGTATGGAGAAGCGATGAATATAGAGTTGCTTTATATAAAGATATGTGGGAAAAATTTAGATGTGTTATGAAAAAATATGATTTTGATCATTCTTCTTTTGAAGAACAATTTGATATAAATAGAATGCCTAGATTGGGCGATAATCATTCATAATAAAAATATAAAATTATATAATTAGTATAAAAATATATTTTAATTATATAATGGATTTTGAAAATTTTGGAAAAAAAATGTCAAGTATACGTGAAATATTACCTAATATAGAACTATGTAACTATGAAGTTTTTAATGATATTGAAAAATCTTGGAATGTGACAAAAGAAAAATATGGAAGTTACTTGTGGCCATTATCTGATATAGAACATCATGTGTTGTATTTTCACTTAATAAAAAATGCATGTGATAATAAAAAAATGATTATTAGAAATCCCATGCATGCAGAATATAATCAAGATGAAATTATTTCTAGTGATATTTATTTTATTACACAAGGAGAATATGACGAAGATTTAATATGTAATTATTATTTTGAAAAAGAAAAAATTGTATTAGGATTATATTTAGGAACAAGAAATACAGCATTAAGTATAAGTGTTGCTTTTATAATGTATTTTGATAATAAACAGATATTGTCATTTTATAATGCTATTCATAATAGATTTGATAATATTACAAAAAAATTATTGCCTGTAATATATAACACAATTCAAAATATAGATATTGAAAAAACAAATAGTGAAATATCATTAATTACTACAATTGAAGGATACAATGAAGGATTATTTCATACATGTTGTACTTTTGTGAATGGAATATATATTATGGATAAAATTGGTATTAAAAATAATATAGATCAGTTAATAATGGGTCCAAATGACCCATTTTTAATTGAAAAATATTATAAAAATAGATATCCAAATATAAATATAGTTAAAGAAAAAAAAACTATTGACTTTGAAAGTAATACAATATACAAAGGTATATTATTCAAATATTCACATTTTCATGTTACAAATAAATGTGCTGAATTTATTAAATCATATATAAATGAAGTAATACCAATAAGTAATGAATACAAAAAAGAAATTGAATATATTAAAAATACTTTTTATCCTATATTTTCCATAAATTTGAGATGTCAAACTTGCGAAATAAAAGATCAAGACATTGTTATTAGTGAAGTTATAAATAAATTAAAAAATATTTATTCAAATTCATTTTTTTTTATAGGCGGATTCTTAGGTGATTATAATGAAGAATATATAAATAAAAATAATATATCAATTGCACCTTTAACTGGAACATATAATCAATTATTAAATAGTTATGAAAATACTTTTGAACTAATTAAAAATAAAATCAACCATACTCATATTAAAAGTATACTTAATTTAAAAATAAATAATATATTAAAATTTGTAGAAAATGTTCATTTTTCTATTAACATGAATGCAGGTTATACTTGTATTGAAACTATTTTAAATAATATTCAAAGTACTTATTTTGGTACAAGATGGAATGATCATAGCAGTAGAGTATTTTATGTAAGTAAAGAAAAATATAAAGAACCTATTTTTATTTATGAACCTGATATAAAATTTTTAACGGATGGAATATATGATGAAAAAATAACTTGTGAAATTAATTCAGATACTATAGTAAATATTATAACTAATTATGATAAAGAAAATAATTATATTCTAAAAGATAATATAATAAAATAAAATATAATGAAAATAAAATATAATGAAAATAAAATGATATATATTGCTCATAGAGGCAATCTAAATGGCCCTGACTTAGAAAATGAAAATAAACCTGAATATTTATTAGAAGCTATTGAAAGTGGTTTTTTTGTAGAAACTGATTTATGGTTAATAAATAGTTTACTTTATTTAGGTCATGATGAACCACAATATGAAATAAATATTGATTTTTTATTAAAAATAAAAGATAAATTATTTTGTCATTGTAAAAACATAGCTGCTTTAGATTTTATTATTAATAATTATAAAGAAATTGAATGTTTTTATCATGATAAAGATGATTGTGTATTAACAAGTAAAAATAATATTTGGACATCGCCTGGTAAAGAATTATTTCATTCGTCTATTTGTGTTATGCCTGAAAGATCAAATAAAATACCTTTAAATTGCTTAGGAGTATGTACAGATTATCCTTTAAAATATAAAAAAAATAAACTTCATTAAGTATATAGGTAATGTCAATTCATACAATTGGAGATAGTCATTCTCATAATGGGTGGACAAATGTAATTAATCATCATCTAGGACCAGTCTTATGTTATAGTTTTGGTAAAGAAAAATTGGATAGATGCGATATTCGAAACTTTAATATTAAAGATGGAGATACTATTGTTTTTTGTTTAGGTGAAATAGATTGTAGATGTCATATTCATAAACATATAACTGATGAAGTAACTTATCAAGATATTATTAACAATATTGTTGATAATTATTTTGAAGCAATAGAATTAAATATATCCATTTCACAAATTAAACTCAAAAATGTATGTGTTTATAATATTGTTCCACCCGTTCAAAAATATAATACTATTGAAAGTCCAGTTTATCCATATTTAGGATCTGATGAAGAAAGAAAACAATATACTTTATATTTTAATAAAAAATTAAAACAAAAATGTATTGAAAACAAATATATATTCTTTGATGTTTATAATAATTATAAAGATGAAAACGGATTTTTAATAAAAGAATTAAGTGATAGTAATGTTCATATTGGAAATGGTTTTTATATTACTAATTTTATAACTGAAAATAATTTGTAAAAAAATTAACTATAAATTATAATTTATATTATTTATTAAATCTATATTAACATCTAAATAATTTTGAACATGATAATAGTTACAACCTGTTTTTTTTGCTGATATAAGTCCTACTTCCGAATCTTCAAATATAATACATGACTCTTTTTCAACATTTAACATTTCGATAGCCTTTAAATATGGTTCCGGATGAGGTTTTTTATTCGTTATATCTTCATTTGTAATAATTACATCAATAAAATCATATATTCCAATATTTTTTAACATAATATTTGCAGAAGTTTTATTTGAATTTGTAACAACAGCAATTTTACAATTGTTTTTTTTTAAATATTCCATTAATTCAATTTTTTCATAATCAGTGTCTAATTTTGAAAAATATGAATCTGCAAGTTGTTTTTTTTTAGTATAAATTTTATTTATTATTTCTTCATTAATATCTGTATAATTTGACAAAGAATATAATTTATCTAAAGTAAAAATTGTTGATTTAAATATTACATCTAATTCGATATTTGACGCAACATCATAATTTAATATTTCATATACAGCATCTATTGTTGTTTTATATTGAATATGATCTGTATTTACCAGAACTCCATCTAAATCAAATAAATAATTTGTATATTTCATATATATATATATATATATAAAATGCAAATTATAATTTCTATGGCTGGTTTAGGAAGTCGTTTTTATGAGCGCGGTTTTATTACTCCAAAACATCTTATTAAAATTGATAATAAAACATTGATAGAGTTAGCGGTTGAAACTCTTAATATAGAAGGTGATTATGTATTTATAATAAGAAAAACAGAAAATAATGAAGAAAATGATAATTTAAAAACATTATTAAAAAGAATAAAAACATGCAAAATTATAGAAATTGATTATGTAACTGAAGGACCTGCATCCAGTTGTTATTTAACAAAAGATATTTTAAACTATGATGATGAACTAATTATTAGTAATTGTGATCAAATTTTAGAATGGAGTTCTGAAAAATTTTTATCAAAAACACGTAAAAATAATTTAGATTGCTCTGTATTAACTTATACCTCAGATAACCCAAAAAATAGTTTTATAAAATGTGATGAAAATAATATAGCTATTGAAATAGCAGAAAAAAATCCTATTAGTAACAATGCTTTAGTAGGAGTTCACTATTTTAAAAAAGCAAAATATTTTCTAGAATCATATGAAGAAATATATAAAAATAATATTAGAACTAATAATGAATTTTATGTATCAAATGTTTGTAATAATTTAATAAAAAAATTTAAAGTAGGTAATGTTGTATTAGAAGATAATGAGAAATATCATTCAACTGGTACTCCTGATTGTTATTTTAAATATTTAAGATATATTGATAAAATGGATATACAAATATATAAGTTAGAAGATATGTTTCGTGGTTGGTTTGTTGGAAATTTTGAACCATCTGTCTTCAAACATTCTGGGGTTGAAATTGGATATTTATTACATAAAAAAGGCGAAAAATGGCAAACACATTATCATAATAATCTAGTTGAAGTTAACTTATTAGTTGAAGGGAAAATGATTTTAAATGATATAGAAATAAATAAGAATGAAATTTTTGTTATTGATAAGAAAGTATTAGCTTGCCCAATATTTTTAGAAGATTGTCGTATTATGTGTATTAAAATTCCATCTATGGTAGGAGATAAAATTATTATATAGTAGAAATATAGTAGAATGGAATTTATAAGTATAGGTCCTTATTGTAAAACCGCAGAAATATTAGCCTCTAATAATTTAAGAAAAAAATCATATCCATTTGATTATATATTTTCTAGTTTAGAATTTGTCAGTCATTGCATAAATGATAAATTTAATATATTTTTAGATAAAAAATATTATACTAACGGAACAAATGATAATTCTACTAGACATTCATTTTATTGCAATTATTTAAATACAGACATTTTATTAGCTCATCATATTAATAATAACTATCCTATAGATTACAAAGTTAGTAGTGGAAATTTATTTAATCATCATAATTTATTAAATAATGACGATCATTATGAATCATTTAAAAGACGCTGTGATAGACTATTAAATTTAATTAATGAAAATAACAAAATAGTTTTTGTTTATTATAATTGTTATACTAATAATTTTGATGATATTATAAAATTTTATAATAATTTTTCAAGTAATAAAAATATTTATGTTTTAGGTATATTTGAAAATAATGACGATAAAAAAATATTATATGAAAATACTCATTGTAGAATATATCAAAATTATGATATAAAATATATATTTGATGAGGTTCAAGTTATTAATAAATAATTTTTTATATAAATAAAAATTCTACTAAATTGTTATATGATAGTAACTCATCTATTATTTCATCTTTATATTTTTCAGCAATTATTAAAACTATAGCATTTTCATAATTTTTAATATATGCTTTACTAAAAATCATACTATTTGTTCCAGATAGTCTTTTATTTATTTTATATTTGTCACTATCAAGAAAGCCAATAATATTATTTTTTGTACTTTCATCTAAATAATGATATACTATTTTACCATAATATCCTGAAGGACATATAAAAAAAGGCTTATCAATTTTTATATTTTTTATTCTTTCTTTTATGTTATAATAAAATATATTCTGTTTTTCTATTAAATCAATATTTTTATATTCATTAGTTATTTTTTTATTATTACTAAA
>Ga0209088_10000576_pt1 | contig 25548 bp, 15 predicted proteins | sample S_140625_EF_Meta_FD_187324 | JGI IMG/M metagenome (GOLD analysis project Ga0209088, IMG submission 187324) | Freshwater microbial communities from Lake Simoncouche, Canada to study carbon cycling - S_140625_EF_MetaG (SPAdes) (version 2) | ecosystem: Environmental > Aquatic > Freshwater > Lake ... | reverse complement strand
ATGGTCACGGACAACAAACCTCCCTTAATTTCTATCAATGTCGATGGTGTCGAACACCAAGTCGTTGCCGGGACCAACCTCGTCGATGCCCTCGCGAAAATCGGCAAAGAGGTCCCTCACTATTGCTACCACCCGAAGCTCACAATCGCTGGTAATTGCCGTATGTGCTTAGTGGAACTCGGATCGCCGATGCGCGACCGTGCGACCAACGAAGTGATTTTAGAAAACGGTAAGCCCAAAATTGGATGGCAGCCGAAGCCAGCGATTGCTTGTGCTACGAATGTTTCGCCTGGACTCCATGTAAAACTCGATTCTCCAGGCGTGAAAGCCTGCCGCGAAGGAGTTACTGAAATGCTTTTATTGAATCACCCCCTTGATTGTCCGATTTGCGATCAGGCAGGTGAATGTAAGCTCCAAGAATTTTCAGCCGAATACGGCAAAGGTTATTCTCGTTATGTGGATGAGAAAAATGCGAAGCCCAAGAAGACTCGTCTCGGACCTCGCGTCACGCTCGATGATGAACGCTGTATTCTTTGTTCACGCTGCGTTCGTTTTTGTAACGACATCGCAAAAGACCCTGTTTTAGGCTTCGTTAATCGTGGTTCCTTTAACACCCTCACCTGCTTCCCTGGTAAAGAATTAAATAATAACTACTCGCTCAACACGGTAGATATTTGTCCGGTCGGCGCACTCACGAGCACTGATTTCCGTTTCAAAATGCGCGTGTGGTTCTTGAAAAAGACTCCCTCGATTTGCACCGAGTCTAGCGTAGGCGTGAATACAACCATCTGGTCACGCGAAGGAAAAATTTATCGGATCACTCCACGTCAAAACGACGCCGTGAATGATACTTGGATGGCGGACTCGGGTCGCGAACTTTATAAACAAGTGGAAGATGCCCATCGCGTCACTTCAGCGTCTGTTAAAGGAGCTAAGACTTCTCTCGATGTCGCTTTCAATACTGCCTCTGAAATTATTAAGTCGGGCCATTTAGCGATTGTGGGTTCCGGACATCTCACCGTTGAGGAACAATACTTACTGTCCGATTTAGCCAAGAAACACAGTGCTAAAACCTACGTTCCTACTCATACAGGTAACGGCGACGGCATGTTAATTTCCGAAGATCACACTCCTAACTTCCGTGGTGCCCTTGTTACTGGCTTAACTCAAACTACCGCGTTTGATTTGAAAGCTCTTTCGTCGGACATCGAAGCTGGAAAAGTAAAATCACTACTCATCTGCCGTGAAGATGTAACCACACTCGGTATCTCCGCCCAACTTCTTTCAAAGGTGCGTGTTGTGGTGATTGCGACACATAAAAATGCTACCACGGATGCAGCTGAAGTTGTTTTACCTGGCTTAACCGTTTTCGAAAGAAGCGGTTCATTCATTAACTGCCAATTCCGCTTACAGTCTTTCGTGCAAGCGATTCCCGGACCTGCGGGAACATTGCCTGACAGTTCATATTTAGCCCGTTTTGCAGGTCTCAACGTCAATTCCCTTTGGAAAGAATTAGCACAACACGTGCCCGCACTCGCTGGCTTAGCACACGGAAAAATTCCTGAAGACGGCGTCGTGATCGATAGTTCAAAGTGGTCGAGCCTCACCTTCCCCGAAGGTCGCCTTCTTAAATTCGCACCTGCAGGAGTCACCGCCTAAGATGATCGAACAAATCCTTAACGATCTCATTCTCTCGCCTGCTTGGTATTACACCGCGGCACGTGGACTTACGGTTATCGTTATTTTAATGTCGATTGCGGCTTACTCCGTTTTACTTGAGCGCAAAGCATCGGCATGGATTCAAGGTCGGGTCGGACCTAATCGCACCAACCATCCACTCATTGCCTGGATTCCCTTTTTTGGTAACGTCTTAATGCGTGGGGGTTTTATTCAACCAGCAGCCGATGGTTTAAAATTCCTCTTTAAAGAAGACGCACTTCCTGGGCACGTGCGTAAGACTTTTTATGTTTTAGCGCCGTGCCTCGCCTTAGCTCCGGTACTGATTTCATTAGTGATGCTACCCTTTGGCGAATTACCGAATGGACAAATTATCACTCTCTGTCCGGGTGCCGACATCGGAGTTCTATTCATGTTCGCAATCAGTTCACTCGGTGTTTACGGCATCGCCTTAGCAGGATGGGCCGCGAATTCTAAATACCCATTCCTCGGTGCCATCCGAGGTTCGGCACAATTAATCTCCTACGAATTAGCGATGGGCCTGTCGGTCCTAACAGTATTTTTAGCAACCGCTACACCCCAAGAAAACAATGCGCTCAGTTTAGTTTCGATGGTTAAAGCCCAAACCGGTGCATGGAATATTTTGTATCACCCCGTCGCCGCACTCATTTTTCTAATCTGTATTTTCGCCGAAGCTAATCGTCACCCGTTCGATATGCCAGAATCTGAAACTGACCTCGTCGGCGGTTTCCATACTGAATACGGCGCGTTTAAATTTGGTCTCTTCTTCGTCGCCGAATACAGTCACATGATCATTGGTTCATCGCTCTTTATCCTAATGTTCTTGGGCGGCTGGCACGTCTTACCTTGGTTGCCCAACGTGGGCACGGGCATCTTCGCAACACTGATTGGCCTAGGTTCATTCTTCTTCAAACTCGCCGCGTTCTTATTCTTCTTCGTGTGGGTGCGCTGGACCGTTCCACGTTTTCGTTACGACCAAGTGATGCGAATTGGCTGGAGAGTTCTCCTGCCCATTGCGGTGGTTAATCTCCTCGTCTACTTTATCTGGTACGCCCTCCAAGGCTAAACAACATGGCTATAAAAATCGTTGAACGTCGTCCTCTCTCCTTCTTGGAGAAAACTTATCTTCCGCAAATCATCGCGGGACTAAAAGTGACTTGGGATAATTTAGTAAAGCCTCCGGTCACTTTACAGTACCCTGAGGAACGTCCCGTTACTCCTAATGGATATCGCGGTGTACCCACGCTCGTCCGCGATCCCCAAGGCCGCGAAAAATGTGTTTCGTGTCAGCTTTGCGAATTCGTCTGTCCCCCGAAGGCTATTCGTATCACTCCAGGAGAAATTTTAGAAACTGCGGACAATAATCACGTTGAAAAAGCGCCGAAGGAATTCGATATCGACATGCTGCGCTGCATTTATTGCGGACTCTGCCAAGAGGTCTGCCCAGAAGAAGCGATCTGGCTTCAAGGTCAGTACTCTATGACTGGTAAGACGCGCGAAGAGATGGTTAATAATAAAGAAAAACTTTACGAACTCGGCGGAACTTTACCTGACTCGCATTACAAGTGGGATAAGAAAAAAGCCGAAGCAGAACGCCAACAGCACGGACATCACTAGGCGCGACCTTTGGTCGCGAGGGGACACGTGGGCAAGGTGACACGGTGACAAGGGGTAGAATTAATTTCTGCCCACTTGCAAAAGATTGTCAGCTACCTACGGTGCAGACATGTCCTTACTCTTTTCTCCGCTCAAAGTCGGTGCACTCACGATTCCGCATCGCGTGATCATGGCGCCGCTCACCCGCACCCGTGCGGGAGAAGGCAATATTCCCACCGATCTCAATGCCGAGTACTATGCACAACGTGCGAGCGCGGGAATTATTATTTCTGAGGCGACCACAGTTTCCGCACACGGACATGGCTATCCCAATACACCGGGAATTTATACCGAGGCACACGTCGCGGGTTGGAAAAAAGTAACTTCTGCAGTGCACGCCAAAGGTGGAAAAATTTTCTTACAGCTCTGGCACGTGGGCCGCATTTCACACCCTGCATACCAACCCAATGGCGAACTGCCCATTGCGCCTTCAGCGATTCAACCCAAAGGACAAGTTTGGACTGGAAAAGAGATGGCTGATTACGTCGTCCCTCGTGCTTTAAAAACTGAAGAAATTTACGGTATCATCGCCGAATATGTACGCGGGGCCCGTTTGGCTAAAGAAGCTGGCTTTGATGGCGTCGAAATTCACGGAGCCAATGGTTACTTACTCGATCAATTTTTACGCGATGGTTCCAATAATCGCACCGATAATTATGGTGGCTCGGTTGAAAATCGTGCCCGACTTTTATTACAAGTCACCGGTGCTGTCATTTCGATTTGGGGTGCTGATCGCGTCGGCGTTCGTCTCTCTCCGGGCGGAGTCTTTAACGACATGCATGACAGCAATCCACAACGCACCTTCAGTTATGTGCTCGGCGAACTTTCGAAATTAGAAATCGCCTATGCTCACGTCACACGCGTGACCGCACAAGATATTGCCCACGGCGCCCAAGCGGGTGTTGGACCCAAGGAACTTCGTCACTGCTTTAAGGGTGTGATGATTACGGCGGGTGGGTTTGACCGAGCACAAGGCGAAGAGGCCATTAAAGAAGGCTGGGCGGATGCTATTGCGTACGGTGTGCCCTTCCTCTCCAACCCCGATCTTCCCCATCGCCTGGAAAAGAATTTAGCACTGAACACGCCCGATGAATCGACCTTTTATGCGGCGGGGCCAAAAGGATATACCGACTACCCTTTCGCTCAATAAGCCCAAGTTCAGTCAGAAAGTTTAACTTCCGTTGTCACCGAGATGTTACTGTCTTGGTAGGCTTCTTTTACACTCATTTAGAATTCACTCTTTCCACTGGGACATTCTCTCATTAAGTGTATTTAACGCTCTTTAGTTTAGCCCATGTCCGTTCCGCCTCCCATCCCTTCAACTTTCGCTCGTGCCAATGCACCGACGTATGTGATTGGGCATAAAAATCCCGACGCTGACGCCATTTGCTCTGCTATTGCTTACGCTGCATTTAAAGAAGCGTCGGGTCAAAAAGGTTATGTCGCCGCTCGTTGTGGAAATTCCAATGCGCGCATCGATGCGATCTTACAACGTTTCGGCATGAGTCTTCCCGTCTTCGTGGGTGATGTAAATCCACGCGTCGAAGACATCATGCAAACTAGTCCATTTGTAGTTTCGATTAACGATACTTGTGCCCGCGCTCTCGAGATACTCGATGAACATGATTTACGTGCCCTACCCGTCATCGGACGTGAAGGCCAACTCGAGGGTTACGTTTCGATCTTTGCGTTAGGCGATTATTTTATTCCGAAACCAAAAATCGCTACTTCGATGCGCAAGGTAACCAGTTCCATCGATGCGATTGTCCAATCGATTAAAGGAAAAGCGGTCGCTATTTTTGACTCCACCCAAATCAATGAACTTTACGTACGCGTGGCGGCGATGGAATTAGAGTCCTTCGGCAAATCAGCGACCAAGGAAGGCATTCCAACGAATAAAAGTATTATCGTGGTAGGAGATCGTAACGATGTTCATCAGCGTGCCATTGAAATGGGCGTGCGTCTCATCATCGTCACCGGCGGACACCAAATGTCCAAAGAATGTCTCGCTCTGGCCGAAGAGAAAAAAGTTTCTGTCGTTTATGCGGATACTGATAGTGCGACGACTGCTTGGGCCGTGAGGGCGGCTACCCTCATCGGAAATTTAGTTCAACGCGACGCACCCCTCTTTCAAGCTCAAGAAAAACTTTCCGTCGCCCGTCGTCGCATTGTGCAATCCAATGCCCTCATCTGCCACGTGGTAAATGAAGACGGTAAACTCATCGGTGTTTTTAGTAAGTCCGATATTTTAAAACCCGTGCACCATCGCTTGGTTTTAGTGGATCACAATGAATTATCCCAAGCGGTAGACGGCGCGAATGAAGTCGAAATCGCTGAAGTCATCGACCACCACCGCCTAGGTAATCCGCACACCCATCAGCCGATTCTCTTCGTTAATCGTCCGCTCGGTTCCACCTGTTCGATTGTCGCCGACATGTTCAAAACTGCTAATTTAAAGCCCTCGCCGCAAATTGCGGGATTGATGATGTGCGGTATTATTTCGGATACACTTTTACTGCAAAGTCCCACAACCACACCGCTGGATTCTGAGTTACTCAATTGGCTTTCGGGTTTAGCGGATACCGATGCACGCGCACTCGCCGATATGATTTTCAATACTGGATCCGTGCTCGCCAATATGTCCGCCGATGCGGCCGTACGTGCCGACTGTAAACTCTACACCGAAAATAATTACCGCTTCTCCGTCGCACAGGTGGAAGAACTCGGCTTTAATAATTTCCGAAAAGCTCAGGAAGGTCTATTGGAAGGTCTCGAAAAATACCGTCGCGAAAACGGCCTGCACTTCTCTGCTCTGTTAGTGACCGATATTGATACGCAAAGTTCCCTGCTGCTGATCCGTGGAGATTCGGAAGTCATTCACAGTATCACCTACGCCCAAAAACAACCTCCGTATATTTTTGATATGCCTGGAATTGTAAGCCGGAAGAAACAGTTACTTCCGTACCTGACAAGTTTGCTGGGACAATCAGCCTCTAATTCATGAACGCCGAAGAGGCCATGCTAGCATTTCTGGTACGTCCTGACTACGTGCCGATGCGACTCGAAGAAATTATTGAGCAAATCGGCGGAGATAAGTCTGACTTACGTAAAATGCGGAAGATTGTTCCGAACTTAATTAAGTCAGGCGCTATCATCGTAAAAAATCGCGAGCTACTTGCGTTGCCTGAAGGTGATCCGCTCCCCGAGGGCACAATTCTTTTTCGCTCTAGTGGATCCGCACGAGTCGTCTTCGCGGCTGAACCTGGACAAAAACCACGTGAGCCGATTCACATTGATGCCAAAGATACCGGCGTCGCATTGCATGGTGACCGCGTGGTCATTAAATTAAGTCGCGGTCGTCGCGATCGACAAGGCGAAGACTGGGGTACGGGCACCGTCATTCGCGTAGTCAAAAGGTCTTTCACAACCCTAACCGGAACACTCCGAAACACCCGCTTAACTTGGTTCGTGGTACCTGATGATCCCCGCATTTCGCGCGATATTATTGTCCGCGACCCGCAGCGCTCTAATTTAAAATCACTACCCAAAGAAGAAGATAAAGTAGTTGTTCAGCTGGACGCTTGGGAACGTCGCCACCTAAGCCCCACCGGAACAATCACGGAAGTTTTAGGTGTCACCCACACGCCGATGGCCGAGTACTTAGCGATTCTTCGTCGCTATAATCTCAACCCAGAATTTCCACGCAATGTAATGGATGACGCCAATGCTTTTGGCTCTAAAGTAAAAGAGGATGATTTATATGGGCGCGAAGACTTTAGAAAAATTCCCACCATTACCATCGACCCCGATGATGCTAAGGATTTCGACGATGCTCTCTCGCTCGAACGTTTGCCCAATGGTAATTTTAAAATCGGAATTCACATCGCCGACGTCTCCCACTACGTAAAAACCGGGTCACCGCTCGACAATGAAGCCAAAGAACGCGGCAACTCGACCTACTTGGTAGGGACAGTGATACCGATGCTTCCCCACGCTCTCTCGAGCGGATTATGTTCACTCGTGGAAGGCCAAGATCGACTGGTTAAAAGTGTTATTTGTGAATTCACACCCGAAGGAAAATTAATCAAAACCGATTTCGCCAATGGCGTTATCCGCAGCATCAAGCGTCTAACTTATAAAGTCGCTTATGCCTTTTTAAACGGCGCCAAGAATGCAACGCTGCGTGCACTCCCTGCACCCCCTCCGCATCAAACGGGCTCACCCGGTCGACCGCTCTCCGAGCTGACTGACGAAGAACTCGATGTTGTTCGTTTAATGATCGGCGATTTCTGGTCGGTCGCCAAAGTCCTTCGTGAAGAACGTTTCCGTGCAGGTTCACTCGATTTAGAAATGAAGGAAATTAAAATTTATTGCGATAAAGATGGTTGGGCCGATCGCACCGTGGTGATCGAACACGATGAATCACACCAACTCATCGAAGAGTTTATGTTATTGGCTAATGAATGTGTGGCCAAAAATCTCGACCACGCGAAAGTGCCGCACGTTTGCCGAGTGCACGACGAACCTGATCCCGAAAAACTCAATGCGTTACGCGAGCAACTACAGTCCGAAGGCGTATACAACGTAGGCGACCTCACCCAGCGCAAAGAAATGGTTAGATTGTTGGCGGATATCAAAGGTCGCGACGATGCCTACCCTATTCGCATTCAATTCCTCCGTTCACTGAAGCAAGCCTGCTATCGTCCATCGCCTGACGGACACTTCGGTTTAGCGAAAAAACATTATTCCCACTTCACCTCACCCATTCGTCGTTATGCCGACTTAGTTGAGCATCGTATCTTTGATGCACAAATTGCGAAGATGGGTGTGAAATCTGCTCTTAAAGATCCGCCCCGCTCACCCGGCATCGGCGAACTCGTACGAAGTTGTGAACATATTTCTATCACGGAACGAAATAGTTCTGAGGCTGAACGCGATTCGGTAAAAGTTAAGTTACTCGAATTATTTGAACGTGAAATGGAACGTAAGGATAAACGTCCATTCGAAGCGGTAATTACTGAAGTCAAACCTCACGGCCTCATGGTCGAGCTCTCGGCATCGCAGGCTTACGGACTCGTCCATATGTCGACCCTCACCGATGATTATTATCGGATGAATGATTCGGGTACGGCGTTACGCGGCAGTCGCACCGGTAAACTTTTCACCGCTGGATCAAAAATTGAAGTCATTGTGGATCGCGTGGATCGATTCAAACGCCAGGTCGATTTCCGCCTGCACAATCCAAAGTCTGGCGCTCCTAAGCCGAATCGTGATCAACAATCACGCCCTCGGGATGGACGTGGACGCTAGGTTAAATTAAGAACATTTTGAACCCTAGCGTAGATCTGCTCGGGGGATAGTCCGTTCAAGGCCCGTAAAGTTTTTACGTCGGTGGCATGACCCACAAACGTATCGGGCCAGCCGATGCGCACCACGCGGGCCGAGGAGTTTGACTCAGCTAAGCATTCTAAAACCGCAGAACCAAATCCACCCGTCACTACGCCGTCTTCCATCGTAATAATTATTTTTGCGGTGGCGGCTTGGCTAATTAATAAATCGGCATCGATTGGTTTGGCGAAACGCGCGTTCACCACGCCGACCGAATGTCCGTCTTTGGAAAGTTTTTCTGCTAAGACCAGTGCATCAGGCATCATAGAACCCAGCGCCCAGATTTGAATATCTCGGCCCTCTTGAATCACTTCAGCTTTGCCTACGGTAATTATTGCGGGGCGAGATTTAATCGCGACGCCCATGGCGGGTCCGCGAGGAAAACGTATAAACATCGGCTGACCCGAGCGAATGGAGGTATGCAACATATCCGATAACTCATCTTCGTCTTTCGGCTGCATAATCGTCACACCAGGCACGCAGCGCAGGTAAGCGATATCGAAAAGTCCGTGGTGGGTCGGTCCATCGCTGGGTGATACGCCCGCACGATCCATACAAATAGTCACTGGCAGTCTTTGTAAGGCGATATCGTGAATCACCATATCGTAAGCGCGTTGTAAAAAAGTGGAATAAATGGCGGCGACCGGACGGAGATTTCTCGCAGCTAGACCTGCGGCAAAAAGTGCGGCATGTTCTTCGGCGATTCCAACGTCATGATATTGATTCGGACATTCCTGTTTTAATTGATTAAGTCCAGTACCTGATGGCATGGCTGCGGTGATTCCAACGACTTGTGGATTAGCTTTAGCTTCACGGACTAACAAAGAGCCAAAGACATCCTGCCACGCTTTAGGTGCGCCAGGTTTACCCGTGCTCAGACTATCACCTGTTTCAGGATCGAATGATGAGGTCCCGTGAAATTTCTCAGGATTTTTTAGAGCGGCGGACAATCCCCGACCCTTCTCGGTGCGCACGTGTAAAATAATCGGACCTTTAGCGTCTCTACAGAAAGTGAGATAACGTTCTAAGGCATTTAAATCATGTCCATCAATCGGACCCACGTAACGAACGCCGTAGTGTTCAAAGACCGAAGAACTTCGGGTAAATAGATCTTTAATTTGGCGTTTTAAATTTCGGCCAAAATCTAGAAACTTTGTGCCTGCCCGAGATTTATTTAGGAAGTTTTTGATACTCTTTTGCGAGTTATTGTACGGACGCGAAACGATTAAGCGGCTGAGCATCTGTGATAACGCACCGACATTTTTATCAATCGACCATTCATTATCATTTAAAATAATGACTAAGCGTTTTGTGGAGGTGGCGGCATTATTAAGGGCTTCCATCGTTACTCCGCAGGTCAACGCGGCATCGCCAATTAAAGCGACCACGTGAGAGTCTTCGTTTAAGCGATCACGCGCATTAGCTAGTCCGACGGCCGCAGAAAAAGCTGTACCCGCGTGGCCGGCGCCGAAGACATCGTGCAGACTCTCGTCGCGATTAAGAAATCCGCTCAAGCCACCCGTTTGGCGGATGCCGTCGAAGTCTGAATTATTTCTACCCGTGAGTAATTTATGGACGTAGCCTTGATGGGCGACGTCGAAGACAAATTTATCGGCGGGCGTATTGAATACGCGGTGAAGGGCGATAGTCAGTTCCACCACGCCAAGATTCGGTCCGACGTGACCACCATTACGTGCGGTCACTTGGATAATGCGTTCACGAATTTCTTGCGCGAGCACAGGAAGGTCTTCTGCCGCTAAAGCTTTAACGTCGGTCGGACCACTAATATTGGGCAGAAGTGCCATTCGCTTAATTCTTATTCGTCCGAAGATTTTTTGCTCAGTTGTTCGATGCGAAGTTCGGCGGCCTGTAAACTCGTTTGGCAGGCTTTCAGTAAGCGCATGCCCTCTTCATATTTCGTGACCAATTCATCGAGCGAGACGGTACCCGCTTCGAGCGACTCCACCAATTTCTCGAGTTTGGTTAGGTCAGCTTCAAAACCTTCTTTGCCATTGGCACTGCCAGTTTTTTTGTCGGCGCTCATTAAATAACTCTCAGCGGACTTGGGCAGAGTCTCAAGCGGATTGTGTAATTTTACTTAGTCGGTCTGGTTAATAGACGCGGACGTAGCCCCGCTTTTACGACTGAATCCAAAACCCCGACTGCAGTACCCGTGAGCGAACGCTCATCCGCGACGATTAAAACTTCGGCCTCGGGGCTCAACTTGGCCTTATCAGCGAGGGCTTTATTCAAATTTGTTTGGGCAATTTCTTTGCCTTCCAGGTAAATTTTTCCTTCACGATCCACCCCAATGACCATCGCTGCGGCGGTGCTGCTGGTGCCGCCAGCATCGGCGGCGGGAGGGACAATCAAAAGAGTACGGGCTTCTTCAAAGCGTCCGGCTAATAATAAAAAGAATACCAAAACCACCATGATATCAATCAAGGGGATGACATTGATTTCGTTACGGCGGCGGCGAGGTATGACTAAACTCATTTCGATTGCTGTTCGAGACTCTCAACTAAGACGTCGACCTGCGATGAAAGAATTTCGACTCGGCGACTCAGCCAATTGGATCCCACGAGTGCGGGGATAGCGATACAAAGGCCAATCATGGTGGTGCTTAAGGCGAGTCCCACACCACGGGTTAAAGTTTGAGAGTCGGGCAAACCTTGCTCAGGAAAAAGCGTGGCTAGTCCGGCCACTGTTCCCAATAAGCCCAATAACGGAGCGGCGGCGACAACGCTATCGATAATAAAAAATCCGCGCTGAAGTTTGATGAGTTCGGATCGCGCGAAAGATTTGAGAACTTCGCCGCGTGCTCCCTCCTGCCAAAAAATAATTACACGACCGGCTAAAGTTTGATTACCGGCTTTGATTGAACGCGCTTCGCCTTTGCGCACCCCTTGTAAAAGAGAAGCTGGAACCACTCGGCTGGAAATGAGAGCAATGGCTCGCTCGGATATAAGGAAAACGACGAGGATGGAACAGAAGCCCAGGGGCCATAGAAACAATCCAGCACCTTCGATGAGAGTATTCACATTACTACGCTGAACACCTCAAAACCTTGAGCAAGCCCGCTCTCAATCGTAAAAAAACTGTTAATTTCGTATTATATGACCGATTTCAATCCTTTAAACCCATCCGTGCCTAATTTTAATCATTCGGTAAAGAAATTCGCTGTTTAACCTCAATTCTTTGACTTTATCCCCCACTTTGGATTCAATTAAAGACTACCCCCATGACCCCTTTAATGAATCGTAAGCGCTCAGGATTCTCTCTCGTTTTATCTTTAGCCATCATGGCCGGGATGGTCATGATGGTGATAGTTTTGGCGGCATTTCTGCAGGTCGAAACTCGCTTAGCTTTAGGACATTCTGGATACATGCGGGCGCGTCTCAACGCGATTGCGTCGGCCAAAATGGCGTTGGGTCAGTTACAACAATTAGCCGGCCCTGATCAACGGGTGACCATGCGTGCGGATATGTATGATGCGGGGAAAACACCAGGCGCACAATCATCCAGTACAGTCACTGATAATCCTTCGGCACCTGCGGGTGGAAAACTTTCACACCAAAAAAGATATTGGACCGGCGTATGGGCAACGGGTGGAATCAGCCAAAATCGCGTGCGCGATTGGAATGTTGCTAAGCCGCATGACACTCGACTTTTCCTCGGTTGGCTCAGTTCACCTGGAGTTATCAGCAGCTCTGATCCGGAAATTGCTGATGCAAGTAAACTACCCAATAACATGCCCTATGGTTCGAGCATGTATAATAATAATTCTTCCCCGTATCCACCTGCGACCAGCATTGTTGATACTCTAGGCAAAGCCCTCATCGATGATCTAGGCAATCCACTTTCAACCACTCCTGACACAGTTTTAGTTCCGCTCTTATCCCGAGGTTCGGTAAAAATGACAGCGAATACACCCACACGCTGGGCAGTTGAATATTCTGGTGCGGTGGATGCGATGCCGATGCCGCTACCTGGACCGAATGCAACAGGTGGAATTAAATACGGAGTTAATGGACGTTACGCATTTTGGGTGGGCGACGAGGGCGTAAAAGCAAAAGCTAATATACCTGATGTCTATGGTATTACCTCAGGCGGTTCTAATTACAAAGGCGGACTATCCATTTGGGATGAAGGCTTCCGCGGAAGTGGTGCGCAACGCAGCGCTCTCGAAGCTATTTTACCTGCAGATAAATTAGATTACACTGGAGGGACCATTCTAACCAATGCGTGGAAGTTCTCGACTTGGCGCGATGCGGACATTGCGATTTCGAATAGTTGGGATACGTCGTACATGGCACGAGTCAAAACTCCTAACGACCTTTCAGTGTGGGCGAATACCGCAAGCGGTACTGCAGCCGGTGATGCGATGAGAGATGCTGCTAAAATACTTTGGCACGATGTGACGCCTTGGTCCTACTCAACCATTACCGATACTTACAACGGTGGTGTTAAAGTCGATTTATCAACCGCCTTCGAATTACCTTACGCTGTTTACCGCGGACTAGAAATCTATTACGGACAAAAAAATACTGCGACCACGGCAGCAGCGTACAATCGTGCACCCTCACTCTTTCACGACGCCTCAAATCGCGCTGCCGTCCCCACAACTCCATACGCTCACGATATCGACTACAATCAGTTAAGTAGGATTGCTGAAATAGGAACTGATGTCCAAGTTTTGCGAAGTTATCCACGTTCACCAGAATGGGCTCCAGTTCACTTAAATAGTAAATTAGGTGCCGCATACACTAATCTCGTAAATCAAAATGGAGGGGAAACGCCTCAACGCGTAGGGTTTGTTTATGAAGTGCCATTAAGAAATGCCTTTTGGAATGGAACCTATAAAAAGTGGAATCCTTTTAATATTTTATCCAATACCACCAGTGCGTGGAATCTGAATGGAAGAATTGAGCGTGGTCCAACTTGGGATCTTTATCGAAATTATTACCGACTTTATAAGAAAGAAATTGAAGCCTGTAGTTCTGAAAGAACCATACTCAATCAACCAGCTGTTGCTAGTGGTGCCATGTTTTCCCACGGCGTTGAGCCCTTAAGTTTCGTCAACAGCGGAACATCTGCTTATACTCCACCGTATGGATTCTACGATTCTGGCAGTGGAAATATCTATCAATACAATAATTACGCTAATGGAAAAAATGACAGCGCACAATACGATTTACATATGGATAATACGGATCGTAAAGATGTAAATAATACGGTCAGCAGCTCAAAAACATACCCAATTACTTGGCCAACCAATATGAAAATTGCTCCGAGTATTATCAGATTTGCGATGATGTATTCGTTGGTCTGGAATAACGATAAGCTAGGACTCTGTATTGATCCATTTATCGTACTTCATAACCCATACGATTGTGCCATAGAGTTTGCTGGTGTTACCATGGTCTACGCAGAGAAGGACTCTCCCCACATATTTGAGTTTTTCTACATGCCCAATCCTGCCATCCCCACAAACATTACACAAATAGGAGATGTGTTTCCCGGGCAAACTTTTGAACAATCACACCAAATTTCATTTCGTGCTTTAGCGAGCGACGGTGATGCAACTGGAACAACTTACGGCGGAGGCTCGGGTGCCACTGGATCAAAAGTGTTTAGATTGGAACCAGGAGAAGTTCGAGTCATTGGTGCAACGAATGACCCACAATCAAACGCTGTGGATGCGTATAAATCTGTAGATATTCCGTGTGACTTCGTTTACACAGAGGGAAGTCAATTTTACATCCCGATGGATCCCTATGCTAATGTCGCTTACAGAACAACAAGCCCCACGGGTGCTAATACATATATCACTTCCGGAGGAGTGATTAAACAACCTACGAAGGTCGATGATGCTGATTACAAAGATAAATACGGTACGACTAATACTTCACTTCTATATGGCGCTCAAACCGTTCTACCGGGCTGGAATGGAACAGTTGCAGATTTAAACAGCAAAGCAGGTGTGGGGAAAATTGTTGTTAAAGCACGGAATGAAGGTGGACTTAATTTTGGGTCCAGATCCTCTAATGGTACTCAATACTATTTTAACTTTCCCCAAAATACAAATAAACCCAGAGGGACTGGACACATTGTTGATGGAGGAAATCAAAATTTCACATTCTATTTGCAGCATAACACCAATGCGAAAGGCGATAAACTTGCAAAATATCGTCACTGGATGGGACCCAAAACATTGGCGGACGAAGACCGAACTGATGGCGGGCAAAGTATAACAAATGCTAACTGCGTTAATGAACCTCTCATTCTTGCTTTGCGTGTAATGACCGCTGGATGGCCGTTATATGGTAACGCCGCTAAAGGGTATGATGATCAAACTTCCCCCGCCGATCCACTGGGAAAAATGAAAGGTTTTAATGCAGACTACTTAAGTGGAAATGCTCACCCAATCGCCCGAACCCTTCCTGAAGCTTTCAATATTCCCGAGTCAACCGTTATGCCCAATAAAAAATATTGGCGATCAATGAATAAAATTCCTAGCAACAGTTTTTTAGATTCTAAACAACAATTCTTTATTTTAGATTTCTTTGTGCGCGGAGCTACGGAAACTTCTTCGACATCAGCAAAAGAGTATTGCACAACTTATCCTGGAATTCTCGTAGTTAATTGGCCGAATAAATCACTCGCTGCACCAGAAGAGATGATGCCTGCACCCATGAGTCCATTTTTCGTAAGTACACGTCCACAACAGGCGAGTTATCTTAATTATGACGGTAAAAGCCACGTCCCTCTTGGTTGGATTTGCCGTCAAAACCCGCTCTCTGCTGCTGCAACAGACAAAGCAATAGAATTTACAGCTAGCGCGCGCAATCAAAGTTACTGGGGGAAATCTATCTTAGCTAACGGTAATGCCGATGGGTCGAGTGTAATTCTATTCCCTATTCCCCGCCGACCCCTTCTCTCTATTTCACAATTAGGTGCGGCTGGTACAGCTCAAATTAGCACCGACCCAGATCTCACAGTAGGTGCTTCATTTGCTAATCCTGGAATTAAAGATCTTTCCAAAATAGTCGATTGGCCGGGATCCAAGACCGATGCGAATCCCAATGACCCAGAAATACCAGAATTAGGCTATGCCACAAAACTAGAGTCAAGAAGCGGAGTCGAGAGTACCACACCTGGTCTATCAGCAGGGGAAATCACTCGCAATAAAATCAGTGTTCGCACCGATGCCGCATTTGCGGCCAACCTTGCCTTATGGGATTCTTACTGGTTCAGCGGTTTAAATACACAGGCAAAATCTTACTCTGATATTCCTGCTGAAATGTGGAAAAATGATGGACCTAATCTTCCCACGGATGCAATCATCTTAAGTTCACAAGCTCTCGCGCTCGGACTCAACGGCGTTACCGATTTAACAACACTTAACGGGATCAAATCAGCTCTAGATAGAGGCTTTAACCCTCTCGCCAATAAACGTGTAGCCTATCGTCCTGATCCATCTGCACCTTCAATGGCGGCAGCCTCAACGGTCGGAATGCAAAATACAATCTTTCCGGATTACCTTACGTTCCCTCACCCCACATTCTTAGGACGTCGTTCACTCTACGATGGTGGTTTCAACGTGAATTCTACATCTAAGGCTGCTTGGAAAGCTATTCTTGCTTCACTGCGTAAACAAAAACTCCCGGAAGGATCAGCCCAAGCAGATGGCACGCCGCTGACACGCTTCGCTCGTGCCTTCGGCAACAACGACGGGAAAACGAATCCTTGGAGTGGCTATCGCGAATTAACCGATTTAGAAATCGATGATCTTGCTGGCGCTGTTGTAAACGAAGTACGCAAACGCGGTCCGTTCATGTCACTCAGCGACTTCATCAATCGTCGTCTGGTAAACAGCGATAGTTTCGGACTCAAAGGCGCACTCCAAGCTGCGATTGATGATTCCAAAATTAACGGAGAGGTTAAAAATGGTTCAGTGAGTAATGGTAGTGCTATAAAAAATGGCGGGGGGATATTTGCGACCGAAAAAGGTGTAGAACTATTTGGAGGAAATATTGATCCATACTATCCAATAAAACCTAATGATCGGTTCCCCTCCATTCGTTCGATGAGCCAAACTAATAAAGATTCTGAAGTGACAGCCGCACTCGGAGCACCGGGAATCGTTACCCAGATGGATGTGCTTAATTCCATCGGACCAAACTTAACTGCACGTTCCGATACCTTCGTCATCCGAGCGTACGGCGAAGCTTACGACAATAATGGCCAGTCCATCGGGAAAGCTTGGGTTGAAGTAGTTGCCCAACGTTCAACCGACTATATCGCTCTCGCCAACGAGGAACCCAATATTCGTGCTCAGTTCTACCGTAATAATGATGGTAGCTCAAATTCTGACTACGAAACTAAACCAACAACGGATCGTTATAAGCGAAATACCTCGACGGATACGACCAAGAATCGGCTGATTAACTTAAATCGAATTCTGGGTCGTCGCTTTAATACGGTTTCACTTCGCTGGCTTAATCCTCAAGAAATTTAATCATGAATTTAAAACATTTTTTCATATTCATACTTTTTGGGATAACTTCCCTCGGTTTTGCCGCGAGCACGGCAAAAGAGGAAAAATCATCCAAGGAAAATACCAAAGGTGATAAAGAAGAAAAAAGTTATACCTTTCGGTTTGCGTGGTGGGAGATGCCAACAGCCCTGCCTGATTTATACATTCAGGAAGGTACTAAGTATATTGCAGTTGCTCCGTACAGCATGGAAATGTCACCTGAAATTGAACTGAATGTTAAAGATAATTTAAAGTTACTCAAAAAAGTACCCTCAACCGAAAAAGATAGTAATGGCCGGCCAAAAGATTCATACGAAATTTATTCTGACATAAATCTATCTCAAACAGATTCACATAATCTCGGTATCATCCTGGTCCCTGATAAGAAAAGAAATGTAGTAGGTTCGCGTGTCTTTGATTTTAGCTCGAGAGGATTCCCATTTGGGTCATTAATTACAGTAAACTTCACGCGATCAAACCTTTCCTGCATGGTCGATGATGCTATATTTAATATTCCTTCAGGGGGATTTAGTCGTTTGCCAAAAAATTTTACTGAACGATCGGTCGCCTTTGTTGGCATAAAAGCGATAGACAAAGATGGAATTGAGAATCAAATTGTGTCCACTAAGGCTGTATTTACACCTTATGTTAGATCCATTTACTTCATCGTTGAAAATCCTCCTAACTCAGTGAACGCTTATGATGTTCGCTGTATGGTTGATGTTAATAAAAAACCTACAATAGGAAATTCAACGGAAGAAACCAAAGCTAGTTCTAAAGAAAAAAAATAAATGGTTTAAAGCCTGCTGATTGATTCACTGTCTGCCAACCAGATCACACGATTTTTTATCGTTCTTAATATTTGGCCAGGGTATTGCTTAGGGTCATATTCACCCGAACATACCGCTGCGAGGGCTGGTGCCTTGGCCTTGCCATTCACGAGGACGATAATCTTTCCGCACTCTGCCAAGCCCGCTTCAGTAATGGTTAAACGCCAACCCCTGCCAGGCCACTCGGTAGCGGTAAAGCGCTCTGACATGGCCCCTATCAGCGGGCATTGGGGCCAGAGTGAGGCGATATGGCTGTCATCACCCAAACCGAGCACACAGAGGTCAAAGGTCTTCTGCGGAGACTGGTCTTTCCAAGTTTGGTTGTAAATTTTAGCGGCCTCGGCGGGAGACTGGTCCACCGGCCAGGGATGATAGTTTTTAGCGGAGACTTTCAATGGATTTAAAAGTCCGCGTTGGGCATGACCAAAGTTGGAGTCATCAGAATCTAAGGGTACACAGCGCTCATCACTCACATGCCAATCAATCTGGGCAATCGCTTCAGCTGAAAGTGCGTTTGTTTTTACCGCCCAGGCATAAAAAGCTTTCGGAGTGGATCCACCGCTCAACCCCACACTCGCCCTGCCCTTGCTCGCCAGTTGATTAATTAAATTAGCCAACTCCGCAAACGACTCATCACGCGTCAGCACGTGAACTTCACCGGCCAGAGTCTGAATTTTTTGCCCCATGGATAAATATAAACCCCAGCCTGTGATAGTTTGCAAGGTTTGGGTGAAAATTGAGGGGACAAGTTGGCAAGGTGACAAGGGGACAAGGGGAGATGTAATGGACGCGACGCAGTCGCGCCGATATCAAAAACCCCGTGTCACCTTGCCCACGTGTCCCCTCGTCGAAAATGCTGGCACAAAAAAGGCGTCCGGAGACGCCTTTTTATTGGGGCCATTTTCGACGTTACTGACAAGCTTCACAGGTACCGCCGTTGCGCATCGCTTCGATCGAGCACGCGTTCTTCTCTTCATCAGTGAACTCTTTCTTCTCCATCTTGGACTTACCTTCCATCGAAGAAGTGGCCTTCTCAATGTTAGAGGCACCGAGGGTGCGGAGATAGTAAGTCGTCTTGAGACCAGTGCGCCAAGCGTACTGATACATGTGCGACAGCTCTTTGAGATCTGCGGCAGGTAAGAAGAGGTTGAGTGACTGTGCTTGGTCGATCCACTTTTGGCGACGCGCAGCAGCATCGATAATCCACTTATAAGGAATCACGAAGGCCGTCATGTACTTCAGACGGAGGTCATCAGGAATTTCAGGAATATCCTTCAGCTCACCGTCGTAGTACTTGAGTTGCTCGACCATGTTCTGATTCCAGAGACCGAGTTTCTTGAGGTCGCGGACGAGCGAAGAATTTAGTTCAATGAAGTCACCGGAGAGATTACTCTTAACGAAGAGATTCTTATAAGTAGGCTCAATGCAAGGTGAGCTGCCGACGATGTTTGAAATCGTTGCGGTAGGAGCAATCGCCAGAACGTTGGAATTGCGCATGCCTTGTTTCTTAATCTTAGCACGAACCGAGGTCCAATCCATGAGACCACCACGCTTAACTTCAATCGGCTCGCCGCGCTCAGCTTCGAGAAGATCGACGGTGTCTTGGGGAAGTAAACCGCGATCCCACTTGGAGCCTTTGTAAGTACTGTAGGCGCCGCGCTCAGCAGCGAGGTCAGACGAAGTTTCGTAAGCGTAGTAAGCCACGGCTTCCATGATTTCGTCGTTAAACTCAACGGCTGCATCCGAGGCGAATGAAGTGTCGCGACGATAGAGACAGTCTTGCAGACCCATCACACCGAGACCGATCGGACGGTGACGGATATTGGAAACTTCAGCGGCCTTGGTCGGATAGAAGTTGATATCGATGACGTTATCGAGAGCACGAACGGCGACGCAAATGGTTTCAGCGAGGCGGGCGTGGTCGATATTGCCATCCGCATCTAAGTGCGAATCCAACACGATTGAACCCAAGTTACAGACTGCAGTTTCATCAGCACTGGTGTTGAGGGTGATTTCGGTGCAAAGATTCGAGGAGTGAATGACGCCTACGTGATCTTGAGGAGAACGGACGTTGCAAGGATCTTTGAAAGTCATCCATGGATGGCCGGTTTCAAAAATCATGCCCAACATTTTCTTCCAGAGTTCGAGCGCAGGAAGTGTGCGGGCAAAAATCTTACCTTGGCGCGCTTGTTCTTCGTAGGCTTCGTAGCGACGTTCGAAATCGGCACCGTAAGTTTCATGTAAGTCGGCTACTTCGTGTGAACTGAACAAGGTCCAGTCACCACGAGACTTGAGACGCTTCATGAATAAGTCAGGAATCCAATTCGCCGTGTTCATGTCGTGCGTGCGACGACGGTCATCACCGGTGTTACGACGGAGTTCTAAGAAATCTTCGAAGTCGCTGTGCCAAGCTTCGAGATAAGCGCAACCTGAGCCACGGCGCTTGCCGCCTTGGTTAACAGCGACGAGTTGGTCGTTGTGTAATTTGAGGAAAGGAACGACACCTTGGGATTCGCCGTTGGTTCCTTTAATGTGTGAGCCCGTTCCGCGAACCGCTGTCCACGAACCGCCTAAGCCACCTGCCCACTTGGAGAGGAAAGCGTTTTCAGCGATACCCCGGACCATGATCGATTCAATCGTGTCATCTACCTTATAGAGATAGCACGAGGAGAGCTGACTGTGGAGAGTGCCTGAATTGAAGAGCGTAGGAGTCGAACTACAGAAGCGACGTGACTTGTAGAGATTGTGCAAACGAACAACCCATTCTTCACGACCCTTTTCTTCACGAAGGAAAAGACCCATCGCCACACGCATCCAGAAGAACTGCGGAGTCTCCAAACGACGGGCAATCTTGTTGGTTTTATCGATGATTAAATATCGATCGTAGAGAGTTTGAACGCCTAAGAATTCGAACTCCATATCGGCCATCGGATCAAGAGCCTCGGCGAGTTTCGCTAAGTTGTAGCGACGGAGTTCAGGAGTGAGACGACCAATCTCGATACCGCGCTCAATGTAAGCAGCAAATTTAACGCGATGGAATTCTTGGAGTTTAGAAACGCCGTCTTTGAGAATGCTCCAACCTAATACTTCTTCGTAGATATAGGTGAGTAAGAGACGACCCGCGAACTTGGCGAAATCGGCATCGCGCTCGATGAGCGTCTTAGAATTAAGTTCAATGGTCTTACGTAATTCTGGCTCGGTGATTTCGTTGAATAAACCACGACGGAGTTCGAGTTCGATTTCATCAACCGTGAGCGAGAGATTTAATCCGGTCACCGCGTAGGAAACACGCTTACGTAAATCGTCACCATTCCATAAGTAAGTCGAACCATTCAGTGCCTTAACCAAAATCATCGATTCTTGACGATCATCGGAAACAGAAGGCTGAGTGGCCTCAAGCTCACGGTTACGGGCACGTTCCGCGCGATAAAGAATATAAGCTTCGGCGACCTTGAAGTGACCTTGGCGCATTAACTCTGCTTGGACGATGTCTTGGACTTCTTCGATGCCGATGATGTTCACTTTTAATTCAGCAACACGGTAGGAAACGGCGGTGGCGACTAACTCAGCAGGACCCGAGTCTAGGCCTTGTGAGAGAAATGATTTACGAATCGCGATATCGATTTTGGACTGATTCCAGGGCACCATCTGGTGATTGCGACGCATCAGACGTGCCTTCACTTCAACGCTGCCGGGAAGGGAAATGTAACCCGATGAGCAGACCAAGCTTTTGGCGACGTCGTGGCGATTATGCTGAATGAGCGCTTGTTCGATAATCGGAATAATTTGGGCTTCGGTAATCAGGCCATCGGTTTTTAAAACGAGATCGCTGACGGATTCAGAAACTTGTTTAGCAACCGCAGCGACGAAGTTACGATTTTGTTCGGTGAAAATATCGGTGATCTCACGCGAGAGTAAAAGATCAGTCAGCGCGATACCGACGATTTCAGCGATGCGACCGTGGTCGAATCCAGCGATGGCTGGAACAGGGGCAGCACCGGCGGCGACGGCCGGCAAAGATTCGCGCCAGTTAAAACGTGGCTTCGCATTCGCGGGAGTGCGGATGGCGTTTTTGAGGGCAATGTCTTCGCGGTAGAAAGGGGATTCAGGATTCATATTGAGGGGAAAGAGGGTTTGGTTTTAGAGAGGAGTCGAAAGTGTAGGACATTCAGGCGGTGGCCTGAATAATTGGGGAGGGAGAGTTTAAGAGGATGGAGGGTAAGAACAGAAACCGTGCCAAACTACGCATCGAGGGGGTAATGCGTAATTTGTCACACGAACAATTACAGGTCAGCGTCGTCGACTTTTTCTAAGGCAGCTGATTTTTGATATTCAGTGACGCGTCCCTCGAAGAAGTTTTGTTCTTTTTTGAGGTCCATCATTTCCGAAAGCCAAGGGAATGGATTGACGGGCGCTGGAGAAACCAAGGGTTCGAGACCACAGTTTCTAAGGCGACGATCGGCAATATAATCAATATATTGCTCAAATTCCTTTGAAGAAAGGCCGAGGGCGTTCACGGGGAGGCAATCGCGGATGAAGTCTTTTTCAAGGCTCACGGCGGTGGCCATGAGTTGACGAAGTTCTTCGCGGAATGACTCAGTCCAGATATCTGGATTTTCTTTTACTAACTCTAGTAAGAGTTGGCGGAAGAGATCGATGTGGTTGGACTCATCGCGCAATGTGTAGCGGAACATTTGTCCGATACCTGGGAATTTATTTTGGCGAGCGAGAGAAAGCACCATACCGAAGAGTCCGTAGAATTGAGTACCTTCCATGCACTGACCGAAGAGGAACATATTGTGGGCGAGGGCCTGCTTGTCTTCGAGCTTAGTGAGGTCGAGCTTCCGGCGGAGCGCGCGAGAATTATTGACGACGAAGGCGGCCTTCTTCGCGATGGTTGGAATATCTTCGAACATCGCTTCACACTCGTGTGGATTAATGCCGAGTGACGAGACCATGTACACGAGAGAGTCGGCGTGAATATTTTCTTCGTGTGCGTGACGACCTAAAACTAATTTTAATTCAGGAGCGGTGACGACTTCACGAACGACGTGAATAATATTATCACCCACAATACCTTCAGCGGCAGAAAAATAACCAATGGCCATTTTGATAATCCAGCGATCGATTTCGGTAATCGCACCAGAACCTTCGCGCCATTGTTCGCAGTCTTTACCCATAGGAACATCTTCTGGTTCCCAGTGGTTAGCCTTCATCGTTTTATAAAGATCATACGCCCACTGATATTTGAGTGGGAGAATGTTAAAGAACATCGACTCACGACCGTTGATGACTTGTTTGTTTTTAAATGCCTCTTCCGCTTTAGCTTTATCGAGGATGAATGTTTTTGGTCCGACTTTTACGGTGATGGTTTCCATGAATTTAAGTAGTTAGAGAAAAGGGTTTGATTAGAGGCCGGAAGGGCCGCTAGGTGATTGGTATGTCAGGAAATTATACTAGGGCTAGGGGGTGTAAATACTATTTAACACTGCATGTAGTGTTTCTTCTTAAATCACTCTACATAGGGCACTTACAAAAAAAACTTTATTCACAATGGGGGTTTTTAACTATTTTTTTAAGGTTGGTACGGCGTGTGACGGTTTAGCGTCAAAAAAGCATAAAATCAGCGAAGTTCAAATCTAAGTTATTAGTCTTACTCACCGAAAAATGGGCCCTGATGAGCGAGGTTGCTCAAGGATTAAAAATTTAATAGAAAGGCAGTATAATGGGCAAAAATTCTGCGGTCGAAGAGACCAAAAACTCCCCTTCCCTCCTAAAAAATTTATGGGGGAAGCAAGATTTAAGAGAGCGCGGATGGCGTGGGCGAATTAAAGCAGTTTGCCGAGTCTTCATCACGAGCTGGCGAGGGATTGGCGAGAACCGCATTCCCCAACAATCGGCGGCGCTGACCTATTATACGTTGATGTCGATCGGTCCGATCCTCGCTCTCGCGCTCACTATTTCCGGATACATTCTTTCTCAACCAAACAGCAGTGAAGATAACTTAGCAAAAAAATCTGTCGTCGCTTCGATTCAGTGGATTGCTCCGCAAATCAATGCATCGAATTTAAAAACGCTGTCCGGAAAAAATTCAAGCGGTGGCGAACCCACGCAGAAGTTACACGACATCAGTGAAAATTTAGATAAGATGGTGGATCAACTCTTAGCGAATGCGGCGAGCAGTGAAGCGGGGCTCATTGGTTTATTTTTTATTTTAGCTTTAGCGGTGCTGATGTTGAGTCGGGTCGAAGATGCGCTGAATGGAATCTGGGGATTACGCGTCGGGCGACATTGGTATAAGCGATGCGTGAATTATTTACTCTTTTTAATTCTCTTTTTCCTGGTCGGAGCGACCTCTTTAACGATGTTGTCCGTGTCGTCGATTGCTGGGGCGATTGGCCACAGTACCTCCTGGGTGGGTGACTTTTTAATCCGCCTGCCGATGGGCGAGGAAATCATTGAATTTATTAGCGGGAATGGACCGTTAATCATCTCGTTCCTACTCCTTTGGGGGGCCTTTACCCTCTTCAATCGGATCATGCCGAATGGACGAGTGTATTGGGGTGCGGCGGCGATCGGTGGACTCAGTGTCACGGCGCTGATTATTTTAAATCATCAACTCTCTGCGCTCTATGTGAGCAAGGTGACGCATCTCCAATCTCTGTATGGTGGAGTAAGTATTTTAGTCATCATCATGTTTGGAACTTATTTATCTTGGTTCTTCGTTTTACTGGGAGGGCAGCTGGCGTTTGCGTATCAGCATCGTCGAGCGCTCACGCAAAATAAAAATTGGGAGCACCTTAGTCATCAATCTCGTCGGGCCTTAGCGTTCACCTGTTGTTTGGAATCGTTGCGACGTTATGAAGCGGGCGAATCAGGAATTCTCGTTCAGGATTTAATTTCGAAAACGCATTTACCCAGTGGCGTCATTGAAAGCTGTTTGCAGATTTGTCGGGAGAAAAATCTTTTAGAAGGTGATTTCAAAAAGCATGGCATGAGACCCGTGAGGACGTTGGAAAAAATGACGGTCGGGCAATTATGGAAAGTCATCGATGCTGATGTGGGAAGTGGTACCGATGATTTTAGTGACCATGATGATCCGGCGTTACGTGAGTTAGTACGGATTGAGAAAAATATTTTGGAAGCGACTGAGACGCGATTGACGTTGGGGCAGCTTGCGGCGCACCGATAAAAAAATCCACGAGGTTTCAGATAAGGCCGGTGAAGACTTATCTGAAACCCTTGTAAAATGGACGAGCCCAGCGTCCTTTCGGAAACTGGGCTCGTTGAACCTGGCGACGACCTACTCTCGCACAGCAGCGGGGCTGCACTACCATCGGCGGCTACATTCTTAACTTTCGTGTTCGGGAAGGGAACGAGTGTTTCCATGTGCCCATGATCACCAGAAGGATTCCTCGGGTCGCTGCATGAAGGTGA
>Ga0209088_10000571_pt1 | contig 25609 bp, 30 predicted proteins | sample S_140625_EF_Meta_FD_187324 | JGI IMG/M metagenome (GOLD analysis project Ga0209088, IMG submission 187324) | Freshwater microbial communities from Lake Simoncouche, Canada to study carbon cycling - S_140625_EF_MetaG (SPAdes) (version 2) | ecosystem: Environmental > Aquatic > Freshwater > Lake ... | reverse complement strand
GTCAACAACCCCAGCATTTTCTCCTAAATTCATTTGACCATCTACCGGCATGTTTTGAACGATTTGCTCAACTCGTCCCAAGCGTAAAGTAATAAGACCAATTGCGTCTGAAATAGAAAGTTTTGCTCCGCCTTGCATTTGTTGCTGTTGCTGTTGCTGAAATTGTTGTCCAGGTCGTCCATTCATTTGCTGTGGAGGAGGAGGCATATCTCCACCTGCTCGTCTAGATCTCGCTGCTGCATTTGATCTTGCGCTACTCATAATAAAGTTATTAAATAATTTGTTTTTAACTTATTTACGCGCAACTATTTAATAAAGTCAAAATAAAATCTGCCGTTATTTTATATAATGATGCAAAACTTATTTATTTACACCATGATGTTTTTTCATTTTCTAATATTTTCGTTACCAATATTTGTTATTTTATTAAGCGATAGTCTATTTGTGTTGATTATGATGGACTTGTTTTTTATAATAACCTTAATATTAAATTATTATTATGGCGACTGTCCTGTTACACAAATTGAGGAGAATTATGGCAACACAACAATGATTGATACTGCAAATAAACTGTTTCCTATAAAATATGATAAGAAAAATCGTAATGTAGTGACTCTGCAGTGGATATTTATGGCCATATTAGTTGCAACTACAAAGATATCGTTGATATTTCTTAAATCATCATTAAAAAATTATATCTGTAAATAATAAACAGCATGAATAAAGAAGAAAAACAATCTAATTATAACAAAAACGATTCATTAATTATAAGTTTATACAAAATATATTTCATTAACTTTGCAGCATTTTGGGTTCTCTTTACATACATTTTAATCATTGCTTATAAAACAGACCAAAATTATATATTGGCAGTTTTAACACTGTTTTTTGCTGAATATTGGTGTTACATTTCTCATAGCATAACACATAATAAAAACTTTGAATTTATTGGTTTCATTCATTTATTTCATCATGATCCAAAATACGCGGATAAGACATGGGTATTTGTCATTGAGTTACTGTTGAACTTCTTCATATATGGAGGGTTTGTTTTGATATTTTTAGGAGAGTTTATCAAAAAGTTGTTTTCAATAGAAATATTTAATAACTACGTTCTATTCTTTTGGTCAATAGTATATAGCTCATATCACCTTATTAATTTCCACTATTTGAAATCACCCACACACAAAGAACATCATCTTCAAAATGGTCAATTAAATTACGGACCAGATTGGATGGATATTCTGTTTGGAACAAAATTACATGATAACCGCTTTGAAGATTTTAACAGTTCGGTGTTAAATGGTTTTATTGGTTTAATAATAGTATTGTTCTTGAAGCAGACACCATATGATCCAGTTCGTTATATTGAAAAAATGTTCTAGGCAACCATTGCAACTTTAATTTGTTCATGATGCTGATAGTCATGTATATCAAAGTCGTCAACCTGATAATCATTAATATTCTCTCTTATTTGCTTTATTGAAACCGTTGGAAACAGAAAAGGTTCCCTTGAAATTTGTAATTTACAAGCATCTATTGCGTTTTCATAAATATGACAATTACCCATAAAATGTATAAATTCGTGCGCCTCCAAACCGCAATGTTTTGCTATCAAATGAGTTAATAAAGAATATGATGCAATATTAAAAGGAATTCCCAAGAAAAAATCTGAGCTCCTCTGATAAAGAGCACACGATAGTTTGTTGCCATCATGAACATTGAATTGGCACATAACGTGACAAGGTGGAAGCGCCATTTGGTCCAACTGTTTAGGATTCCAAGCCGTCAAAATAAGTCGCCGACTATTTCTAGTTTCCGGATTTTTCAATTGGTCAATGATATTCTGCAACTGATCAATGCCGTCAAAAGGATGGTCTGCATCTAAACTTTTTCCAGTAAAGCAGTTATAACTTGCACCAAAATTGCGCCATTGATATCCGTAAATCGGTCCAGTCATGCCCTCAGGATATAGCTTAAGACCTCTAGAATCCAAAAATTTGCGGTCGGTATTCCCATCCCAAATATGGACACCTTGTCGCTGTAAAATTTTATTATCAGTTTCACCACGAATAAACCATAAAAGCTCTTTCAAACAAGTCTTCCAAGCCGTTTTTTTAGTAGTTAAAATAGGAATCTTACCGTTTTCAAGGGAGAAACGCATAGATTCGCCAAATGTGCTAATGATGTTTCCATTTCTGCCGTTTTCTAGCGTTCCTCTATCCAAAATTTTTTGGATAAGATTTAGATATTGCATTTCTTCAGAATTTACACTCATAATTCTCTCTGTGAAAAAATAATGGGATGTTTTTATGCCTGTTTAGGAAGAGTTTATTTAGCAAAAGACTGGATTCACTTATTTTAATTTCTTTTTATAAAACATATGGACAGTCTAGACGATTCAAAATTATCATCAAAATTAGGTTTTTTCAAATACATTTTCAACTTTGACGATGAAACAAAAGCGGATTTATTAAATATTACACAGTATTCATTGCTAGCATTTGTGCCCATTGTGATTTTAAATAAGGTGATGCAAAAGTTTGTGCCAGAGGCGGACGAGGAAAAGGGTAGCTTAGAACTTTTAGCAGAAGTTATTGGTCAAATTGTTGTCATGTTTATTGGTTTATTTTATATTCACAGAATTACAGTATACTTGCCAACATACAGTGGAACCAAGTATCCTGACAACAGTGTGATTTTCATTATATTGTCAGTTTTACTCATTACGCTCAGCTTACAAACAAAGTTGGGAGAGAAAGTCAGTATTTTATTTGATAGAATAGTTGATTTATGGGAAGGCAAATCATCTGATGACAAGAAGAAAGGTAAAGGAAAGGGTAAAGGAAATGTGAAAGTCTCTCAACCCATTGCTGGGCAAAACCAGATGCCCAATAATGCGACTGCTATGGGCAACTCACTTTACGGCGGAATGAGTCAAGGAACTACATCAATTAGCAGCTTACCCACTGAGCCTGTTCAACAAAATGCGCCGGATTACAACGCGATGTATCGCAACGATGCTACCCCAATGCCAGGTGCGGCTACTCCAGGAATGGGAGATCAATTTGGCGGTATGATTATGGCGGCAAATGAAGCTCTTGGCGGCAGCGCATTTGGTGCCAATTGGTAAAATAATATTATTAAAATAAAAACTTAATATTATTTGGTATTTACCCAATTTAAATGACATTATAAATAATAATTGTGAATATCGTAATTAATTTCAGACAAACATTTTAATACCTTTTGATGATCAGCGTCTATGTTACTACCAATGGTTGTTTCTTTTCCTTCTTGTATTATTAACCAAGGAAAATAAGAATAAGAATGCCCTTGTAACTGCAACCTACTTGTCATCCAATCACTCATTCCATAATTATTTTCAAACATATTTATCAAATTTCCGGCACCTTTTTTTGAGAGTATATAACCGCCGCAAAGATATTGTTCAGTCACTTTCACCCATTTTTCTTTAGGTTCAACTGGTTCCGACGCATTTAATAAAATCATATCCCATTCAGGATCATTAACCTCTGTAAAAAACTGTTGCAACTTCTGCTTCCAATTAACGTCAAAACAAGCGTCGTCTTCTAAAATAAATACATATTCTAATTCTTTTGATTTTACAAGATATTTCCATATATTTAAATGAGATTGGGTGCATGCTTTTTGCAAAGGTTTTAACGAATCCCAAAAATTATCATAAATAAGTCCATTATCTGGAGTTGCCGCCATCCATTTAGCAGCATCTAACCCTGCATATTTAAAGCGTCGCTCCATTTTGATCCATCTCTCTTCGTTGGAAAGCAATGAAACACAAAAAGTGTTAGTTTTATTAAATGATATAGCATCAGTCAATTGGTCGCAATTAATAAAATAATTATTCCTTTCCAAAATATCAGTAAATTCATCAAAATCTCCAAGAGTCATTCTATGACAACTTATAATATTTTTAGGATTTATTTTATTACCACAACACACAAATGTGTTATTATAGGCTAACCCTTTATGATTGCATGCAATAAATTCGTCATTAAGAGTAGTAACCATTATTAATGTGGAACCAAAGTCCTTCTGTAAAAAGTAACTTATTGCAAGATCACACGCAGGTATTAGATTTTCACAACAAAATTTATTGCAAATTTCAGTCCACTTTAAAAACATATCCGATAGCGAATGGTGAATTAAACGTAAACATTCTTTTGATAATATAAATCCAGAACCGCCTGAATGAAAATAACAATCAAAATCTCCAATAACTCTCGTATCTCCATGGCCTCCAATATATAGCGGTTCTTCGCAATTATAATCTTTAATAAACTCTATCATTTTATCAATATTCACGTATGTATCCGAACCACAAACAAATACATAATCATAATTGTAATTCTCATAAATATATTTTAGACCCAAATTTTGCTTTTCACTTGCAGAATTATAATCATTATTAACATTTTTCAAGTAAATATATTTTGAAGAGTCGTGCAAATCAGTGGGTTCTTCACCCAAAAAGTATAGAATTTTTACGCCTTTTTTTGCAGCTCGTTTTCCCCACGTTTCTTCAATCTTTAAAACTTCATCTTTATATTTTTGAACAGTTACGCACGCAAAAACACATATAATTATTTTTATATTTTTCATTATAATTTAAATTTGTTACGTTATATTTAAATTATAAAGTTTCTGTTAAATAAATCAAAACTCTAATAGATTTTTTTTACAATTCATATAATGCCAATATAATGAAAATAGGTATTGTTCATTTAGAGTGCATTTTTTTAAGCAGTATGATTTCCAAACAAATTTACATGCTTCATAACATTTTAAAAAATTACCGTTTTGATAGCTTCTCGTAATAAAATTATGTATAGGCGGTTCAGGTGCATCATAAATAAATGTATAATTTGTTATCATTTGTTGGTAATCGCCGTAATAATGCTCAAATAAATTAGGATTTTCAAAGTAAACAGGGCTATACAACTGTTCGTCTGCGTGACCATATCCTTGATCAAGATATTCAAGAAATTTACTTTCAATTAAATCGCAAACCTTATACATATACTCAGAATTTCCTGTAAAAAATCCACTACACATTCCACATCTCCCCCATTGGAAATATTCTGACGTATTTTTTACTAATCCTTCAGGAATATAATCAATATAACAAGTTGAAAATTTGTCACGTTTAATAGATAATGCTTCATCCAAACGAATCAAATTTTGATATCCCATTCGTTCAATGCAAAAATTAATCCACGAAAAATGCGTGCTATTAAACGGATTTTTTTCAATAGTGTCTTTCAACATGATGTATCTTGACATGCAGAATAAATAATAACTTGCAGTGTTTCTATTATCAAAATTATAAGGCTTCTCCCTTCTGTTCTGATTAATTTTATCTCTATAATCTTTAAACGTTCTAGGATCCTTGTTTTTAAATACAAAATCGTCAAACTCGCAAATAATATATTTTGTTTTTTCATTTAAGTAAGTAGGTCTAATACTATGAATTACATCAAAACTTTCATTATCGCAATAAATAACCAAATTATATGGTAGAGATAAAGTAGAAATAGAGTGTTGTAAATAATAGTTCTTGTCGCGTTTATTAATCTCGTCGCTTGCGTCAGGACATTTTGTCAAGTTAAAATAAGCAGTAACTAGAGTCCAATTAGTGTTATCATATTTATTAAAAGAAATTTCATTATTAAAGGTAAAGAGTCCTGTGCCATACCAGTGTCCAATATCAGTTAAATCATACCGTTCATTATAAGGAATTTTATGCCAAAAATTATCTCTTATTTCTTTAAAGTACCAGATGTCGTCGCAAACAACAAACCCTTGATAATTAATAGATTTTAAATAATTATAGAATTCAAGTTCCATTGTTCCATTGTGAGGATCAACATCCAAAAATATAAATGCACTACGCAAAATAGTTTCTTCCCATTTTTTTGACACTTCTTGTTCAAATAAATTTTCAATGTGGAATTGAACGTTCTTTAAATTTCTTATTTCATTATTAACAACATTATCAACAATATCAAATGAATGAACGATGTTTGTATCATTATATGATAATGCTAGTGCTGAATTGCCGCGATGCGTTCCAATATCAATAATGATACTATTATTGAATAATGATGATAAATGTGCAAGCAGTCTATAATGTTGTTTTCCAGGAACATCATTAAATTCTGCAATATCATGAGCCAGCGATGAACTTATTAAATCATTAAATTTAGCATCAAAAGAAATCCCATTAATTAGGTCGGATGTTATATTATAATGCATATAACTAATTAACGCTACACGTTTTTAAATTTAAATTATTTTTAATATAAAACTAATTTAACACAATATTATATCAAGCTTCATAACAATGGATGTTGAAAAACTATTAAAAGCATTAGACAATGAAGAGAATTCCAAGTTTATGAATTTAACAACAAAAAAAATTAATGACATGAAACTAGACATTCTGAAAGAACTTCAACTATCTCAAAAAGATATAACTGAAATAATGCAAAAATTGAAGGAATATATGTATGTGGATGAGATGAATGAATTGCGACACGGTGCTTTTATAAGATGGATACCTATAAAAGACCCAGATAATTTGTATCTAACTGCAGGAGGATTGTTATGTGCAATAAACGTAACTGACGATGGGGTTTCTCTCACATGTAAGAATTTTGCTCATAAACATTATCAAATAAAGATGGATGAATGTCTAGTATTCCAGAAGTTAACAGGTCAAGAACAAGTACTTTTGTCAGCAATGGATCATCTTGCAAAATAATATTTAGTGACGTCTGTGTTTTCTGGTTTTATTGCATGGGCAATCCTTAAAAAGTCCAGGAATAAATTTGCCAATCTTGATGAAAGCGACTTCAACTGGTTTTAAACCACGTTTAACAGTTGAAACAAGTTTACCATTCTTGTAATATTTAACACTCTTGTGACCTTTTCCCTTCTTAATACTAACCTTTCTTACAGTTTTCTTGCCACCAGTTTGATGGGTTTGTGTATTAGAATAGTCAAACGCAGGAGTAGAAGTAGTAGACATTTATATATTTTACAAAGAAAAAATAAATTTTACTACGAGGAGGTGCGGTATAAGATTTTAGTTTGTTTTTTAGTGCTTCATTTTCTTCCTCTAATTTTTTGATATATTCTTCAGTATTCATGGTTATAAAGAATAGGCATACTATTTTTAATTTATTTTTATTAAAAAATAAAAAATTGATGTAATAATAATTAAAACTTTATTATATAAAATGCCGTCTCTTTACAAACATAATTTATGCCAACCTGATCTATTTTATCATATTTCAAATAAAATCAATTTAAACATTATACACTTGACATTTGGATACTCGCTTTTATATTTTACAGATGACAATCAAAATAAAATAAGCATCCCAAATAATATAATTTTATACGAATGTGACGCTATTAATGATATGTACAAAATAGCTATTGAAAAAACAAACAATGAGTTATATCATTTATGTGATACAACGCCTTACAAAATAGAACTAGATTATAATGTTATTTTAGAAATAAACGGGGGGGGGGGCAATAAAACATACAAGTTAAATAGCTAAAACCCAGCGAAAATCTCATGGTCTCCATGATATTCTTCTACATCTTTTTCTGTGGTTATATCTTTCCCGATAAATTGAGGTTGAATTATAGGTGCTTGTATTGATTGATTATACAACACATCTTCGTCTATATTTGTTGATAAAAAATATGGATGATTGAGTAAAACAGAGGGTCTTTTATTACCGCCAAGTCGTTTTATTTTATCACCGCTTAATAATTGGCTAATCAAATTACGTGCGTTCGCAGTTCCATCGGTTTTTTTATCTAGTTTTTTTGAAATACTAATTCCGTTCTTCCCACAGATTATTATGTTAGTAAATAATTTTGTTAAATTATTTTCGTCCTCTGTTTCGGGGTAAAACGGTGTTTTTTGAAATATCATTTCATATAATAATACCCCTACAGCCCATACATCTACTGAATAATCATATCCATTTTCAAGTATTAATTCAGGTGAAAAATATTCGGGCGTTCCACATAAAGTGTAACATTGACTATAACTACGCATCTTTCCATTTTCAATTTTTGTATAGGGCAATTGCCTACCTAATCCAAAATCTATAATTTTTGGATATCCATTAGAACCTATCATAATATTTTCTGGTTTCAAATCTCTATATACAATATTTTTACTATGAATATAATCAATGCCAAGAATAATAGATGCTGTATAAAAAACACATGCTTCATGAGTAAGATTATGTTCGTTATAAATAGCATGAAATAAATCGCCGTGTTCTAATAATTCCGTAACAAAATACAATTCATTATTTGTTTGACTAGTTCCATAAAAACGCAAGATAAATGGGCTATCCAACTGCATAAGTAATGATTTTTCTAAAATAATTTGTTCCATTTCTTTTTTATCTATTTTATTTTTAGGAAGCGTTTTTATAGCATAGAATTGATTTTCGTAAGTAGATAAATACACTTTTCCAAATGTTCCAGAACCTAACATGGATATCATGGTAAAGTTTTTGGGATTAAATGTTGATTTATTTGAAAAATATTCTTCCGCACTTTCAGTGCTACTGAACGAACTAGGATTTGATGTTAAAGCAAGCGTAGAGCAATCATCATTATCATCAGTGAATTCAGTTTTACAATTATTAATTTTATGCTCTATGTCATACAATTCTTTATCAACTGGTAAAACTTTATTTGGTTTTGTTAGCGAAAGAAGTTTGAGAACATGTAAAATATAATTTTGTCCAGCAAACTTTACCTTAATATTGGTTTCAACTTGTACCATTATATATAATAAAAAAATATAATTTATTACAAAAAATAATTTTATTTTTTTTAATTACAAATTTAATTTTGTAAATATATTATATATGCATCGTCAAAAGAGTATTGATTATAAAGAAACTGCAGTTAATTATTATGTGATTTATCCTCAATCAAATAATAATCAACTGCAGTTAATTTATAATCTTCACTTTTATGGTTAGTCATATACAATATATAATTATAATTACAGAATTATAATTGTAGTATAAAAACTATTGTTGTTATAATATATGATATATTTAATTTTGTATGTTTTCTTATATTGTAATGCGGATGATATTTTGAATGAATTATACTTATCCAATTATTCTACAATATTAAATAACGAACTAATACAAAATAATAGTAAATTTTATTACTCTATAATAAACCTAAATTTATTTGTGCTATCTATTTATTCTATTTATCTTATCAACAAAGTTCTGTTTTATAAATCAAAAAATATGACTACAATCGCATTGGCATTGGTTTATATAAAATATATATTAAACTCTATTTTGAGTTACAATATGACTTTATATCAACACGAGTTTAGTAGAATTGTTATGTGGTTATTTGCAACGCCATTAATGCTTAAACTGTATTGCGATATCAATAGTATTAAATTGCGAGATATAAATATTCAATGTCATATTATTCCTGTAGCAGTAAACATAATTATTTATCCGTATAGGAATACAACAATTTATTTTTATTTTACCGGTTGTTCATGGGCATCACTACTATTTTTTATGAAAACTTTTTATGAAAAACGTAATCTAATGTTTACGAATATTTATTTGATTATATGGGGCACATTTATGTTGTTAACTATAATTGATATATTTCATTTGACCGACGTATATACTGTCAATTTATATTATTCGTTTGCTGATATGATAAGCAAATTGACGACATGTATAATGATAGATGAATGTATTGAGAAAGATAAAGCGGAAATAACCAATGTAGATTTACAATCTGTTCAATTTATATCTTACATGATAACGCATATAAATAAATATAAATTAGAAATTAATGTTATAACGCCCAAATGCACTGCGTTAGTAGATTCAACAAGAAAGGGGTTTTTACTAAAAATACCTGAAGATAAAACCATATTAGAACAAGAATTATTAAATAAAATACTGCCGTTTGGATTTGATAAAGAATTTATTGCAAGTACAAGTGCAAGTGCAAGTGCAAGTGCAAGTGCAAGTGCAAGTGCAAGTGCAAAACAATTTAATATGATATGTGTTCTTTTTACGGATATTGTTAATTATACAGAATTGGCACAAAAATATGATGATACAATTATTTTTAAATTACTTAACAGTGTTTATATTTCCTTTGATAAAATTATAAAAAAATATTCACATTTACAAAAAATAGAAACGATTGGCGACGCCTATATGGTTGTGGGCGATATTTTTAGAAATGCTATAAATCATAATTTTGTTATAAACGAAATACTATCATTTGCGATAGATATTATTAAAGAAGTAAAAACAATAAAAACACCTGATAATATTCCGTTATGCATTCGGGTTGGAATAAATATAGGAAGCGTTAGTATTGGAATATTAGGAAACGAATTACCAAGATTGTGTGTTGTTGGAAATGCCGTAAATATTGCATCAAGATTACAATCAACTGCAGAAATAGATACAATACAAATTAGCAGTGATGTTTACGAACAATTGGAAAATATAGCAATTGATAAAAAATACGAATTTATAATAAAAGAAAATGTGTTTTTGAAGAACATGGGGTCTGTGACAACGTATAATATCTCCCCCCCTAATTGTTCATCGTTACAATAAATAATCATAACAATTTAAGAACATTTAAAATCGGCGTTTTAAATGTCCAAAGGTGTAAATAAGAAAAGGTGTAAAACAATTAATAACTAAGGTTTCAATTTCAGCAGTTGCTATCAACCCATTTTTTAGTAATAACTGCTTCCACACTTTCAAGCGCGCCTTGAGTCCAACCTTGGTTCATGCTTATCATTTCACCAACAACTAGCATTCCTGGCATAGGAATCTGTGCTTTCTTTATAAAGTCTTTACGGTTCTTAAATGGACCGTGCAAAGGTTCATAATAATGAGTGCCAATTGGCCAATAAAAGTCTTTGATAGCAATCAAATTTAGTGCGCCATCAGGAATTCCAAGAGCGTCTTCCAAAAGATCGCAAAAATAGTCTCTATTTTTTGGAGTATTTTCTAGACGGTCTTTCAAAAACTTGGCGTCGTCATTATCAGTGTAAGCAATCATATAGACACCTTTTTCCGCATTCATGGGTATAATTTTTTTCAAAGGTCCAGGGACAACAGTATATCCAGGAACATATTGTTTCATTATTTCGGCGGAGGCTTTGTTAAATTTGCCATATAAACGCAAAAATGTTTGACCGTGAATCTGTTTATAGATGGGATCACGAGGAAGAAGTTTTTGAACGCTGCTTATGGTAGTTGCTAATATGACTTTGTTACATAAATAAGACGCGTCTTTTTCAGTATGAACAATAAAGTTGCAGGGCGACAACTCTTTAACTTCAGTTACGTTGCTAGAAACGCGAATATTTTGGAATCCGACCTTTTTAGCAATGGTGTCAACCAAAAGCTTCCACGGAATATGCAGCGCAGTCCAGTGGCCAAAGTTGTCATCAAATCCATAATTAAAAAGAGTATCACCAGCGTCTTCATTTTCATAGTCGGTGTAACCAGAGCAAATAGTAAAGCGTTTATAAACAACAGGTCCTAGAATGGGCAATGCGAATTCTTTAAACGTCTTTTTTGCCGGATGTTCTTTAAATTGTTTTTTTAATATATTAAATAGTTTCTTTGTGTCACAAGGAGGCGAAATAGTTTGCGCGTAATTATGCGACACTTGGAATTCGCTGTATGGTATTTTCAACTCTTTCAATAGGTCAATTAATAAATAGTCCTTTTCTTTGCGGCCTACTCCAGCACCATTTACAACTTGAACTCCTTGAAACATTTCATTACCGAGTCTACCACCGAGCCATTGTCTTTTATAGCGCTCAAGAACAAGCAACTTTGTTTCTGGGGCCATTTTAAGAATTTTATACGCGCTGTATAAGCCGGAAATCCCTCCGCCTACAATAATGATATCATATTTATTATGTATTGACATATAATTATGATAGATAATAATTTATAAATGCTAAACGACTCCTAACGCTTTTTTTGCGTCTTTGTTTTATTTTTAGTTTTTGGGACAGTCATTTTTCTTGCCGTCTTTTTGAGTTCAATGCTGCGTCCATTTTTGCATTTGAATTTACCACGCGTTAACCCTTTTCTATTTATAACCGCTTTAGTGCAAACTCCAATAGCTCTCGGCTCGGCATTCATGCTTGGGTCAACTTTTTTGATACATGAACACAACTTCTTTGCTAAAATTTTTTCAGCAGTGGTTTTAATGTCTTCCACTTTTTTAGGGACAGTTAACCCATAGTAATCAAGTATTTTAGAGTAATCCGCTTTTGTAATTTTATAAGGCATAACAATTATTACATTATGCAAAGATATAAATTATATTTTCTAGTTTAAAAGTTAAAAATAATGTATAAAAATAATATATAATTTGTAAATGGAAATAACTATAACAGAAAAGGACGAAAATGAAGAGCCTCCCAATAATATCGGTATTCCAAAGAGAATTTTTCAAACTCACAAGTCTATTCAATATATTCAGAGTAAGCCTAAATTGCAACTGGCGTTAAGTTCTTGGAGACGGTTTGTTCCTGAATTTGGATATCATTTTTACACGAATGAGATGTGTGACGAATTTATTAGAACTGAAATGGTTGAAGAATTTGGAGACATCATATATGAGGTTTATAATAGGCTCCCACTAGCCGTAATGAAGGCAGATTTGTGGCGTTATTGCGTTATATATAAATATGGCGGTATTTATGCAGACGCAGATTCTATATGCAAATGTGATCCAAACATATTTACAACGCGAGACACAATGATAGTATGTGCGCCTGAAAATTCATCTCATTTATGTCAATGGACTTTTGCAGCGCCGGCAAATTCTCCGATTCTAAAATCTATTATTGAATTGTCTATTAAGAGGATTGAAAACATACCGGTTATTAAAGGAGAACACGTGATCCATTTTTTAACCGGACCAGGAGTTTTTACAGATGGAATTGAAAAGTATTTTAATGAAAATGATGCGCACGTTTATTCTGATAAAAAGTTGTATTATCGTTATAAAAATTCAACAATGATTTGTTTTATGTATGATAAGTTTCATCAAAATATGATACATCACTTATTTGCAGGACAAGAGAACGATGGTTGGACTCATGAACGCTTTCAAAAGTTGACATAATAAATAAATACATTAGTTGTATATATTTGTTTATTTATAAATTTTGCGTGCTCCCCACAATCTTGAATAATGAATAACTTTTTGATGTCTATCGTGCTCTTCATAGTAACCCTTGTACATTTTTAAAACAGCAACGTTTTTATAAAGAATAAATTTATCGCCGGTTGGTTTATTCCAAATGTGTTCAAGTTCAATATTTCTTCTCTCTTCGCCAATAAAACGAGAGACTAAACCAGGTCCGGTTGGGTCTACGCAACTACCTCCATAATATCGGTTTCTAACATTCTCTACAATTTGATTAATGCATTTAAGACAAACTTCATTATTTGGTTTAACTGCTATAAGAGCATTATAAATATTATTTTGGTCAATATCTATCACCCAGTGTTCCTTTTCAGTAAGTTCAATAAATCTGAACGAGTTTATGCAATCATACTTTATGTCCAAGTATATTCCTCCATTTTTGTATAAAATACAATAACGCCATAAATCAGCTTTATACGCACCAGGTATTAAAGAATCAAATGCATTCAACACACTAACGTCAAAGTTATTTGCAATAAATTCCCTGCAATCGTTATCATCAAAAAGGATGTGCTCAAATCGTGGATGTTTTAATTTTAGTCGCTCAACTGACTGCTTCATATGTGCAGGCAAAATTTTAGTATGCCATGTCTGATAAATTTTTAATGGGATAACGCTGTTATATTCAGCTTTTTTGCTCCTTTTATAATTTAAAATTCTCATTTGTTGCAGTTTAAGTGTGTTTATTTTTTCTATAAGAGCCGTTTTTTTATCTTCATTAGAATAAATTAATTTTTCGCCAACTTTTCCAGATAACATATAAATCATGGACAATAAAATATTCGTAAAATAACTATTTTATGTGTATTTAAAATATCCTACTATTTTAGATGCCTCTAAATAAATCAAAAATAGTAGTGTTTGACCTGGATGAAACCATGGGTTATTTTGTTGAGTTAGGAATATTTTGGGATTCATTAAATAACTATATTAAATTACATCACTTAGATAGCAAAATGCCCATAGAACAAGAAGAGTTTAATGGTGTATTAGATTTGTTCCCAGAATTTTTGCGCCCAAACATTTTCACCATTTTTAACTTTTTAAAACAAAAAAAAATTAGCAAACAATGCCAAAGCGTAATGATCTACACAAACAACCAGGGACCAAAAGAATGGGTAAGTTATATTAAAAATTATTTTGAGTCTAAAATGAATTATAAAATATTTAATCACATTATATCAGCCTTTAAAATAAATGGTAAAAGAGTGGAATTTTGTCGCTCTAGTCACGACAAGTCAATGAAGGATTTAATAAAATGCACAAGGCTTCCAAAAAACGCCGAGATATGTTATTTAGATGACACTTATTATCCTGAAATGAATTATGAAAATGTCTATTATATCAAAGTCAAACCTTATACACACGATTTAAATTTTGATGTAATGATTCAACGATTTATTAATAGCAATACAAACCTTTCTAAGATTATTCTGGAAAATTATAACAACGAAGATTTTGTTGGTTTTATGAAAGAGAATATGAACAAATACGAATTTGTTTATATGGAAAAGGACGATAAAGAGTATGAAATTGATAAAATCATTACTAAAAAAACAATGGAGCATTTAGAAGCATTTTTCAATAGGAAACCGAGTGAACCTCGCAATTCTGCTTCTACTTCTACTAGAAAAATAATTCGCAAATTAACCTCTAAAAATAGCAGCAGAATGAAGAAGCAAAGAACTAGAAGAAATTATTATTAGCTCAAAATAGAATTTTAGATATTATATTATTTTTGGCGTCCATTAAATATGTTGTAAGTATTTGATTAACTGCACTAGTTGTAAATAAAAATATGCCTGCACTAAATGCAATTTTTCTATCTAGTTCAGTGAAATGAATTTTTCTAAAAGGGTTGAAACGCCACAATAAGAATAAGCTTATATATATTTTAACATAGTAGTCCAATGATTCTAAATATTGTGGAGCACTTTTAAATATTCCAACTGCAAATAATATGTAGAGCATATAGGTTAAAACAATAAAGACATTGAACCAAAAATCTTGAATCTTATATAAATTATTATTTATTGACATCTTTTATTATATACAACGAATAAAATAAACGCATTAATTTTATTTTATTTTATACCATTCAAATGCTTACCTATGAAATAAAGATCCAAGAAATATAGTGTTTGTCTGTATATTCTCTTGTTTTTTCCATATTTCCATTATATCCTTTATAAATATCTTTCACGTGAATAAATCTTCCTATAAACCCAAAAAACATAATTGGAATTAAACATGATACTAATCTTAGATTTATTGGATTTGATAATAATTTTCCAAAGAATACCCAACTTACTATATTACAAAATGCAGTGTAAACAATTGTATGCACGAGGATGGAAACTATCATTGGACCTAATGTCGTTGCCTCAAAAAGATGGGAGAAAGTAAGGTTGGGATTTGTTGTGTCTAAATATAATTTTGTAAACATAATATATAATATGATATTAGATAATTATTTAACTTATAGCAATAAAGTAATCATTGCTGTAATTTGTTCCGGACTTTGGATTTATTTTAGAACATCTGACTGTTATAAAATGATACCTCGTGGTAATATATTTCCAATTGTATTTGTAATGATATGGACTTATTTAAACTATTATGAACCATTATTTTTACCTATTGGATTGCTTATTTTGATAACATATTCTTATTTGCACACGTTTTTGAAGATGTAACTTTGCAAAAATAAGAATTACATATTACAAAATTTATTTAACTTGCTTCCGTTTTGACTTCATTGTATATTTGCAGCGTTCTTGCGCTTGCATCCTTAGCTTCTACATAACGAGGCATCCAAAAATATGGAACTATGTTTCCTAGCCCAGGATAGTAACCCTCAAAAATGTTGCGATAATAATTCTTTTCAATTGTATCTGGAGGATTATGCTCATACTTTACATTAAAGAACTCCGCAGAAAAAAGAGAAACAACCTTTTCTTGAATGATTTCATATAAAGACCTAGTTGTTTTGCTAACACCATCGCTAAAGGCTTCCTTGGTCCTCCACAAAACGCATTTAGGTAACAATGCACTGCCATTTGAGTCCAAATAATTTTCCTCGCTAAACGCACTTCTTAGCAAAAATTTCTCACACTGCTTGTTGCCCTTGTGAAATCTGTGCGACGGATCAATGCTCAAGTAATACTGCACCCACGTTCTATCCAAAAATGGCGTTCTAGGCTCCAATCCATGAGACGAAATGCACTTGTCTGACCGCAAAACATCAAATGCATGAATGTCCCTCAAAAGACGCCTGCATTCCTTGTCAAACTCAATTGCATCTGGTGCTGCGTGCATATACAAATAGCCACCACACAACTCATCAGAGCCGTCTCCATTAAAAATTACCTTTGCATCACTATTCGCAGCAATGTATTTTCCCAACAAGTAATTCCCAATACTTGCTCTTACTGTAGTAGTATCATAACTTTCAATTGCGCAAATAACTTCTGGAATTGCATCAACAAAATCCTGCTCAGTCAATAAAATTTCAGTATGGTTTGTTCCCAAATAATCTGCGACAATCCGAGCGTATTTCAAGTCTTCTGACCCTTCTAGACCAATACTAAACGTTTCCAATGGCTTATCAGAGTTTTGTTTGTGGAATTTATTTACAAGAGCTGTAATTAGACTGCTATCCAAACCACCAGATAACAAACAAGCAATCGGACGTTCAGTAACCAAGACTCTCTTTTTAACTGCTTCAGACAAGTAATGTTGTATATTTCTTAACGTCCATCCAAGGTCATAATGCGATTCATTAATAATGCTTGAAAATCCGGTAGAATGGTAAGAGTAGTGCTCTTTTTTCAGCTCCCACTTTGGAGACACCTTGTATTTCATAATAAACTTGCTATAAGTTCCAGGTCTAAACTGTTCAATTAAGTGGTCTGGAATTTTTTTAGAAAACTCCGACAATTCCTTTAGTTCTGAAGCAAATCCATAAATAGGCATCCGATCATCTGGGCCAACAGTTCTTTGGATTAGTGTGTATAAAGGTCTAACACCATAAGGGTCTCTTGCAATATATACCTTTGACGTTGAATCGTTAATATTGGCATCGCAAAGAATAAATGCAAATACTCCGTCTAACATTTGCAGAGTTTGTTTCATGCCATACCTTTTATACAAGTGAATAATTACCTCGCAATCTGATTGTGTTACTGGATCAACGTCCATCAGAGCATATAACTCTTTATAATTGTAAATCTCACCATTGCAAATAAGAGCCACATCGCCAATTATAATTGGTTGATTAGACAAGTCGTTCAAACCGTTAATAGCTAAGCGATGAAACCCCAATAAACACTGCAATGTGTATGGTGTCATTTTAGAAAATTCTGGTCCTCGGTTTCGGCCTTTCATAAATTGGTCATTAATAAATTTTTGCTGAAACGAGTTGTCGTTGTTTAATAATGCAAATATTCCACACATGTAGTTTCCTTATTTATTAAGGCCATTTTTCTTTATATTGATTTTATACATTTAGAAAAGTGTAGAAACTGTAAAATAAATTATATTTCAGTATATTAATGACAGCCCAACTAGATTTGAAAGAGTGTGCATCTCAAATAACAAATTCTATTAATACGCGAATCTATGATAGAAATATTCCATCACACATGTTACAACCTTATTTAAGCGTGAGGCCAGTTATGACGAAATATTCTATTATGCCTATTGTAGACCCTAGAGTGCCAATTAAAACGCCATTGGTTCAACAGCCAGTATATAGCACAACCGAAGTTTTCAATCCTGGAAACGCACAGGCTCCTTGGTCAGGCTTTGCCACAAACATTAACACTGAATCTGAATTAAGAAACCAAATCTACGCGCTTCAATCGTGCAGCCAGTCTGTATATGTTCCAAGCTCAAACAGCGACTTGTATAAATTTAATTTCAAGAACAACAATAACAATAACAATGTGCAACAGCCTTTTCCAGGATTATTTCAAAACGAGCATTTTAATTCATTTAACCCAAATCCTGAGAATATTGGACAAGGATTATTCCAAAACTGCACTAGACAACAACTTAAGGAATTAACCCCAAACGAATTTTGTGGGAAACACAAAAAGAACAATAAACCTAACAAATAAATTTTACACAAAATATAAAATCCAGTTAATCGCATTTTATATTTACTTTAACATTCGATCCTTTATATTTATATATCTTGGGTCGTGAAAAATAATATTTGTAACTTTATCAATTTCTTTAGCATTTTTTGGATGATATTTATTAGAGTATTCAAAAAGTAGATCGCCAAAATCTATTGTTTCGTATCTATAATTCATTCTTTGAGTTTCAAATATATCGCGTAATTGTTTTGATTGTGCCCATCCTAAAAAAATAGCTAACCACGAACGTTCGTCTTGTTCATTGTAACCAATTGCTACTTTAAAATTTCCCCAACTAGACAAGTCTGATAAAAAATCTTCCCAGCTTTGGAATATTAAATTTGAAATATATAAAACTGCAGCCCACACATCGGATGAATTGTTATAACTTTTGGGTTTAATATTTGGAATTTTTTTTTGCCATGGAAAAAATAATGAATCAATAAAATGTGGACATTGATTATAATAATCAGCCATTTCTTTAAGAACATTTGTAAAAGCGCGGTCAACAATTTTATATGTTGCATCTCTCTGCTGAGATTCTAAATTGACCGCAAAAACAAGAAAAGTAATAATAACACCAAATGCAATTATAAACGTAGATATATTAGGAATTTTAGAAGTAATTCTATCTAAAAAAGAGCCAGGCTTAGATAAACTTGCAAAAATAATGAATGCTGATACAACGACAATAATAAAAGCAAATATTAAAAAGGCAAAAAAGGTGGCGTTCATGTATTTATATAATACAATATATTTATTGAACTGTTAAAGATTTTGAATGCCAACATAACAACCTTTCGCCTTTTTACTATTTTAATAAAAAAGACAAAAAATAAACGCAAAATATAACAATAAAATATATTATTTTTGTTATCTTTTAAGTCTGAACATCTATCCTAATCTGTTTGTATCTAGGGTCATTAAAAATTAATCCAGTAAGGTTGTCAAGGTCCTCAGCATTATTTATTTGATATTTATCAAGATATTCAAACATTAAATTTGCCAAATGAACTGTTGTATCATTATATTCCAACTGTTGTGTTTTAAATATTTCTCGCAATTCCTTGGATTGAGCCCATCCCAAAAATATTGCCAACCATGAACGTTCGTCTGTTTCATTATACTCAATCGTAACTTGCAAGTCCCACCAACTTTCTAAATCAGTCAAAAAGTCTTCCCAACTTTGAAATATTAAAGTTGAGAGATATAATTGGCACGTCCATCTATCTGGTTTTTCTTCACCTGTAGGTTCAGGCCGATTAAAAACGGTTTTTTGCCATGGAAAAAACAATGAATTAATAAATTCAGGACATTTTTCATAGTTATCGTCCATTGCCTTAATAATATTGGTAAATGCTCTATCAACTATTTTATATGTAGCTTCTCTGCGAGCCGAAAGCAATGTAACGGTAAAAACCTGATATGTAATAATAATGCCTAAAGCAATAATAAATGTAGCTATTGTTGGAATTTTACTAGTAAGTCTATCTATAAAAGAACCAACTTTAGAGTAACTCGCGTATATTATTAAGCCTGTCATTAAAAATACAATTGACGCAATTATTGTTAAAATTATTTCATAAACGCTGTATGTCTTCATTATATATATTTAAACAAGTTATTTTTTTTTTGCTTTTGATAAAAACAAATAAACAACTTAAAGGTCCAATATCATTTTCTTCAAGGGAGAAAATAATGACAGAAAATAAAATATCAGAGTTAACATTAGAATGCTTAATGAACAAATCTCAATATGCAAAATACGTTAGCCAATCGCAAGGAAAACCGGATAATAAAACTGTGAATAAAAAAGAGAAGAAATTTTACAAGCGCCGAATTTTTGATTTAACAAAACAATTATTAAATAATGAAAAACCTGAGATGATGTTTCCAGACGTTTCTTCTGCTTTTGATTTATACGCCAAAGTATGCATAGAATATTTTAAAGCTTTAGATAAAACAGACATAATTCAGTCAGATTATGACGGATTTGTTGAAGACGATACAATGGGAAGCATCGCTTTATCAGAAAGCGAACAAGCCGAACTAAATAAATTACTAATGCGTTCTATTAAAATAACTGAACCAAATGCTCTAGAAAAACTAGTAAAACGAACAACAACAAAAATATGTCAGAAGGCTCCAATTATTCCAATGCAAAAAGATATTAATCTAAAAGATCCGGTTCTTAAAAATAAAGGTATTCGTAAAAAGAATAATATCAATAATAAATATGAGGAAACCTCAGAGGAGAAAATCAAAAACAACGAAAAAGACACAAAAACATAAATCTTCAACAAAGAAGCAGGGACACCAAACTACAAGAAGAAACCATTTATTTAGAGAAAAAATGATGAAGGAATTAAAAACAGTAAAATTGAGATGCAGTCCTCAGACAGCAGATAAAAAATACACGTGTTTAGAAGATGAAGCTTTGTATAAGTTAAAAGATTTGTGGAATGCTCGCCACGATGATTCTAAGATAGAATCAAATGACGCAAAGGAGATTTGGACGCAGTTAAATAATAAGTTAAGAGGGGTTTGCAACAAAGAATCGTGCTGGTTAAAACAAAAGTTTGTTAATGGAAAACTAGATAAAGAATTACAGACTTCTTTTGCACCAGTCTCTCCCAAGGAGTGGAGCAAAAATCCAAATGAATGGTTATCAAGCACAGATATATTGGAAGTCATGAAGCAATATGAAATTAAATATAAATGCTTTGATTTTATTGGTCCATCTCCAATTGATTTTGATACACACAAGTTATACGGAGAATGCGTTTGGGAGGAATTGTGTCATTTTAATATTGAAGATGAAATTAAAAATAAGAGATTCAAAATAGGAATGATATTTAATTTGGATCCTCATTACAAAGGCGGTTCTCACTGGGTTTCTATGTTTGTTAATATTAAAAAGGGAGAGATATTTTTCTTTGACAGTGCAGGAGATAAGGCTCCAAAGGAAGTTATGAAATTAGTGAATCGTATTATTAAACAAGGAAAACAACTAAAAATTCCCATTAATTTCAAATTTGATCAGAATTATCCAGTTGAGCATCAATATGGGGACACTGAGTGCGGAATTTATTCTTTGTATTTTATTGCGCATATGTTAGAAGATCGTCACGATAGTAATTACTTTAAAACTCACAAATTAGATGATAAATATATGGAACAATTCAGAAAAGTTTATTTTAACAAGGAACTGTAATAACACGTAAAAGTATATAAATAATATTTTACTATTAGTTATATACAAATAAGAATGGCTAATTCTCAAATAAACATAGATTTCATTACAACGGAAAACATTGAAATGCTTTGGGAAATAATTTTAGATGATATAAAAGAACGTTTAAAATCTCAAGAACAGGCATCTCAAGCAAGAGCATTTTTTATAAACCAGGCGAAAACATTCTTTGAAAGAGAGAAAACAGTGCCACAAAATTTAATGCAAATGAATAAAAAATTTATTGGTCAAATCATGACAAGTCTTAGCAGCGCAAAGCAAGCGCAACAACCTCAAAAAATAAACATTTCTAACAAAGAACCAAACAATTTCACTATAGAAGATTTACACAGCGAGAGACTTAGTGCATTTGAAAAAAATCTTGCGGAAAAAAAAAATGATTTTATGAGCGCAATGTCAGTTCCTGTTCCGGAAGCACCAAAATTCGGCGACGCAGACCTGGATAAGCCGATTGGAAGTGCCATGGATGAACTAATTGCGAGAACCTTGGCTCAGAGAAATTTTGAAATAGAAAATATTCATAAAGGAGCGAATAAAGAAGATGTTGCAAAATGGTTAAAACCGGCAGAAACCTCTGTTAAAAGTGAAAAAATACAGGAAAATGAAAATTCTAAACTTCAAATGGATCAAAAGCAAATGCAGTATCAATACGTTCATCAACAGTCTCCAAAGTTAATACAGATTGGTCCACCTTTAGATAAATCAGAAAAAAAAATAACGTGGGGTCCAAATTCTGAATATGAATCACCGGAATTGAATAGAATTAACTTAGAAATTCAAGAAATTGAGTCAGCCAACAATAAACCCATGCAAAATGACATCTTCTCAAAATTGAAGCCGGCAAAGGATTTACAACCTGACGTAAAAGAAGAATTAAAAAATATGCACGAACGCATAAATAGTATAGATGAAAAAATGAATACAATCTTATCTATTATAAGCAAAATAAAAATTGATTAGCTTTGCACAAAAAATTATAAAGACAGATAATAACAAACAATATGAGAGTTTTAAGCGTTTCACTAATCTATTTATTAATAAGTTCAAGTATATCACCAGTTGCGTCTTTTTGGGCGCAGTTTAAACATAAAACACCACATGCAACAAAAAATAGCAAACTAAACAAAATAAAAGAAATCAAAGAAATGCAATACACGGAAAGCACGTGGGATGACGGAGAAGTTGAATGGGAAAATATGCAAGACGCGAATGAAACAAATCAAACATACGTTGTTAAAAAAAGACCATTAATAAATTTACTCCCGGTATATAAATCTACACCTCTTTATGAAGCAATTGAAATGGATCAAACAAAAATAGCGTCAATATCTGCAATTGTTAGAACAACTTACAAGGAGACATTTAACATAAACACCATTATATCAGAATTGGATAGCAAAATTTCAAACCATTACTTGATTATTCCCACAGAATTTGTTATAATATCCATGTTAACAGGTTTGGCGATTGCCTACAATAAAACAAACGAAACTGAAAAAGAAAGACTTGAAAAATTGTATATATTAACTAAACCTGAAGATTATCACATAAAATATGCAAAAATGAGAAGAATAAGCATGGCTGTAATTATTATTTTATCGTGTTTAACGACAAGAAATGTCCTATCTGCTGGATAAATTAGTTTATTTTATTATGTTATATTATATGTCGTGCGATCCAAATGCATTTAAAAAAATAGACGAGATTGAAGAATTTAGTGAAGCTGATAAACAAATGTTAAAGAATATTTTAAGCGAAGAACTTCGCGGTGGAAAAAGACGCAAAAGGAATCAAAGTAAAAAAAATAAAAAACAAAATAAAAAAACAAGAAGGCATCAAAAAGGTGGAGATAGGTGCGACAATTTAGCGTGTCTTTCTTTGTTGGGCTCTATTCTTTTTATTGGTTATGGAATAGCTACGTGTGCATACTCCGGAGCTTATACAAATGTATTGCGTTTTGCATTTGATGGTTTTTCTACAGCATTTAATATTTTATTTGGAGTTACTGCTTTTGCGCGTTTCAATGACCCAACAAAGTCTCTCGCTGATAGAACGGTGGCAGCTCATGCAGGTCAATGGGATGTTCTTGGAAAATGGAATGGAATTTATGGATATTCTGGAAGAATTGTTGGATATATTAAAAAGTTAAAAACAAAAGGAGTTTCTTGCAGAAACATTATACCTGATCCATTGTTTGACTTTTTAAAGATATTGTGCGAAGTAAAAAATGAAAAAATGTCAGAAGAGGAAGCAAAGAAAAAAATAACGGACTTATTGCAACCCATTCAAGATTCAAAGGACGTTATAAATATAGAAGGAAACAGCATTATAATAAAAAATATGAAACCAGAACAAGTTATTAAGATTAACATAGAGTTATTGTCTAATTTAGCAGTGCCTCAAGACCAAGACTTGTTCCAAATTCCTGATCCTATTCCTGAACCTATTCCTGAACCAGATGAAGATTATAATAGACCAACAGTTGGATTAAGATACAGACCGGTTTCTCCGCAATCAAGTCCGCAAACAATTCTAGGAAAAAAAGACGACTAATATTTTTATAATAAAAGTTACAATCAAACTTTTATTATACCGGTAAGATTAAATCTTCCTAATAACAACTCCAGCAGGGGTTTGTTCTGTAGTAGCAATTAAAATTGGGTCTACTTGAGGATTTTCCAAAGCTCTATAGTAGCTATCCAAGTCATATAAATTTCCGCGAGTTTTATCCATTTTACGATAAATGTATTTTTTTCCGCGGAATTCGTATGGTTTCCCTCGCCATTCAATTGCTTTTTTGTTTATTTTTGACACAGTATCAGGTTCTTCCTTTTTATAACTTGGAACATATGAAAATGCAGTAGAAGATGGTTCGCCAAACTGCAAGCAAGTTAATTGTTCCTTTGTGCCGCGCTTTGAGTATACCGCGCAATCAATAGATGCTTCTTTAATAGCGGTTATTATCTTAGAGCTCACATCCTCTTTTATAGTTGAAATCTCAAACAAAGCTTCATCACTAGTTAATGGTATTTGCTCCTCCTTATCTTCTTTTCCCTCTACTTGAATCTTATAAGTTCTTTTACTCTTATCCATTCTTTTCAACTCTATAGATTCTCCGCTATCAATTTGTTTTTTTGTGAATGTCATCAAATAAAGAAACACTTCTACAGTTTGAAGTGCTTCTGGCAAATTTTTATGACTGCAAATGCGGCGCGCTCTGCCTACAACTTGGTCTACACGAGTAGGATGCCAATATGGTTCCATAATATGCACATAGCGCGTGCTTCTCAAGTTAATGCCTTCTGAACCAGATGCGGTAATCATTAAAACTTTAATAATTTCACCCATATGATTGTTGTGAGCAATTTCTTTTAACTCGGCTGTTATAGGCGATTTCACATCCCAATCGCTGTTATAAATGTTACGTATGATCTCCTTTTCCTCTGCGGATTCTGTGCCTGTGTATAAAGCAAATGTAGGTTTACCTCTATCCTCTTCACTAATGTCTAAATTCCAGACGCCTCCAGCATCCTTTTTAATTTTGAATTGAGTAAAACCATTGGCTTCCAGAACCATCTTAAATATTCCAATACCTTCAAGTGTTCTAAATTGACTGTAAACCAAATGCAAGCCGCGATGCTCAGGATCTTGAATATTTTCTAGTATATGTAAGTATTTTGGACTGTATTTTTGTAGTCCTTCTGGTGATAAGACGGTGCTTTCATTTTCTCTCAAAAATTCAATAGCTCGTTGAATTCTTTTTTCATAAGTTGCATCGGCTAATTTTTCAATTGCTTCATCGCCTTCAATTTCGCCGTCCCATGCATCTCCTTCCAAGTCATTAGTTCCTTTTTTGGAAGTTTCCTTTAAAGCTTCT
>Ga0209088_10000568_pt1 | contig 25685 bp, 18 predicted proteins | sample S_140625_EF_Meta_FD_187324 | JGI IMG/M metagenome (GOLD analysis project Ga0209088, IMG submission 187324) | Freshwater microbial communities from Lake Simoncouche, Canada to study carbon cycling - S_140625_EF_MetaG (SPAdes) (version 2) | ecosystem: Environmental > Aquatic > Freshwater > Lake ... | reverse complement strand
AGCACTTGTGCCAACGCATGCCCGCATCGAGGACGGGCTGCGGGATCTGTTCAACCTGCGGAAGATTCCAGTAAAAATCAACCGGTTGGTTGAGATTGGAGCGGGCGTTGACTCGCTCGAGCTCCAGACTCACGTAATTGGGGCGCACATAGCCCAGCTCAAACACCCAGGGTTCGATGGTGTGGGGCAAGGCCTGTTCGGCATTCAGCTCACTCACCAGCTCAATCGCTAACCGGTGGGGGTCGATGAAATCGCCATACATGAACAGGTGGCGAATGCCCCGCTCCAGAATCAGGGCGCGCAGAAAGGGCTTGAAGTCGGCCATGGGGCCGCCATAGGCCACCCGCTGATGGGCCGGGAAGCCAAATTCATGGAGCGGAAAACTCAGCTTGGTGACGCTGGCGCCCCTGGTCTCGAGATGGTTGGCGAGCCGCGCGAAGAACGTCCCAAGCGGCCCCATCAGCATCAAGACCGGGCCCTCGATCGCCACTTCTCGCATGCACGTCTCCCGCCATGGGGGCAAGGCACCTTACAGCCGTGGCGAGCGAGAAGTGTGGGAAGCAATACGCTCCCGCCAGCGTCCCCAATGGCGGAAGATTCTTCGCCACCAGGTCGGGGTTCGGGAAGGTTCCTGTAACCATTCAAGCAACTCCTCAATCGCCTGCTCCGGCTCGATGAAGAGTCCGCTGCGGCGGCTCACGTAGCGCGGATAGGCCACTAATGCCGCATAAACGAGCTCATCGAGCTGCAGGGGCCGGCCCCGCCGCGGGCAGCTGAGGCGATCGTGGCTGAGGCCCCAGCCGGCAAAGAAGGGAAGCCCCCAGGTGTGCACCTCCACCCCCCGCAGCAGGGCCTCGAAGCCGGCCAGGGAGGTGAGCACATGCACCGCATCCACCTCCTGGAGCAGCTGATCCATGCAGCCCTCGGTGAGCAGGGCATCGCAGCAGCGCTGCAGCTCCGCCTGCGGCGACCCTTCCAGGCGCAGGCCGGCCACCACATCGGGATGGGGCTTGTAGACGATCCAGGCCTCGGGTTCGGCCGCCCGCACCGCCTGCAGCAGGGCCAGGTTGGTACGGAGCTCGGGGGCGCCGTGGCGGATGGAGGCATCGCTCTCCACCTGGCCGGGCACCAGCACCACGCGGCGGGCTTCGGGGGGCCGGCGCCAGGGGGGGGCCTGGAGGTTGTATTTGGTGAGGGCTGCGGCCACCAGCTGCTGCCGCAGGGCAGCTCCCCGGCTTCGCTCTGCGTCATCGAAGCGATGGGTTCGCAGCAGGGTTTCGAGGTCGGAGGGGGCGCCGGCGTCGTAGTAAATGCCGCTGCGGTCGACCACCCAGGAGATCGGGGCGATCAAATTGGCGCCGAGCCCCACCGAGCGCAGGAAGCCATCCTCGATGCGCAGCAGATTCGCCTCGGGCTGCTGCTGCAGCCGGCGGGCCACGCCGCGCCCGGGGTCGCGGCCCCAGATCGCCACGGCTGGGGCCGCCGGCGGCGAGGCGGCATGGCGGCGGCGAAAGCGCAGCTGGGAGCCCCGCAGGAAGCGGCGCAGGATCGGCTGCTTCCAGGGCTTGAAGCCATAGGCCTCCACCGCAGCCGGCAGCTCCTGCAGGCGCCGGCGCTGCAGCCCGATCGCCCGGATCAGGGTTTCGGGCCCGCAGGGCTGGCCGCGGTGGGGATCGATGTAGCGGGGATAGGCCACCAGGGCCGCATGCACGAGCTGATCGAGGCTGGGGCGGTGGGGTTGGCGCCGCGGCGGTGGCGGCAGCGCATCGCGAGTGAGGCCCCAGCCGGCATAGAAGGGCATGCCGAAACAGTGCACGGGGCGCCCCCACAGCAGGGCCTCAAAGCCCAACTGAGAGCACACCACATACACCGCCTCGGCCCGCTCCAGCAGGGCGGTGGGGTGGCCCCCATCGGCGCAGATCCGCAGGCGCGGATGGGTGAGCGGGGCCTCGGCCAGGTAGCCGCGCTTGCGACCCGCCGCCACATCGGGGTGGATCTTCAGCAGCACGGTGCAGTGGGGATGGTTGGCCAGGGCGGTCTGGAGCATGCGCGCAAAGCTCTCCCCGTCGGCCATGCCGTAGCGCAGGGAGAGGTCGCCCCGGGTCTGGTCGACCACCAGCACAAAGGGTTCGCTGGGGGGGAGGGTCTCGCGGGCGCCGTTGTACTTGCTCACCCGTTCGGCCTGCCAGAGGTGCCGCAGGGCTTTGGCCCGGTGGGTTTCGGTGGCGGTGAGGGATTGGCTGATCAGCGCTTCCAGCCGGCTGGGGGCGTGGGCGTCGTAATAGATGCCCAGATCGTCGACCAGCAGCGACCAGGGGGGACCGTCGGGGCCGAGGCTGAGGGAGCGCAGGAAGCCGTCCTCACAGCGCCACACGGGCAGGCCCCGCTCCCGGGCGATCGCCTCTGCCGGCTTGCCGGAGGGCTTGCGGCCCCAGGCCAGCAGGGCGGTGAGGGGGGAGCGGCGGCAGGCCGGGGCTCCCACCACCAAGCGGGACGGCGCCAGCAGGGGCCCGAGGGTGGGGATCCGGGCCAGGGCCCGCGACGGGATGCCCAACACCTCAGCGGTGGACGGGCGTGCGTTCACGACCGGAGCAGTGGCGAATCGGGCATAGTCGAGCACAGCCACCGCTTTGCAGGGCCATGGCCGAGGAGCCCGGACTGGTGCGCCGCCGCGAGCTGAGCCTGCCAATTACCGATCCGGGGGCCTCCCGCGAGCGTCTGCTGGCCTATCTGGCCATGGTGGACCGGCCGTTGACAGCCCTGCTGGCCAGGGAGCGGCTTACGACCGTGGCTCCCGGGGAGTTCACCTATCGCTCCAATCCCCACCAAGTGTTGCAGTGGGAGGTGGTGCCCACGCTCACCCTGTGGGCTGGCTGGGATGGCAAGCAGTTAAAGGTGCGCAGCACTAGTTGCCGGCTGGTGGGGCTTGGTTTCGGGATGGACTCGCTTGGATTCACGCTGGAGGCCGTGCTGAGAGCGGAGGAAACGGGCCTGGGCGGCGGGGCGGAAGTGGGACTCCACTCGCGGCTGGTCAGCAACCCCATCGGCCGAAAGGCGGGAACCCTGGCCCTGGAGGCGGTGCTGGATCGGATTGAGCGGCGGGTGGGGCGGGGCTTACGCAAAGACCTTGGGGCTTGGCTGGGTGGGGGTAAATTCTGAGCCGTTGTCCAAGGTTGGCGATTGGATCCCTCGGCCAACTCCGCTGCTGCAAACGGGGTGGGCAGCGGACGCCAGGCCCGCGACGCTGATGGGTTGCGACGACTGAGCGGCTGGCAGGTGCAATGGCGGGTGGTGGATGCGCTGGTGTATCGCGAATTGCGCACCCGGGTGAGCGATGTGAAGGGTGGCTTTCTGGGCGTTCTGGTTCAACCGCTCGGATTGGTGGCCATTTGGGTGATCTTCTTGACAGCCATTAATGCCCATCGAGGGGGCAGCCTAAATGTCGTTCTCTTTCTTGGATCCGGAATTATCCTGTTCACGATTTTTAGTCAGATCGTCAACAGAAGCATCACGGCCATGGAAGCCAATGAAGCGCTGCTTTTCTATAAGCCCGTCAAACCGATTGACACAGTGATCGCTCGCACGATCAGCGAGACTGGACTCTACACCTGCTGCCTGCTTGTGATCTGCACAGGCACCTGGATCGTGCTCGACCAGGTTTACATGAGCAACCTGGGGCTGTTCTTTTTCACCATCCTCCTGGCCGCCTGCATAGGCTTCTCCACCGGCCTGATCTTCATGACGGTCTCCCACCTCATACCAGCATTTAAGCAAGGGGCTTTTTGGGTCCCCCGCATCCTTTGGTTTCTCTCGGGCGTGCCCTTCCGGTATTGGATTTTCCCTCCCTGGACGAGGGGTTTTTTCGTTTGGAATCCGCTGATGCATATCATCGAATTAAACCGCAAGTCGATGAGTGACGATTACTTCACGCCAGACGCAAACCTTGACTACGCCATCATCTGCGCAATTGCCTTACTGACGCTATCACTCTGGATCTACTACAACAATGAACGTAGGTTGCTGACCCTATGATCGCCAAGAGGGATCCACCATGATTGAAGTCAACAACTTAACCAAAAGCTTTACCTATCAGGGCAAAAGGACGACCATTTTTAGGGATTTAAGCTTTAAGATCAACACCGGCGAGTCGATTGCCATCCTAGGTGCCAACGGCGCTGGCAAAAGCACTCTTCTGCGCATCCTCGGGGGAATTGATCTACCCGACAGTGGCACGATTCAGACCGATAGCACCATTTCGTGGCCCGTGGGATTGGTGGGTGGATTCCAGGGGAGCCTGACGGGCCGAGAAAATGTCACCTTCGTGAGTCGCATCTATGCTGAGAAAAGGAAGGTGCCCGAGAAAGTGCGCTATGTGGAAGAGTTTGCCGAACTCGGCGTCTATTTTGATCGCCCCTTTAAAACCTATTCCAGTGGCATGCGCTCCAGGGTCACCTTTGGCCTGTCGATGGCCTTTGATTTTGATGTGTACCTGATTGACGAGGTGACCGCGGCCGGCGATCAACGCTTTCGCGAAAAGAGCAAGCGCCTGCTGATGGAACGCAAGAAAGTTGCAGACTTTTTGATGGTGGACCACAACCTCTGGGGCCTAAAGCTGCATTGCGACCGGGCCTTCATCCTGGATGGTGGTAAAATAGAAGAATTCAACGACCTCGATGAAGCCGTTGCCCTACACACCGAGCGGCTGCTGGCGACGCCTCCCCAGCGGGGGATCGAGGATTAATCTTTGACAGCAAACCAATGATTGATGTTGATAACTTTAATCCGCTGAATCGCTTCTTACTGAAGAAAGATCAGCAAGAGCAAGTTCCTGAGGGTGAGGAAAGCCTCCTGACGGATTCGAAGGTTGTGCCGATCAAACCGCCGCGGCTCCGATCTTCGCCCCTGCCTCAGCTTTCTGTCACCCAACTGCTGCTCATACCGGTTGCCTTATCCGGTATTTATTTCTATGCGATTGCCCGTGATCGCTATGTGACCCGATCTGATTTTGTAATCCGCAAGGCCGAAGAAAGCGACACCAACGTGGGTGGTGCTGGTTTGGCCTCACTGCTGGGCCGGGGCAATCAGCTCTCGCTGGAAGATGCTCGCTTCCTGAAAACCTACTTGCAGTCGCCGCAGGTGTTGGCGGATCTTGACCGCACCTACGATCTCGATCAGGCCTATGCCCAAAAGGGGCTGGATCGCTTTGCCGGCATGAAGCCAGGCCTATCGAAGGAAAAAAGACTGAACTATTTCAAAAAGCAGGTGTCCGTGAACCTTGATGAGATTTCGGGGGCGATTGTACTGCGCACGATAGGACTGGATCCAAAAGCCTCCCTCAATCTGAATCGCTTCATGCTGGCCAAAAGCGAACAATTTGTAAATCGCCTCAATCAAGACATCAGCCAAAAGCAATTGAGCTTTGCCGAATCAGAGCTGGGCCGGGCGCGAGGCAATCTCAATCAAGCCAAGAACCGATTGCTACGCTATCAAGATTCCAACACGGTGATCGACCCCAAGGGGGAAGCCGAACTCGCCGGCCAAACGATCAGCAAACTGCAGGAAAAGCTGGTGGAATTGCGGGTGGAATTGGCCACCTTGAAGCGGCAATTCAAGGATCCTGCCGAGCCGGAAGTGGCGGTGGTTGCCGACCAGGTGCGGGAGCTGGAACAGCAAATTGAGAAAGAACGACGCTCCTTGGTGTCCAGTAAAGGCAGAAATCTGAACCGCAAAGCGGCGGATGTGCTCAAATTGGAATCTGAGGTGAGTTTCGCCTCCGATTCCTACAAATTGGCCCTGACCTCCGTTGAGAAGGCGCGCATTGAGAGCAAGCGCCAGCAAAAATTCATGGCCCTGCTCTCGGCACCGCAACTCCCGGAAGACCCACAAAATGACTGGAGAAGTAAGGGATTCTTCACCGTGCTAGCCACCTGCGCCGTTGGGTTTAGTTTGACCAAATTCATCTTCGGCATGCAGGCCAGCCATCGCCAGTGAATCTGCTCAAACGCTGGACTGGCTTGCGGCTGCGGGAAGACTGGGCCTGGGAGGTGGGTTGTCAACGGCCAACCCTGACGCTTCGCGAACCAGCGCGGCCTGGTTGGTATCTGTTGACGGTGCGCCTCCAGAGCGACACATTGCGCAGTTACGGCCTGATCAACCGCCAGCAGGGGAGGATCCTGGTGAGCGGCAAACGCCGGCGGCGCCTGGTGCACATTGGCAGGCGTACGCAGCCGACACGTTTTGAAATTCTGGGCCTCGATGATGATCCGCTGATTGCGGAATTAAGGATGGTGCCCCAGCCCTGGTGGCGGGTGCGAAAGTTGATGGCGAACAAGTTGCTGAGGCTTCACCCCGCCTACCGAAAAGAAACCCTGAAGCAGCGCTCATTGACCCAACAATGGCGGGATTACAACCAGCTCCTGTCGCGCCAAAACTTTGCGCTGGTGGGATATGACGAATGGATCGAACGGGTTGAAATACCGGCGCTAGAGGAACAGGCTCAACGGAGCCACTTCTCCTCAACAGAGGCTGCCACCAATCCGGCACCGGTGAACTTTGCGATCTGGCTCTGGGGGCAACGGAATCACGAAGAACAGTGTCAAGGTTCGATTGATAGTGTCAACAACCAAACGCCAGGGCCGTTTCAAATCCTGCCGCCGGAGCAACAACTGCTCGCCGAAGATCACCAAACCTGGATTGTGTTTCTGCAAGCCGGCGATCAACTGGCTCCCCAAGCCCTGGCTCGCTGCAGCGCCGTGATTCAAGCCCACCCCGATGCAGGCGTCTTGTATGGGGATGAGGACAAGATCAGCCTAATGGGACGACGCCATTCGCCCCAGTTCAAACCGGCCTGGAATCCGGATCTGCTCTACAGCGACCCCCACTATTCCCACTGCTGGCTAATCCGCGCCGATCTCTGCATCAGGGCTTGTGAGGCCATAAGTGCAGATGGAGAATCGCCTGAGATCTATGGCATCGCTTTGGAGGCAACGGCCCTTTGCGGAGGCGATCAAATCCTGCACTTGCCCGAAGTTTTGTATCACCGCTTCGATCAACCGGGAGAGCCTCGCTCATCGCGCCAGACAGCCGAAAGCCTGCAAAAGTTTCACGCCCGTCACGGACGCAACGTTCACGTTGCCCATCATCGAACCGGCGGCCATCTGATTCATTGGCCCCTGCCGGATCCGCCGCCCCTGGTGAGTGTGATCATTGCCACGCGCGACCGGGGTGATCTGCTGCGTTGCTGCATCACGTCGTTTGCGGAACATGGCCAGGGCAATCCGCCGACAGAACTGATTGTGATCGATAACGGCAGCAGCGAACCTGAAACGCTCCACTATCTCGCCCATCTGGAACAACAGGAGAATGTGCGGGTTCTGCGGCGTCCTGGGAAGTTCAACTATGCCGCTCTCAACAATGAGGCCGTGGCGCTTGCCCGAGGTGAGCTGGTTGCGCTGATGAACAACGATGTGGAAGCCACCCACCCCGGCTGGCTGGCCGCGATGGCAGGGCAGGCCCTGCGGCCGGAGATTGGGGCGGTGGGGGCGAAGCTATTGTTTCCCGATGGCACGATCCAACATGCCGGGGTGTTGCTGGGCATTGGCGGCATTGCCGGCCACGCCCACAAGTATCTGGGCGCCGAAGAGGAAGGCTATCAATTGAGGCTCCATTTGGCCCATAACCTGAGCGCCGTGACCGCAGCAACGCTGGTGGTGCGTAAGGCCCTGTTCGAAGCCGTTGGCGGCTTTGATGCGATCAACTTCGCGGTGAACTACAACGATGTGGATTTCTGCCTGCGTCTTGCAAGGGCAGGCTATCGCAATTTGTATTGCCCGGATGCGGTGCTCATCCACCATGAATCGAAAAGCCGTGGTGCGCCGACGGAAGCGGACACTCATGCCCAATGGCAGCGAGAGCGGCAGGCCATGCTCGATCGCTGGGGAGCGGCCTTGGAAGCGGATCCCCATTACAGCCCCCATTTGAGCCTGCAGGAGGAAAATCTGTCGCTCACGCTAAAAGCCTCCACCCCAACAGCGAGAACATCAGCCCTCCCCTCTAGCTAATCCATGCCCCTCGATCTCACCGGCCAACCATTGATCGACCGCAGCGATTTTCAGCAGCTGCTTGAGGCTGGGACCTTTGGCCGTTGGGCTGAGCAAGCGATCTCCCTGCACACCAAGGGGTACTGCGTGGTGGACTTGGGCAGCAGCGAGTGGCTGGAAAAAATTGATGGCGTTGTGAACGCTCTACAGCCGCGCCTGGAAGCTGAGCTCCAGCTGTGGGAGAACGGCGAAAGCGGCCCACCCCGATTGCAGGATGGCTGGATCGACCATGGCTCGATTCGGGCTCTGGCTTTGGAGCCGGTGGTGTTGGATCTGTTGCGCCACCTCTATGGACGGGAACCCTTTGCCTTTCAAACCCTCAACTTTGCCGTGGGCAGCGAGCAGCATTTTCACAGTGATGCCGTTCATTTCCACAGTTATCCCCATGGCTTCATGTGCGGTGTTTGGATCGCCCTCCAGGATGTGCAAGCGGAGAGCGGCCCGCTGATCTATTTTCCGGGCAGCCATCGTTTGCCCTATCTCAGTGCACGTTCACTAGGGCTGGATCGCGAGGAAGTGATGGGCGAACCACACCCCCAGCGGTTGTTTGAACCCTCCTGGCAACAGGCCGTGAGCAAGCACGGCTTTGAGAAGCAGCAGTTTCTGCCGAAGCGGGGAGAGCTGCTGATTTGGCATGCGAATCTGCTGCATGGGGGTGAGCCCGTGCAAGAGAAAAGCAGCCGGCGCTGGAGCCAAGTAAACCATTATTTTTTTGCCGACTGTCTGTACACCACCCCGATGCGCAATTTCGGCTCGGGTGAGGGGGGAACCTGCCTGCGCAATCCCTTCGATCTGGCCAAGGGCACAACGCGCTACAACGAAGCGGATTGGCGAGATGTGAACCTGATGCAGAGCAGAGCATAATTGACAAGATCAGGGGTAGTCGTGGAGACTTCAGCCCATGCAACGAAAGGTGGCATGAAAAAGAAGGGTCGTCGCCTCAAGCGTTTTTTGGGCCTGCGGCGAGAGGCCGGCATCGCCTGGAGCGGCGGAATTGAACATCTTCTGCCCGGCCAGATTTCCGGCTGGGTGGTGGCCAAAGGTGTACCCCTCCAGGAGGTGCGCCTGCTCGTGGGCCCCCACCTGATTGCCCGGGCGGAGATCAACCTGGCGCGCCCCGATGTTTGCGAAAAGCTCGTCTGGCAGGGCACACCGGGATTTTCGCTGAAGCTGCCCTCGGAACTGCCTCCCGTGGACTGGCTCCCGGCACCGCGACTGCTGGCCATCAGCACCGACGGCAGCCAGCAAGTGGAGCTGGGTCTGCTGGGCCGAAGCCAGCAGACCGCCGAACGGCTCAAAGCCCTGCTGCAGAGCGATCTGCTGGGGCTTGTTGGGCACTGCGATGGCCTGATGATGGGAGCAATCCGGGGTTGGGCCTGCCGCCGCGGGCAGCAAAAGCCAGCTCAGATCTGGCTTCAGGCAGACGGTCAAGAGCCAATCCCCGTGACGTGCCACCACCAGCATGATGGCCTTAAGGCCATGAACCTTCCCAGCCAGGGCGGCTTTGTGCTTAATACAGGCAACTTGCCACAGTCATGGGCCGGCCTGGATGTGTGGTTCAGCTTTGATCGCGAGGGCCAGTTCCGCCTGCCGCAGCAGTCGCCGATCGTGCTGCCCAGCCGCGAGGGTTCGATCAATGTCGGCGCCCTGCAAGCCGAGCTCAGTGGACCGCTGCCGAGCGAACTGGCGATACCCAGCAACTACCAGCCCATGCATCAGGCGGCCCCTGAGGATCTGCGGCAGCATTGGCAAGCCCTGGAAGCCTTCCGCTCCTATCTCGACAGCATTGAGAATGAGCTGGCGCGAGAGCAGAAACGGCGTGATCTGGCCAAGCTGAACCAGAAGCCCTCTGTCGCACCGCGGCGCCGCTGGTGGAAGCTTCTGCCGGGAGGACGCTGAGGGTCAGGCGGCTGGGGCTAGCTCCTGATCGAGCACGGCCTGGATCTCATCCAGTTCGCGCAGAATGTGCTCCAGCTGTTGGTGCTGCTGCTGGCTTTGGACCTGCAGGGCCTTCCGTTCGTTGCTGAATTGGTGCAGGCGTGCCTCCAGGTCCTGAACATTGGCCAGGGCGCGATCGCGTTCCTGCAGCAGCAGGCGCCGGCTGGCGATGGCGTCGCGCTTCCAGCGCGCAACATCCGCCGAACAGGCTCGAAAGCCCCGCAGCTCCAACCAAGCGCCCACCTGGCCACCCCAGAGAGCCATGGCTGCCGCCGGCATAGCCAGCTCAACGGTGTGAAGGCCTTGGACCCAAGCCCCAAGCCCATCGAGAGCAGCAAGGGGGTCTCCCTGCTGGAGGTTCAGCCTAAGGCCGGTGTAGGGACCATCCACCAGATGTCGGCCAACGTTGGTGAGCAGGTCGGCAAGGGAGCACCCCAGGCGCTGCTCTTCGCCGATCTGGCGCAGGTTGGGGTAATGGGCTAGCCAGGCCTGCTGATCGACGGCCCCATTGAGACGGGCATCGTTAAAAAGGCACCAGCGCATGGGAGCGTCGGTCTGGACAGCCAGCACCTGATCGCAGACCACCAGCGCTGGGTGTTCCGGCCAGGCTGTTCGACAGCGCTGGGCCCGGGCGGGATCAGCTTCCACCACAAGATGCAAACCCTCATCCACCAGAGACGAGAGCCCGGCGGGTGCACCGACCCAGACCGTGATGGTGCTGGCCATGGCAGTCTCGGCAAGAGCGACAGGCCAACAGGCGGCATCCTGGTTAGGCATGGGCTGAATCCTGGGGTAGGGGAACGATAATCAGCAGCATTGCTGCTGGGCCATCCATGCGCTTCTGGTTCTCACCGTTGCCCCTGCCTGCAACGCTGATCTTGGAGCTGGCGGCGGCCGGCCTGGAGCCCTGGCAAAGCGAACAGGGCAGCCCGCATGGGGCCCCCTGCCTGCTGGTGTACGACAGCCCCGATAGACACATCGCCGCTGCCGTTGAGACGGAGGTGGCGACAGTGTTCAGCGCCGCAGCGCTGGCTGAGGGCTACACCCAACTCCTGGGCTGTCGGCAAGCCTGCGGCCAACCATTGCTGGCGGGCTGGAGGCTGGAACGGGTGGGCAGCCTGGGGCTGGAGCAGTGGCTGGCTGGCGACGGCCCCAGCTACGTGGTCGGCGATGCCGAACCGATCAGCTCGCTGGTAGCGAGCGTGATCCTGAGCCTGCTCGACACACAGCCACAGCTGTTGGAAACCTACAGCGACCTGGAACTGCAGGCGGAGCTCCTAGGCAGTGAGGCCGACCTCGCGTATCGCCAGCGCCTGCACCTAGCCATTAGACAAGCAGATCCGTTGCCGGCGCTTGTTGCGGCGATCCATACACGCGAGGGCGAACTTCAGGAGGCTCGCCACGAAGCTGAACAAACCCGGGAGGAGTTGCAGCAGGTGCAGGCCGAACACCAAGCTCTGAAACAGGAGCTTCAACCGAAGGTGGACAACCTGGTGCAACAGCTGCAAATCCGCGATCGCGAACTACAGGCCGAGTGCGAAGAAGCTGAACTGAACATGCAGAAGCTACACCAGGTGATGGAGGAGCTTGAGAAGCAATGTTTAGCTGATCTCCAGAAGCAACAACTGCTGGATACACGCGACCAGGAGGTCAATAACCTGCAGGCGAAGCTCGAAAAACTGGAGCGGGATCTTCTAGAAAAAGTAGCCATCCTGGAGCAACAGCATCTGATCCGCAGCGGCGAACTAAGAGTTGCGTGCGACGAAGCTGAAGTCAACCGAATCAAGCTTCATCAGGTTGAGGAGCAGATGGAGGAGATGCGTTTGGCTGACCTCCAGAAGCAACAACTGCTGGACACACGCGACCAGGAGGTCAATGGCCTGCAGGCGAAGCTCGAGAAACTGGAGCAGGATCTTATAGAAAAGGTAGCTATCCTGGAGCAGCAGCTCATGACCCGAGGTAGAGAACTAAAAGAGGCCCGGAACGATGCCGAGTGCAATCTAATCCAGCTACATCAAGTACAGGAGGAGCTGGAGCAGCTGTTTTTAGCTGATCGTCAGAAGCGACAACTTCTGGAGACCCGGGAACAGCAACTCCAGACCCTGAAGGGTGAGTTTCTGGCTCTGGAGCAGAAGCTTCAACCGAAGGTGGCCATCCTGGAGCAACAGCTTATGACCCGAGGTGCAGAACTAAAAGAGGCCCGGAACGACGCTCAATTAAACCTAATCCGACTACATCAAGCACACGAGGAGTTAGAGAAGCTGTTTATGGCTGATCTCCATAAGCGGCAACTTTTGGAAACCCACAACGAGGAACACCGGACACTGAGTGCTGAGTTTATGACTCAGGAAAATAAGTTTCAACTGAAGGTGGCAGACCTGGAGCAACAGCTTCTGACCCGCGGAGAAGAACTGCAAGATGCCCGGAAGGAGGCCGAATTGAACCGAATGCAGCTGACTCAGGCTCAGGAGGAATTAGAACACTATTCCCTACAATCACGCGCTGGCCGCCAGTTGGTGCAAGCACAAAGAGATCAACTGAACCGAGCAAAGATCTTGCTAACTAAGCTAGCGATGCACGAAATCAGCCCAAACGATAATTTCGCGGATGTCGCCGTTGAAGTGCTACCTCCAGCAGTTCCAATGAGCGAGCAGCCAAGCCTGCAGGTACAGGCCTTGCTTAAAAGTTATGCCGGCAGCCTTCACCGTGCCAATGCACTGCTTAGCCAAGCGATGCGCCGCCAACCGCAATAGGGGAACTAACAGAAATAATCTGGATGAGGGAGAAAGACAAAAAGCAAAAGACAAAAGCACTAGCGGACGAAGTGATTAAGATTGATCCAGGACAATCATTTTCGGATTCGCGCTTATATGGTTGTCCCATCCTGACGTGATCAAATGAATCCAGTTGCCATACGCTGAACGTAGGGCCATGTTTGGCAAGCTCACTGCTGAACAGATTGCACCCTAAGCCAAAAGAGGAGGCGGATATCTCCAATAGTTCGGCCCCTCCCGAGCACGTATCTCAGTGAAAAATGCACACACATTAATTCAGGCCAATAGGCCATAATACATGAGCTAACAAATGCCTCTCCAGAACCACCAAAAGCAGAAGTAAAAGCCGAAGCCACTATCGAGCCCCCGCCTCCCGCAGCACGCAAACCACTCTTAGTTTGCCAAAGTAGCATTTTCCGAATACATGTTACGACGGAGAATGAGATCATTATCACAAAGATCTCGAAGCTAATCAAGATTTTCTTGAGCCAAAAAACCTGTCTCGCAGGCCACTAGAGCAAATCGCCAAACCAATCAACCCCATAAATGGCAAGACAATTGTGGATTGCGGAAGCAGAATTTATAGCGCAATAGGTTAAAATAGCATGTTTTATTGGGCCGACAAACCCTAGCGCACACGACAAATTGCATAGGTACAATTAAAGGGTCTATCAATAGTATCAGAACAGAAACCTCAAGGCAAATAGTGACCTATAGACACAATAACTACTTCAGATTCCGTCCAGGCAAAACTGAAGCCAACCTAATCTACGTGGACATTTAAATGGGCGGGCGGGGGAGAATGGCGAGAGGGCGAAAGAGTGAAAGAGTGAAAGAGTGAAAGCATATTTCGTTCTTTAAAACGAATCCCATTCTCCAAAGATCATTTCAGTTGATAATAGCTAGCACTGCAGAGCACGGAAGCAACCAAAGAACTCACCCATGCAGCTACCTGGCATAACCACAGGGCGGTAGACACAGGCAGACTGGCTCTTTGTACGAAAAGAGAAAACGCGAGCATGCATTAAATAAAAGTAAACAATGAGCCCAATCGATATCCCCTCAATGCACACTCGATTGGCATGCAATTGAAACCATGAGTAGCCATCAGGCCGCTCCACCAGTGCCAGAACTACTTACATCTCAACGCGATAAAAATAGTGGCGCAATGAATTAGATGGAAGATTTGCTATTGATCTGATGAAGTCCCAAGACCAAAGCCGAAGCAAGGCCCTCTGATAGTCAACGACATGTTAGGCCATGGGCGAAACGATCTCGTCCTGTTCGGAAAAGCCTGTTGCGGGAAAAAGAGCTAAGCGAAGCGCGAAGCGAAGGCGATGAAGAGCGGTGGCCAGGACTTGGCGCTCGTTCATCAGGCGATCTAACCTACCTTCAAGAACTTTCAGCTGCAAAGCATGATTATCACGGGTTGCCTCAACCCGCTGCAGGGAATCAGATTGCGTAGCGAGCAGATGCTGAAGGTCTGCAACGATCTTTTGGGCCTCATCCATCTCGATCGAGGCTGAATGCCGTTCAGTCTTGAGAACGTCAAGCTCGGCTTGGAGGAAATCAAGCCTAGCAACAAGCCCATCTTGGGCTTTTCTGGCCTGTTTTAGAGAATCAGTCTGCGAGGCAATCTGCTGGTTGAGGGCAGTCCTCTCTGCATCCCAGGCGGCCAAATGATTCTCCCCGATCTCACGAAGCTCCCGAAATCTGTCTTCAAGGATCGCGAGACTGCGCTGGATGGCTAATGTGTCCATAAAGAAAATTTCTTTAACCATCTTAGGTGCTCCTATGCCACCAAGCCAAAACCTCAGCAAGCAGCTGGCTTCCTTGGGGATCCACCTGCCAGCATGGCCAGAAGAGGCGGAGAAAGACGACACGCCAAGCAGCTGGATCGATCGTGGTCACGCATATGCAGCCGGTGTAAGGCTGTGGCGCATGCAACTGCGCAATGCACCGGAGAGCAGCAAGCATGTCGTAGAGCATCTCGTAGAACATCTGCGCGATAACAAGCAACTAGGTGCGTGGGAACAGTTGGTGACTGTATTGATCAAGCCAGAGCTGCACGGATCGCCAGACTCGGACAGACGGGATGAATGCTTCGAATTGTTACTGTCACCTGCGCCTACGCCAGCGCAGCTACTGGGAATAGCACTGGAGATGGCGCAAGAACAGAAACTGCCCTTAGCAGCCTACGGAATCAAACGGCTGCTGAAAGAAAATACAAATATGCGCGGGCAAGAGCGCCTAAGGATTTGCGCGGCATTTGTGTCCACAGGCAACACCAGCCGTCTTATACAACAGTCTCACACAAGCTCGACCAGCTGGGTTCAAGCCACTGCATTAAATGAACAGATGACAGGCCTTCTTGGAGAGGCCGTGAATGCCTTAAAAGTTGCACGCTCCAGCGATGCTTCTATTACTGCACATACGGCAATGATTAACAGGCTAGATACCATCTCAGACTTGATGGCCGGCAAGAAAACTGACGAGCCCAGCAGAATCGAATCCCTTGCCGAGAGCCACAAGTGGACTGAAGCCTTAACAGAGATCAACGATTTATTCAGTAAACCCTATGATCGCAAAGTCCTTCATGCGCAGGTAAGAACTTCAGTCTTGTCGGCGTTCTGCGGATCGCCTTCTGCACGTGTACCCAAAGACTACATGGAGGTAAATGAAATAAGATGCCACCAGAATCATGCCGTGATTGAGGCTTGGCAGGATGGCTTTAAGGCATCCGCTAGACTTCAATATGCGACGCCCCTCGTCTTAATTGACAGCTTTGAGGCAAGTCGAAAGCGCTTAGAAAGGCAGCCATTTTGGATTTGCTACGGAAACTCGCGGTCTGGCAGTACTATGATCTTCAACCTTTTAAGAATTTTAGCCAATTCCTTAAGTAGCAGTGCGTTGAGCGCTTGGGAAGAGGACTTTGCGACTCCTGAAAAGTTTTTTGAAATAGTAAACGAATCGCCTGGTGTCAATCTTGGGGTCTTAAAAATCCACAGGAACCACGATTCAGTGAACTCAAGGCTTCTCAGCGGTGAAGCCATGGCTATCATCAGCCACCGCAATATGGGGGCTGCGTGCCACTCTTACTGGCGCATGCTGAATAATCCCGAATCACCATTCTTTAACAGCCAGCCAGACAAGAACCTATTGCATAAATTCATGGAGTCACAGATAAGAGAGTTTGGGCTAAAGAGTCGCCAGCCAAATACCCTTATCGTCAAGGAAACGGATCTTCGAATGGAAACACTTTGCGCAATTGATACAATTACCAAATTTGCTGGCATTAAACCGACGAAAGAGTCCCTCCTGTTCCTTTCCGAGTTTCTTAGTGTTGACAAGCTAAGACAGCTTTCAAAGGAGCTCAAGAGTGCCTTTGGCTCAGCCGGGCACCAGAGCGTGACCTATCTCCATCAAGGCCATATCTCCGAAGGGCCCTGCAAGATCGGCCACCCGCAAGAAATAGAAGCTTATATATCCTGGTTGATGCAAGAGTACCAAGGATCTCTCGACAAAGATGGATATTGCAGAGTGGAATAGCATCAATCCCAATTAGGAGCTTCCGAAACTTTCAGATCAAATGCGCCGCACATATATCGGCAAACGGGAAGAGATGGCCTAAAGCGAACTTCTTGGCTCGGCAGCATTTCTAGCATCAATTACCTTGAGGGGCAGCCAAGATATCACCACCAATCCGCCCCAAAAGCTTGCTTAAAACTTAAAGATTCCTGAAGATATTTCCAGAAGCACGCGATCAATGGATTCTTCTCGGGAGGCAATTGGTATGAGGGTCTAGCTATAATATCATCTTTAAAATCGGAAACAAGCGAAACATTCCTTTTAAGGTTCGACAAAGCACATAAAGATAAAAATATGCATATTGAATCAAAATCAAGAGAAGTAGGATCCAAGAATCTCTTCAAAAGCTGAAATGATTCAAAAAGGAAGTCGGCGTCGATACATAAATGAGTCGGGTTACAGACGGGGACACAGCGGTCGGAAATCGGAATTCCAGTTCCATCATCTTGATCAGAAAGAGTCCCACTAAGCATTGGCTTAACGCCAAGTTGGCCTAATTCATATCCATGCGCAATGAAAAAGTTCTGTGGCGAGACTTGGGCAAAAGACGAAATGGCTACATCGGGCATGCAGTGCCACTTGATAAGATCTAGCAAAGCAACGCTAAAAAACAACTCGGTAGATGAGGCAATCAGAAACTGTTTGTGATTCACGCAAAATAATTCTTGCGCACGCTCTACACACAGCCTATCAAGATGCTCTAAAAAGTTCATAAATGCAGGCTCCGACTGCATTTTGCTAGTGTCAGCCACGAAAGCCTTGTAATCTGATATTTTTATTTTTATTTCGGGATTTGCTTCAATCCTTAGTCTATGTGGAAAGGCTTTGTTTGGAGCCGCAGATATAAAGTCAGAAAGCTGCAGGCGATGAATATGCTTACACATAGCATCCAGATGCAAGACTGAGATATCCCCCTTTGCTTCTGAAGACAATGCAAAGCTTCCTGGGGCTGCACGCCAATAATAAAGGGGCGTGGGGACATAAGCAATATTAGAAGTTAAAAGGGAGAGTCGCAAAGCAAACTCAAAGTCTTGTATTTTATTATATGATGGATCAAGGTGCATGCCCTCCAAAAGGGATGATCTCACAAGGAGTGGATGACATATATACATAACTTGCATGAAGAGGATCGGATCCCATTCATTTTTTTTGAATGCACGAATACATTGATCGCACTCCGATACTAAGATATGATCTGCATAGACGATATCAGCATTTTCTTCTTCTGCTTTTTGACTCAGCTCAGCAAGGCAGCTTGGATGCAACATATCATCGTGATCAACAAATAAAACATACTCTCCGGTGCAGAATTGAAGCGCCCTATTAGTTGCATCAGAAATACCTCGATTTACCCAAGACCTGACAAAGCGAATTCGTGGATCGCTAGAATCCATTTCATTAACATATGCTATATGCTCATACTCATGCGATCCATCATCATAAAGAATCAGCTGCCAAGAAGGAATTGTCTGTGAATAAAGTGAAGAAATAAGGGCTCTAAGGTGGTGCTCTTTTGTATTATATAGGGGAACCAAAACGGAAACGGTTGGTGATTCAAGGCGACTATCGATATCCGGTATTATTTCAGAAATGCCATGAGGGGTGCTAAATGGCAGCACATGGAAATGATCTGGTACTAAAAGCGACGCACCAAAGCCTGATGGGAAATTACGCATATGTCCAGATACTAAATATGCATAAAGCTTTGGTGGGATCTTAAAATCTTCAGAGGATATAGCAGTATTTCCCACTACATCGCAAAATAGATGTGAAACAAGGGGGCTTAAACAACCAAAGAGATGAGGCCGTTCTTTGAGTATTGAAAAGACATCTAAGGCACTGGTATCACAGCCAAAAGCAGAAAGATATCGAAGTGAAATCAGTGGATGCGGATCGATCTCTCGAAACCTTGTGATATATTCAAAATAGTTTACATGGCCACCACTAAGACCCACAAGAGAGGCAACAAACTCGCCAGAATAAAGAAGGTGTGGATTTATGGGATACTGAGAAACCAAAGTTTCCAGATCTACATGATCTTCAACCACAATCTCTTTATCCCGGGCCTGCCAATGGATCAGATCGGCATCAGCATACGGTATACTACTCATGATTAATATTCAGAGGTGCAGGTGTTTTGGACCACGGATTAGGATCAATCGATGAAAGCTCGGTATACCTGTCCCAAATAGAAAGTGTCGATTCTTTCTGTTGACTGCCATCCAAGCTTTTATGCAAATCTTCTCTGACAAATACCAAGTCAAACTGACTAAGCATGCCGTCAATATAGCACAAGTCGCATATCTCATATAATTTGTATGAAAGGCCTTTGGCTATTTCCATAAAATCGAAAAGCAAAGGCAATCTGCATTCAACCACAATGCAGCCGATGGTTCCTGTTGTGCCCGCCAAAGAGGCTAAGATTTCAAGTTCTACACTGTCAACATCAATCTTCAAGAGAATGGAGCCATTACTTCGGTGATGGCTTGGCACAAACTTCAGCAAGAAGTCATCAAGCGTGTAGACTTGACAGGTGTATCTGGCGACTGCAAATGAAGCCTCGTCGGCTGCTGTTTTGATATCATTATTGTCAGCTTTTTCTTCAGGAAGGCAAAGAATTGAGTGGGTAGGCTCTTCTCCCCCGTCGACTGAATAAGATTGCAGCTCAACGGAACCAGTGGCCCCCCCTATTGCAAGCGAATGCAAGCTATAAGACAAATCCTTGTATGCATCTCTGATAAATGGGGCATAGCCCCCCAATGGTTCGATTAAGTAATGATGTATATCTGGGAAAAGACGAATCAGTTCTGGAGTTGCTTTATTGACCCCTACGTCAATAACGCATTCAGGATTAAATCCTTGGAGGCAGAGCCGATAGATTGAATCAAACTTTGAGGGAAATGGGGTTCGAGACATGAGGTTACCTAAGGTCATTAATGATCTTCTCGACAATAGTAAGGCTTGGATCCGTTAGGCGACTGCATGAGTCGCGAATGGCCGAGTAGGCTTCTTTGAGGAATTCACGGTAAGTACTTACGCAAGGATGTAAAAAATACTCATAAGCATAATCTTGAGAAATTCTGGTGAGCTTTGAAAAAAGATTGCCGTTAATTAAGTCTGGCTCAAGAAATGCTCCTTCTCCCCATTCGTTCCAAGCATTAATGAAAACAAGATCCCCCTCTGGATGCAGAAGAAAGCTTTGTAGAACATGAGTAAACAATGTATGGGAGTAAGTAATGGGATTCGAGTTGGCAACTATATGAGCCCGAGGGCCTCTTCTGGCTGTATTATCCCAATCAGGGAAAATGCAGCGAAAAGCCCTTCCAGGGGGCTTTTGTCTTGAATAGATTTTAGCGTAGCAGGCGTAATAATCTTCTATGTGTCCTATGAAATCAAGAGTGGGCATATAATCTTGAATGCCATTCAGTGATCTGTCGAAATGATAAGGCGTAAACTCTATGCTACTGTCAGCTCCATGCGAGAAAGGGTTAAAGTTTGAGAATGAATTCACAATAGATATATGTACATTGCAAGAATACGCCGTACGAAGGCGCGCTTTAATGCGCCCAATAAAGTTCAGGGAGTTGGAAATATGGCTCGCATTGTAGATAAGCAGGAGGGGACTGCCATTAATTTTTATGTATCTAGAGTCACTAAGTATTGGATAAATATGATCAGCAAATAACTCGGGATCTTGCGTATTATATTCTTGATCCATCAAGAGCTCACTGGTGGTGCCATCATATCTCCGAGACCACGGTTCATTTGCCCAGCATACGCAGAAAGGGAGTGTCAGTTCCGAATTGAGATAAATCTCTAGTGGTGTTTCGAGCAGTTGTTTACCGGAGAACCAGTAGTGATAGATACAAAATCCCCTAATGCCGGCTTCGTGAGCCAAGGATGCTTGCAATTCAATGTTCTCTAGAAGACGCAGGTCATAGAAGCCAGTATCGGCAGGTAATTTCGGTTGTTTGTGTCCGGCGAACTGAGGCACAGCAGAGGCCACGCCTCGCCACTCAGAGAAGCCCTTTCCCCACCACCTATCATTCTCAGGGATAGGGTGGTATTGAGGCAAATAAAATGCAACAGCTCTGTACTGATTACGGATTTCTGTGTTTATCTGTACGATTTCTGGGTTGGCTTTCACGCTGGCAGCCATTACAGGAGCGAAACCAACAATAGGATTAGATGTATTTGCTTCTATTAACTGGAAATAAAAATCTTTTAATTTTGAGGCGGCATGCCTCCATGTGTGGCTTTCTTGCCAGCTGCGGAGATAAGACAACTGATCTTCGTTGAACTTTAATGGTGGAAATAAGCTATATTGTGAATAAAGGTCCTTTATTTTTTCATAAAGCTCGCCAAAGCCATTGGTTTCAAGACGAAAGGGATCAAAAGCGGCGGGGAAGGATCTAACAATATTGGCATTTGGAACAAGAAAAGGCTTTTCAAGCAGTATATAGTCAGGTATCTTGGATGGAAACCTATATTCATCAAAAGCTTCCTTGCCCCATGGCAATACCATTAGATCGCTTTTGCTGATAAGATCAATAAGTTTGGACGCCGACACGAAGCCATGGTTAGTCACATGTGTATAGTGCTTATCAATAGCCATCTGAGTGGCCGTAACCATGCCAGTCTTCAAAAGGCGCGCTCGCATTCCTTCTCCATTTAACTTATGCAACACAGCATTCAACTGCGCATAGCCAAAAGACGTGTGTTCATGGATTGTTCCGGAGTAGATAACAGAAAAAATGTTTGAAGTGTAAGTCTTGTCCTGCGCTTCAATATTAAGGTCATGAAGATGGGAAGATGGATAAAATGTACATGTCGGCTTTTGTGAGCTATATAAGTAATTCATGCTTTCAACCAAGTTTGTCAGCCCTTGGGCTTTCTGCATTAAATATAAGTAGCTATTCCCACTGGTTCTATAGCGAAGTTTTTCAGTCATTGACGAAGACGCACAAGCTTGTGATGACAGGCCTGCGGACTTTAGTCTTGGGACATCCTCGGAAGTAATGGCAAATTCATTATCTTCTTGATGTAAAATAGTAATATGATTTGCACCTGCCACGTTGTCGTATGCTTCTCTGACGTGAGTTCTAGTTGTCCACAAGTGTACAACATCAAGAGGTTTATCCAAGCGGGCTATATCATCGTACGCAATATGGCAATTACCATATCGAGAGGCTCCTCCTTCGGGGCCTCTTGGTGTTGCAAGGATAATACTAACCCCCACGTTGGTCAACTCTAATCCAATAGAATCAACGTGAAGCCCAGAATTTTCAGGGAGTTCCGAATGAGAAACAATCAGACAACTAATCATCTCGAGAAAGAGTTGATGTTGGTGTGTGCTTTTGGCTGCCTACAAGTTGTTGCTGATCTTCAAAACAACAACAAAGATTAGACATTACTTCTGGATTTTGATATGGTACAGCTAAGTCTTAAGAACTTGCTACTCACACCATCCGTTTTCAGACAATGCACCTCTAAATGCATACTACTGATCTTAACAGGGGAAACCTGCTTTGGTCAAAATTTTCCCGCTTTAGAATTCTGTTGCAGTTACGGATGCCCCTAAAGGCCATATGCTCATGGATGAGAAGCCAATCGAGGGCGCCTCAAGCGCCCGCCATCCAAAGACCACAAGAACAAATAAATAAACTATCTTGCTAACTTTTAAAAGTGAAGATGGGCCATAAAAGCGGGCATGTTGAGCTGTCTTCTCGCTAACAACTAGACCTTTTGCAGCAATACATATGCTTGTGGCAACCCACTAAACCTATCGTATTGCACTAGCCTATAACCTGGAGTGTTTTGCCACCAAGCCTTTGGGACAACTGCTTCACCATATTTTTCAGGCGGAAGCTCTTCTGAGCCTCCACCTGTTGGAACGTAAAGGAACTCCCCCTCGGTCGCCCTCTCCCAGAACTCTCCTGCATCAAAACGAGCGTTGCTAAGGTAAGTTTTCATAGGAGGTATTTCTAGCTGCTCTGCCCATTTGTTAATGTGCAAGGGCCGAAGAGTGGTAAGAGCTATCAAGCCACCAATTTCAAGAACTTCTCGTGCGGATTCTAGCGCACGTAAAGCCATCACCTCACTCAGGTGGGAAAATACAGAATAAAACAGAACTACATTATACTTCCCCTGAGGGGTTGGGTAGCGCTCTCCATCCGCCACATGATAGAAAGTTCCCCACGGCATCATTTCGCGGCACATGCTTACGGCAGCAGGATCAATATCTATTCCCGTGATCCGTGAGCTATCCAAGTCTCTTAGCAACCATCTATAGAATCGCCCCCAGCCCACGCCGACATCGAGGACTCGGCAATTGAGCGAAACGTCAATTCCAAGCTCTCCTGCGGTTTCTTTAGTTCTTTTCCAAAAAATTGACACTTCTTCAAAAGACCTTTCTGAATGCGAGCCCACGAACAGTGCCTGTATTTCAATCGGAGGCATTGACGGAACACGAGGGTCCCCTGAGCACAGCAGAGAGCTCCATTCGCTGTCGGCCAGGCTTGACGCCCATTGAAGGGAGACCATTGTTTTAAATAGACTTACCCTAGCTTAACCGATGATCTTGTCGAAGATGCTCCCACGCAAGAAAAGTAAGGAATCATGAACAACATGAACCATCGGCGCCCTGGTGTGCTATGGGGCTCATTTAAGGATTTAGCATGGTTCCGGCTGTTGCTGCCGCTTTGATATTGCAACCAGGTGGAGCTAGGTGACCCATGATCCAGTGCCAGCCCTCAATGCTCTAGGGGGCTGACACCAGTTGCAGCAGCGCGTTTTGCGTCTCGCGAATGCTGGCGCGAGACAGAATGCTCGCCTGAAACCAATTCCCGTCGCGGCTGCCAACAGCCACAACCAATATGCTGCAGTGAGTAACACTCCAGGCTTCCCGGATTTACTCTGGCACTTTTTAAGCCGGCAGCGGCCAGATGATGGCTCAGCAGTAGCTGATCTCGTGATCCATTGCCGTTAAGAAATCCAGCGCGTTCCCTGGAACTTGATGAAAGTGTATGCTATGCCAAAGTGCGGCTAGGAAATAGTCGGAGGCAGCCGGCGCTCAATGTTGGATTAAAGAAAACGAACGAGCGGCATCAGGTTCAAGCTTTGGCTGCTCTCGCAGAAGCTGCCTGATAACGCTCTCAAATCACGGTAAATGCATGAGGCTGAATACCACCCCAGGGCACACCACCGAACTCGAGCTGCGTGCTAGCGCTGAACACGGCCACCACCCCTGACATAAAAAGAGTATTTTCACCAAAAAAAGAGTTTAATCCCCCAAGCTCTCCAAACTAGATTCAAGCAATCCAATGAATCAAGCCTTCAAGGTGATTCTCACCATCCCAGCCCGGTTGGAATCCAGCCGCCTGCCGCGAAAATTGATTGCTGACATCGGCGGCAAACCGATGATCGGCCATGTGCTGGAACGTTGTCTACAGGCCAGGGCGACCCACGCCACCGTGCTCTGCACCGATAGCCAGGAGCTGGCCGACCAGGCTTCCAAGTTGGGGGTTCCTTCACTCCTCACCAGCGCAGACTGCACATCCGGGAGTGAACGCATAGCCTCGGTGGCGGATCAATTGTTAGCCGCAGTAAACAGCCCACCAGAGCGCACCATCATCATCAATGTTCAGGGCGATCAACCCTTCCTCGACCCCGCCTTGATCGATGCCATCGCCGCTTCCTTCATCGCTCGCCAGCCAACCCCCGAGGTTCTGACGCCCATCTATCGGCTCAGCGCTGACAAGCTGCACAATCCCAATGTGGTGAAGGTGCTGCTGGCGGCCGATGGCCGTGGCCTCTATTTTTCCCGCTCGGCCCTGCCCCACGTGCGCGATGTGGATCCGGCCGAATGGTGTGCGCACACCAGCTTCTGGGGGCATGTGGGCATCTACGCTTACCGCGCTGATGTGTTGCTGCGCTGGCCCCAGCTGCCCATCTCGCTCCTGGAGCATTTGGAGAAGCTCGAACAGCTGCGGCTGATCGAGGCCGGCATCCGCATCGATACGCTGGAAGTGGAAGGAGACCAGTTCTCGGTGGATACCCCCGAGCAGCTGGAGCAGGCGCGGGCCATTGCGGCAGGGGGAAGGTGGTGATGGGTGCCGGTGGGTTCGAAGTGCTCGCCGTGGCCCGGCAACTTGAGGGGCTTGTTATCCGTTCCTCTATGTGTTGATCCGTTTTCTTAGCCCGGCCGCTACACAGCAAACATAGCCTGCAGAACATTGAGCAGCCCAACAAGCGTGTCTTCGTCCAGAATGCCCAGTCTCTTAATCAGCCGATCTCGATCGACAGCCCTGATTTGATCAGCAACCACGTGACCATCCTTATCATCAAATTGGCAACGTACGCGGAAAGGATAGGGATACCCACCCGTTGTCAGTGGCGCAACGATCAAGGTGCGGAGATGGGCATTCAACTCATCTGGGGAGACGATAACGCAAGGCCTCGTTTTTCTGATTTCTGATCCTCGCGTGGGATTAAGGGAAACAAGATAGATATCACCCCTTGAGACACCTTCTTCTATCACCATGACCACTCTTCGTCGTCAAAACGGGTGCTGCTCATTGCATCGAGCAGTCCTTCTGGATCGCATGCTGCTGCCGCTTCTGCCCAGCCTGCCCTTGGATGGGCCGAGGGCCTGATCGTCAGCACACCAGGCGCGGCCTCGATGTCGACCTCATCCGCAAGCCCCGCAACCTCCAGCAATGGCTTCGTGAGACGGATGCCCCGGGAGTTCCCAATTTTGACCAGCTTCCCCCGAACCATGGCGACCCCAGACAGGTGTGCTCACATTGTAGCCACCGCTGCCCCCCAGGCCTTGAGCCGCCTCCCGCTGGTGGGGCCATGATGCCCCCAGGCTGAGCCATCCAAGCCCTCCATGCATCAGGCCACCGGCACCGCCCTGAGCCGCTGTCTGCAGCAGGAGGCCAGTGCCATTGCGGCGGCCTCCGAACGGCTCGATCCCGGCCAGGTGGAGGCCGCCCTGGCCCTGCTCACCAGCTGCGCCGCCCGCCGGGGGAAGCTGGTGGTGAGTGGGGTGGGCAAAAGCGGCATCGTGGCCCGCAAGATCGCCGCCACCTTCTCCTCCCTCAGCCTCACGGCCGTCTTTCTCCATCCCGGCGACGCCCTGCATGGCGACATGGGCATCGTGGCCGCCGACGATGTGGTGCTGCTGCTCTCCAACAGCGGCGAAACCGAAGAACTCCTCGCGATCCTTCCCCACCTCCGCCGCCGCGGCACCGCCCGCATCGCCCTGGTGGGCCGCCTCAACTCC
>Ga0209088_10000567_pt1 | contig 25705 bp, 53 predicted proteins | sample S_140625_EF_Meta_FD_187324 | JGI IMG/M metagenome (GOLD analysis project Ga0209088, IMG submission 187324) | Freshwater microbial communities from Lake Simoncouche, Canada to study carbon cycling - S_140625_EF_MetaG (SPAdes) (version 2) | ecosystem: Environmental > Aquatic > Freshwater > Lake ... | reverse complement strand
TTTTTATCTTTAATTAATCTAACTTGCTCTTGAAGTCTTTGATATCTTAAAAGCATGTTGTCATATAATCTTGCTTTCTCATCTTGCGTTAAATGTTGTGCTCCCATGTTGTGTTTTTTTAAAAAGTATTAAAAGATTTTAAATTGTAACTACTCTTCATACTTTATATTTGAAAATGTTTGGTGTTATGATTTTTTTATTATAAACTTACTAATATAATTGATTATATTTATAAATATAAAACAATACCTATGAAAAACTTATTTTTAATCCTTTTTGTATTACCAATGGTAGTATTAGGACAAACCGAAAGACAACAAAAAGAAGTTATTAGAAGTGGTAGTACTCAACCGCAATCCCAACCTCAAACTTCATCACCTGTTTCTCGTCCAATTGAGACTCAGCAAAAAACTCAAATCAGAACTCAAAATACAACACCAAATTATAATTTTGGTACAACACCAAATTATAATATTGGCCCAAGAAGCCCTTATGGTTATAACACCCCTTACTACAACAGATGGAATAGATGGGGTGCTCCTTTTCAATACAGAAGTTATTACGACTTTTATTATTTTGACAGATTTGGATATAGAGCACCTGCAAGAGTTTATTATAAACTTGACAACACTCAAGATACAATATACAGCAAACAAAACAAAGTTAGAGTTGGTTTAAACCTTTCAAACAAAAATAAAATTGGTGGGTGGTTTACTGTGGGTAGAGATGTTTACTTTAAAGCGTCTTTTAACAAAACAGTGTACACAGACCAATCAACTTTTTATACAAACATTTCCATGGATGTTGTTAGACCTTGGGTATTAAACAATCCTTCCCAAAACTACAGATTAAATGATATCAAAGACGAATGGTCTATGTATTTGGGTGTTGGTAGAGAATTTAAAAACTTTGGAGCTAATATTTCATTTGGTTTTGGATACGAAAACGAAAAATATCAATATTTTGATGGTACTTATATATTATCAAACAATGGAAGATATTCTTTCAAGAATTTTACTGACGATTTTGCTACAATGAGTGTTGGTATAACACATGATTATAAATCATGGTCACTGTCTGCTGACTATGACCCCTTTAGAAAGGATTTTTACTTAGGAGTTGGATTTAATTTTTAATTTATGGCATACGGAAATAAAGTGATAGACCATTTCAATAACCCAAGAAATGTTGGCACATTGGATAAATCAAAGTCTAATGTAGGTACAGGTTTAGTTGGGGCACCTGAATGTGGCGATGTAATGAGGTTACAAATAGAAGTTAATGATAATATCATAACTGATGCAAAATTTAAAACATTTGGTTGCGGAAGTGCGATAGCAGCATCTTCGTTAGCAACAGAATGGTTGAAGGGAATGTCGATAGACGATGCAATTAAAATGGATAACATGGAATTGGTAGAAGAACTATCATTACCTCCCGTTAAAATACATTGTTCGGTTTTAGCTGAAGATGCCGTTAAATCAGCAATAAATGATTATCGCAAAAAGAACGGAATGGAGGAATTAGCTTTCGAAGAAAAATTACATTAAAAAAATATATTATGAGTTACATTATTGGGAAGAGTTGTGTTGATTGTATGGATACCGCTTGTGCAAGTGTGTGTCCAGTAGATTGTATTCATGGACCTATCGATATTGAAGGTTCTGGTGGTGAGATTGAAAGAGATGGTAGAGCATCATTCCCAGGAGGACAAATGTATATCAATCCTGATGTTTGTATCAATTGTGGGGCGTGTGAACCTGAATGTCCTGTCAACGCAATTTACGAAGATGAGGATTTAGCAATAAAGGCAGGTGATGAAATTTCCGTTCATAAGAATTATAAATTTTTTGGTTTAACGTATAACTAATGATTACTGTTTCAGAAAAAGCATTACAACATGTTGTAAATTTAATGATGGAGTCTAACATAACGCCAGATTCTCACCACTTACGCGTTGGCGTGAAAGGTGGAGGATGTAGTGGACTTTCTTACGTTATGGATTTTGATGACAAAATTGAACCTACTGATGAAACCGTTGAAATTGATGGGGGATTAAAAGTAGTTATTGATAGAAAATCTGTATTATATCTGTATGGTACTGAATTAGACTATTCAGATGGATTAAACGGAAAAGGGTTTCAATGGGGAAATCCTAATGCCTCAAGGACTTGTGGGTGTGGAGAGAGTTTTGCCCTCTAAATTACCTCTTTATCGAGTTGTAATAACCCCTGATGTTGTCTTTTCTTTCTAATTAAGGTAGTTTTATCTGTTTTTGATAGAGTCATACCAAGAGCTCCGCAAAGTATTAAGGTTAAACATAGTAAATGTATCATAATTGTGTTTTTTTAATATAACTATTAAAATAATACAACAAAAATGGTAAAAAACTAATAAAAATAGGATTTTACTAGTAACTTTATAGAAGTTCCTCAAATAATACCAAAGAATTTTACTTTTTATTCTTTTGGTCTTTCCAATCCATCCATAAAGCCAACATTACAATAATATTCATACCAAAAGAGGCTAATATTTCATAAATGTCTTCATATATGTTGATTGACAGGTGTATATGACCCACAACCCAAAAAGGGACGGCTAAATTAGACCCAATCCATCTGATTGCAAACTTAATAAACTTCATTTTCTACTAAAAAATGTTCTAATTTTATGTTTTTCTCTAAAATATGTGATTTTAGGTCCAAATAGTGTTTTATTATATAATAACTGAACCCATATCTATCTTTAATTGACCATATATAGTTGGTATTTTCCATAATACCGTCAATATAGTACTCCATTGAGCTATTTTTCCTTGAAATCTTGTTTACCACCAAATTTAGGGTCTTTTCAAACCACATTTTAAGTATTTTTTGGTTTTCTGCGTTGGTAAGTGAGAATAATGAGAGATTTGAACTGAATATTTTCTGATTATACCATAATTGACCGTTATTAAGGTATTGGAAAAACCATTCTTTTGTATCAAAGTCAATAATCCATACTTCTTGACCATGAGGATGGTATATCGTATTAGATAAATCACTATTTAGCTTATCAAATACAAGTTTTTGAAATTTCTTACTTTGGATTAAATCCACCATGAAAAAAATATAATATAAATCCAGTATAAAAAAAGGACTGAGTGTAAAATCAATCCAGAGGCAACAAAAAATAAAAGGTATTTAAAAAATTTTCTCATTAATAGTAATTATCTTTCCAACTATGGATAATGCTCCCGTCAGTTCCCCAAACAATAAAATCAAACACTATTTTATCCATATCAAAATATGGAAGATATTGTTTTAAATATTTTTCTATCAAATAATGGGGGTCAAGCTCCATATCATACATATTTTTACTATTAATGTTTTCATCATTTAAAAATATATCAACATTTAAAAGAGTATTACCTCTTTGCGTAACAATATCACCATTTCGAATTTCAACATGGTCAACCATAGGGTATATATTTTTGATTATACCGCTATTCGCCAATTTCTCTAATCCTTTTATTTGAAAATCATTAATCATTTCCGTTATAATTTATATCACCTTTAAAATCAAAACTTCCGACATGCCCAAGTCCAACATATCCTAAAATTTCTCTCATTCTATTTCTTAAGTTATAGTCAAAATCTTTACCGTAGGCTTTATCAAACATTTCATTGGTAATTAATTCTTCACCATCCCATCCAATATTTCTAAGTGGTTCCAAATCAATAACAACATCAACATCATATTTCAAATGTTTTTCTGTCATACTGTATGGACCCATCAATTTTCTATGTTCAACCCATTTAACACCATTGGTTGTAAATTTTTCAATATATTTTTCAGTTTCAGGGATAACCAAGTCCCAAAGTTTTTTTACTTTCTTTGTGTGGTCGACAATTATGTCTTTATCCGTCCATGTATATTGTTTATCTTCCACCATTAATCTATTGTTTTAACAGGTAACTCAAAATGTTCTTTAAACCATTTTTTAAATGGTTCTTTCCATAAATCACCAAAATATGCGTTTAGTTGTTTCTCATATTGAACTTCAACACTAACCATTGGACATATTTCACTAGCAGGGCTGTTTGGGTTAAAGTAATCACATGCATACCAATAAAAACATCCTTCATCCTCTCCATTATAATCTCCAATATAAAATACTACTCGATTTTCATCTTCCCACTCTTCACCTGTTTCATCATCATTTTCAAGGGGATTTGTCCAATTAATATCGTTAACATCAAAAAGTTCATTTATATAATGAACGATACTTTCCTCTAATTTAGATTCCGTGATTAGGTATTTCATCTCTTATTAGAGTTTTTTTAATAACTGAATGGCATTTTCAATCTCCTGTTTATTTTTTTCTTGTTTTTTTATTTCTCTTTCATTGTCAAGTTTGGTTTCTTTTTTCCACCAATTAGCAAAACTATCTGGATTCATCTTTTCTCTTGCGGCACGAATTAAATCTTCTTTATTTTTAAGTCTTGTTTCAATACTACTTGTTCTCTCTTTAAACGCATCAAGATTAAATCCTGGTTCTAATTTATCTTGACGTGTGGCGTGATGAGGCTTTCTTTCTTTTTTTGGTAAATCTCTTTCTTGACCATGTAATTTTTTAAAAGTAACACCGTACTTCCCAATATTATTTTTTGATTTAAATTTATTTCTTACCCAGTTAGATACCTCGTCTCTTAAATCTTTATCTGACGAGAAGAACAAATTATCTTTTAATTCATTAAAAGCGTCCAAAGAAACAACACCCTTTGTCGGACCCAATTGAGCCATAAGGTTACCATTAACATAAATGTTTCTCATATCCCCTTCAAACTTAATTTCATACCCATTGAACATATCTTCAAGGGTTGAACTTACGATTTCGTTGGATTGTTGTTCTGTTATTATAATTTTCATATTAGAACCCTAAAATTTCTTTTCGTTTAACTGTATCCACAATGTCTAAGTAAAAATCCTCAAGGTCCCTTTCTCCTGATTCAATTTTATCAATAATTTCTTGTCTTCTGTATGCGGTATTTTTATCTATAAAATCAATCATTTCTTCGTCTGTAATTCCTTCAGGTTTAACAGATTCAGGCATACACTCATATTCTTTATCCCATACATCTACTTCATTAATTGATAACCCTGATTCACCCGTAATTTCTTCAAATTTTGGAACCATAACATCATCATACCATTCTTCAATGACATGTATAAGATAGGAACGTCTTATACTCAATAAATTAGAAAGGCTTTCTATTATTTTTTTTGAAATTGACAAACTCCCCTTTTCAAATTTACCTTTTTCAAAATAATAAAATGCGGAAATAGTTTCTTTTCCATTAATACACCAATCCTCACGAAGATTTCCATAATTACGAGATTTCTTTTCAATCTTTCTTTCACCCTTATCAATATATTCGTTCATATATTTAATAATAGCATTCGTAATCCCTTGGCTACTTTTGTTAAGTCTATTATATTGATTTTCTGTTATGATGATTTTCATATTATGCAATATCTGAACTTCCTGACTTTTTAGTTAATGATGCATAAACAGGCTCTGCCATTTGTCTAGCCTTTTGAGCAAGTTGTCTAACAGGACCTTCATAAGAAGCTGTTGCATATCTTTGACCATTTTTATTTACAAAATTACTTAATAGGTCTGATGGTGTTTTACTACCTGTTAAGTAATCTTTGGCAATTAAATTATAATACGTTTGAATACCACTTTGTACTGATGAATGAAAGACATTTTTTCCTGTATCTACATTCCCAACATTAAATGGATTTTTTGTCCTAATTGGTCTTGATTTTGGGTCAGTTGAGAATCCTCCCTCGATAGCTAATTGAGCAAGTGCTAATTCAGCTGGAACATATTTTTTATATTGATTAAAAGTATTCTTAGCTGCATCCGCTAACATAGAACCTGTAATACCTAAAAGGTTAGCCGACCTGCTATCAATAAATTTATCAGCGATTTCTTTATATGCATTATAACCTTCTGTTGTGTTAAGGTCTAAAGTGGTAAATGTTCCATCATTTCCTGAAATTAACGGACCCTTACTATCACTTGTTGTTGATGATGTATCACTTGTTTGAGTCTTATCACCTAAAATTCCTTTAATAAAATTACCTAAAACATTGGCTCCTTTTGGGTCCATTAAATGTTTTGTAATTAAATCGGCTAACTCTTGTTCTGTGAGTCGTACTGTAAATTTTTTTCCCATACAAATAAATACCTTAACTTTTCAAATACACCTTCTTTTTGAACCGTCAAGGATTCCTTGACAGTTTCTTTTTTAGGGTACATTGGTTTGGTTTCATCCAACCTCTTTAAAAATTCTCTATTTTCAAATTTATCATAATCGTATAAGGTAGATACGTTATGTTTTTTTGCCCATTCATTCAATGTAAGTTTTTCCATATTTTATTTAGAAGTATATTACAAAGATATTAAATTTTTTTATAATAAAAAACCCCTCACTATGGAGGGGTTAAATTATTATACTACTGAGATTGAATTGATGTTTGTTCCTTGTTGTATTTGAGGAATGATATCAAGTCCTTCAATTACTTTACCGAAACATGTATGGTTTCCGTCTAAGTGTTGTGTTCCTTGTCTGCTATGACAGATGAAGAACTGAGAACCACCTGTATTTCTTCCTGCGTGTGCCATAGAAAGAACACCTGTGTCATGGAATTGTTTTGGCGCTGATACCTCACATTGGATAGTATAACCTGGTCCACCGTCACCTCTTTTGTTTGGGCAGCCACCTTGAGCTACGAAGTCAGGGATTACTCTATGGAAGTTTAAACCATCGTAGAATTTTTCTCCGATTAATTTTAAAAAGTTGTTTACTGTGATTGGGGTTTCGTTGTCGTATAATTCGACAATCATGTCACCCTTGTCTGTAGAAATTTTTACATTGCTCATATTATAGTTTTTTTAAAAATATAATAGTTTAATATCTACCTGTCAAATAAACATGAATTGTTTCTGGTATTTTTGTACAAATTGTTTTTTCACCTTTGTCGTTCTCACAATCAATACTTGGTAATTTTTTGATTAGTCTCCTTAATTCAGCAGGAGCTCCCATTAACATTCTAACGACATCTTCTCTACGGTATAGTTGTTCTCTATTAAATTGTTCTGTAATGTTCTCACCAAATTCATCATCCTCTTCTTCAGATGTTGCTGAATAGTATAGGTCAAATAGTTGGTCTCCAAATTCTTCTTTGGCATAATCAAGTAAGTCATCACGTCTATCCTCTAACCACTCATTACCTGGTTGGTCAATAAATTCATCTAACGCCCATGATAATATATTATCAGCATATTCAAATTCATCACTAAAACTATCTGGATTATTATCCTCTTGGTCAACTTGTTTTTGTACCATATTTGATAACTCTCCTTGTCTTCTTTTCATTCGAGACATCAAGTCGTCACTGTCTTCAATAATCATTCTAACCATGTTGACTAATTCCGATTCTGTAAGTTTTATTTTCATAATTAATAAATAGTTTATGAAACAAAAAACCCTCCAATAGTGGAGGGTTTAATAATGTATTGGTAATTTATCTTATTGTTCTTGTTGTCCTGCTCTTCTTGTGTTTCTTCTTGCTTGTCTTGCCAATCTTTGGTCAAATCTTCCTTGTTGTCTAATTTGTTGTGGAGTTAATTGTCCCGCTAAAGCTTGTTGAGATTGTGCGGATAATTGTGGTTGAAGGTCTCCTCCATCAGTAAAATCAGTATTTCCTGAGTCTACTCCTGGTGATTGTGTTGCAGGTGCTGCCGTTGTTGAAGCCGCTGGTGCCGCTGTTCCTGTTGCAGGTGCTGCCGTTGTTGAAGCCGCTGGTGCCGCTGTTCCTGTTGCAGGTGCCGCTGTTCCTGTTGCAGGTGCTGCCGTTGTTGAAGCCGCTGGTGCCGCTTTAGATTTGTTTGCCATCGCAGTTGTTAACGCTCCAAGAGTTTTTGAACCTAATACACCGTCAGCTCCTTTAGGTCCTAAATCGTAACCTTTAGCTAATAACTTATCTTGGATTTTAGTTATTAATGTTTTTCTATCCATTGTTGTTGCAGCCGTTGGTACCGTACTTGATGCGGGAACTGCGGGTGCCGCCTGTTCTTTAATGATTCTGGCATTATTATGAAGATTTAGAATTTCTAATCTTTCTGATTCTGTTAATTTTAAAAGTCCCATTTTATATTTTTTTGTTTTTAATTTAATTTTATAGCGACGCTAAGATTTTTTCTAAATCAGGTTGCCCGTCTGCGGTTGTTGGTAATCCTTGTACTGTCTGATTAACCTCACCAGAAACCTCTCCGTTTAATTGAGTTAAAATTTTCTCTAATTCATTATCAGATAATTGTCCTGTAGGTGATGACCCTAAAGAAGTTTGAACTTTCTTACTATAATCACCAACAATTCTTGCATAATCATTAGATTTATTACCGACTCCGCCTATTTTACAAGATTTTTTTGCAACCTCTATTTCAGCGTCTGTTGGCTTATAAGTTGTTTTCCAACTTTCCCAAGGTGTATTATTAAATTGAGATGATGGGTTAGTAATAGTACCATTTTTTACACTACAAAAAATAGCGTTAATATTTTTTTGTCTATCGTTTGCTGCTGCCACTGAAGTATCCAACCCTCCAAAAATATACGAAGGCAATTTACCCCTAACGTAAGGAGCGTCACCTAAAGTAACACCCAACGATGATAAATGTTTTTTTAAATCTTCAATTTCAACTCTATCTTGTCCACCAAATAATGCTCTACGTATATCCTCCCCAAAATCTTTGCCTGATTTTGCTTTGTATTGGTCAACAAATGATTTAAAACTAGCTTTATCCTTATATTTTTTAACAATATCTACTATTTTTTTCTCATCAGAATTAACCTTATCTAATTCTGATTGAATTGTAGCGATATCATATCCAATGTCGGCCTGTTCAGAGATAACCACACCAGCCTTGGTGTGAATAAGACGTTTCATCTTATTTAACTCTTCAAATATGTTTTCTTTTTGTTTCACGTTACTTTTATTTATAAATACTTTTAATTATCATAATATTCTTCATCTTCGGCATAATAGGTATCACTATCCAACCACTCAAAATCATCCCGAGTTAAATTTTTATCATACTTTCCATTAAACCAATTAATAATAGAAATAATTGAATTTTCACTTCCTAAACCAAATAAATTATTAATTTTTGTAACCAACCCATCCTCAAGGTATATTACATTAAATTCATGGTCAGGTACGGTACTTGAAGATTGAATTCTAAATCTAATTAAGTCTTTTCCAAATTCTCCATCGGCAACATTAAACTCACCATCACCAATATCCCAAGTTCTCCAATCTTGTGAATTCAAATATTGGGAAACCATTGTATCCATCTTACTATTCTCCACAATAAATTTAAGTTGGTTTTCTGAGATGAGATAATTTTTGGATTCTGTAATACCGTGTTTGTGTCTTAATTTAATTTTCATTAAACCAAGAAGGGTTTCAAATTTTTTAAACTCTTCTGAATTTTCAGCTATAAAATAGTTTTTATTAAATTCGTTAATCTCTTTAACAACATCAGATAATTGCACACGATTTTCACAAGAAATTAATTTCTTAATGAGTTCAGCGTAATGCATTCTTTTATTCATATACATAAATACCCTATAAAACAAAAAACCCCTCACGATGGAGGGGTTATCAATTTATTTTCGATGTTTTGTCTTGGAAACAATTTTCCAAATTTTTTGTATTGGAGAACCAAGTAGGTCGTCCCACATTCCAATAACAAATGTAGAATCGCTTTCTCTACGATTCCGAACCTCAAATATCATCTCGTCTTCTTTAGTAATGGTTTCTTCGTCAGTGACTAAGTAATCCATATCTTTAACCGTTATTGTTTGTGTCATAATTAATTATAGTATTATTTTCAATAATAATCAACTATGATGACTTATTTGGTTTTGTTTTAGTCAGGAAATATCTAACAGTTCCTAAATTAAAGAATTGTGAACCCTTAGAATAGTTTGGGACTTTAAGTGTTTCGAAGATTTGATTTTCTTCAGGAGTTGTGATAATAACTTTATTATCATCAATTTTGATTGTGTTGTATATTTCCATATTAAAAGTATAAACAAAATCTTGCGTATTATCTATAATTGTTATGGATAAATACTTAAACGCTCTTTCACTCCTGCCATTTTTGCTAGTTCATAAACCAATGAAACTGCATCATTTTTAATAGATTTAAAGTCATTGTAAACAAAACTATCTGGAAGAAAAAATACAATATCGATTCCATTTTGATATTGGTCTACCGCAACATGTCTAATCATCGGAAATTGGTCTCTGAATATTTTGTGGTTTAATAACTTATATAATATTTTTACTTCTTCTTCCATATTACATTCTTTCCCAAGTCTTTATATAAAATTCCAACTCCAATGGAACTCCATAATACTCTAAATCAATATTGAAGAAATTTTTTAAGTCATTTCTAACTTTTTTCATTAAATCATAATTTGTTTCTGCAACATTATCATCAACATCATTAAAATAAAATTTTAATACAGGTTTTTTTGTTGAATGATTTTCAGAACCATAATGGGCACCTTTTTCTTCGACTTCAATTCTATCTATGTAATCACCAAATTTTTCTTCAAAAAACTCAATAATTCTTGGTAATAGTTTTTCAATACGTTTTTTATAATTTTCAATAAACTCAATTCTTCCTTCTGTTGGAAGAGTATGGAATTTTTCAACCCAATCAGGGGCATCAACACTAATCTGCATTCCTTCTCTTAATATCTTACGGATGAGTTCTTTCATTATTCATAAATACCATCAAACAAAGTAAGTTAGAAGAGCAATGTCTTTTTCTTTATCATACTTCTTGATGTCAATATGAATTCCAAGTTCAGCTGCGAGTTTTAATCCTTTATCCCAAGCATCAACTTCATTAATGAATCGCTTCATGGAAAACTCTTTTGGCTTTAAATCCTCATCAATATTTTTGTAACAATTAACACCTGTATTTGTTACAGGTTGTAGTACGTGACCACATTCATGTAATAAAGCAAATAACCCGTTTTTATCAAAGTTATATGCTCTGTGGATATATATGATTTTTTTTTCGTGACCTAAGAAACAAGTGGAGTCGGATAACTCAACTCGTACACCTTTTTGATTGTAGATGTAGTCAACAACTTTTTGGAAATTTTGTGGGAAGGTCTTTTTCATGGTGTATCTTATTGTTTAACAAAGATACGAAAAATATATAACAAATAAAAATACTATGAATATGGTTTTAAAATGTCGGTATTGTATCCCATGCTCTGTAATAATTCTTTAACCTCTTTCATAAAATTATTTCTACCATTATAATTTTTAAATGAAAATTTAAGTTCTCCACCTAAATTATGACTCATTGTTTCAAATTTAATTGCATGTAATACTCTTGCACTTGGTAATTCTCTAATTTTTTTCTTAATTTCTTTATTTAAACTTTTCTTAACCCATTCTTCAACACCAATATATTCTTTATTATAATTAAACTCAAGTTGTCCGTGAGTAGGGTTTCCAAGTTCAATACCTAAAAAATCTCTAATTTTGTTTTGTAATTCCACTTTAATATCTTCACCCTTAAATTTTGCGTCCCCTTGATATTTTATCAATCCTTTCCAATCAATTTTAAGTGTTGAAAAAACTTTATATGGAGTTTTTTCAACAAAAATAAGTTCCATGAATTCAGGTAAATTTAATTCATTTACAAAGAACTCTAATGGCTTTTTAAATTTCTCTGTGAATTTTTCTTGGGAACGAAGTGATGGCATTTTGTGGTTACCTTGTTTTACAAGATTTTTTCCTATATTTGATGCATTACCAAGAGTACCTTTATAACCAAAAATAACATTTTCAGGGGACAATCCAATATCTTTAGCAAATTCTTTCATGTATTTTTTAGTCAAATACGATAATGGATATTCACCAATTTCATCTCCATGATTTTTTCTAACCCACGGTCTAAAATATTGTAAGAAGACCTCAATGTAATCCTCATCATTATACATATCATCAGTATATGACTCAACAATCCTGTTAACCACTTTAACAAGTTCAGATTCCGTAAGAGTTAATGTTTTTTTCATCTTTTATAAATACCTTAAATTATTCTATAATTGGATATATGGTAAGTACCACGCCATCATAATTTTTACTAAACCAATTTTCCAAGAGTTTTTCAAGTTCTCTATGATTTAAATTAAATAACGACAACATTTTAATATAGAAATTTTCTTCAACTCCTAATCCATAATCAAAATATGTGAAAATTGTCTCATCACTATCATCAACAAGTTCAAAGTCATCCTCTCTTGCATTTATATGTTCAAGAGGGAACTTTCTAAGTTTACCGACACTATCTTCAATATATTTGTCGACTAATCCAACCAATCTATTTTCTGTTATAATATATTTCATTTATTCTACTTTTTTTACCTCAACCCCAAATTTATATTCAAAATATTTTCCAATAAAGTTCAATGTTTCATCTTCACTTTTACCAAATAAATCTACCAACGTATCAAAAAGTTCTTGTCTAACAAATAATCTACCATCTTCACCATCATATTCCATATCAACATCATTCTCTGGTTCTCCGTAAGGGTCTTCAAGTATAATAAACCTATCAAATTCAATTAATCTTCTTGAGCCAACCCAAGTATTCAAATAATCGGTCATTAACATGTCTAATTTACTTTCCGTAATAATGTATTTCATAATTATAATGTTATATGGTCCGCATCTTGACCAAACTCTTTATTAAACCAATCAAGAATCACAGTCATTTTATCTTCATCAAAATAATCTTCCAATTTATGAAATAATTCACGATTAAGTCGTAATTCATTTGTCCAAACGTAATACTTGGCAAAAGTTTTTCCAGGATTGTCGCGAGAATAATATTCCAAAAATGAATCATCTCCATTGCTATAAGTTGCAACACTAGTATCACGATAATTAAACTTAGGACAAACTTGTTTAACCATCTTATCAACTAATCTTAACATTCTATTTTCTGTAATAATGTATTTCATATTATTTTTGGAATTCGCTTTGTTTTATCATCCTTGTGTTATCCTTATCAAAAACAATATTTATGTCGGTGTAACTTTTTGCCTTATGTTTAAGTTTCACTTTTGTATCATTAAGAAGAGCTGCCCTATTTATGTGGTCTAACCTATCCCAATAATCATCAGAAACCGCAAAAAGAGCATATAATGTAAACTGATTTGGTGCAGTGTGACGAACATCAAACGCAATATCGGTTACATGTTCAGGAAGTACATTAGGTAATAATTTATTTAACGATATTTCTACTTGGTCTTGGTCCATAACAATAAATACTTGGAATAAAGATAATAAAAAAACCCCACTGATGAGGTGGGGTTAATATTTTAATGTTCCATTTTTTCAATTAACATTTCTTGTACTCTACCTCGTGGTCTTTCTCTCCACATAACTCTGTCTCTGACCATTGGCCTCAATCTTTGAAAATCTTCTTTTTTAAATACCACAATAACTTTATCCCTTTTTACAGTTATACTTAAAGGTTTTGGGTGCATCGGAAAATGTTGAGTTCTAAAATTTGGTCTTTGATGGTCTTTTTGGAACTGTACATAATCAGAAAATTGATTGTGTAAAACTTTTTTGTCTTGTGAAAACGCAGTAATAGATGTAATCATCAATAGAACTGCAAATATAATATTTTTCATATTAATAAATAATCCACCCCATAAACAAAAGGAAACCGCATGTGTAGTAGATTTAACCACTTAAATAAAAAACCCCACCTTAGGAGTGGGGTTAATATTTTATTCAGTATTAATTTTACATTCCACCCTCTGGTGCATTGTATGTGTTTGTTGGTGCTTGAGGTTTAACAACACCATTTCGATTTGGTCCTAATTGTGATTTTGGTGCGCCTCCTTGAGTTGGTTTTGCCACAGTTGGTAGTTTTCCTCCTCCTGTTGCTCCTCCTGTTGCTCCTCCTTTTAATGGATTTGTTTGTCCCATTTTAACTAAAAGTGCATTTGCTTGTGCCATTTCTTGTGGGGTGATTTTAAACTTTGTAACATAATCATTCCACGGCATACCATTTACCTTTGAACTCGGATTAACAATAACCTGTTGTGGTACTTGTTTTGTTTGAATTGATTTCATTATCGCAGCCAAATTAGAAATTCTATCATTACCTGTTTGATTTTGTGGAGCTGGTTTACCTTGTCCTGTTATGGCACTTGCCGCTTTTCCTATCATTGATGTCTGTTCTTTAACCAATGGTCGCATAGCACTTAACTTATCACCCATTTTTTTATTCATACAATCACTAAACTCATTAAACTCTTGGCCAAGAGATTTACCTCCCATTGTTCTATCAAACAAGTTAGCCATTATTGTATTAAAAAGATTCATTTTTTTAGTTTCAATACCATCAAGGAAACCTTTTACTTTATATAAGTTATTTTCAGTAACACATGCGTGCATTGCCTTTTTAGATTCTTCACCCATCTTTTCAATCTCAGGTGTAGAATTCTTGGAAAGGAACATATCTCTCAAATCAGGCATTTCCAAATCCTTAGGGTCGAACTCAAATTTATTTTGTTCAGCAACCAATGGTTTAGAATCACCAAGTTTAGAACCCAATAGTTTATTAAAGTTTTCAGTAACCACTTTCATTCCACCTGTGTGCTGCTCACGGATTGCATTTTTTTCTTGTTCCGATAAATTATTTAATATATGTTTCATTTTTTTGTTTTAATTAGTTATAAAATCCACCTTCTTGTGGGTATCCTTCAACAATATGCCAAACAGCCTTAAGACTATTTTCATATACCACCATATAGTATCCAGTAGTAACAGGTGATGTTAATCCACTGTCATTGAATACTTGTTGAGTTGTTTGAAGACATGCCCAACATGAATTAGTTGATTCAACGCAATCCGCACAAAAACCAAGGTCTTCAGCATATACTGCAGTTGATGGTTCCATCGAAAGAACCTGTTCCAAATTAGTAGAGAATGCTACCGTAAAATTTAATGTCGCCATAGTAATTGTTTTATTATAAATATATTATTAGTTCAGATTATTTGATAAATGATATTACTAATCTTGAACGTCTACGTGTTTTATTTTTATTCCTGTGTGTTGTTTGAACCACTCCAAAAATATTGGTTTCCATATATCACCAAAGAAAGCTTCAATAGCTTCGTATTTGGAGGAAGGAAGTGCAACCAAAGGACATTGCCCTTTAGGTAGTGGTTCACCTAAATTTGGATTATCACAATCTGAATACCACATATGGTCATCTGTTTCGGCATCGTTATAACCAAAATCATTTTCCTCAACAAAATGAATAAAAATCTCTCCAGTACTTTCACGTTCTTTTTTATATGATTGACGAGATTCCCACCCACCAAATGGGGTCAAATTACTATCAAGATAATTAGTAATGGTTTCTCTTAATCCATCAATTTGTTTTTGTGTAACTACGTATTTCATTAATTATAAAAATTTAACAAGTTCCTGTTAAGTTACACTTGTGTCTACTGATAGTGATATTGCCTGTGTTGATGGTGCATCCATCACATAAGTATAATTTAGATTAAAACTCGTAACAGATGGACAATTGATAAATCCTGTTGCTCCCTCAATTGCACAATTCAAATTTGTATTGATTGTTATGACATCTCCAGTAGATAATCCTGTAATTGTATAAATTTGAGAACAACTAATAGGTAAAAGAGTTGCGGTTGCGCCAGGTATGTTGAAACTAGGACCATAATTAACAGTATAGTACAATGTTACATTTTGTCGATTGGTTGCAACATCTCTAGCATGTATTACTAAACTTTTATTTGCTGTTGGTGTTACACTTGGTGTTGGAGTAGGTGTTGATGGTGGAGAAGTTGGTGTCGGTGTCACTAAACCACTTGTTGCTGTTGGAGTTACTGTTGGACAAGGTCCTGTTGACCCTGTATGAATAAACATGTTGTTTGAGTTAGTTGCCCAAGTAACGTTCTCATCTGTGGTGGTTCCAGTCCCTCCAAATAGTTTTAAATACTCATTTAACTGTTCCCTACCTGTTGCAACCACCGCCGCCCATCCATGTTGTCCACCAATCTGATAAACGGTGTATCCGTCACATGTTGGGTCAACTCCAGACCAAAACCCTGTATCGATTGTTGCTCCCAAATCTACTGTAGTATTTGCTGAGAAATATGTAAAATCTCCTTTAACGGTTGCTCCCGCAATTGATGTTGTTCCTGATTTTATAATTAATATAGACATATGTAATTCATTTCATTTATTAATATAAATATACCGAACTGATTGTTTAGTAGAAATAAAAAAACCCCACCTTTTCAGATGGGGTGGATTTAAATATTATTTACCAAGCTCTACAACTCCAATATTTTGGTTTCCATCTTGGTCCAGGATTTTCACAATTATGTCTTGCTCTAAAGTTTCTTCTACGTTCAGGATTATTTTTTTTAATTGTCATTCTTTTACCATGAGCAGACTTTCCACCAAACCCAAAGTTAACCTTAACAACTTTACCCTTATCATTTTTAACATATACCTTGGACTTCTTAACGTCACCTTGCATAACTTTTCCAAGTTGAACCTTACGTCCTTGGTATTCAGCTTCATTAATAAATTCTTCGTTATAATCAATTGATTGAACTGAACCATACTCATCTTCATATAAAGTTTCATTTTTGGGTTTAATACCCTTCTTCTTCATATTGATGGCAATTGCGGCTTGTTGAGCGGGACTTGAAGCTTCATTTGTTTCCTCATCTTCAGATTCTTTCTTAACGCAATTTGGATATTTTTTACCAAACATTGTTTTCATTCCATCTTTAGTATAACCTTTCCAACAGGCTTCGGTCATTTCTTTTTCTTCTGAAAGAACACGTTTAACCAAGTTAATTAAATCTCCTTCAGTAAGCTTAATAATCTTTCCCATAATAAAATTAGTTTATTATAAATATGCCGACTCTTTTGTTTAATAAAAAACCCCTCTTTGTGGGAGGGGGTTTATTTTATATTCAAAATAACATCTAATCTGATGGGGTTAGTTAATATTAAATAGCCTTTTTATTTTTTAAGCAAGTATATAAATCAGTCAATTCTGAAGTAACACTTGAAGAACCGCTACCACTTCGTGTTAAAAATCCCTCAATAGTCACCATTATTGCACCTGCGGCTGAAATAATTAATGCTGGTACTGTACCAACACCCGATGCAAACAGAGCTGCTAACGCTCCCAATGCTGTTGCTCCAACACCTGTAGTTAAAACCATTAAGTGACTATAACCATTATTTTTAACACAATTTATAATTTCTTTTGCAACTGATGGATTTGATTGACCACTCTTTGCTTGTGCCATTGCATTTGACGCCAACGCTTCAGATTGAGATTCTGTAATTACTCTGTTAACCAATCTTGTTAAATCAGATTCTGTTAGTCTTATAATTTTCTTTTTCATTTTTAAATTTGTTTATTATAAATATATCAATCGACCCAATTGTTTAGATGATGATAATGAGGTGACCACAATACAAGGAGAATCCGAACCGACGAAGTCGGTCGGGGACCGTCGGCCAAAAAGGGGCGGGGGATTCCTACGACCGAAGGGAGTTTCCGTCGGGCGATATACGAATATCAATTATGTCCAAACACACCATCAGTTTCAAGGACATCTTCATTAAACGTATAATCAACCCATCTCTTCATATACCAATTAACTTCGTCCAAAGTTAAATTAAACATATCCATAATAGAACCCTGAATATGTTGCATATAATTAAATTGTTTGCGTTCATAAATTAACGCACCGACAACATACCCATCATAATGAAGGATAAGGTGGTTATTCTCAACCATGGTTTTATAATTACCAAACCTATCCGTTATGAATTGTAGTATTAGTCGTACCATGTATTTCTTTATTTGTATATCCACGTAATTCACGAGCAGCATAATCCCACTCCATACGCATTTGTTTTTCATTAATCCTATCAACAACACTCTTCTTCTTATTTTTCTTTTTCATCTATTCCATGTATCATTTTATTACTCCATTTGCCATTATATCTAAAAATATTGTCATATAATTTTCTCTTCATATAAATAATTCTTCTCCCCATTTCCTCATCACTAATACTTTCAATCTCATCCCGAATCAAAGTAGGTTTTACATTCCTAACATATGGTAATGCAATATTTTCAAAATTATCTTTCGGTTCCATTATGAATTTTTTTATTATCACCAAATCTAAATCTTTCCGTTACACAATTCATGATTTCAGAAAATTCTTTTTCTAATTCCTTTTCATGTTCCTCATAATACTTCTCACCTGATGCGGACTTCTCCCCACCAGATAATTCCAATGCATTAATGTGGGGAAATCTATCTTTGTTTGCTATTGTCATACTTAATCAAATTATGTGCACCTTTATTTCCACCAAGTTTATATCTTTCCTGAACATCATATAAATCCAAATAGAAACCATGTTTACTCATAAATGAGCAACCATAATTCCCTGGCGATAGAACAAACCTACGTTTACCTCTACGATGTTTGTGGTCAAGATATTCCCTCCATTGTTCCGCTTGTTCCATGTACTGATTTATTTGTCATACCGTTTAATGCACGGTCCATTTTATTATCAAATCTTTTTTCTGAAAGTTCTATCTCTTTAGACAAATCAACACCAGCCTCCTCTCCAAGTTGTCGGAGAATATCCATGTCTATTTCATGGGAAATTCTTTCTGATAATAATTGTGTTGCGTCCATTATTCTACAAGGTAATTTACAGGTAAAAAATCTCTATATCTAATTCTCTCGTCCATCGTTTGCATACCACCACTTAAAATAACACAATTAGGATAAATCTTCTGATTTGTTTCATTTTTCCACAAATCAAAACAGAATTCCATGAACTCACTATGTAAGTCGGTATATGTGAGCAACTTAGCCAAGTGTTCGTCACAAAAAAGTTCACCATTATCATACACACGAACATAACCATAATCTTCCATAAATGGATTTGTCTCGGATGGATAAAGTTCAATAGACCCAATAGCATTCCTACCGATATGAATAATAATAGGACCTTCATTTTTCACACGAAAAGAATCAAAAAAACTATGGAACAATTTTTTCATACACTATAATTTAACTCCCCCTTCAATAACCTTATCAGCTTCAAACTCATTAGACCAATTATATCCTTCGTCACCAGACATTTGGTCAGGATAAACACGTTTGACACCTTCTTCAATAACCTTATCAATTTTTACATGGTTAGCAGCACAATCAGGATGAAAAACACCCGATTGTTTTGAATATTCAATATTAGGTTTGACTTTTTTAACACCTTGTTCAACAACCATCCATATGTCCGTAGTGTTTGCACTACAACCTGGGTCATAATAAAATCTATCCATTCCCTGAGCAGGAACAACAACACGGTGAGGTTTGACATCCCTAATAATCCTACCCACCAAATTTTCGGCTCTCATCTGTCTATGTGTTGAACTTGAATCATATACTTCCTTAATACCTTTATTTATTACAGCTCGAGTATGCCATTCAAATTCATTACCATGGTCTTTACCACGTTCTTGAGTCTTCTTAATTCCATTTTCAACAACCTTGGGGGTTTCGTTTCTACCTTTATCCCGAGGATATGCAATTGAACGGTGAGCACAATCCTTATAGAAGTAATCATTGGCCCATTGAATAACATACTCCTCCATTTCTTTCCCAACAGTCATTGAAACATATTTGAATACATCGTTGAAGAATTTATAGTTATACCATAAGGTCCCCTCATCGGTCAACTCAACAACCCATCTCGTTTCATCCGTAAAGATTAACCATGTGGCATTCTTCCACCGATAAACATCCACCCCACTTATAGATGAATTTATAAGTTCATCAATTATCTTTTTCATTCATGTGTATTTTTTTATCTCCTCCTAATTTCTTCCTACTTTCATTTATCTCACTATAGAGAATAACCTCCATATCAATCATTTCTTTATGTTGTTTATAAAACTCCCTATACTCTGCTTGAGATTTAACATATGGAAGAGCCATCCCATGATACTCCCCAAGGGTGGGACATTTCTTGAATATTCGTTTATCCATATATTATTTTATTTTAATATCGTTCAAACTTAATTTACCATCCTGCCATTGAACCCACTGCTCAAATGTTAAACCCAATATTTTTTTATTTTTTTCATATCTCTTTAATTTCTCTTCAGTTTCCCAAATAACAGTTTCCACTACTCTCATGTAGTTCTTATAATCCTGTTCGGTGTATTCTCTATTCATATATTATCCTTTTTTCTTTCTTTATATGTCTCATACCCCATTAAACCAAGAAATACCAATACCCCCACTAATGATACAATTACAATTGATTCCATATTATTTAGTTTTTACAAACATAAGACATTTTCCACAAAATTTCCAAAAATTTTTTTTGAGTATTTGAGGTCCATTTGAAATGGGGGGTCATGTTTTGGAAATATATTTCTAATCTTACAGAATAGTAAGGTTTTACTTTACACATTGTTAAACAATTGGAAATATATTTCTAATATAACCACATAAAAAAACCCCTCTGTTTGGAGGGGGTCTATTCTATTCCGTCAATTCTTGTGTCAGGAAATCTTTCTCTTAAATAACGAACCAATAACTCATCAGTAAGTTCCCCAAACATTTCAGTTAATGAATACTCCGTTGGATAGTCCGCATAGTAAAATTGATGTTGTATGGTAAGTCCAAATACCTCCCCGTTCTTATCCACAAACTCTCGATGAGCACTATCATATTTTAAATCATATTGGGAGTCCATATAATTTACGAAAAGGTTTCGTAATCTATTTTCACTTATAGTATATTCCATATAGATAAATATACCCACATAAAAAAACCCCTCTGTTGGGAGGGGTCCTTAATATGTTTGTTAGATAATAGGTGGGGTTATTCAGTTGCACCATAACGCCTCATCCTTCTCGAAGCTCTTCTACATTCAGGACTCGTTCTTGTATCACCCCCAATCAATTTGATTAGTTTAATAATCAACATGATAATAATGATACCTGCAAGAACTTGAATAAAAATAATAGGAATACTCATAGCTCCAATTGTTATAACCTCAGCTTGTTCACTTTGAGTTTTTCTTTTGAAAATTGTTTTAATCTTTTTGATTAAATTTTTCACATCACTAATAGATGTTAACTTATCAATTTCTCCTTTAACTTGTTGAAGAACTGTTTCATGTTTCTCATCCATATTTGGAGGAGTCTCCAATGGACAATCATTTAATGCAAACTCAACATCTTCAGGTGACACGGGTTCTTCCCCAACCGATGATAGTTCATTGTTTACCATACCAATCATTTGGGATTCATCTTCCTTTAATAATCTTTTCTCCAATCTATTATTAGATTCTTGTATGTGTCTGATTTTACTATAACTTCTATTCATATTTTTTGTTTATGATAAATACCAAAATTTTCCAAAAATTTTTAAATAAAAAAACCCCCTTCGTTTCTGAAGAGGGTCTTGTTTATAGAAATTTTATAATTTAATCTTCACGGTTTTACCATCTGAAGATTTCAATGTTAATAGTCCTCCACTAAATCCCTGTGAGTAAGACCAAAAATCTCCACTCGCTCTTCCATTTACACCGAGAGTTCTCAACCATTGTTCCATAGATATGGTTTTTTCTGATTCATCCTTTAATCCCATTCCTTGATTTTGTTGTTCCTTAACAATTTTTCCTACCAAACGTGTTAAGTCGTTTTCTCCTAGTCTTATAATTTTTGCCATATCAATTTTGATTTATTATAAATATATCAAAAAGGTCATTATTTTTCCCAAAAATTTATTAATAAAATTACAGACCATCAGGATGTCCACCGCTAGTAGTTGTTTTTTGGGAGGACCTTCCAAAAGTGTTGTCAAACCATTGTCTCATTTGTTCAAAATTAGTTTTAATTGAAATTGGTTTTGGGTCAATTCCAAATGATTTTGTAGCTAAAACCATCCCTTTTTTATAATCCCAAGTTATAGTATTTGTATCTGTTCCAGGAATCATTCCTTTACAAGGTCCGTCACATAGTACGGTATTTCCATTTTTGTCTTCCTCTATCTCAATAGACGCATATGGGTCTATATTTTTTCCCCATCTATCCGTAGCATATTCCCAAAAAGGTTTTTGAATTGGGTCTTTGGTAGGGTCCGAAACCAATTGTTCTTTTATTACTCTTTTAACCAATCTAGTTAGGTCTCTTTCTGTTAATCTTATTATCTTTTTCATATTAAATAAATATCTAAAAAAGGTCATTTTTTTCTCAAAAATAATTTTACTTGATTCAGACTATTATCCCCCCCCAAATGACACTCTGTCAGTATGTAAGGGGGGATACGGGGGGAGGGGGGCCCCATAGGGGGGGTGTGCCCCATGCCAGAGGGGGGTTCCTGTCACAAAAGTTATCCCCACCCCCTGTTACATTTGTTAACAATTAGGTGTGGATAAGTTTATTTGGCATTGTCACTTTGTCATGTTGCTAAGTCTCTTACCGTAGAGTAAGAACTCTTACCACTCAGGACCATCGGGGTTAAACATGTATGACCCCACCTGAAATGAACGACCTGATGGAAGTCTAAGGTCTTGTGGAAGGGCGGGGGAGTTGTGTATCTGTACAAAGGTATTATCGATAGGCTTACTCACCTCAAGATTGGCACGTTCGAATGGGACATCAAATATGAGGGATGGAAAGTTAGCACTGTAGTACTCACCTCTATTAAGTCTACCCATAATCCATGGGTTAAAGTTATACCCATAAGCTTCCCCCATCTGTATGGGGTCCACGATAAGGTCCAAGAAGATAAGGTTATACTTCTCCAACTCAGAGGGTTTAAATGTCACGTCCTTAATCCATGGGTACTCTCTCATCAGGGCACGTTTGGCCACCTTATACTCATAGTTGTTCTCCAACTGTTCGGGTGTCATGGGTGATTCTACTACTGCCATATGTGGATAAATAAATTAGGTTATATCATAAATACTCCGTACCTTTGTATTGTTGTTTCACTTGAGGGTGGCAAAGGGCGCGACTCGTTAATGGGTGGGGGAGAGTGGACTCCAACCTGCTTTATATTTTATATAAAGATTTATTTGGTGGAGTCAGAATATTGTCGTACCTTTGTAAGATGAAGACATACTTAAAGACCCCGACCTCTGAACTAACTGTTCATCAGATTAGGACCATCGTATGCGAAACAATTAGATGGTGCGAAACAAACTTGGGGACCAAGTCTAATCGTGTTAACTATTGTGTCCGTACACTTGGGGATAAGTCTGTCCCCGCCTATGGAATGTATGATTATAATAAAAGGACCATCATGGTGTTCAGGAATTATTCCCCCACCGTGAAGTCCGTGGTCCGAGCTGTCCTCCATGAATATACTCACTACCTACAGAACCTTCGTTGGTATAATAATGTTCTGTCGAAGGTGGGGTATGATAATCATCCTCAGGAGAAGGAAGCACGTATGGTTGAAAATAGGTACAGTAATTGTTGGAACGATATAAAAAATAAGATATGAAAAATTTCCTTAAAGCTCTCTTTGTTGGTTACGTTGTAGTTGGGGTGTTTAACGCCTTGACCAAGAAGAAATAAGAGACTGACACTTAGCCACAATGTCCTTGGGGGTAATGTTATCCCCGCCCACTACATATAGACCCTCTATCTTGGCGTCTACACATGCCCATGCATCCATACCTATGGGTTTACGTTGGAACATCTTTTTTGCCCTCTCGAAGTATAGGGTACCGAGCTCCACCTCATCGTTTAGCGAAACGACTATTCGTATTCTGCCCTCTTCTATCTCAGATAAATCATATGACAATGTGTCTACTGTATACTCCATGTGTATAAGTATACATGCGGAACACAAAAAAATAAAGTTATTCACATTTGTAAATTGTGGATAAGTGACCATGACACTATGACAGGGGGAAAAATAAATGTTAATTGTGGATAACTTTAGGGGTAAAAATTTGGATTTGTCAAAATGTCAGGGGACTCGAGTTGATGGGGATAATCCCCTCGACACATATTCACCCCTATTTATACTAACACTTCTTACCACTTTCCCCCACCGTTATGGTTATGTGGATAGTGTAATGACCAATTTATTCCCCCTGACGACCCCTACAGGACCAGTTTTTTACTACATCTATTTCCTAGCTAAAAAAGGAATACTAAGTGTATGAGGCGGGGAAACGAACGTAGTGAGTGTTATAGGGGTATTTTATCCCCATCCAACGAGGGAACCGATACGTTATTATGGACCATATGAGGTGACCATAATAGTCCCTTTCAACGAACAACTCATGTATGGTGGGAATATGTGGTATGTCAAATTATTGTATCTAATTCGGATATTCCCCGAATAGGGGAGTATTATTTTACAATCTCATCATACACACTATATGTGTCAAAAGTCAACTTATAGCTTGACCCGTAGGGTGGTTTGGTAAAGTTATAGGCTGACACATTACATCACCATCTCATATGTTCATTCATATAGTGGGGGACAATATATATGGTGGGGGAATATAATCTTTATATTCTATCGTGTAGTTTCTTAATGAACTCCTGAAACTTAGGTTGTTTTACAAATTCTTTAATATCATTCTTTACCTTATCTCTCTTACAGAATCTATTAAAGAAATGTTCAGGTATGGTTTCACTTTCTTCTTGGTATGAATTAAAAGAATAATCTTCAGGAGTCATAGTTTCTTCTGTATCTAACCACTCTTGTTCTCTTTTATCTATATCATCTATTGTATGGAAACCTTCTGAGTCTAAATAATAATCTCCGACCTTTATGTATGCATGAATTAAAACATCATCTATTACTTCCTCATCGTCATCGAGTCTCTCTGCAAGGATTAAGTAATAATTAATGGGAAAATCGTTAGGGACCAATTTTCTTATTTCATCTATAATGATGTTAGCAAAATAGTGACAATATCCGTATTGATAATCGTAGGTCATATGTATAAATAGTTGGTAGGTTCTGATATTATTCATACCTTTGTGATTATGAAAAGAATGGTATGGGAGTTTCTTAATGCGAAGTATGATGGTATAATGATATATCATCAGTTGTTTAACCTATCGGATAAACTCATGGAGAAGTTCATTACTGATAGAGGTAATGGTATTATAGAGTTCTCACGTTTTCATAGTGGTAAAGACGTTAGGACTCGTGTGAATAGTTTTCTTAGAGAAGACATTAAGAAGTACTTTGACATTCACGACTTTGATATTGAAATATATGTTCTTGAGTGGTGCCGTAATAAGAGTAGTAAGGTTGTTGAGATGTAGATTTCCCCCGTCATGATGAATTTAGAGGATGTTCCCGACATGAATGTCGGAGACATGGTGAATGAGTAAACATGTTAAGGATTATTCTATATTTATACTATTATGGACAACACATACATTGCACTTAAAAAGATTCTTAATATAATGGTACCTGAGAAGTATCCTATGGTTTCGGATATTAAGGTAATTGATGATT
>Ga0209088_10000562_pt1 | contig 25801 bp, 18 predicted proteins | sample S_140625_EF_Meta_FD_187324 | JGI IMG/M metagenome (GOLD analysis project Ga0209088, IMG submission 187324) | Freshwater microbial communities from Lake Simoncouche, Canada to study carbon cycling - S_140625_EF_MetaG (SPAdes) (version 2) | ecosystem: Environmental > Aquatic > Freshwater > Lake ... | reverse complement strand
CGTCACCAACACCGTGTTCCGCAACAACAACGCCAGCTCCGATGGCGGCGGATTCCAGGCGAACCAGAGCTCCATGACCATCACCGACGTGGTGGTGGAAGGCAACGTCTGCAACTCCCGCGGCGGAGGCATTCACCTGGTGCAGGGCACGCCGACGCTGACGCGCGTGACGGTGCGCAACAACCAGAGCAGCAACCTGGCTGGTGGCGTGTCGTGGTACGCAACGGGAAGCAGCACCGCGCGGCTGTTGATGAACGCGTGCAGCATCACGGGCAACACCGCAGGCGTGGCACAGGGCGGGCTCGGCATCTCCGAGACACTGACCCTGCCCGTGGCAACAACGCTCCAAGGCACCACGGTCTGCAACAACATCCCGCGGCCCAACGTCACGGGCCGCTGGACCGACCTCGGCGGAAACACCATCTGCGACTGCGTCGGCGACCTGAACGTCGACGGCGTGGTGAACGGCGCCGACCTCGGCCTCATGCTCTCGAGCTGGGGACCGTGCGGGACGAACTGCCCGTATGACCTCAATGCCGACGGGCAGATCAACGGCGCTGATCTCGGCCTCACGCTGAGTGCATGGGGGGTTTGCGGCGGGTGATCGCCATCCGGCATTCCCCGCGAGGTTCCTGGGGCGCCTGCCCCGGCTGATCCACCGCACATCCACCGCCACCCCCCGCGCGGGCACCATGGGACAATCCCCGGGTGCCCGCGCGGCTTTCCATCCCCGACATCGAGTGGCGCGACGGCGTGCTGTTCTCGCGTGCGCATGACGATGCGTACACCTCGCAGCGCGGCGCGCGCGTGGAGCGCGAGCACGTGTTCCTGCGCGGGAACGGGTTCGGCGCGGAAGGCGATGCGGATGGCGGGCGCTGGACTACCTCCCCGCGCCACGTCATCGCCGAACTCGGCTTCGGCACCGGCGTCACGTTCCTCTCCGCGTGGGCCGCATTCCGCGCGCATGCGCCAGCCGATGCGCAGCTCGACTGGGTGAGCGTCGAGGGCGCTCCGCTCGACGCAGCCACGCTCTCGTGCGCGGCGCTCTCCGACCCCACCATGGCGCCGCTTGCGCCGCTCGTCGCGGAGCTGGCGCGTGCGTGGCCCGCACACGTCCGCGGCATCCACCGGCGCGCATTCGACGGCGGACGCGTTCGTCTGACGCTCCTTTTCGGGGACGTGCTGGAACTGCTGCCGGTGATGGATTTCACGGCAGATGCATGGTGCCTTGATGGCTTCTCGCCCGCGCGAAACGCGGAGATGTGGTCGGAGGAGGCGCTCGCGCAGGTGGCCGCGCACACGCGCGTGGGCAGCACGCTGGCCACGTATTCCGCGGCATCCGCGGTGGGCGAACGGCTCTCCGCGCTCGGGTTTCGCGTCGCACGCACGCCGGGCGCGAACGGCAAGCGCGAGATGATCTCCGCCACCATGGAGCGCGCGCCGGATCGCAAGTGCATCCGCTCGCTGCCGAAGTGGTTTGCGGTGCCGCAAGGTGTGGGGCACGCCGAGTCGCGCGACACCGCCACTGCAAGCGTTCCGCAGCCACCCCGCACCGCCATCGTCATCGGTGCAGGCATCGCCGGCGCCACCGCCGCGCGTGCGCTCGCCGAGCGCGGCCTGCGCGTCACCGTGCTCGATGCCGGCCGAGCCGCCTCCGGCGCATCCGCCGCGCCGCGCGCCGTGCTGGCGCCGCACCTGGCAAGCTGGCAGAGCCCGCAGACGCGCATCGTGGCGCATGCGTTCCTCCATGCGCGTGCGGTGATGGAACGCATCGGCGCGCCGCTCGATCCGTGCGGCATGGTGCACCCCGTGAACGGCGACGACGAGTGGGGCTACGAGCAGGCCATCGCCGACTGGGGCTGGCCCGACGACATGCTGCGCCTGGTGCAGGCCGACGATGCCACGGCCGTGGCCGGCACGCCGCTCTGCAGCCGCGAGTCGCCGGAAGGCGCGCTCCTGGTCCGCGATGCCGGCACCACGCGCCCGGCAGACACCGTGCGCGCCGCGCTTTCGCACCCCGCGATCACGCTTCGCGAGCAGGTGCCCGTGGCGCGGCTCCATCCGCTGCCCGATGGCTGGCGCGTGGATGCCGAGGACGGCCGCACCTTCGACGCGCAGGTCGTGGTGATCGCCACCGCCGGCATCCCGGCCGGCGCGCTGCCGGAGATGCCCGAAGCGCTCGCGTCCGACGCCCTGCCCTCGGTGCCCTTCGACGCCACGCGCGGGCAGCTCTCCACGCTGTCGTTCGACGGCGCCGCCGCGGTGCCGCACACGGTGGTGAGCGCGAACGGCTTCGCCATGCCGCCGGTGGACGGTGCCATCTGCGCCGGCGCCACCTTCGAGCACGAACGGCTCGCAACACCCGCGACGCCGCACGATGACGCCATCAACCTTGGCCACGTGGAGCGCCTGCTTCCGGAACTCGCCGCCTGCGCGCCCGCGCGACGCGGCGCGTGGGCCGGCATCCGTACCTCCGTGCACGACCACTGTCCGATCGCCGGACCGGTGGTGGCGGACGGCGCATTCCGCCAGGCATTCGCGCGCCTGCCGCACGGCCCGGTGGCGGCGCAATGGACCGATGCGCCAGTGCTGCCGGGCCTCTTCGCCACGCTCGCGCATGGTTCGCGCGGCACGTGCACCGCGTTCCTGGCGGCCGAGCTGATTGCCGACATGGTCTGCGGCACGCCGCGATGCGTGGCCGATGACCTGCTCCCCGCACTCCTTCCGCAGCGATTCCTGGTGCGCGAATTGCGTGGCGGGGCACGCGGCCGCGCGGTCGACTGAGCGCCTCACCGCACCACGTCGCAGAGCAGCGCCTGGCGCATCGGCCACACCTCGAACGTCCGGCGCGGTCGCAGCCATCCCGCCATGTCCGGATCGCTCTTGCGCAGCTTGGCGATCTCCGCCTCGCCGGTCAGCACCAGCCCGCCGGGATGCGCCTCGATCCACGCGCGCATCGGCGCGGGCTTGAGCTCGAAGTCCAGCCAGCGCCCCAGGTACCAGTCGATGGTGAGGTTGCGCAGCTGGTAGACGAGCACCGCCTTGTCCTCCGCAGCAATCGCCTCGGCCACCGGCTGCGCGCCCATCACCTGCATCGCCGTGTCCTCCGCGCGGTGGAAGCCGAGCCAGATGGCGAAGGACGCCACGAAGCACGCGCCAAGCGCGGGCAGGCGGCGCTCGCGCCACTTCCACCAGCGCATGGTGATCCACGCGGCGGCCACTGCGGGAAGGAGCGGCATGCTCATCCAGACCAGCGTCCACCCCGGCGCCCATGCGGGTGCCAGGCCGCGCCACACCACGACGGCCGCCGCGACGGGGATGCCCAATCCCACCACCGTCATCGCGATCCCCGCCGTGATTCGCACGTCGGGCGGCGTGATGCCCGCGGGCAGGTCCGCCACCGAGCCGTCGAACCACCGCGCCACCGTGCCGGACACCAGCAGTGCAAGCGGTGCGGCCAGCGGCAGGATGTACGTGACTTCCTTGCCGCTCAGCATGCTGAAGCCGATCAGCGGCAGCACCACGGAGACCACGAGCAGCGCGCGAAGGTCCCCGCTGCGCACGAACGCCCACGCGCGCGCGGGCGACATGTTGAACCATGGGAGCATCATCATGGCGGTGGCGGGGAAGAAGCCGCCGAGGAACGCAGGCAGCAGGATCCACCACGGGTCGTCATGGCCGCCCTCGCCCGTGAAGCGGTCGACGAACTCGTAGTTCCAGATCCGCGTTGCGCGCGCGGGGTCCGCGTGCCAGTAGAGGTAGGCCACCGCGGCAAGCGGGGCCACGGCAAGCGGAAGGCCGACCGACGGAAGAAGGAAGCGCACCTCACGGAGGCGGCCCGCAAGGAACAGCCACGCCGCCACGATCGCCGGCGGTGCCAGGACGAGCGGACCCTTGGTGAGTCCCACGAGCGCGCACGCCAGCCAGAACGCCGAGATCCACCCGAAATGCCTGCGCCCGCAGGCCCGGCCCGCATCGACCGCGAGCCACGCGGCGCACAGCGCCAGCCACCACCACGCGGAGAGCATCGGATCGGTGATCGCCAGGCGCCCCACGATCTGGAACAGCGGCATGCATGCAAGCAGGCCGACGGCGAGCATCGCCGACAGCGCGCCGCCGGTGCGCCGTGCGAACATGAAGAGCGAGACCAGGAGGATCGAAGATGCGAGTGCACTCGGGAACCGCACCGCGAACTCGCCATGCCCGAACGCGCGCACGCATGCCGCCTGCGCCCAGTACGTGAGCGGCGGCTTCGTCAGGTGGACCTGGTCGCGCAGGTGCGGCTCGAGCCAATTGCCGTGCTCGGCCATCCATCCGCTCACCGATGCGTAGCGGCCCTCGTCCGGCGGGAAGAGCGCGTGGTTCCCCAGCGAGTGCCAGACCAGGAAGAGCGCCGCCAGCAGCACGCCCCACTGCGCCCAGCGCGGAGGATCCGTGTTGCGTTGAAGCGGCTGCATGCGTTGCATTAGACCGTGATTCCGAGGTGTACGCACGGAGTACCGCGTACGGCATGCCCAGGTCGGTGCGCTGCGCATGCACTGCGGCGCCACGGCATTGCCACGGCAGCGCCGTCAGGTTCCCGTGGCGACCACCGGCTGCGCACCGCGCTCGCTCACGAGCACCACGAGCAGGTTGGTGACCATCTCGGCCTTCTGCTCGGGCGTGAAGTCGGCGATCTTCTTGGCGTGGATCTGCTCGATGGCGAGCTCCACCATGCCCACCGCGCCTTCCACGATCTTCTGCCGCGCAGCAACCACGGCCGTGGCCTGCTGCCGCTGGAGCATCGCCGCGGCGATCTCGGGTGCGTAGCTCAGGCTGGAAATGCGGCTTTCCATCACTTCCACGCCCGCGCCGCGGAGGCGGCCGTCGAGCTCCTCCTTCAGGCGCTGGCCGATGAGATCGGTGCTGCCGCGGAGGCTGGTGCCGCCCGGCTCGGGCGAGTCGTAGTGGTAGTGGCTGGCCAGGTTGCGGAGCGCGGCCTCGCTCTGGATCTCCACGTAGTTCTCGTAGTTGTCCACGGCGAAGAGCGCCTCGGCGGTGTCCACCACGCGCCAGACCACCACCGCGGAGATCTCCACCGGGTTGCCGTCGAGGTCGTTGACCTTGATCGGGTGGCGCGTGCGCGTCCCTTCCTGGAGCACCTTGCCCATCGGGTCCTTGAGCGCGGCGGTCTGCTGCGAGCCGGTCTCGAAGGTGCGCACGCGCAGCGTGACGCGGCGCTTGATCGTGAAGGGGTTGGTCCAGTGCAGGCCGATGGCGCGCACCGTGCCGCGGTAATGGCCGAAGAGCACCAGCGCGCGGCTCTCGTTGGGGCTGATGACGAAGTAGCCCACGAGCGAGAGGATGAAGAGGAGCATGCACGGGATGGCGAGCAAGCCGACGCCGGGCTCCTGGTTCCGCGCCGCGGCCACCACCAGCAGCACCGGGGCGGCAAGCAGCGCAAGGGACACCGGCAGCATCAGCCACCCGGAGATGGCCCGGAACGGCTTCTCGTGGAACTGTCCATCAAGGACGATGGTGTTGACTGCGGGAGAGGACGACGCGGGATTCGCGGAAGTTTCTGCCATGGTTGTCTCCTGAGGGCCCAATCCTACCCCGCCGATTTCAGCAAATTCGAGGAATTACTTGCCGGACAGTACTGTGTACGATATACTACCGACCATGGCATCGAACCTGGCCGACAAGCTCCAGCGCGACCTGAGCGTCGGCACCGCGTGGCTCGTGGTGCTGGCCGCCGTGGCGCGCGCCGAGGAGCCGATCCACGGCTACGAGATCGCCCGGCAGCTGGCCGACGAGGCTCCCGAGGGGCTGTCCTTCAAGCAGGGCACGCTCTACCCGATGCTCCGCTCCATGGAGGCGGACGGCCTGGTCAAGAGCACGCTGGTGCCCTCCAACGAGGGCCCGGCGCGCAAGTGCTTCACGCTCACCGCCGAAGGCAAGCGCGTGCTCGCCGCATGGTGCGAGACGTGGAAGAGCACCAACAAGTGGGTCAACCGCGTCCTGGGAGGCATCGATGGAATCCGCTGAACCACCCATTGCGCCCGATGCGGTGCGCATCTACCTCTCGCAGCTTTCGCTTGCCCTCGAAGGCCAGGATGCCGCCCTGCGGCACGACGCGCTGATCGACGCCGAGACGCACCTGCGCGCGGCGGTGGCCGCCGGTGCCGCACCCGAGCGCGCGGTGGCCGAGTACGGCACGCCCGCGGAGATCGCGCGTGCGTACGCCGATGCGGACGTTGCACCGCGCGGTTGGCGTGGCGGGCCGTCGGTCAGTGCTTCGGGCAGTCCTGCTCCGATCGGCGCAGGCGACGCAATGCCAGCCATGGCCCGGGAAGGCAGGCGCGGCGGCGCGCGCGACATCCCGGTGATCGGCGTCTGGTTCGACGGCCGCGCGTGGGGCGCCCTGCTCTACTTCGGCGTGGTCGGCTTCGTGCTCTCGCTCGCCTACTTCGTGTGGGCCGTGGTGATCGGCGCGCTTTCGCTCGGGCTCTCGCCGATCGTGATCGGCATCCCGCTCTTCGTGTTCCTGCTCGGATCGGCCCGCGCCATCTGCCTGTTCGAGGGCAAGGTGGTCGAGCTCTTCCTGCGCGTGCGCATGCCGCGCCGCACGCAGCCGGTGGAGGGCGTGGACCACGTGGGCTTCTGGCAGCGCATCTGGTGCTGGCTGCGCGACGTGCGCAGCTGGCTGTCGCTGGGGTACCTGCTCGGCAACTTCCCAGTGAGCGTGGTGACGTTCAGCGTGACATTCGCGCTGGCGGTCACCAGCCTGGCGCTGGTGGCGATCCCGGTGGTCCACCTCTTCGGCCTGCCCATCGGGCACGTGACCGGCGATGACACCGACGTGAACTTCGTCTTCATGGGCACGCCGCTGGTGCCCGACAACCACGGCAACGTCTGGATCACCGCGCCGCTCGCGCTGGCAAGCCTCGCCGTCGGCCTCGCGCTCGCCACCGCCACGCTCTGGCTCGCCCGCGGCTTCGGCTGGGTCTACGGCCACGTGGTGCAGGCCATCCAGGTGGCGCGGCCGATGCCCATGCGCACGAGCACGCTCCTCGCCGAACCACCGATCGTCACACCTCAATGAGAACCCACATGAACGACTTCCTCCGTACCGCCGCCCTGCTCACCGCGCTTGCCGCCCTGCCGATGGGGGGCTGCATCATCATCAACGAATCCGGCTCCGGTTCGTCAGGTTCGTCATGGTCGCAGGAACGCGCCACCGTCACGCGCACCGCCAGCGCAGCCGACGCGAAGTCGGTGGCGGTGGAAAATCGCAACGGCCGCGTGACCCTCACGCGCGACGATTCGGCCAAGGAATTGACGGTCACCGCCGAGATCCAGTGCGCGGGCCGCACGGACGAGGAAGCGAAGCAGCGCGCCGATGCCACCACGCTGGACGTGACGCGCGACGACGCAGGCCTGGTGCGCGTGCGCGTGAAGTTCGCTCCGGTGCCGGACGGCGTGACCGGCTGGGGCAACGATGCGGCGAACCTGGACGTGAAGGCCCCGAACCTGGCCGGCATCGAGGTGGTCTCGAGCAACGGCGCGATCCAGGTGGAGGGCGGCTTCGGCGGCGCCTCGCGCCTGCGAACGTCCAACGGCGCGATCGAGGGCATCGGCATCGGCACGCCGGCGCAGCTGGAGACGTCCAACGGCAGCGTCGACGTCCAGCTGACGGCCGGCCAGACGGGGAACGTCGAAATCCGCACGTCGAACGGCAGCGTGAAGCTGTCCCTGCCGGCATCGTGGCAGGGTCGCGCCGAGGCCGACACCAGCAACGGCCGCGTTTCGATGGATGGCGGCGGCCGCGCGCAGAAGGTGACCGTCGAGCGCAACCAGGGCACGATGGACGTGGGCGAGGCCGGCAAGGCCAGCGCGACCGTTCGCAGCTCGAACGGTAGCGTGACCGTGCGCGCGGCGCCCGCGCCCACGACCACCGCGATGCCCACGCCCGCGAGTCCCGCCACCCCCGCCTCCAAGAACTGACCGCCCAGAAGGAAACACCACCAATGCTCCAGATCCGAGACCTCGTCAAGATCTATCCCGGTCCCGTCGCCGCGCTGAAGGGCGTGTCGCTCGACATCCCGCAGGGCCTGTTCGGCCTGCTCGGCCCCAACGGCGCCGGCAAGAGCACGCTCATGAACATCCTCAGCGGCCTGCTCGAGCCGACCGGCGGCAGCGTCACGCTCGACGGCGTGGACATCGTGAAGGACCCGCGTGCGGTGTGGAGCCGCCTGGGCTACCTGCCGCAGGACTTCGGCTTCTATCCATCGCTCAACGGCGCGCAGATGCTCGACTTCCTCCTTCGCCTCAAGGGCGTCGAGGCGCCGCAGGGCCGCAAGAAGCTGGTGGCCGAGCTGCTGGAGCGCGTCAACCTCACCGAGGCCGCCAAGCGCAAGGTGAAGACGTACTCGGGCGGCATGCGCCAGCGCCTGGGCATCGCCCAGGCCATCGCGGGCGACCCGCGCCTGGTGATCGTCGACGAGCCGACCGCCGGCCTCGACCCCGAGGAGCGCCAGCGCTTCTACCGCATCCTGGCCGAACTCGGCCGCGACCGCATCGTGCTGCTTTCCACGCACATCGTCGAGGACATCGCCACGCTGTGCCCGCGCTTCGCGGTGATCCGCGGCGGGCGCTGCGTGACGAGCGGCGGCACCGCCGAGGCGCGCAACCGCCTCGAGGGACGCGTGGCGGAGGGCATCGTCACGCCGGAGACGCTCGAAGAGATCCGCCGCTCGCACCGCGTCACGCAGGCGGTGCTGGTGGAAGGCTCCATGTTCCGCACCCGCGTGCAGGGTGAGCCCGGCTCGCAGCCCGCGGGCTTCGTGCAGGTGCCGCCGACCCTGGAAGACGTGTACTTCGGCGTGATGGACGAGAGCCGCGCGGACGACGCCGCACGCGCCACGAACGCTGCCTGAGCACCAACCCCCACGGACCACCCATGCGCCGCACGCTCACCCTTGCCTTCCTCGAACTCCGCACCTCCTGGCGACGCCCGTCGTGGTGGGTGCTGCTGGCCATCCTGTTCTTCCTGACGTGGGGCTTCTCCTCCGGAAGCGTCACCATCGGCGCAGGCGGAAGCCAGGCCGGCGGCGACCGCGCCTTCGTGAACAGCGAGTTCAACCTGGCGTTCGGCGACATCCTGGTCTTCTCGCTCTTCTACATGTTCTTCGTGTGCACGGCCTTCGGCAACGCGGTGAACGAGGACGACACGCTCCGCGTCATGCCCATCGTGGGCAGCACCGGCATCACGCCGCGCGAGTACGTGATCGGCCGCTGGCTCGGCATCGCGCTGGTGTTCGGCGTGGTGATGGCGCTGCATCTGGCGATGCAGATCGGCTTCTTCCAGCTGTACCCGCTTTCCGAGCCCGAGAAGATGCGCGGGCCGTTCATCCTGGCCAACTACCTGCGCCCGATGGTGGTGTTCGTGGCGATCCCGGTGCTGTCGCTCGGCGCCATCGCGTTCGCGATCGGCTCCATCACCCGGCAGACCGTGCTGGTGTTCGCGCTGCCGGTGGCGCTCCTCCTTTCCAGCCTGTTCTTCATCTGGAGCTTCTCGCCCGAGTGGCTCCCGCACTGGGGCAACCGCGCGTTCCAGGCCGTGGACATCACCGGCTTCCGCTGGCTCAACGAGACGTGGCTGAAGGTGGACAAGGGCGTGGCGTTCTACAACCGCGAGCCGGTCGGCTTCGACGCCCTGTTCACCGGCGCGCGCGTTGTGCTGGTGGCCATCGCCGGCACCGCGCTCTTGGTCGCCGCGCAGCGCGAGCTGCGCCGCATGCGCAATCCGCACGCGGTGGCCGCCGCCGAGGCGCAGCGCATCATCGCGGAGGCCGACCGCGCCCGCCGCGAGCGCGAGGCCGCGCCGCGCACGGAATCGACGCTCGCATCGCTCGGCATGCGCTCGGGCCACGTGGGCGTGCTCGCCGCCGCCGCTGATGCGTTCCGCGCAGAGGTGCGCGAGCTGCGCCGCTCGCCGGGACTCTGGATCTTCGTCCCCCTCATCATCCTGCAGACCGTCGGCCCGGCCATCTACACGCCCGGCCCGTTCGACACGCCGAAGCTCACCACGCCCGGCACCTTCGCCGCGCAGAGCTACAGCACGGTCACGCTGCTCTCCATCTTCCTGGTGCTCTACTACTTCACCGAGAGCCTGGCGCGCGACGAGCGCTCGCGCATCTCGTCCATCGTCAACGCCAGCCCGTCGCGCACCGGCGCACTGACGCTCGGCCGCATGGCCGCGTGCATCGTGGTGGTGGCGGTGGCGCTCTTCGGCGGCCTGTGGGCCGCCATGGTGCTGGCGATGGTGGTGCAGGGCGTGCAGTCGGGCATCATGCTGGTGCCGAGCCCGGGGCCGCTGGTCCTCGCGTGGGGCGCCATGCTCCTTCCCACGCTCTTTGCGTGGATGTGCTTCATGACGCTCGTCTGGAGCCAGTTCCGCAACCGCTACGCGGTGTACGGCGCCGGCATCGGCGCCATGATCCTCACCGGCTGGTGCGTGCAGATGGGCTGGATGAACTGGGTGTTCAACTGGCACCTCTGGGACGGCCTCACGTGGACCGACTTCGGCGCGCTGGAGCTCGACCGCGGCGTGCTGGTGCTCAACCGCGTGCTGTGGATCCTGGTGGGCCTGACGCTCCTGCACGTCTCGCTCGAATGGTGGCGCCGCCGCACGCCGGACGCGCAGGGCATCACCACGCGCCTGCAGCTGGCACGCGCGTGGAAGCGCGTGGCGTGGATGCTGGTGTTCGGCGGGCCGGCCATCGCCGTGGGCGTGACGCTTGCGCTCATGGTGCGCAGCGGCCCGAGCGGCGGCCCGGAACGCAAGGCGCAACGCGACTACTACGTGGGCAACGCCTCCACGTGGAAGGACGTGCCGCAGCCGGAGATCCGGAAGATCGACCTGGACATGGACCTCGATCCCGTGGCCAACAGCATCGCGGTCAAGGGCAGCTACGGACTGCGCAACAACACCGACAAGCCGATGCGCCGCATCGCCATCACGCCCGACAGCACCTTCGAGGGCGTGAAGTTCACGTTCGAGGGCAAGACCTGGGACGCCGAGGCGGCCACCAAGGAACGCAAGGCGCACCCGCGCCACCAGGTGTGCGAGAACAGCTCCGGCCTCTGGATCTTCACGCCGAAGGAACCGCTGGCACCCGGCGCGGACATCACGCTCGGCTTCGAGCACACCGCGCGCGTCCCCGCCGGCACGCGCAAGAACCCCGCCGGCGCAGGCGAGTTCATCCTGCCCGCAGGCACGGTGCTCAACAGCTTCGCCGTGTCGTTCCTGCCGGCCCTCGGCTACGTGGACGGCGTTGGCATGGACCCCGAGCGCACGCCGGAGGCCAAGCGCCCCGAGCCCGATGACTGGAAGAAGGTCACCAAGACCGCCTTCGGCACGGGCGGCCACACGGACATGACCGCGCGCGTGAGGCTCCCCGCCGAGTACCGCGCCAACATGCCCGGCGTGTGCACGTCCGACACCGTGGACGGCGGCACGCGCACCATGGAATGGAAGAGCGACCATCCCGTGATGGCCGTCAACCTGGTGGCCGGGAAGTGGCAGGAATCCAAGGGTGAACGCACCGCCATCTGGCACCTGCCCGCGCACTCGCACAATGTTCCCGCCATGCTGGAGGCGCTCGACGGCGCGCACGAGTGGTACTCCAAGTGGTTCTGGCCATACCCGTGGAAGGAGCTCCGCATCAGCGAGTTCCCCGGCCTCGCCGGCTACGCGCAGGGGTTCCCCTCCAACATCGTCTTCAGCGAATCCATCGGCTTCCTCTCGAAGCCCAGCGCCGAGCAGGACGCACCGTTCATGATCGTGGCGCACGAGAGCGCGCACCAGTGGTGGGGCAACATCCTGCGCCCGGGCGAGGCGCCCGGCGGCAACATCCTGAGCGAGGGCATGGCGCACTTCTCCACGGCGCGTCTCTTCCGGCAGCTCCGCGGCGACCGCGCGCGGCAGGCCTTCATGCGCGAGATCGAGTTCAGCTACGCCAACGGCCGCCAGGTGGACGAGGAGCGCCCGATGACGGACATCGACGGCAACCGCCGCGGCGACACCACCGTCACCTACGACAAGGGCGGCTGGGTCTTCTGGATGATGATGGACCTCCTCGGCCAGGAAAAGATGGACGAGGGCTTGCGCGCCTTCATCGGCAAGTTCAAGGACGGCCCGGACTACCCGCTGCTCCAGGACTTCGTGGACTCCATGCGCCCCTTCGCCAAGGATCCCGCGGCCTACGACGCATTCGTCGACCAGTGGTTCCTGGGCGTGGTGGTGCCAGAGATCAAGGTGGAGTCGGCCACCTGCACCGCCCCCGCCAAGGAAGGCGACCCGTGGCGCACGGTGGTCAAGGTGCGGAACGCCGGCACCGGCACGGTGCCGCTCGAGATGGCGGTGACCAACGGCAAGGACCGCTGGCCGGAGGCATCGCTCCCGCGCACGGCGGAGGAACGCGCCGCCGCCGCCACGCAGAGCGAGGACTTCCGCGACGCGCGCGCCTCGAAGGTGATCGCCACGGACCAGGAACTGGAGTACGTCTTCGAGACGCCGTTCGAGCCGAAGAAGGCCGTGGCCGACCCCGACGTGCGGACGCTGATGCTCGGCCGCAAGACGGCCGAGGCCGACGTCACGCCCGCTTCGAGCCGCTGATCGGATGACCGGTGCGCTCACGCGCCTGCGCGGAGCGCACCGGCACGCCGACGGGCTGCATCAACGCATCGTCTGCCGCGAATGCGGTGCGGGCGTACGCCACCAGCTGCCCGTCGGTGGGGTGGTCGACCGTCTCGACGCCGATGACGTGCTTCTGCAGGGCTTCGTTGCAGTTGCGGGCCATGAACTTCACGAACTCGTTCTTCGCGGAACCCGGGCCCACGACCAGCACGCGCCCGCAGCGCAGCACCACCTGCGCCAGCGCCGCGAACATCGGCGTGTCGTCGGGGTGCGAGCGGCCGAAGCCGCCGGTGAAGCTCTTGTCGTGGACACGGAAGGTGTCGTGCAGCTCGGTGAGGTCCAGGTGGGCGGCGCTGACCGCCGAGAGTTCTGCCCCGTCAAGGAAGCGGATGCGCGCGCCCTGGTGGTCAAGGAAGATGACGGCTGCGTCGTGCGTGCGTTCGATGCCGGCGCCCGCCGCGTGCATGATGGTCGGTTCGATGGTCATGCACCGAAGATAGGAAGCAGGCACGCGGATCCGTGTTCCAACCCACGATTCCACGCCGCGCTGCGGATATCCACGCCTCAGCGCGCGGAAGATTCCCCTGCCGCCTCCGCCTCCTCGAGCGTCGTGGCACGCGCGCGCCGCCGTTCCGCGGCCTTCTGCGCCGAAAGCACCAGCGCCGCACCGGCCACCGCCACCACGCCGCCCACCCACTGCCCGGCGGAGAGCGTCTCGCCGAGGAGCACCGCGGCCATCGAACCCACCACGAAGGGCTGCAGCTGCAGCACGCCGGCGGTGACGGCCACGCCCATTCGGTCGATGGCCGTGTAGTAGAGGACGTGTCCGATGGCGATCCCGAGGAACGCGCTCAGGCCCAGGTACCAGAGCTCGCGCGAGCCGAGTTCGAGCACCTCCGCCCCGTGGCCGCGGCCGAACGCCAGCATGGCCATCACCAGCGCACTGCCCGTGTACAGCGCAATCACGCCGAACGCGTACACCGGGTGGAACCCGTACATGAAGCGTCGCACCGCCAGCCCGTACACGCCGTAGCCCATGCCGGCCGCGATCGCGAGCGCGATGCCGAGCGCGTTGCTTCCCTCGCCCAGGTTCCCGCCACCGAGCAGCACGCCCGCGATGCCCGCGACCAGGAGCCCGAGCCCGCACAGGTAGCGCGCGGAACGGATCGTCTCGCGCTCGGAGGGGAACAGGAGGTACGCACCGAGCGCCACCGCCACCAGCTGCAGCCGCAGCCCGAACGTGAGGAGCGCCGGGTTCACGTAGCTGTGCGCCGACGTGAACGCCACCTGCGCCAGCGTGTTGGCCACCGCCGGCACCAGCGCCGCACGCCAGATGGAGCGCGGCAGCGCGCCGCGGCCGAGCGCCCACAGCACCGCCGGCAGCCAGAAGAGCGCGCTCGCGCCGTAGCGCCAGCCATTGTTGGTCCAGTGGTCGATGTACTCCGCCAGGTGCCGAACGAAGAGCGGCACCGAGCTCCAGCACGCAAGCGTGGCCACGAGCACCGCCACGCCCTCCCAGCGGCGCATGTGGCGCACCGTTGCGCTCGAGGCGGCCGCGGGAATCTTCGTTGCGCCGTGCGTCGAACTCATCCGAGTGCCAGCCTGCCGCCATCGACCGGGAGGTTGACGCCGGTGACGTACGACGCCGCGGGCGTTGCCAGGAAGACGGCTACTGCGGCGATCTCCTCCGCACCCGCCAGGCGCGCCATGGGAATGGTGCGGATGGCGTCCGATTCCACTTCCTGCGGCGTCATGCCGGAACGGCGCGCGCGGCCCTCGAAAAGCGCCGCGAGCCGCGCGGTGCGCGTGTAGCCGGGCAGGATCGTGTTCACCGTGATGCCGAACGGCGCCAGCTCCACCGCCAGCGTCCGCGACCAGTTGGCCACCGCCGCGCGGATGGTGTTGCTCACGCCCAGGCCGCGGATCGGGGTCACCACGCTGGTGGACGTGATGTTGACGATTCTTCCGTAGCTGGCCTCGCGCATCCCCGGCGCGAAGGTCTGCACCAGCGCGTGGTTCGCCAGGAGGTGCATCTCGAACGCCTTGGTGAAATCCTCGGCCTTCGCCTCGATGGCGGAACCCGCCGCCGGCCCGCCCGTGTTGTTCACCAGGATGTGCACCGGCCCGGCGGTGCCCAGGTGCGTCCGCGCGGCGAACTCCACCTCGCGCGAGCTCGCGAAGTCCACCTCCACGCTCCAATGCTTCTGCCCGGCGGGCTTCGGCATCTCCTCGAGGACGCGCATCAGGCCTTGGTCGTTGCGACCGCAGGCGGTGACGGTGGCGCCGGCCTCGGCCATGGCGATGGCGGTGGCCTTGCCGATTCCCTGCGTGGCGCCGCAGACGAAGGCGTGCCGACCGGCAAGGGGAAGCTGAACCGTGGTGCTCATGCCCCAAGGGTATCGAACCGGCCGCCGCCGGAGCGGTAGAACACGCGCATGCTGATTGCCGCACTGCTGGTCTCCGTGCTTTCCGCGCTGGCGGCGCCCCCCGCGGCGCCCGACCGCACGATTTCCGGCGTGCAGCTGCATCCCACCACCGTGCCCGGCCGCTGGGAGGGAAATGGCCTCGCAGCGGACATGGACGGCGTGGCGTGGTACGTCGGCGAGATCACGCTCTCGGAAACGGACATCGCCGGAGACCTGGTGCTGAATCCCGGCACCATGGATGACGACGACGAGGCGTGGTTCAACGGCACACGCATCGGTGCCACCACGGGCTTCGGTGCGCCGCGCTCGTATCAGGTGCCGCGGACGCTCCTGCGCGCGGGCGTGAACCGCATCGCCATCCGCGTGACGGACTCCGGCGGCGCTGGTGGCTGGGTGGGCACGAAGGGCCGCGCGCCCACGCTCGGCGGCGCGGCGTGCGAGTTCGATCTCTCGGGCACGTGGTGGATCGCGGCAGGCGACCATCCGGCGCTCGCGTCGTTCGACCCCGTGATGGATCCCGATCTGCGCGCACGCATGGCGTCCATCGCGGTGGGCGCGCGCCGCACCAAGGTGGAGCCCATGTCCACCGTCACCGGCACGCTTCCCGACATGTGGTACGCCGCGCCCGCCACGGCGTGGACCGAGGCGCTTCCCGTCGGCAACGGCCGCCTCGGTGCCATGGTCTTCGGCGGCGTGGACGCAGAGCGCATCCAGCTCAACGAGGCCACCGTCTGGGAAGGAAACGCCGACGACCGCAACGCGCCCGAGGCCGCGGCCAGCTTCCGCGCCGCGCGCGAACTGGCCCTTGCCGGCAAGATCGCCGAGGCACAGGCCATCATCCAGCGCGACTGCATGCTGCCCGGCGACATGATGCCGCGCAGCCACCAGACGCTCGGCGACCTGCACATCACGCTTGCGGAACGCCCCGCCCTGGCCATCGAGTACCGGCGCTCGCTCGAATTCCGCTCCGGCACCGCCACCACGCGGTTCACGATGGGTGACACCACGGTGGTGCGCGAGGTCATCGCCAGCGCACCCGACGAGCTGCTCCTGGTCCACGTCCACGCCGAGAACGATGCGCTGCTCCCCGACATGCGCGTGCGCCTGCACCGCGACACGTTCGAGTCCGACGTGCCGACGCATGCCGGCATTCCCGCGCACAACGGCGCGCGGCTCGCGCTCAACGGCCACACCGGCCAGGGCGGCGTGCGCTACGCGGCGCTCGCCGACGTGCGCACCGACGGCGGCGTCGTCACGCTCGATGCAGGCGATGCCGTCATCCGCGGCGCTCGATCCTTCACGGTGGCGCTGGCCGCACGCACCGATTACTACGGCAACAACCCGGACGCGCAGGTTTCCAACGACCTGCGCAGTGCGGACGCCGGCCGATCGTCGCTCCGCGAACGCGCCGCCACGTGGTTCGCGCGGGCCATGGACCGCGTCAAGCTCGACCTCGGCGGCCCGCCGCCGGAAGCAAGCGTGGCGCCCGAACTGCTGCCCACCGACGCACGCCTGGCACGCTTCCGCACCAAGCCTGAGTGGGACAACGACCTCGTGGCGCTCTGGTTCCAGTACGGCCGCTACCTGCTCCTTTCCTCGAGCCGCCAGGGCAGCCTCCCCGCCAACCTGCAGGGCATCTGGAACGACCACTTCCGTGCGCCGTGGAATGCCGACTTCCACACCAACATCAACATCCAGATGAACTACTGGCCGGCCGGCCCCTGCGCGCTGGCCGAGACCGAGCTGCCGCTCGCCGACCTGATCGACCGCCTGCGCATCCGCGGCAAGCGCACCGCGCGCGACCTCTACGACGCGTCCGGCTGGTGCTGCCACCACATCACCGACGCGTGGGCCATGACCGCGCCCGAGGGCCAGACCGTGTGGGGCATGTTCCCGCTCGGCGGTGCGTGGCTCGTGCGCCACGACTGGGAGCACTTCCTCTTCACCAACGACACGGTCTTCCTGCGCGACCGGGCATATCCGGCCATGGAAGGCGCGGTGCGATTCCTGCTCGATTTCCTGGTGGCTGACCCGGCCACCGGGAAGCTCGTGAGCGGTCCGAGCACCAGCCCGGAGAACAGCTTCATCCTCCCGGACGGCACGCACGCGAACCTGAGCATGGGCACGTCGATGGACCAGTGGATCGCGCGCGACCTGCTCGTGAACTTCATCGACGCCGCACGCGTGCTCGGCCGCTTCAACGATCCGCTGCCCACGCAGGCCGCCGCCGCGCTCGAACGCCTGGCGGTGCCCGCCATCGGCGCGGACGGTCGCCTCATGGAATGGTCACGCCCGTACGGCGAGGCGGAACCCGGCCACCGGCACATGAGCCACCTGTACGGCCTGCATCCCGCAGGCTTCATCACCCCCGACGGCACGCCGGAGCTGGCGAAGGCCGCGCGCGCGAGCCTCGATTTCCGGCTCGAAAACGGCGGCGGCCACACCGGCTGGAGCCGCGCATGGCTGATCAACTTCTGGGCACGCCTCCGCGAAGGCGAACGCGCGTGGCAGGACGTGTGCGCGCTCCTCTCGAAGTCCACGCTCCCGAACCTCTTCGACAACCACCCGCCGTTCCAGATCGACGGCAACTTCGGCGGCGCCGCCGGCGTCTCGGAGATGCTCCTCCAGAGCCACGTGCGCAGCTGGTCCGCGGGTCACCTGATCCACCGCATCGACCTGCTGCCCGCACTGCCGAAGGCATGGTCGCACGGCCGCGCCGAAGGCCTGACGGCGCGCGGCGCGGTGAGGGTGGACATCCAGTGGAAGGACGGCAAGCTCGTCCGCGCACAGCTCGATGCCCCGGACGGCCGCGAGCTCCGCATCAAGCTCCCGCGCGGCATGGTGCGGGCCAACGTCGCCGCCGGCGGCCAGGCACCGATCGACCTGCCGGTGCCCGACGGCACGGTGATCATCCCGCGCGCGGCATCGCAGGCCGCGCGCAGCGTGGTGATCATGCCGTGAAACTCATCCTTATGCGGTACTCGAACTTCAGAACTCCGAGCTGTGCACAAATTGCTCGGGCGACTGCTTCATTAAGAACACGGACCCCAGGCTCCGAGTAACAGACCAAGTTCAGTGCCATTCACTGTGCCGTCGCCATCCAGGTCGAACCGCGAAGTTGCGGTGCCCCAAGCGCCAAGCAATTGACCAAGATCTGTTCCGGACACCGAGCCATCACCATTAAAGTCTGCGAGCTTACAAGTACTCTCACATCCATCCGGGATTCCATTGCCATTGATATCCCGCGCGGTTCCATTACGAATCTCACATGCATCAAGTTGTCCATTGCCGTTGCAATCATTTGCCGCAACAACCACCGTGCCAATACGTGCTGCTCCGTAGTTTGTGAGAGCGCCCCAAGCGACAGTGCGATCCGTACTGATGTAGTGGTAACTGTCGACAGCTGCCGCATACTGACCACTGTTGTAGCTTGATCCGGAATACCCTGAAGATCGAAAGCTGTAAGGGTAATACTTGCCCATCGCAGGATCAAACTCGTAATAGTCGACGGAATACAGGCTTCCTCCAGCTTGGCTGGTTTGCCTATGAACGGCCAACATGCCATCGCGGGCTGCAAATCCTGAACTCTGTCCAAAACCCTGCGGTACGGCGAATGAGTACTCCGCGCCGCTAACTAGATTTAGCTGTGCAAACGCCGGACCGGAATACGTCCCACAGCTGTAGCAGACAGGGCGGACCTCGAATGGCATGATCAGCCACTCTCCAATCAGACCGATCCACGGAGAAGCCGAGTCATGAATTGCACGATCAGAAATCAACCTATCCGTCTCAGGTACCCAAGCGTTTCCGGACCGATTAAATGACGCTAGTCGGATCTGCCAGATGTTTCCGAACCCACCGGCAACAATCCGGCTGCCGTCCATCGCGACAGCGCTTCCGAATAGTTCATTTCCCGTGCTTCCACCGCTCGGGATGAGCCGAGCTGCTTGCGTCCATTGGATGGAGGTAACTGTGGGCCGTGAATAAACGTAAATGGCGCCGCTTGAGCCAAAGGGACCTGCTCCTTCCGTTGGTGCTCCCACCACAAGTGTCAAACCGTCACTACCAACAGCGATTGCGGCGCCAAACCCCGACGCTCCCGATGGTGCCGTAACTGAAGTTGCCGCCGAATAGGTGCCGTCGACATTGCGGTGGTAAATACGAACTTGCGGCGCCGTCGAGAACGTCACCGCAAGCACTCCACTCCGGGCAGCAATACGTTTCGCACGGGCGCCAAGCGCGATCTTCTGCTTCTCAACAACGTTGCCGTTACTGTCGGGACCAAATATCGCAAGCCTGCTCGAACCTCCGCTCACGGGAGCATCCATCATCACAAACGTTCCCCGGTCTGCGGCAACATCAGCACCCCAATTTGGATTGCTGTCAGTGGCAACCCAGTCAGGCCGCGTCGGATTTGGTGCAGAAATGCACTGGGTTTGAGCAGATGAAATCGAGCAAATCGCCAGTTCCAACAACGCGACAAGGACAACACCGACTTTGTTGCACTTCGATATTTGGACGCTCCCGCCAGAGGAAGGGCCCGGGCTGCAAAAAAATTGGCCAAAGGAATCAGCACCCACACCGGTAGAGACGGAATTGTTCATGTGATAATCTCAAACTCCGAGCCTGTTGATCGGGATTTCCCTAATCAAACCCAGGTTCAGTGCGATGAATCTACCACGACTGGCGAACTTGGCCAATAGGCGCGAACCAAGCAAAGTAAATCACTCCTTCGGCTTCGCGGCCCGCAGCGTGACGTCCACTTCCATGTCCTTGCCGTCGCGCCACAGCTTGACCTTCACCACGTCGCCCGGCTTGTGCGAGCGAAGCTTGGTCATCATGGCGCCGGTGGTCTCGATGGCCTCGCCGTCCCATGACACCAGGACATCACCCTTCGTGATGCCCGCATCGGCCGCCGAGGTGTCCGCGCTCACGCCGTCCACCAGCACGCCCTTGGGCATGCCGGGCGTGCGGTCGTCCTCGCTCATGGACGGCATCACGCCCAGGCGCACGGCCGCGTAGCCGCGGTCCGCGGTCTTGCCGCCGTCGGACTGGAACTCCAGCTTCTCCGGGCGCGTGGCCATGGTCTTGGCCATGTCCGCCGCAAGCGCCACGATCTTGGCGGCGCCGTCGGGGTTCAGCGTGTAGCCCTTGTCCTTGGGCGTGTGGTAGATGTCGTGGTTGCCGGTGTAGATGAAGGTGACCGGCACGCCCACGCCGTAGAAGCTGGCGTGGTCGCTCGGGCCGCGGCCCGACGGGTCGGCATGGATCGTGAGCCCGCTGCGCTCGAAGACCGGGCGCAGGATGTCGATCATGCCCTTGCCGGAGTTCATGCCGCCCACGCTCAGGTCGTCGGAGCGGAGCCGCCCCACCATGTCCATGTTGATCATCATGGTGATCTTGTCGCCCGGGATCGTCGGATGCTCCACGAACCAGCGCGAACCGCGCAGGCCGCTCTCCTCGCCGGTGAAGCCCAGGAACAGGATGCTGCGGGCGTCCTTCGGCGCGTCCTTGCCGCCGTAGATGTCGGCCATTGCCTGCGCGACGCAGAGCATCGCACCGGAACCGCTCGCGTTGTCGTCGGCGCCGGGGTGCACCTGGCCGGTGTACTGCGGGCTGGTGCCGAAGTAGCCGTAGCCCACGTGGTCGAAGTGCGCACCCACCACCACCCATTCGTCGGCCAGCGATCCCTTGCCGCGCAGCACGCCGCCCACGTTCTGCGTGGGCGTGCCGCCGGAGGAGAGCTTGGTCTCGATGGAGACCTTGGAATCGTCGCCCAGTGCCACCGTCTTCACCTTGCCCTCGTCGGCCTTGGTGCGCCAGTCCATGAGCGTGCCCTCATCGGGCGCGCCGGCCTTCAGGATGGCCTCGGCCACCTCCGCGGAAACCTGCACCACCGGGATGTCGAGCGGGCGGCCCCAGCGGCTGGTGGACACGTCTTCCAGCGCGGTCTTGCCGTCACGCGCTCCGGGAGGCGCCACCAGGATGATGCCCGCGGCGCCGCGCTCGACCAGCGCATCCACCTTGGGAGTCATTGCCGCGAACTCGCTGAACCGGCGGCTGGCCCACTTGGAGCGACCGCGGTCGTCGAGCGGCTCGTAGCGGAACACCATGGCGATGCGGCCCTTCAGGTCCGCGCCTTCCTCGAAGCTGCTGTAGCCACCCTCGCCCTTGGCGATGCCGTATCCCACGAACGTGACCGGTGCCTCCACCTTGGCGTTGCCGGAGATGCCGAGGACGGCGAAGTCCTTGCCCTTCTCGCGGTCGCTGCCCGCGGCGGCGAGCGCGGCCGTCTCCACCTTGGGCGCGCCGCCCGTCAGGGAGAACTTCTGCATGTAGCTCTTCCACGGGCCGTCCTTCGGCGTCACGCCGTCGTCGCCCGGCACGGGGAACGCGGCCTCCAGTCCCGCGTCCTTCATCCAGAACTCGAGGTACTCCGCGGCCAGGTCGTTGCCGCGCAGGCCGGGCGCGCGGCCCTCGAACCACGGGTTCGAGAGCGTGATCACGTGCTGGTACCAGCGAGTGGCCACCGGGCCCAGGTCCTCGAAGACCTTCTTCAGGTCGATGTCCTTGGCGTCCACCTGCTTGGCGCTGTCGGGCGGCGCCCACGTGTAGACGCTGATCGGTCCCTCGATGACCTTGCTCTTGGGCGAGCCATCCTGCGCGGGAGCCTCGGCCGGCGCTGCGCCCTGCGCGGGAGCGTCGGCCTTGGGAGCGTCGGGCTTGGGCGCGTCCTTCACGGCGGGGTCCTGCGCGGCGAGTGCCAACGCCGCGGACACGGATGCCATGGCGACTGCGAGCGGGAGCGTGCGACGGTTCGATGCGTGCATTGGGGGCCTTTCGAAGGAGCCAAGTGTAGGGGGAATGTCCCCGCGTTCGCGAAAAGCACGCGAGGGCTGCCGTCAGGCAGCCCTCGCGGGAAGTGTTGGGTTCATGCCACCGGGCACATGGCCCGGACAGCGGCATCAGTCGCCGATGCGGAGCATGTCGCGGCCGAGGATGCCGTCCGTGGTGAGGACGCCCGGGTTGCAGGCGCCGGCACCGGTGGTCAGCATGTCGTACGCGGCGGTGTTGAAGTAACCGTTGGTCACGAAGTACAGGGGCTTGCCCTGGCTCGTCGCCAAGTCATTGTCCTGCTGGATGCCCGCGATGGACACGACCTGCGTGTGACCATCGAAGCACATCACGGCCGGGGCGCTGTTGTAGCCCTGGTTGAAGAACCACGGGGTGGGGGTGGTGAACGCCGGGTTCACTTCGCCGCCTTCCGTGTTCTGCAGCCACTGGTGCTCCCACATGCGCCACTTCTGCGACGGGTACTGCGACATGCCGACGGCCGGGCTCTTGTAGGCGCCGGGCATCGTGGCCGCGGTCGGGGCTGCACCGATGGACGTGCCGTTGCGGCGCGACCACGCGCAGACGTCAGGCGACCACATGGCCGACGGACTGCTGCAGTAGGTGGGCTCCGAGTAGTCGCCGTTGCTGTAGGCGAACTCGACCGGGGTCTGGAAGTACTTTTCGATCGGCGCCAGGGTGATCTTGTCCTTGGGGGCCCAGAACACCTTGTCGTAGTAGCGGCCGTTCACGTAGCTGTTGAACGCCTTGCAGTTGGTGATGCGCCACGCGCCCAGCCACGAAGCGCCCCAGCCGGAGCCGGAGAAGTCGCAGGCCTGGTAGGTGACGAAGTTGCCGCAGTTTCCGGGCCAGCCGGAGCAGCGCGGGGCGGTGCCACGGACCCAGTAGCCCCAGAGGCCGCCGGAGGAGTCCCAGCCGAGGATCATCTGCGGGATGCACTGCGTGGCAGAGATCTTGGTGCAGGCGTCGTTGCTGAAGTTGCCGTACTGGCCGGTTTCGTCCGGCACCGCCGTGAACTGGCGGTCGTTGTAGTCAGCGCCGTACGCGCTGCACGCCGCACTCATGTTGCGCAGGTTGCCGAGGCTCTGCGTGATGAGCGCTGCATCACGAGCCTTACCGATGGCAGGCAGCAGGATCGCGATGAGCAGCGCGATGATGGCAACCACCACCAGCAGCTCGACGATCGTGAAGCCCTTCTTGAGACGGTTCATTCCGTCCGCCTTTCTGCAGCCCGCAGGCCGCATGAAGAGTCCGAACCGAGATGTGACCGGCACCGCATTCACCGAGGCTTCGTACTTCGGTGCGCCAGCGCCGGCGGGCTGGACTCGAACAGGTGCGGACCTTTGGCGGCAGGCCCGCGGAGCCGTTTGGAGGAAGGATCCTCCGGGTACCGGAGCGGCCATGATGACCGACCGGCATGACAAACGATAGCTTCGACGGGAGACATACGGATGGCAGGGATCCCCGGGATTCACCCTTCCAGGGACCATTCCGGGTCCGCATTTCCCGCCGCCCCCGGCGGCTAGTCTCCGTACCGATAAACGGCCCGCCACGGCCCCCCGGACCGCCCCGCATCGCCGGGACCCGCATCCGGCCCCCGCACCCAGGCGAACGGACTCTTCCATGAAGCTCTACACGCGCACCGGCGACGACGGGACCACCGGCCTCTTCAGCGGGGCCCGGGTCTCCAAGGACCACCCGCGCATCGAGGCCTACGGCACCGTGGACGAGCTCAACGCGATCCTGGGCGTGGTGCTCTGCTCCTGCGACGAGGGCCATCCCTTCGAGCGCCGCCTGAAGGAGATCGTCGGCTGCATCCAGTCGCGCCTCTTCGACATCGGCGCGGACCTGGCCACGCCCGAGGGCGCCAAGCAGCAGTCCAAGATCCACCGCATCGACGAGGCCGACGTGGCCGAGAGCGAGGCGTGGATCGACGAGGTGGACGCGGCCAACCCGCCGCTGCGCACGTTCGTCATGCCGGCGGGCACCGAGCTCGCCGCGCGGCTCCACGTGGCGCGCACCGTCTGCCGCCGCACCGAGCGCACCATCATCAGCCTCGGCAGCATCGAGCCGGTGGGCGAACCGCTGCTGCGCTACATGAACCGCCTGAGCGACCTCTTCTTCGCCATGGCGCGGCGCGCCAACCACGAGCGCGGGCACCCGGACGTGCCGTGGACGCCCAAGCCGGTCAAGTGAGATCCTGCGTGATTGCAGGGCGCGATCAGCCCTCGAGCGTGCCGAACACGCGGTCGCCCGCATCGCCGAGGCCCGGCCGGATGTACGCGTTGCCGTCGAGCTCGCGATCGAGCGCAGCGCAGTGGATCATCACGTCGGGATGCTCGTCGTGCACGCGCTGCACGCCTTCGGGCGCGGCCACCAGGCAGATCATCTGGATGTCGCGGCAGCCGGCATCGCGCAGGTAGCGGATGGCGGCACACGCGCTGCCGCCGGTGGCGAGCATCGGGTCGATGACGATCGCGTACCCGTCGCGCACGTCGTGCGGGAGCTTCGCATAGTAGAAGACGGGTCGATGCGTCGACTCGTCGCGCCGGATGCCGATGTGGCCGACGCGCGCCTCCGGGAAGAGCTGCAGCACGCCGTCGGTCATGCTGAGGCCGGCGCGCAGGATCGGCACCAGCGTCACCGGTCGGTCCAGCTGCCGGCACTCGGTCTCCTCGAGCGGCGTGGTGACGCGCACGGGCCGCGTGTCGAAGCGGCGCGAGACCTCGTACGTCATGAGGCCGGCGATCTCGTTGAGGAGGCGCCGGAAGTCGGCGGGGCCCGTGGCACGATCGCGGACGATCGAGAGCTTGTGCTGGATCAGCGGGTGATCGAAGATGCGCAGGCTGGCGAATGCGTCGGACTGGATGGGCATGCGTGCGTTCCTGTCGGCCAAGCGTAGACTGCGCGGTCCGGCCGCGACGAGCGCGCCGGAGGAGGAACCATGGAAACCACGCCGACCCGAACCACCCGCCGCAGCAGCACCGTCCTGGTGGGGGCAGGCGCCTTCGCGGGCGCAGCCGCCGTGCTTCTCATGGGAGCCGCGTTCACGCAGGACCCCACGCCCGCCCGCCCCGCCGGCCGCACCAAGCCGACGCCGGAGCAGGTCACCGCCGAGACCGACGCGGCCATGAAGGTGCTCAACCAGTTCGTCGGCCGCTGGGACGTGAAGGGCCAGTCGTTCGACGAGAACGACAAGCCGGTCGAGGACTTCGCCGGCAGCGCGCACTACACCTTCGTGCTCTCCGAGAACTTCCTGCTGGGCGAGACCACGCTCCAGGCGGGCAAGTACGTCCTCGACCAGAAGGAGTACTTCGGCTACTCGCCGGGCCTCGACAAGTACACGCACGTGGTGCTCACCGAGCTCGACAAGTCGATGATCTACCAGCACGGCGAGTGGATGGCCGAGGTGGGCTCCTTCGTCTTCGCCATGGCCGCGCCGCTCGACACGCCCAAGGGCACGCCCCGCAGCGTCGGCTACGAGTACACGTTCGGCCAGGGCACCATCGCCATCACCATGACCATGCAGAGCGGCGTCAAGCCGCCGCGCCACGTCCGCATGCTGCTCACCAAGTCGAAGCAGCCCGATGCGCCGCGCAACGAGAACGGCATGCCCACGGGCAGCCCGAAGATCCAGTACGCGCGCGGCGACCCGGCGAAGATCCAGCAGCAGATGCAGGAATCCATGAGCCAGATGTCCGCGCAGAAGCAGGCGATGGCGCAGTACATCAACGGCATGGACATGGGCTGGGATGCCGAGATGGACCACTACATGGACATGAAGATGGACCAGGAAGTGGGCAACGAGACCCGTGAACTGATGCGTGGTCCCGAATGAGCA
>Ga0209088_10000561_pt1 | contig 25938 bp, 16 predicted proteins | sample S_140625_EF_Meta_FD_187324 | JGI IMG/M metagenome (GOLD analysis project Ga0209088, IMG submission 187324) | Freshwater microbial communities from Lake Simoncouche, Canada to study carbon cycling - S_140625_EF_MetaG (SPAdes) (version 2) | ecosystem: Environmental > Aquatic > Freshwater > Lake ... | reverse complement strand
AAGACAGCGGAACATCAATCGGATCTGTCTCTTCATTCCCTGCCGTAAAACCATCCTCACCTCCTTGCCACCCAGAAGCTGGATTCTCTCTGCCCGGGCCATTCCTTCCTCAAGTCGAACCCCTTTCTCCAACTGCTTTAATGCCGCCACATCAGGAACCCGGTCCAACTTCACACGATACTCTTTCTCAACTTTATTTTTTGGATGGGCCAATCGTTGAGCTAGATCCCCCTGATTAGTTAAAATCAACAGCCCCTCACTCTCTGCATCCAAACGTCCGACGGTAAAAAGACGCCCAAAAGACCGTGGCATGAGATCGGTAATAATCGGCCTCTTATCTTGAGCCGAGGCGGTACAAACGACTCCCCTTGGCTTGTGGAGGGCTATGACGACGGCTTGAGAGGCTCGAATAGGTCGACCATCCACCGTTACTTGAGCATCGTCAGGGACACGTTCCGCAGGACTTTCAGCCTGACGTTTATTGATCCGTACCCGTCTTTCAGTGATGAGAGCTTCGCAACCCCTTCGAGAACCCAGACCAGCAGCGGCTAAATAGCGGTTGAGCCTCATCCCCTCCCCGCTGGGGGCGGGATCGGCAGGCATCACTCGGGCTTGGTTTTGGGAAGGCCGGTCGACTTCATTCCAGCTTTCCACTGACCACGCTTCTTCAACAAGGTAACCCGCTCAAAACGCTTCAAGACATTGCGCTTTGCGGCTGTGGAACCACCCGAACGTAAACTACGATGTAAGGACATAGGAAAGTTATATTCAGAAAACCTACCGCGAGCAATCCCGATGACGTCTAACCTTAAAATTGGTAAGGACGGATGTTCAACTCACACCCACCCCTGGCTCAATCCTCTTTCACCTCCGGAAAGTCAAATCACCAAAAATGTCTCTTTGCGAAAGCATGACCAGACCCCGACTTTAAGTAGGTTTCGAACATATCCGCTTTCGCATCATCAGAAAACTCAACAACCACGACGACCTCCCAAGGCTTAAAGCGGGCCGTATGAGGTGCTCTGCCAGAATTATGTTCTTCAAGCCTACTGGTAAAATCGGTTGTCACCCCAACATAGGTCCGATTCGGATTCGATAAACTTCTCAGCAGATATACTGTTTTCAAGGCACATCACTGCCCTACTTTGCTCCGCTTTCGCAGAGCTTCGAAGGGCAACCCTCCTTCGTTTATTATTCGAGCAAAGCCCTCCGAAGCACTGCTCGATCTCAATCGCTTGGGCGGAGCCCTCCGAAGCGCCTCCCCGGTAGGGTTAGGCGCGAAGGAGGGTCGGAGCGGTGGGATTTGAATCCATATGCATATTATTGACTATTATGCACTTCAACATCTTATAAAAGTTTTTCTCGCGCAGTTTTTCATTTTCACGCATTTCCCGTGCCCACTTTTGCCCACTACTCTGTTATTAGAAAGCACCATTCGCAGATTGATGAAACCCTTTGAAAGTATGAGCACGCCAGCGAGTCTGTAACCATGAATCATTCGCTCTCGTCTGTTGCCAACGGAGCACCGGAGCAGACCAGCGAATCGCTGGTATCAAAGATTGGAAGAGATCTAAGGTGCATCTCTCTGTCCGAAAATGATAAGCAACTCTAAAAATATATTTTTAGAGTACCGAACCCTTTTGCTCTATCGTCAGTTTAATCCACATGAGAAATTATCCTTTATGGTAAACGTTGCTGATATCAAAAACGCCTCCAAGCTTCTGCCCCTCGTCGCGTTCACAGTTATGATCGCCTTGCTGCCCTGTCCAGGTACAGCTGAAGAAACAAACCCAGGGGCGGCGTTGTTCCCCCTCGATTGGGTGCCCGCCCGGGAAACCAAGGAAGAAATCATCGCCCGCGAGGCGCGACTGGAGACGGTGGAGAAAGATTGGCGCGCAACGCTGCTCGCCGCCAAGGAGTCGGGCGGCCTCGCGGCTTGGCTCGGTAGCCAGCTTCCCGATCTCGAGTCGCGCGGCAGGCACGCTGCACGGCGGGCCAAAACCCCAGCGCGAGACGACGACGATGCAGAGAGCGGCGGGCAGGTGTATAAACGGGCCCACCGTTTGCTCGGCCTGACCCGTTTTGCTTTGGACGAGGGGCACGAAGAGCTGAAGCCCTTTTTCATCGAGGAGTTCCGAGATCTGCAGGAAATCGCGGTGAAAACTTTTCTGATCGAACGCCAGAATGATATCGACCGCGCCAACGCGCCGCGGGAGGCCGATGAGGAGGGAGACACTCCGAAGTATCTTGGCTATCCCTTCGACCTGAATACCGTGCATCCCTTCAATGCGATCCTCATCTGCGCGGCGGGCATGAAGTTGCTCGGCGAATACAAAGGCGAGTTCGCGGAGCGCACCGAGGAACTGATTGAGACTTACGTCGAAAACAAGGGAAGGTTCACCGGGCGCTGGCTCTCGGGCGGCTACAACAAAGAGGTTTTCCACATGGAGATCGGCGGATGGGTCGAGTTCCTTTACGCCGACAACCCCGGAAAATACCCCGTCGCGCGCAAAACCTTTTCGGTGTGCTGGGACGGGTGGATGCGGGACTACGGTTACGACGGCGACAATTCCCCGCACTATGACGCGGGAACGGGTGTTCCGTGCCTCATGCGGACCGCTTACTTTCTCGGACGGCTCGGCGATCTCCGCAAACGCGATGATTTCCGGCGGATCACCTGGCGCATGGCCCAAACCGTGATGAACAGCGGCGAGTCCGCCAAGTGGGGCAAATCGATGGGCGAGCCCTTCGTTTCCGCGGGCGACGGCCTGCCTTGGACGCTCAAGATGGGTTACCAGCTGTTCCGGGATCCATTACTTTTGCACGTCGCGCGCAAATACGAGGACCGCTTGATGCGCGAGCGCGAGTCCAAGGGGCAGGCCACGCCGCCGAGCATCTATCCCCAAGGCATCAATGCATGGGACCAGCGCGAGGTAGCCTTTCCCGCAGATGAACCTATGTCTTTGACCACCCAGCGCCTGACGCATGTGGACGGCGACAATCTCGGCAACCGTATCGGCCGAGGCGACAAAAAGACCGGTTTGGTGCAGGACAAGATCATTCTGCGCACCGGCACCCATCCGCAGGCGCCATACTTCCTCATGGATTTGAGTTTCTCGCAGTCAAAGCACGCGGCGGATCACCGGATCGGTATCGACAACCTCATCTTCGACACCTGCCATGTCTGCACCTACAGCGGACGCCCCGGCAACGGCAACCAGATCAATCAACCACTGATTTGTCCGACAAACATCCCATTCCCCCTCGTTCCGGCCGATCCGGGCGAGGTGAATCCCTCGAAGGAATACTTGGCCATGGTCGGTCGCTCAGCCAAGGACGGCAGCTACAAGCTTCGCCACTTCGCTGCGACGAACATATCACCGCAAGCAGCTTACGGTGTCGCCGATTACGCCAAGTTCCAGCAAGAAGGCGCATCGGTGCGCCGAGAAGTGGTTCTACTGAACAACGGTGTCATGGTGGTGCTCGACACGATCGCTACCGAATCCAATTTCCCCGACCGCTTCAATGCCGGCGTCATCTACCAAGTCTGGCCCGGCGTCGAGGCAAGCGATCCCTCACTTCGTTGGGTTCTCCAGGCTGCCCGACCACCGACGGCGCCCGAATTAGCCCGTGAGCGGAAGGGCTTCCCAACGCTCTATCTTTTCCCGGAGAGCGACAAATTGGAGGCGCGGTTGGCGGCCGATCCGATGAATCCTGGAAATAAAACCAAGAAAGAGAAAAAGGCAGGACAAGAAAAAATCAAAACCTACTCGGTCCATGGACCGATCGGAAAGAGTGAAAAGATCGTCATTCCATCCATTATCGCGCCGATCCGCGATGCTTCCAAGGCTGCTGACTTCGCCAAGTCGGTCGAGATAAAGTCCCGTGGAGGTGACACCATCGTGGGCTTTCCGACTTCAGAGGGAGGACGCATGGAGGTGTCGTTCCATGATGGAAAGTCCGCCGATGTCCGAATCCATTGATCCTCCGGTAACTCGCAGAAAAAAGAGCGGCTTCTTTCAATTGATCTGCATCTTCAACAAAGCTTCATCGACAGCTGAACGTCGATAACGGATCGATGCATTCCTACCAGTACCCAGCTTAACTGCCGGCAACTCCCCCTTGGTGGTCATGTCACTAACCTTCCGTTCGGAAATCTGAAGATATTCGGCCACCTGCTCCCGTGTCAGGTAGGCATGGTCCCAGGAAGACTTCCCCTGAGACGAATTGTTGTCATTTAGGCCAATCATATGATTTGACGAAGTATAATGGTTGCCTGTAACCTTTGTCAAGTGAAGACTCGCCCAACCCGTATCCCCAAGAAAATCCATCCCCTGCATCATGCTCGAAGGATCACGGGTTTGACCCAAGCCGAGTTTGCTCAACGTATCGGGATCTCGACCATGATGCTCAAACTAATCGAGCAGTGTCGTCGTCCCCTCACCGACCGGGTTAAGGACGCCATTCACTTAGTCACAGGGATCAACCCCGCGTCTTGGAGCAAAAAGACACTTCAGTCAACCCTTGGCCATCCATTTAACCATAATTCGTATAAGTGGTGGCAAATGGTCTGCCAGGATGAGAACGAGGCTGCCCCCAAACGGGTTTTAAACGACCGTGTAAAAGCCCTGGAACTGATCGGAAAGCTGATGCAGAAAGAGCAAAAGGGCGTTCTTTGGGAACACGAGTTCCGTCAGTTCATCCTGAAAACGGTCCAGCACTACCATCTCGCCAAACCTTTGGCGGCACTGAAGCGCGAGATTGAGCAAAGTGATGCAAAGTGGCCCGAAGAAGCTTTTGCTGCACCGAAGGCTGCAGGTTTACGATCAGCGATTGCCACTGCAGCCCTCAGGTCGGAGATTTAATCGGAATTAAGGGGTAATTTCGCCCTATTTAAGGTGTATTTTCGGGGTATTTAATTTTAGTTCTCGGTCATATTCCCGGTCAGGCTCCCGGTAAAGTCTCGGTATTTTCTCGGTCAGGTTCTCGGCCTGGAATGGCATCTTTTGCCCTTAACCCCACTTTTACACCCCTTAAAACCCCCTTCCGCTCCAGTTATGGCGTTGTTTTTTAAAGTTTATGGATTGATTAGCGTTGTTTGTGGGTTGGTGTGGGTTGTTACGGCGTTGTTTCGCCATTGTTGTGGCATTGACTGTGGATTGACTATGGATTGACCGTGGATGACTGTGGTGGCTTATGGCGTTGACTATGGTGTTGAATGCACATTGACCATGGTGTTGACCTCCTGTTGAAGGCTATTTAAGGGTAATTTTTCACTTTCCGGACGATTTTCTTGGTCAATTCCTGCTCACCCACCCTGTAATTTCCAAGTCTGCACTCGTTTAAAGACGCTACCTGTATCGATTCCTAGCACGAAAATGATCCTATTTTTTCAGAATCCCCTCTTGAGATGAAATATGGTTTCCATCCTTGGCAACCCCCTCATAACGAAACTTAAATTCCTCCGTACCTTGAGGCACCTCCACGGTAAAATCAAAAGGATAGGATTCTCTCGTTAGAGCACTCCATTTTCCATTGCAGGAATAGTGGAGCGTTACTTCTTTAAATATTTCCCCCGTCGCTTTGGTGAAGGTGTAGACGCTTTGCAAAGCTGGCCCAAAGTTAAAGAGCACAGCTTTGCTGCCACCTCCAAAATCAAGGTTCGCGGAATCTTTTCTCCAAGCCGACGATTTCTCCATCAGCTTGGACTGAAATGACGGCCTGACAGGCAGGGAGTCTATCGCCAGTGCAGTGATTCCTTCAGAGGATACCGCTACCGTGACCTGACCATCCGTAATGCTGACACTTCCGGACGGTTTATTATCTTTCCACACCTTTGCGGAATATCCCTTCCTGGGATCCAGTTTTAACAACCCACTGTTAAGTGTAAGCGTAGTTGTGACCGCTTCTTTGGACTGGTTCGCCAACGCCAGATAAAGTTTCCCATTACCGCATGCCGCCAGATAGTTGATCTGAACATTGGAGGAGGTCAACAGCCCCTTTGGCATATACAGCCAGACGTTCTTTTCATCATAGAAATGCCCGGACTGGGCTCCGTAGATTTTGCTTCGGCAATATGCGTAGCCTTCGGCGTACTCTGCTGGAAAGTCAATCTGCGCATCGGAGCGGTAGTAAATGTCGGATACCAGATAATCCATAATCATGGCGGCATGCGGCCATGGATGATTAAAGTGCAACGAGGTGACACCGTTTAGCTCCGGCAAAGAACGGAGAGCATAATCAGCTTTTTCATGTGCAGTCGTACGACCGGCATTAAGGTGGTAGCCGGGAAAGTTTTCATATCGACCGATTACTGCAGATCGGGCGATATCATGGAGAAATTGATCTTTCGTATCCCGCGCAATCCTCATCATCCATGGTGCAAACTGCGTCATATATATTCCACGATGACCATTGCACGTCCCTGATGACTCTGGAGTAAGACCAATTTCAGATACGCGCCAGGCGTCCACGGCCTCTTCCGGTGCGCTCATATCCTTATATTTATTGCCTGCTCTGTACCGCGGCACCTTGTTGCCGACATTAACTGTTACCCGTGTTTCAGGAATAGTTGGGCACAACCAAACGAACTGCGCGTATTGACGAGCCCCTCTATGCGCTGCATCAAGAAACCGCCTCTCACCAGTAAGTTCGTAAAGAAGATAAAGCTCCATCCATTGTGGCGCATAAGAGGTCCAGAAAAACATGTCTCGCGAGGCCTCATCCGCAAAATCGACTTGAGGAGTTACAACCCTTTTCTCGAGATAGAGATCCGCTCCTTCAATAGCCTTCTTGAGGTATTCCTTTTCTCCTGTCGCCTTATAAAGGTGCATCGCATTTTGCCACGAATTCCCCTGCAGTTTTTCTGCAAGGTTAAGACACAGATCAAGTGGTTCGCTAAAAATTTCCTCAGCCATCCTAAGATCACAGGTTGTCCTCCTTTGGGAGAAGATATATGCCGAAGTGAAGTCCGACATTGGGGCACCTGGTCCACCAAGTTTTGAGGATGTCCCATCCCCTTTAACTTCAGGGTTGGTGGAAAACAAAAAACGTTCTCTCGACCAGCTGTATTCGAGCATAGGCCTTGCACGTTTTTTAAAGATTTCCACATTGTCTGTCACGACCGCTAGCGAAAGGGGGCTGAGTCCGGTGATATTTTTGACTGCACCTGGCACATCCGTGGCATAATTACAACCTCGCAACTCATCCATAAACTGACTGAAAGGCCCAAGACCATAATCAACGATGTTTTCAAAGGTACGGTTCAGTGTCACCGTACTGTTTCGACGATAGTCCTTAAATCCAAAGTAGCTACGAGCGACATAATCATAGGTTTCAAGAAGATCACCTTGATGGCAAATAAGATGAGCCTTGAAACGAAACGGAATTCCAGCAGGCATCTTGGACCCAACTCCGCCCAGTACTGGTGCAAATAACATCGGTCTGGCTAGACCGTATTTGTCGCGAACCATAACACCGAAGGCAGAGTTGTTTTTGCTCGGAAGTGGTTCGAACGGGATTTCGGAGGTGTCCGCAAGGACCCCAACCGTCACCCCCTGCTGCTCGACCAGCGCTGTCGGCAACGGACACTGGAACGATTCTGAAAGATAGGACATGTTCGGAAACCGCTTTTCCTGCCAGATCATCGGTTGCCACAGTTCATCAACTTCCTTAAGTGTGATTCCTGGGGCACCCGTATAACCGACTGAGTAGTATCCCGTTACCGCGGGCACAAATTCGAAACTCAGCTCAGGCCCCCCTTCTCCAACCGGTAGTTTCACGGTGGCACTGAGTCGACCGGCGAAGACCTGAGGAAATTCCCAATGAATCGAATTCTCAATAGAAATGGCTTTGCTGGCATATACGACGTTACTGGTTGCACTAAGAAAATAATCCGCGCTACGCCCTGGTTCGATACTTTGGTCGACTTGAGGATCAAATCCATCCATTACATGCCCTCCAGACTTCACCGGCATAGTCACCTTTTTACCCCATGTTGGAATTTTATAATCAAGAGAACGCCCTTGGTTGATGCCAAAGTTTCCACGCCTAAGCTGTTTTTCCGGGTTTTGATCAGAATACAAAACGGTAAATTCGGGCCTAAAAATACGTGTGGTACCATCTTTTAATATCACCTGTAAGTCGGTTTTATTGGTAATCGAAATCGTGTACTCACTGCTCCGGTTTTTCGGTTTCACACAACCTTCCAATGAAACACACAAAGCTACGCACGCCATTCCAGCGAGGAGCAGCATCCACAACATATTTTTGTTCTTATTTATAGGCATGAGATACTCAAGATTTAGGAGCTCGCCTTACGCGAGTACAATGAAGTTGATCAATCACAGGTTTTTTCGGATTCGTTTATCATGCCTTCATAATGCGCAGTCAAATCGATTGCATGGAGCAGCGTAAGCAGGATGAGGCTTCATTTGGGGCGATTTATTTCTGTGGAGATCCAACAAGTTGCCAGAACCAGTCGCGCAACCGCTGCGTGGACGGACGGTCGTCAAGAAACATGGCAGTGCTATGCGCGCCAAGACCAGATTTCACGAATGTGGGTGCGCATCGCATCGCGCCGATAAGTTGCGCCATCTTTGACTCGGGATTGTCAGTGTTGAAAAAAGCTTTGCCACGAAAGCGACGAGCCCGCACAAGGGCATCCTTCATGTAGGCACCATTCCACCCGTCACCATCATAGTGCTGGCAGGCGTGGAAACCTTTCCACAGCGCCGCGATATTGTCGTCTCGCAAGCCTATGTAACCGCAGGCTATTGCCCCGCGAGAAAAGCCAGTGAGCACCAGATTCTCACGATCGCCTCCGAATTTAGCACAAACCTCATTCACCATTCGCATAGCGTAATTCGCCGTATCCTCTGCGTTGCCCCAGCCGTTTTCGGCAATCTTTCTGGCTGTGCTGTCGACAAAGGGCATCCCAAGTGCGATCGCACCTTTCCCCTTCGTCATGCCATAGCCGATGACACACTGATCCGGCAAACCCGTTGAGTAACAGGCAGGAGTATAGAAGATGTTGCCGGGGTATTCGACAAGGACGGGATACTTCTTCCTAGGCTGCCAATCCTCGGGAAGATTTAGCACGGAGTAGATTGTGGATTGTTCATTGCCTTCGAGCCGATAGCGCACGCGCTTCCCTGGTGCGGGTGCTAAGTCTTCGACGATGGGCACATCGATTCGGCCAACCGGTCGTTTCCATTCTGGCGCATCTCCTTTCGCGGTCAGTTCGTTCATTTCAACAGAGATGGCCCCATTAATGCGCGGACTGGAAAGCGGCTTGCCGTTATCCTCAGTCTTTGCCTTGGCGGGAACAGGCTTCAACATGACCTGCAACAGCTTCACATCGCTTGGATTAAGCTTTGGCGTGCCATCTGGATATGCATCACGCAAGTTGCACGAAAAGGTTCTCCTCTCATGCGGTTCGAGAATCGCTGCATCCCCCACTGCGTTCCAACCATGATCACCCACAATCCAGAGCATCACGTGGACAGGTTCGTCACCGGTATTTACAATCTCTGAATTGACGGTGGCCCGCCGCGCTAGGTCAAAGCCACCTTCCGGCGCTGGAATTACAACCCAGGCTAGCCCTCCATCTTGGCTAGTAGAGAGGTTGAGCCTGCCCTTATTCCATGAGGCTCGAAGATTTCGTAACTCACCAAGGCCTGCAGAACTACCAAGGGGTCCAATGAGCGAGGTTTTGGTGTCTTGGCCGTTGGCATATAGAACAAACAGCAGCGAGAACAGTAGTGCAGTGCGAATTGTACATTTCATTTTTTATAATGGGAAATCAATCAGCCTTAACGCCCGCTGTCCTTAAAGGATTTAAGATACTGCGAGGATCGCAGCCTTGACCGCGTTGTCATCCTGGGGTGTCGAGATATGACCAGACTGGAAATTGCTCACACTAATCTTCATTCCGCTTATTGCAATTAGCCTGGAAACAAAGGGGTTCATCATAAGGAAATAAGTCCTGCTAAAACATTTCCATTTCATGAGCTCAATTAGTTCCCCAGAATATGCTTGTACGCCCGTTGGTTATATCTCCGGAAAGAACAACCGGGCTGACGTGTCCGTCCGCATAAAGAACGTTACAGTTGGATCCATGTCTGGCTGTAATTCGAGCTGGCGTAAGAGAACTTGACCCCCGGTTTTCAGCTATCAGCGCCGTTTTGCTTGGCTCACGGAGAGCAAGCATTTTACCCGTGTTGGTATTCCCCGCGTAAGAGTTTATGCCGTAACTTCGATAACACTCTGAGGAAGAATCCGTTTTTTTCATGCGGGGGCACTCAAAGATTGTGCCCTCCATCTCTTGTGGAAAGCTTCCAGGCTTGTTACCAAAATAGGCTGGGAATTCTGTTCCTGGATATAGATAGTCCTGCCACAACGCCAAGTACCAACTCCGATTGTCATAACAAGGAAGCGTTCCATTATTGTCCGCGACATACGTCATGGTGGCAGTTCCCCACTGTTTTAAATTGGAAAGGCAAACTCCACTTTGAGAAGCCTCCCGTGCCTTTCCAACAGCTGGAACTAGCAATCCAGTCAAAAGGCCCAAAATGGCTATCACCACCAATAATTCAACCAGAGTAAAGGAATCAGATTGATACCCCCCAATGCCTCGCCTCAAAGGCACAGGATGCAACATCACGAACCTCTCACTATCCCACCCTTGCGGTGTATTCCGCCTTTGATTTAGGAAAAAGCTCGTCATGGGTGCCAACGGCAAATCTAAAACTGAAGGAATCCGTGGATCTGGCAAATCATTTTATCGCAATTTATCTTAGTTTTCACGACATCGCCGCTATACTCACTCGGCGGAGGATTATTCCAGCTCAAGCTAAATCGAGACCCGAGGGTTAACGAACCTTACTAAGAGAATCCAGAATGGAGGTGATTAGGGAGTTGGATTGCTTCGCAGAACTATTTTCTGAATTTGGATTTCACCAGGACCAGCTTTCGAATTAATCCAGGCTCGTAACCCTATTCTACCTTTAGGGGGCAAAGGATCCAACGTGTCGATGGCAGTCGCCATGGCTAGAGGCATTCCCTTAGCATCTAGCATCTCAGCCGAAATACGCACACCCCCAGTCTTTTCCTGAACATAAGTGATTTTTAAATCGCACCATTGGCCGGACGAATCTGTGACGACGCTTTTAGAGGCCAACTTTCCTTTTAAGTGGTCTGCGGACTTACTCATTAACGTTTTGGAGAGAATTAGGGTTATTTTTCCTGGATTGAAGGTGAGATGGAACAGATAAGCAGGATCATCAGCCTTTTCGGCTCCCAAGAGCACTCCAAAACTTCCTCCCGAGGTTGTACGCATACGCACCTGTAATTCCCCTCCCCCGGAGAAAAACACATCCTGCCCGGGGTAAAACCAAAAAAGACCTTGGGTCTCGCGGAAAGCCAACATTCCACCAGTCTCATCTTTCTCGATCGAAACCCCTTGGGGCAAAGTACTGCCCTTAACTGGTTGCAAATAATCAGAAGGCGCCTTGGTTGAATCAAACTGGAACAACTTTTCCTCCCCAGAAGAATTCCCCCAAACGCAACCTGTGACCAGATAAAGGCAAACTAATGCGAAGTTATTCATGCAAAATTTTATGATTGGACAGACCCCGCAAACAATGGTGAATTTGCGTACCATTTCGCAAGACTTTGCGTCACTGCGATCAGGAGCTTTTACCCTTGAATAGTAAGCGCTTTCGTCGCTCATGGACGCGATCAATCGTCCGCCCCCCTCCGAAGGTAGGATGAAAAAAGTCTATCGTCCTGACAGATGGCCCTTAATTTTGTAAGACGCTTAGAAAGCTTTCGCCCATTCTGAATTTCTCGATCAAAACCATACCCATTCCTTCATAAGTCACTGATATCTTGGCGGCCACAGATTCCGATGCAGCTGGATCCCTTTGATTAATTTGCCACCCATTATTGATACTGGTGTTACCATTTTCGTCGATGTTGCTATGAAAATACGGTTCATGAGTTGGGGGTCCCCCATTCGCAAGGTCATATGCATACATGCTGACAGCATGGCTGGACCCGTCTCGCCCTGGGGTCAGGCGAACGACCAACAAATATCTTCTGCCCTCAAGGAAAAAAGGCCGGCCTGCATCGCTAGAAGGGTAGGCATTAGCTGTGTTGGCCAACATCTTCCCTCCTCCATAGAGCGCATTCGATGAATCAACACCAAAACGAATGCAAGGCACCCCGTCCTTGCCGAGCAGTGAAAAATTAACCGCCCCAGGACCATTTTTTTGTATCACGATCCCTAGATAGGTTGGATAAACACCTTTTGAGGAAATCGCTGGTTCAAGGGGCCATGATGCGGAAGCACCACGCCCCAACTCGATGCCAAGACCTGACAATGAGTGCTCACCGTGTAGCAAAAGCTTTTTGTCTGCCATACTCATTTTGACTTCTTGCACCGGGCTTTTCTTCAATGTTCGTGCGGGCTTGAACATTCGTACATAGTCAACAGCCATGGATGTGCCGCTAGCCGCGTCACCTAGAGGGCTCCAATCCGCATCCCATGGCATAGTGGCAAGAATGAGGTTCATTCGGTCCCCCGCATAGCCGCCATTGTAACGCCAGTGATTTTGGCCAAATTTGCCGTAGGCCCTTTTCTCCTCATCGGGAAACCAACGGTCGAACTTTCCGACTCCGCTTAGCCATTGACCATCATATTTTTCGTGTGTCTTTCCATTCCACACCTCTTTGCCGTTGAGGTAGTAAATGAATTCATCCTCCCCAATCCAAACCCCCCACGTATTGAATTCATCCCAACCGTGCTGCACATGGATACCCTGCGCGACATGACCGTCTTTATCCTTGGCATCCTTGATGTAACTCTGCGTTTTCCAATCATGCCAAGCCAAATGCGCGCGACCAATATTCGTTCCCGCCTTGATATCGAGGCGCGTTTCGGGGCAGTCGATTTCGTAGCGGTCACAATATGACTTGCGATCGCCCGTGATACCAGCCAGCCAAAAAGCATTATTCACGCCGCTAGCTTGAGTCGGCTTGAAACGGGTCTCGATGTAGATGTTATTGTCCACGGGCTCGCGCGTGTAGACAAAGGCCGCCGTCCATGATGATTTTTTACCTTTTCTTTCGCGCACTTCTTTCCTTACGTGCAAAAAGAGATGGCCATCTTTGACCTGTAAGTTATCCGGCCCCCGCAAGGTGGCGTTTTTGATCGGATCGTCTTCGTATTGTTTCGAAATCCAAACTTGTGGATTAAGATGATCACCGTCGAATTCATCATGAAAGACAAGTTCCATCTTCTCCTCATGAGGCGAAACGGCTGGTGTCACCGCAGGCCCTGGATCTGATTTTGATGTTTCCAAAACCAGCGGATTTTCACCAGAAGACCTAAGGCACGAGCCTGCTAAAAATAGAAAGGCCAAGAGCAAAAAAATTGGTATTTTCATCTTATTAATACGATGTAAGGTACTTATGGTTAGTCAATTCCCTAATTTCTCATGAAAAGCATGTTTCCAAAAAATTTAATATATAGCAGCCCAAACTATGCTCCTGTTGTCTTTTCCAAAACAAGCTTTGGGACTTGGGCACCCGTCGTAATGATGGCGGCGCTTTTCTTGGCAATGGCACTACCCTGTCTGGCTTCTGACAAATCGTTCCGTGCGCACGGTCTTTTCAGCGATCACATGATCCTCCAGCGCAATACCTCAATCGCAGTTTACGGCTTTGGGGGACAAGTCGGTGATCCTATTGAGGTGAGTCTGGCGGGACAGGTCGGCAAGGGTGTTGTTGAGCAGGATGGATGGAAGGTAATCCTGCCTCCGCTCAAAGAGGGCGGACCCCACGAACTCGTCATCAGGGGACCTTCGATTCTGACTTTTCGGGATGTGCTCATCGGAGACGTATGGCTCGCTACCGGTCAGTCAAACATGCACATGCGATTACGTTTCATGCCCGAATACAAAGACGCGCCAAACTCTTTCAACAATCCATCCGTCCGACTTTTTAAAGTAGCTGTCGAAACCGCCACAAACCCCCAAGCCGATGTCGTGCGAGATAAGGTGTTCACTTCAGGTTGGGGATTAGCCGATCCCACCAACTCAGGTGAAATCAGTGCCGTCGGATGGTATTTTGCTGATAAGACTCAGCGGGATACCCAAGTCCCCGTGGGCCTCATCCACGCCGCTCAAGGCTCCACCCGAACGGAGGCCTGGATGGATGAAAAGACCGTACGCTCGATCTCTCCAGAGGAGAGAACTTTTACAAATTTAAAAGACCCTAAGAATCCGTGGGTTTTTTATAATGCCATGATCGCACCGCTTACCGGTTTTCCGATCGCTGGGTTTCTTTGGTATCAGGGTGAATCACAAGGCCACTGCCCTTACGGTTACTCAGAGATTCTTCACGGACTCATCCGCTCACGGAGGGCAGCTTGGGGAAAGCTAAGCCTTCCTTTCTATCTCGCACAAATCCACTCATATGCATTCACGACAGACTCCACTGGGGAGGCATGGGCCTGGGTGCGAGAAGCTCAGAAAGAAGTTTCTTCCACCGAACCCAATGTGGGAATAGTTCCTACACATGACTTAGGGGAATATGAAGACATTCATCCCCGGCGCAAAAAGGAAATCGGCCTACGTCTTGCAGCTCTCTCACTCGCGGATCGACGGGGCGCACGCCATGAAGCGGAAGGGCCCCAACTAACTTCAGTCAAAAATGCTGACGGGCGTCTGGTGCTGACTTTCACAAATACCATGGGCGGCTTGCAGGCCTTGGAGGTTGTTATGAACAAGAAAAAAGGTTTGGCACCGACCCAAGACCCCGCGGCCTTTCGGGTTGCCGCCGGAACATTGACTGGTTTTACCATCGCGGATGTGGGCGGACGCTATCGGGAAGCCCACGCGGAAATCCGCGGTGATCAGGTACTGGTTTGGAACGAAGAAATTAAGGACCCCGTATCGGTTCGGTATGGTTGGTCCAATTTCACGTTAGCAAATCTGGCCAACGCCCATGGATTTTTGGCGGCACCGTTCCGCACGGATACACAGCCCATGCCAGAGGCCCTCAAAAAGACTCCCTACTGGGCTCGGTTGCGCGACAAATCTACGACCAGTGCTAAGGATAGCAACGATCTCGACCCGAAGTAGTCTTGGTGCAAACCATCGCCCACGGAAGTTTACTAGACACGCAACCAAAATATAATGTCTAGTGACAAGTTTACCAGAGCATCCGAGCCTTTTTTCCCATCTCATTCCACTAGAAGATAGAGCTGTTTGTATTTTTGCATCATAAAACCAAGTGAAAAGAGGTACCGAGAGAACAGTTCAGGCACTGCCATTATGTTTAAACTGGTCATGTCGCACGATGTGCTCCCAACTAGCACCTTGATATTTCGCAGGATCGCTTCCAACTTCCATTCCCTGCGTCGCAATATTAAAAAGATTTCCTATATCGACCCTCAGAACGCAAACCAAGTTTCTATAATTCGTTTAAGGATGCGTGACGTTGATCCGAACGAACAACTTGCCCGAGCCGATAACCTGCACCTGCTTTTTCAGGAACCCGGCGGGGGTGGATCCTGTGCCTGCGCTAACAGGTTGAGGCGTCGCCCAGGTCACCAAATCAATGCTTGTCTCGTAGGTAACAGCTAAATTGGAGTCATTCTTTACATCGAAGGTATAAGTTAATTGATCTCCCATCATCACTGGAACGGCTGTGATGCCGTTGTTTTGGGGCGATCCATTCGGCGAACCGAATGCATACACTAACCCGATCGTTGCTCCGTTAACATTCGCATTGAATGCAGTGTTTGCCGACATGCCAATGCTCGAAAGATAAGTAGCGTAACCACTCGCAGTCGTGGAACCCGCGAGGGACAAAATAAGCGCCCTCCCAGTATTCGTCAGTACATAATTTGTTAAACTACTCGCCAAGGAAGGTGATCCTGAAATGGAAGTAGCTGCGGTGATCAGGGTAAACGGCCCGGCTCCCGTTAACCCGTTTGTATTTTCAAGATTCAAAACACAGTTAGACGGAAAGGTTATACTTCCTCCTACAGACGAAGGGGCTGGGTTCGTGGTTCGCAGAATCAAGCTGGTCCCATTGGAAAAGTCTAGCGAACCAGATAAAGAGCCATAGAGCGCCAACGTTCCCTCTTGAACCGAAGTGGGGCCTTTATAGCTGTTGGTTAATGCAGCCAGATTCAACTGCCCGGCCCCTGTTTTGGTCAACTGCCCATCACCGCTGACTGAGCCGTTCCAGTTGTTGGTAGTTGCCGCGGCTGTTTCGAAAGTTCCGCCGGAAGCTCCGAGGGTGGTAGAGCGGGAATTGGTGAGAGTGGTGGTGGTAAGCAGCGTGCCACCGTTGAAGGTGACGGAGTTGGTGGCATTGCCCAAGCCAGTGACCCGGCTGATGGAGACCACGCCTTGATTGATGGTGGTTCCTCCGGTGTAGTTGTTGCCGACCGCGCCGGATGCCAAGACTAGGGTTCCGGCGCCGTCTTTGGTCAGACCGCCGGTACCGGAAATGATTGCGGTACCCCAGTCGACGTTGAGTCCTGTGCCGACGCGAATGGTGCCACCTCCGGCATTGAGCGTGGTGTTGTTGACCGAGGTGAACCCGGAGATATTGGCGGTAGCTTCGAGGGTGCCGCCGTCAAAGGAGAGCAGGCGGTTGGCGAAGTTGTCGCGGGAAGAAACACTCAAGACGCCCCCGTTAATCGCAGTGCCACCGGTGTAGGTGTTGACGCCAGAAAGCGTGGCGGTGCCGGAACCGGATTTGGTAAGTGCGCCACCAGCGAGGATGGCAGCGATAGTACCGCCGGTCACAGCGTAGGAGGAGCCACTGAGGGTGCCGTTGGTCAGGATACCGCCGTTGACGCTAACCGCACCGACGGTATTGCTAAAGGCACCGAAGTTGAGGATACCGCCGTTGACGGTGACCGCGCCGGTGGTGGCCAGGCGGTTGTCCCCGGCGCCTAAAGTCAGCGTGCCGGCGTTGACCGTGGTGCCTCCGGTGTAGGTGTTGGATCCTGAGAGCGTGGTGGTGCCGGCCCCAGATTTGGTAAGTGCGCCAGCGCCAGCGAGCACGGTAGTGATAGTACCGCCGGTCACTGAGTAGGAGGAGCCACTGAGGGTGCCGTTGGTCATGGTCCCACCGTTGACGCTAACCGCACCGACGGTATTGCTAAAGGCACCAAAGTTGAGGATGCCGCCGTTGACGGTGACCGCGCCGGTGGCGGCCAGGCGGTTGTCCCCGGTGCCTGAAGCCAGCGTCAGGGTTCCAGCATCGACGACGGTGCCTCCAGTGTAGGTGTTGGTGGACCGCAGATCCAGGGTTCCGTTGGCGTTGTTCTGCCGCACCGAGACAGTGCCGACAGCTCCGTTGGCGATGACGTTGGTGATGCGGATGCCGCCGGTGCCGGTGCCAGCGTGCTCGATGACCTTGTTGCCACTGCCGCTGCCGCCGGTGATGGTTGAGTTGAAGGTCAGCAGGCTCGAGGAGTTTTGCGAGAGGAGCAGGGAGTTGTTGATGGTGTTGGTCAGCGTCGAAGCCAGAGTCACGGCGCCGCTGCCAGAGGCAATGTTGATTTGCGCACTCGATCCATTGTTGTCGAAGATCATCGCTCCCGTGCTCAAAGTGTAGGCACCGGTTCCATTTGGATTGCCGATGTTGAGGATGCCGTTGGTTTGGGTGGTGTTGTTAAGGCTGATGGTTTTGCTCGCCGCGTTGTTGGCCACCGTGATGGTCGCCGTGCTGCCGGCACCCGAGGCGGCAGTGCTGTTGCTCCAGTTGACGGGCGTGGCCCAGAGGGAGGTGCTAGATGTATCGTTCGTCCAAGTCCCGTTGGTTTGGGCAACGGCCGTGCCCAAGGACAGACCAAGCCAAGCCATGACTCCAAGAAGGTATTTTCCTAGGAAAGACCAACGAAAGGAGCGATGGGGATTTAGCACATCCATTTGCATACTTTAAGATAATTGCGTCACATCTTTTTGCTAGGGGTGAGATTGCGGATGATTTTTAATGGATTTGCGACACACCTGGTTCCGTAGCGCCAGACCTGATTGAGGGGATATATGCACCTAATCCTGCCCCATGGGTCAGATTGTATTTATTAAATTCGAATGATCAGATTAGCTTCCTGACGGATCGTTCACGCAAAGCAGCGAATTTCCAATAGGGCGGCAGGCACGTTTGCCGATCGTCTTTTCATGCAAAGCTTCAGTTCTCGTGTCTCAACAGGATTCGCCAATTCAAGAATGACCCGCGATTGATGGTTTTCCCGAACCGTGGCAATCACCTTCCCTTCCTCATCCTTCCAATCAAAAGAGGAAAGACAAAAGGGCGTCACTCGCTCAGGGTGTCCCATCAGCACCGATTCCATGGGGTGATCAAAATCACCGTCCAGCACCATTTCAATCCGCCGAATCCGATGTTTCTTCGGCCAAATGAACCGTAACTCGGGCGACGCATCATCTAAGGCCGCCACCCAGGCATTAGTCTGACCCGTGGGCCGACCGATTCCATTACGAATGTTTTCCACCGAAAACGCTTTCAGCGGAGGATCGATCGTCAAAGCAAGGTTCTTGCCCCCCGGACGTCTTTCTGGAAGCCAGAATTCGAAGCTATCGAACCCAATTCCTTCGGGAGGATCCTGTCTGGAGGATTTCGCCACTGCCCCATTGAATTTTTGCCAGACAGATAGAACCCCAGTCAGACGATGTTCGCTCAAATGAACCGAGATATCCGGATTGGCCTGGAGGCAAACGAACCCGTATCCGTTATGCGGGATTTCCCGAGAGAACTGCAGGTCGACGGCCTGGTCTTGCCCAGCGGAAATCTGCCTCCGCACCGTTTCAAGAAGGACGTCCGGGGTGTGGTTGTTCGGACGAAGACTGACCATCAGCCGTGCCTCCAGCATGGTTTCCTTCTTGGCATCCACACGAAAAGTCACCTTCGGTGGGGAGCCCTTAAACAGGGGGATCATCATCGCACCTGAAACATCCAGGCTACGAACGCCACCTCCAGAAGGTAGTTCCTTCAAGACCAGCTCACTGCTTGGTATTAATTGAGCGGAAAGCACCAGATCTTCCGGATCCTCCAAACTCACTTCGGGAATAAATTGACCGGTACGCAATAGGTTGCGCTGCAACTCCGGCATGGCCGTGTTCCCCAGTTCTTGGGGAGAGAGATTCTTTTTCACACAGAGCGCCGCAGCCATGCCAACCGCCTGCCCACCTTGGGCGCAGGTGGCCATAACCCGGGTGGAACCGAAGGCCACATGAGAGGCGCTGATGATCCTCCCCGCCAGAAAAAGGTTTTTAATATTTCGGCTGTAGAGACAGCGGAACGGAATTCCATAGATCCCCTTGGAGTGCCACTGGGTACATCCAGGAAGAGCACTGAAAACACCATCCGAAGGGTGGAGATCGATGGCCCAGCCTCCAAAAGAAACAGAATCCGAATGGGACCTTTGTTCCACAATATCTTTTTGGGTCATCATGTAGTCGCCCTCAAAACGGCGGCTTTCCCGTTTTCCGGGAATCGTCCCCACCCATTCCAGCGTTAGGTTTTCCGCTTCGGGAAATTCTCCCGAGTTTTTAATGTGGTTCCAAACCCCATAGACCACGCGCCAAAGTTCCCATTTGATTTTTTCCGATTCATGAATGGTATCCAACTTCCCACCCCATTCGATCCACCAAAGGCGGCAACCGATATCCTTGGCATTGAACTGACGGAACCGCGGGATTTTTCGGATATCCTGGAGAGCAAAACTTGGAGGGATGTAACGCACCGGGCGACCCACATCTTTGGAGTAAAAATAAATCGTATGACCCAACATTTCCTGATTGGCCTGTTCTGGAGCAAACCCCTCCCCGAACTCATTCCTACTTTCTGCACCGATCCGGAAGGCGGCTCCCGCCAAAAATCCCACCACCCCGTCGCCAGAAGCATCACAAAACAGCGGTGCCGCCACCTCATACATCGTGGAGTTCTGGGAACAAAAAGCTCTGACCGAAGCAATGCGGTCCGGCCCATCCTTGTCCACCTCAAACACCGCCGTGTTCAACAAAAGCCGGAGGTTTTTTTCTTCCGAGGCTTTTTCTAAAAGCAGGGCATCCAAAAGAATTGGGTTGCCCTCTGGATTCCGAAAAAGGTTCTCCACAAGGATTTCGTCGATTAGACCCCCTTCCCGCGCCCAGCGGTTGTTGTTTCCCATATGACTTGTCGCTCCCAAAATCCAAAGGCGTACTTCCCCAGAGGCATTGCCTCCCAGCACCGGCCGATCCTGCAGTAAGGTTACCTGAATTCCCGCACGGGCTGCCGTGATGGCGGCTCCTAGCCCCGCTAGGCCTCCTCCGACTACTACGAGATCACAGGAAATTTTTTCCGTTTGGAGAGTCCGAGAGGAGGCGGGTGCTTGGCGGATCATCAGGGTCCTAACTAGACGTCGGAAGCCAGACCGATTCTTGGCCCACCTATTTTTTTCAATACGCCCCAGAAAATGAGAGGAACCACAGCTAGATGGAGAAATGCCGCGATCCAGAACCAAGTGGCATAGGATGAATGAATCAGTAGCTTCGCCACAAGATCGTTCATCAGGATAGCTCCGATGGAGCTACCGGATGCGACCAATCCAAATACTTTACCCAACGATTTTTCAGGCACGACATCGACCACTAGAGCACTGATGTTGGCCAACCAAGCCAAATGAGCAAAAACCACAAGAGAAGCAAAAGTCAGAGATCCCGAAACAGAAGGAGACAAAGAGACTAATGGTGAAAGAGGCATAAAGAGAGAGCATCCAGCGAGGATCCAAACTCTAACCGCTGCCGGAGATCTTCCCCTTCGGATCAGCCTGCCTGCAAGCCAACCCCCTGCTAAACTGCCAAGACTTGCAGCTAAAAAGATCACCCAGATGATCCGCACGTCAATCTGAGTCAATCCGCGCTCCGAAACTAAATATTTTGGATACCAGTTCTGATAAAAATACCAGATCGGGTCGGAAAACATCCGCCCCAGTAGAAGGGCCCAAACGACAGGTTGCCGCAAAGCCTCTCCCCATCCCCAAGAAAGATTGTCAACGGATGTGGGAAGCAAACAGTCTTGGCTTCTATTGGAAATCGCCTTCTCCTGCGAACGACGACTCTCCCCCTCTCGATATAGAATGAACCAAGGGACCAACCAAACGAGCCCGAGTAAACCAGTGCCGATAAAGACAAAGCGCCAGTCCCAAATCTGGGCCAACCCGATGATAAACAAGGGCGCAAGGGTCATCCCAATCGGCGTCCCGGCTGTGTATATCCCAATAGCCAATCCCTGCTCCTTCGGCGGAAACCACTCGGACACCGTTTTGGGTGATGCGGTCCAATTCCCTGCTTCACCCAACCCAAGCATAAAGCGACATCCTGCCAAGGACACAGCCGAGCGAGCCCACCCAGTTAGAACATTGGCCAGCGACCACCATCCCACAAAGAGCGCAAGGCTGATTCGTGGTCCCAACTTGTCAACGATCACCCCGGAGGCAAGAAGCGCAATTGTGTATGCGATCTGAAAGGCGTTCTGGATATTGGCATAGGCCTGATCAGAAAGGGAAAGATCCTTCTGAATACTCGGAGCCAGAAGAGCGAGGGTATTTTTATCAATGTAATTCAGAACTGCAGCACAGAAGAGGAGTCCAGTGATGCACCAACGGCGTGAAAAGAAAGTGCTCATAAGACAGTTGGTTGCGAAATAGCGATGCATGCACAACCCGTATTTTGCCAATTGTAACGAACCCAGAAACCCGACAATGCGAATCTGGAAATCTTAACATTCCAGACCCACTGCCCCGCTTTCCGTAAAACCTCGTGGGAATATCTTTCATTCGATGTGAACAGGTAATTCACCATCCTGGAAAACAACTCGATTAAGAAAACCAGACTCACAGCGTCCAAACCTTCTGAGAAATCATGTGTATATCCCTGCCATAGTTCTGTTTTTTAATCTAGACTAAAAAACGAATACTGTCTTATCTTTTGCGACATGGTGATTTCGATAGCCCCAGAAGGCTCCTTCTAGTGAAACAATGCCCCACCAAGAAAAGTAAAGCTGTTGGTATTCTTGTAGAAACTTCTACGAGTTGGGGGCGGCGAATTATTCAGGGAATCAGCCAATACTCAAAGGAACACGGCGCGTGGAACCTTTTTGTGGAGCCCCGGGGAATGGAAGAACAGTTACAACTTCCCTCCCACTGGCAAGGAGATGGCGTGATCGCACGCATTAGCTCTACGGAGATGGCAGCAAGAATGGGGCGCTTGAGAATTCCCGTGGTCAATATCTCCGGCATTCATATTCCCAAGTCGAAATTCCCAAAAGTCACGACGGACGACAACATGCGTGCGAGGCTTGCCATCGAGCATTTTTCCGAGCGGGGCTTTCATTCTTTTGCGTATTTCAGCCTCCGAGGTTTGAGCTATGTCGCCGCCCAAAGGGACGCCTTTGTTCAAGCTGCAAGAAGAGTCGGTGCAGGTTGCCCTATCTACGAGGTTAAGCCACAACACGGGGCCGAGCCCGCTTGGAACACAGAAGTAAAAAAGATCGGTCATTGGCTAAAGTCCCTGCCGCTACCAACTGGAATTATGACTTGGAATGCTGGTTGTGGTCGCAGCCTTATTCTTGCAGCTAAGGAGGTGGGTCTTCTTATTCCTGAAAAGATCGCCATCCTCTCCGGCACGGACGACGACCTTTTTTGCGAGTCCACTCAACCCCCATTATCCGCCGTCCTTGTGGACGCTGTTTCCATTGGGTACCAAGCTGCTCAGACTCTCGATCAGAAAATGCGCTTTGGGAAAGAGCCTCCAAGCATGCAACTCGTTCCACCGTTACGGGTAGTTCTGCGCCAATCCAGCGACAGTTTGGCCATTCGTGACATGAGTTTAGCCAAATCTATGATTTTCATCCGTGCCCATGCCACTGACCCCATTCAGGTCGACGAAGTATCCCGCTTTGTCGGACTGTCTCGGCGTGCCCTCGAACGAAAGTTTCTTCATACTCTAGGACGCTCTCCCGCAGAAGAGATCCGGCGTATTCGGCTGGAACGCGCCAAGGAACTTTTACAGGACACAGTTATTGATATTCCTACCGTGGCCCGCAATGCTGGATTTTCCTCTCCAGAATATTTTGCGTACTACTTCAAGTCTCAAATGCGAGTCACTCCACTCCAGTTCCGTAAGAAATCATTTTTACAGCAACACCCCTCCAAAAGACCCGAGGCAACTGCCCGGCGCCCCCAATCTAAACCCATTGAGGTATGACGAATGATCAATATTTCCCATTCGAACAAAAACCGATGCTCTGCTTCTTAAAGAATCACTTTTTTCCAACTGAGAGCACCTCGCGCTTACGGAATGGTGGCATCTGGACCGAGTCTCCTTCTCCAAGAAGGATCAGATAGCCGTCATAAATTAACTTCGCACCCTGCTTTTCACGGCTTTTTGAAATGGCTTCCTTCACGGTAACAGGCACTGCGAAGGGTCGGTTGGAAGTCTTAGGGAACCATACGGACTACAACCAAGGCCTGGTGCTGGCCATGGGCGTGGGTTTCGCCTTGGAAGTCCGTGGGAAGACGAGAGCCGATCAAAAGCTACTGCTCCAGGCTAAGGATCTCGGTCAAAGCTGGGAGGGTTCCCTCGCCGATCTTTCCCCCGAACCGCAAACAGCTTGGGCCAACTACATCCTCGGGGTTTTACAAGGCCTCAAGGACGGAGGGGTCACCCTAACCGGGCTGGAATTGGAACTTTCCTCCAATCTGCCGATGGGTGCGGGTCTAAGCAGCAGTGCTGCCCTTACGGTGGCTACCCAGCGTTGCCTGCAAAAACTGTGGGGATTCACGATGCCTCCTCTGGACATGGCCAAAATCTCTCAAGAGGCGGAGCACCGTTACGCGGGGGTAAAATGCGGTCTACTCGACCCCATGGCCATCCTTCATGCCAAGAAAGATCATCTGGTCCTGATCGACTTCCGCTCCCTAGAGGTCACGGCCATCCCCTTCCCCAAGGAGGCCTTGTTTGTGGTGGCCTCCTGCGGTGAGAAACACACCCTGGTAGACGGGGAGTACAATGAGCGTCGCCAATCGTGCGAGGAGGCCGCCCGCCTTCTGGGTCTTTCCTCCTTGCGGGAGATTGGGCTTAACGAACTTACAAAAAGAAAGGGGCCACTCCCCGATAGGATCTATCGGCGCTCTCTCCACGTGGTCGGAGAGACCGATCGTGTGGAACGGGGCGTCGCCTGCCTAAAAAGAAATGATCTGGCGGGATTTGGGAAACTTCTCGATGAATCCCAAGAGAGCTCGCGCGTTAACTTTGAAAACTCGATCCCAGCTTTGGATAAGCTTTGCAAGGCATCGAAACATTGCCCTGGCCATCTTGGAGCCCGCCTCAGTGGCGGCGGTTTCGGTGGTTCCACTCTTCACTTAATTGAAAAGTCCAAGGAAAAGGAGTTTCTCTCCTTTTTTCTGACAGAAGCCGAAAAGATACTACACCACCAGATCCAACATTTTGTAACCCGCCCAGATGGGGCAAACTAACTTGGCCGAATAGCCCAAAACCTTCCTGCTTCGGCTTTCGTGACTGCTTGGAAATAATGCTTTTTGACCATGGCCGGAGAGTTCCCCATCTCTTCAGCAACGTGAAAGGCGTTTTTGATCTCCGCCATGCGATAGGATCCAAAGGAATGTCGACTTGCATTGTGCTTCCATTTTAGTCCGGCGGCGGCAGCCACCTTAAATTGCCGGGGAGTCATATTCACGTTCGGCACGATGCGGCCTGTTCTTGGAGGTTTGATCGCCTTCAGATAAGCCGCCAATGCAGGCAAAATAGGCACGATCCTCCGGCCTACCTGTTTTTTCGACCCCACGGCCTTAATCTCAATGTGCGATTCGTCGGGATCATCGTGTGGTCGAACCTGCGACCAGTCCATGAGGGCAAGTTCTTTGGTGCGGATCCCAGCAAACATGGAAATCGCAAAGAACGAGAGCTCATCAGGATCGGCCGCATCCAATATCCGCTTTGCCTCATCAGGCGTCCAGATTTCAACCTCGCTCGGCGTCACAACATCTCTCTCCAACATCTCCGCCGCCGTTGGCTCACCCGCAGGTAGGTATTTCCCTTTGGCAAAATTAAAAAGTAGAACAAAAAAAGTAAGGTAATTGTTGCGTGTCCGGCCGCTCCATTGGCTTAAAAACTCCCCCAGATCCTCTGACGTGATCGAAAGAATCGGCTTTGTCAGGCTCTTGGCGGCCTTGTTAAGTAGGAATACCCGCAAACTTTTTACCCAACTCTTCCCCTTGCCCCTGGCCTCTTTCTCGGCGATCAGTTCGGCCGCAACCTCCGCAATGATTCCCTCCCTCAATTTTCCCATTCGTTGCAACTGCGCCTGTACGAACCCTGAAACACTGCGCCCGCCCAAGACACGGTAACACTCGACGTACTCCTTCACCGCCTGCTCAAGACTGGTATCGATGCCTAGGAGCTGCCTCCGGGCACGACTGAGATCGTCCAGATCGGTACCATCGGCATTGGCAACCGCTACCCTGCCTGCTCGAAGATCGCCGACGATCCGCCGTGCTTCCTCTTTTGCCTTGGCATAGTCGGAGAAAAACTTTCTTCTGCGGTTTGGGCTATTCCAAGTAACGCGCCATCCCTTCCTGTCATCCGTCTCGTCCCGATTGATTCTCACCGTAAATCCGCCGTTGCTGACGACCTCCGTCTTCTGCGCGCGGGATTTCACAGGCAAAAGCATGCCCACTTTTTGCCCACTTTGGCAATTTTTTAAAATTTAACAGTGTCGGAGCGGTGGGATTTGAACCCACGACAGCCAGCTCCCAAAGCTGGTACTCTACCAAGCTGAGCTACGCTCCGGATTAACTCTTGCAATCTGCCCCGATTACGACATAATGCA
>Ga0209088_10000553_pt1 | contig 26110 bp, 28 predicted proteins | sample S_140625_EF_Meta_FD_187324 | JGI IMG/M metagenome (GOLD analysis project Ga0209088, IMG submission 187324) | Freshwater microbial communities from Lake Simoncouche, Canada to study carbon cycling - S_140625_EF_MetaG (SPAdes) (version 2) | ecosystem: Environmental > Aquatic > Freshwater > Lake ... | reverse complement strand
CTATCACGCCAGTGGTACAGATCCAAAAGCAAAGGTAAACGGATTAACATACTTTGACACAGTTAAACAAGCCTGTGAGAAATATCCATTGCCAGTTAAACGTGGACAAAAGGTTAAAGAGCAAGGTGTGGCGGAACATATCGTCAAAGTTGCAGGCGGATATGAATTAAAATCCAAGCACGGTAATAAGAACTTAGGTAAGTATCCAACTAAGGCTGGTGCTGAAAAACGCGAACGTCAAGTTCAATACTTTAAACATGTTAATGAAGCAGTTGAGCAAGGTGTGGTAGAAGGTGAAGTTGTACCATTTACTCGTCCATCAAAAACTTTGACTTGGAAACAAGTACCTAGAGATGTTTTGTTATTAGCAAATGATTGGTTCTGGGCCAGTGAAGATAACTCAGGTCTTGCCGCTACTATAGATCCTGAGGGTTTTGGTAATGGTACTGCTAATGAGGTAAAGTATAATGCCGCTAAACTTCAACAAAAAGGTTGGACAATTGATTTCAATGATGAATATGATCCACCTCGTGGACCATTCAATCTAAGACTTACCAATAAGCGTGGTCAAACAGTATTATTACCTATTGATGATGCACAGTCTTTTACTGGCTGGGCAAAAGGAACTAGTCAGTATGATTTTGGAGAAAGCATGGCAGAAAGTCAAGGGGACTCGTTAAAATTTGATGTTTTAGAAAAATTAATAGCTATCAAACAACAAATTCAACAAGAAATTCAGCAAAAACAAGAAGCTGAGATAGCCGCTTGGAAACAAGATTTTGAAAAAAATACAGTACAAAAAGCAAAACAAGAATTAAGTACAACTCTTCAAACAACTCCGGTTGCTCAAGCTGGTGAAAAGTATAATGTATTAAAAGATAGATTAGTACAATTAAATGTTGCTATACAAAAACACAAAGAATTAAACAATTTAATTGATAAAATTAAAAAAGAATATCCAGTAGTTGCAGACAGGGTAGATTCATATTACGAAAGTATACTACCATATGCTAAAGCCGGAGCAAAAGATAATTATAAATCTTTAATTGCTAAATTAAACAGCATCAACATGGAGTTAAGATCTAAGTTTCCTGGAGCAGTAAAAAATAAACAAGGTGTAGCAGAAGCAGATAGTCCAGCAGTAGCACATACTGCTAAGAATTTAGAAAATCCTCCTAAAATAATGCAACATCGTGCAAAGCGTGACATTCAACGTGACCAACAATGGTGGCATACACAGTCAACTGGCCGAGATACAGACACCGACGAATGGGGTGACACTGAAAAAACAGATTCATCAAAAAGTTCTGTAAAAGAAAATGCCAGTAAAATGATATCAGCTCATGACAAGAATGGTTTCATCACTGTAATAATACAAGCACCTGATGGTAGTAAGAAAGCAATTACCAATGACAATCCAAGATATATTAATCAATGGTTGATGAGATATGATTTAACATTACCTCCAAGTATTACAAATAAATTTAAAGAACTTTCTTTAAACGAATTTGCTCCTGGTAACGGCAATGATCGAGGAGATGAAAAATCATACCTACTGCAACTTGCAGATGACCTTTTCCAAGCCTTATATGTGGCTAGAAATAAAATGGCAGTAAAAGCTGTAAAAGATAAAATTGCTGCCACAGGTGGAGATGTAAAAGTAGTATGGAATGCCAACGGTTCATTTAATGTAGTAATGTATCACCCAATGCATTTTAAGCAAGGACTTTTGATTGCAGTAGTAGGGGACAGTGATAATCAACGCATGGGAGAAAGCTCAGACAAAATAAGTCGTAGAGATTTATTAAAAGGCACAGGTTTAACTGCGGCAGCTTTAGTTGGCATTGACGCAGATGCAGCGGTACAAAGACCAACATGCACTACATGGACATATTCTGGTACATGGCCTAATCAAAAAATAGTATGCGTTTCGACAGCTAAACCTCCTGAAGAAAAGAAACCTAATACCAATAAAATTAAATCAAAAAAGGCAAGTATAGGAGAATCAACTATAACGCCGAGTCAAGTTGAAGCATGGGGATATCGTTATAATGAGCGTGATCAACGTGTGATGTGGCGTTTGAATTTTAGTTCAGAACAAGCCGCACATAAATGGGCTGACAGTAAAAATGCTACAATAGTGGAAATTCGTCCAGTTAAACAACTTGCAGAAGAAGAACAAAAAACAGTGGCAAAAACTTGGGATCAAATGACACCACAAGAAAAATCCAGTGGTGTTAAAGGTCGCACGTTATGGAATGAAAAAACACAAAAATACTATACAGTATTTGATGTTCCAGTAAAAAACAAAGAAGTAGATGAAGCCAGTTTAAAAACCATGCGTGATTTCTTTGCTGGAGATAAAAATGCCAGTGATCCTTTTGAAATTACAAAACAAAGATTGCATTTTAGCAAAGATGATAATCTAACTCCTACACGTAGAAAAGAATTTAGAAGTCAAGCCGAATACGATAAATGGTTAGAACAAAATAAATTAAAAAAAATTGCCGGACCCAATGTGCCAGTAAATGATAAAATTCACCAACTGCAAGGTCCTCAAAATAAAAATTAATATATGAAATATCTGCAGATAAAAGAACAGTTGCTTAACGAAATTAATATGAAGATGGGACCTCTTCGTAGAGCTGCCAAGTCTATAGATGCTCGTGCCGGCATGGAATTTGAAATGATCGTTCCGAATTCCAAACAAGATGACGACGATATTCAAGAAGAACCAGATTGGGATCAAGATGAAAGTGTGAGTAGCATTGAAGAAGCCGTTGATTTCTTTGATAACAGAGACTATAATAGTCGCGGCGACATTATTCAACTACGTGCAAAAATGGAAAGTGATTACTCTGAATGGCTTCAAGAACAATTTGATAGTCGTTGGGAAAGTGATGAATTTGATTTCATTTACAACTACATAAAAGAAAATGCTGGCAGTGAAGAGATTGCTACAATATTAGGAACAGAGCCAGATGAAGATGGCGAATATCCTGACCCTAATAAACTAATGTATCAAGAAGCCACTAATATAATCATTGAAGAAGGTCGTGGCATGCCTGTTGGCGGAGAGTATTGGTATGATCAAGCCTATGACAGTGCTAGAGAAGATTTTAACAATGATGCCGATCAAGAAGAAGAATGGTTAGAATCTGCAGATTTAAATACTATGAGAGATATTCAAAGTAATTATAATATTAATTGGGTTCACTATTATACTCCTACTAGGGACACTAATAGTATAGAAGATGTTGCTGATAGATTTAGTCGTGCTATTGGTCGTCACGTAGAATCTAGTCATAGCTATCATAGAAGTGGAGTAACAAGACCCAGTGACACAGAATCACATTATCTCATAGAACCTGACAGCAGTATAGAACCCGATGATGAAGACAGTGATGATGGCGGGTTGGAATTTGTCAGTCCAGCATTGCCTGTTGATGAATTATTAGATGATTTGAAAAAAATTAAAAAGTGGGCAGATAGTTACGGTTGCTATACTAATAATACCACCGGCTTACATATTAATGTCAGTGTTCCTAGTTGGGATGGCAATGATGATAATTTAGATTTTGTTAAACTTGCTGTATTGCTAGGTGATGAGTATGTTCTTAAACAATTTGGCCGTTTAGGTAATACTTATACAAAAAGTGCTTTACGTATTATAAAAGACAATATTCAATTGTATCCTGATAAAGTGTTAGTTCTTTTAGATCAAATGAAAGAGCATTTAAATGCCACTGCCGCAAAAACAATTAAAGGCATAATTAGAGACAGACGTGTTAGTATTAATGTCAAAGATGGATACATTGAATTTCGCAGTCCTGGTGGAGATTGGTTAAACAGTAACTTTGATAAAATAGAATCAACGCTATTACGTTTTGTTGTTGCCATGGACGCTGCTGCTGATGAAACAAAATACAAAGAAGAATATGCTAAGAAACTTTATGAATTACTAGATCCAGAAGGTGGAAAATCAGTGGGAACATCTGGCATAGGATCTAAAGATACTATAAAATTTTTTACTAACTATGCCGCAGGTTTAGGCATGCCCACATCGGCATTAAAAAGTTTTGTAAAACAAGCACAACTTGAGCGTAACTTAGAAAAGAACGCTGGAACTACTGGTGAAAAATATTGGTGGAATGTTCGTAATCCTGTAAACAGCAATGCTGGCATAGAAGTTGTTGCTACAAGTAAAGAAGAAGCCATTGAAAAAGCCATTGGTCCGGACGGTTATCCAAGCTGGTCCATCAATCAAAATTCATTGGTTGCTAAGCCGTTGCGTCCATATGCAGAAGAAAAAATAGGCTATGAAATATTCAACTTGAATACAAACAGAAGCATAGAGTACGCTGAAGGAATTACTAATGATGCAGATGCATTAATTCGTCTCAATGATTATATTGAACACGGACCCCATGCATTACAACGATGGCAAGCAAGAGATATGTTTGGCATAAGACGAATTGGTGACAGTGAACCTATACTGGCAACTCCATTTCGTGCCACTATTGGTCAACCTCAACCTGCTGGTAGTGTAGGTCGTGCTGCCACAAGCCCAACGGGACGATGGAAAATCATTGATGGTCTAGGACGTGAATTATTTGTATTTAGACCTTTTGCAAACACTAGAGCATCTGCCAATGAACTAGCCGCGGTATGGGTCAATGAAAACAACTTTGATGGTAACTATCAAGTTGAACCAGTAGAACACAACGATATATCTCCTGTGACTCCGATTCGTCCTGCTGATGCATCAACTCCTATTCCAGGCAGCACAACAGATTTACAACAGCAACGACAAACACCCGGTGCATTTACAGGTGCTTGGCGTGTCACACTTGACGGTGAAGAAATACATCGCTTCAGTGGCATCGGCAACAATCAAATGGATGCAAACCGTATTGGTCGTGCATGGGCAAGAGATCAAATAAATCAAGGACTATTATATCCTGAGGGTGAAATTGAAATCACTCCAATAATGAATTGACAATAAATAAAATTATGCCTCCGTGAAATAAATGTTAAAAAGATAATATACACAAATATGAGAATAGATGAAATAGTTAATACTAGTATAATGAAGCAGGGTTGGAAATCCCAGGCACATCGTGACGGATTAGATCTTCGAGCAATGGCCAATGAGCAAGGCCTAAGCATATCTGCCTATGATGCTGGTGGCAGAGAAATAGGCTTTGTTCACTTTGAAATCATCAACGATAAACTAGAAAGTTTTGATACTTGGGTTGATTCAAGAATGCGTCGTCAAGGTATTGCCACAGTCATGTATAACTATGCCAAAGAATTAGGCAATGATATTGCACCTAGTTCTGCACAAACTGCCAGTGGTAAAAAATTCTGGAAGTCAATGAAACAACAAACCACAGAAAACTTTGCTGATGGTAAAAATCCACAAGACAAAGGCGACAGTCGACGTCATGGTATTCCAAAACATGCTACATTGGCACAATTAGATAAAATAGCACACGAAGGCGGACGTCGCGGCCAACTAGCACATTGGCAAGCAAACATGCGTCGTGGTCGTAAATAAGGAGTAAAAAATGAGAGCAATTGAATTTTTAGCAGAAGATGATAATGATGAGAACGTGGCCGATCCTAGGAAATATACTAAGGATCCTCTTTTGAATTACAAAGGTGCAGATCCAAAGATAAAGGACTTCTTACAGCGCAGTCATATTGCAAATCCAAGCAGTGATAATGATCTTCAAGCTGCATTTGGTCACATGGCTGATCTAGAAAAAGTTATAAATGATTTGGATACAGAACTAGAAAGAGTTGAAGGTAGATTAAATGATGGTCAACAAGTCATGCAACAACAAAATAGTCGAATCAAAGAACTTATAAGACAAACTAATATAGACAAGCGTAAACAAGATGCAATAAATTTACCTGTAATGGCAAGATCAAATACAAGCCCAGGACCCATGCAGGGATATCAACGACCAACTGGGGCTCAAGAATCTGTCAAAGAAGGTCCTGAAAATAAATTTAATGTATTTTTCAATGGTAAAAAAGTGGGAACATACCACATTGAAGATCAAGCTCATGCAAAACAACGAGAGCTTAAACAAAAAGATCCAAATGCAGATGTAGTAGTAGCACCGGTGTTTGAAGGCCGTATGAAAGATCAATTATCTACTTGGCAAGATGCTGAAACTATGACTAACAAACAATTTAAAAAAGCCTATGATAATCGTGGAAAAGATCAATTCTATAATAACAATGTAAGTAAAGGTCTTGGTGTAGCCAAAGATGGATTAAACAAAGACACTGGTTTGCCATTAACTCGACATGAGATTTTTAAAAGAAGATTAGAAAAGAAATACCCTGGCTTAAAAACATATGGTAGTATTTTTGATATGCCCAACGATATTCCAGAAAACAAACAGTAATTATGAAGATCAGCGATATTACAGAAGCTCCATTGAATTTAATGTACAAAGGATATCGTTGTACTAAAGACTGTAGCGGGCATATTGCAGGCTATGATTGGGCAGATAATATAGGCATAGAGGATCCCGACGAATGTCCTGGACTACCTACACATCCCAGTTTTTGGGAAGGCTGTAAAAGCAAAACTGAAGAAGAATAAAGAATAAATATACTATTATGAGACTACTTGAAGTTAAAATCACCAATGAAGCCGGCTTACAAAGCAAGGACTTTACCAGCAAACTAGGTCGTCCTGACGACAGAGTTCCTATTTTCTTAAAGAAAATTGCAACAGGTAGTCCATTTAGATTAGAAGATGGCAGTGAAGTTACAGTTACTAAATCTGAAGCTAAACGTCTCAAAGAATTATTTGCTTCAGGAATATTTATTACAAAAGTATCCACTGACATTGGATTTGTTCCTTTAAGTAAATTTTCTAAAACACACGAGTTTGGTGGTCAAAGTGTTGCAAACCCTGATCCTAATGTAATTTCTAATCTTGGAAACATAGCCGAAGGCATGTTAGGTGCCGCACTATTTGCTAAACTAGGAGCAAGGGTAAATGGAGAAATTCTTGAGATTGGCACTGCTGATCTTTGGAATGTAATAAACACGTTAAAGAGAACAAAGAAAACAGAATATAGCATGTCTGTAAAAGATAAATCTAAAAAAGTAGTCAACGACACCATCAAATACACATTAAAATTGTCAGAAGCACCATACAGTGATTTAATGAATCCTGTTAAAAGACATTTACTATCAGAACTAGCAGACAGTTGTGTAGCATTTGCCAACAGTCCAGACGCAGATGAATATGCAGAACATTTTTATCTAAACGGCAAGCCAGATAATATTCATGTGGTCACAGATGGTATTAGTGCCAACACTGAAAAGAAAACAGACGTCGAAGTTACAGTACGTGATCAAATAACTGGAGAGGTATCTGAAAAAGTTCTAAACCTAAGTTTAAAGGCAGGTGCAGGACAATTTGGACAAACAGGTGGCGGCAGTTTACAAAAAGGTCGTCAAACTCCAGTTGAAGCTGCCAATCATTTATGGGCAGGATTAGGCATAGATGTTAGTCCCATAGATGAAGACTACATGGAAATGTGGAAGGAAGATCCACGCGATGCTGCAAGATTTATGTATACTTTTGCCGCAGGTGAATTAAATAGTTTCCTTTCAGGTGACAACGACACTAAAGAATACAAGTTTATAAAGTATGTTGCAGATTTTATCAACAATCACGCCACTTATAGAGATCCAACTGTGCTGTTAGTTGACTTGGAAAAAGGCACATATCATGTGTTAAGTTTTTCTAATCTAGCACCTAAACTAGCCAAAATAGATTTTGCCGCAAGATATCGCAGTGACACTAAAGAAGCACAGATTGATATCTACGATAAAAATCATCCTAAAGCTGATAATGTCAGTGATAGAAAAGCTGTATTACTTACTATTAGATTCAAACCATCAGACTCTAGCTATAAGAATTTAATATTCTCTGGTCCTATTCTAAAACAAGTAGCCGATGTAACCAAGTCAAAATAATACGATATATTGACATAAATTGGCATAAATAAACATATGAAAATCAAAGAACTTATCAGTGAGGATGGCAGTGTTGGCGGCATCAGCAGTGGTGGTTTTGCCACAGCACCTGCAGGAAATTTGTTTGCAGTGCCAATGAAACGCAACATGGCAATGACTCGCAAACGTGCTAAAAAAGAAGCCAGCGAGTTGAAAACTAAAAAAGATAAGTCCAATGTTTTAGAAAATGGAAACAACAATGAATAAACAACGAGCAGCCAAACTGTATGAACTAGCAAATCGTTTAAGCAAGTTAGACGTTAAATCACTGTCGGAACAACAACGAAAACAGCGCAATACAATGATTGCCAAGTTGCAAGAAGAAGTTAAAACTATAAAAGAATTTTCTCCAAGTAGCGACGATAATAATGATGAAAACGAAGACTTGTATAATTATGCTAAAATGTGGTACAATGGTGACATGAGTACACAAGAGGATGTTGAAAAAGCCTTAGATCTTATAGGCTGGGAAATTGGCGAAATAGAATCTGAAGAAGGTGGTGCCTTTATTATTAAATCTGGAGATGAGAACGGCGATACTTATATGAGCTTTACTCCTGAAGATTTAAGTGAAGGTGTAGCAGAAGATATGAGCCGCAGAGGATTCTTACGCGGCTTAGGTGCTGCCGCTCTTGGTGCGGCTGGTGTAAGCGCCACAGATAATGCTCAAGCTAGAGCTACTCCTGAGTGGCAAGCAAAAGTAGAGCAGGCCAAACAATTATTAAGCAAAGGTCTTACACCAGAACAAGTTGCTAAAAAATTAGGCGTTGCTGGACCTAATAATGGTTCAGCTGGGCCCATGGGTGGTGATTGGGGTGCAATTAACTATGCTGTAAGAGAAATTGAACAAGCAAGAAGAACCGGAATGAAAGAAGACTTCAACGGTGAATACGATGACGAAGCTGGTATGGCTAAAGGCAGTTTACATACTATGGAACGTGCCGTAAACGGTTTATTAGATACTATACAGGACAGCGACAACTTGCCAGAATGGTGCCAGGAAAAATTAAGCCTAGCCGAAGATTACTTGACAACAGTTTGGGATTACTTGCTAAGTCAAAAAGAACAAGGCATGGATCCTAAATTAGAAGAAGCCGCGCCGCAAGTTGATTCACTGGTCACTGATACAGAAGCCATAATGGACAAATTTAAAATTGATGCTGAACAAGCATTAAAAACTGTATTAGGAAATAGAGAATATAATAGCCGTCGTGGTTATTATAATTTCTATCTTAGACAAATTATTTCTAGATCAAATCAAAAAGGTGTAACTGAAACTAAAAAGCCAAGTCCAAAACTTACTCCAGTTAATATCAAAAAATCTGAAGCAGTCAGCGAAGAAATAAATAAAGAAGCTTACGAAAGACTACAAAAAGTCTTTGACTTCTCGAATTACAAAGGTTAATCATGAAATTATTTGAACTATATCAACAAAATACTTTACAAGGTACTAACAACTTAAAACAGATCTCTGAAGCTGTTTCTAATAAGACTGGTGCTGTTATTACTGTAGGTAACACACAAGTTAGACTTGGCATTAATAGTGCTAGGTATGTTCTTGGTTTATATGAAAGCGCAGTTGTTAATGGCACCAGCGAACAATTCTTAGAAGGCCTTGCTAATTTGAATCCAACACTGGTAATGGAAAACGATAATACAATGCGTCACATTGTTGGTAAATTTAAACATGAAGTTAAAAACTTCTTAGCAGGCGATGAATTAGATTCGGATTTATATCATGCATTATATGACTATTATAGTGACCATGGTGAAATGCCATATGGTACTATGAAAGCTCGTGATGGTGATCCTTATGAGTGGGTAACTATGCGTTTTGATCAAGATGTACATGATTATACAGGTTACTATGATGACAATATTGATGTTCCGACAATGTCATATAATCCTCGTCAAGAAAGCGTGTACGAATCTAAAAAAATGGAAAAAGTTTTAGGCGAAATGGAAAAAGATCCATGGGCCGCTATGAAGGCAGATGTTTATGCTCGTGCTGAACGTGAAAAGAGAGAAAAAGGCACAGGCAAGTTTGATAAAAAACAAACTAGTACTGGCACAGTTTATACACGCAAATATGATTCAGACTCTGGACATTCTATTGAAACTGGAAGAGATGCAGAAGGTAAAACAAAAGAAAAACGCAGTGTTGGCCGTCCTAACGCAGGTATTTCAGGCAGTGATGAATCCGGTACTAAATTTACAGATTATGGTAGTTGGTATCATAAATCTAAAAGAACACATGCTGACCGTAAAATTTCAGGCAGTAAAAATCATGCAGTTGCAGTAATTCCAAAAGGTAAGAAGTATCTAGTAGTTGGTAAATGGGAAGATGGTGCAGGTACGCTATTCAATAAACCCAGCGAGCTTATTACTTTAGATGCATTGAGCGCATACAAGAGTGCTAAAGGACGTCCAAAGAAAGTTCGTGAATGGATTGAAACTCTGCGTTTTGTTTCTGAAGGTGCCAAAGCTGAACGCATGGTCAAGTATGTTAAGAAAAGCGAAGAAAAAGCAGGTAAGAGTGATAAAGATGCTGAAAGTATTGCTTGGGCAACAGCGAACAAGCGTGGTATGTTAGACAACAAAAACAAAAAGAAATAATGAAGATATCCGAAATACTTGTTGAGAGTTGGAGTCAAAAGTATAAGAACAGTATCAACTGCTCTCATCCTAAAGGCTTTTCACAAAAAGCTCACTGTGCCGGTAAAAAGAAGCACAATGAAAGTATTGACATGGAAATGACTTGTCCAGATTGCGGTATGTGCGAAAGTCATGGCACTCTTAATGAAATTAAAAAAGGTCAAAAAGACAGCAATGGGTTTACTAAGTGCTGGCCAGGTAAACATGCTGAAGGCACCAAGAAGGGCAAGAATGGCGGACAAGTGCGTAACTGTGTACCCAACGAATCAGTTGAAGAAGCCAAGTCAGCACATCCAAAACAAGCCGCAATAGCTATTTCTAAAAAAAAAACTAATGAAGATTTAGATGCAGATCAAAAACGTGTTGGTCAAGTCGGCGCAAAAGAAAAAGCAAAAAAGATTAGTCCGGTACTAACTTCATCTCCTAAAAAGCATCCTTACAATAATAGACTAGTAGGCGAAGCCACAGATCCTAAATTTATAGGATTTATGAACAAGGCATTGGGCGACAAAGCAGACCCTAAGCCAACAACTACCAAACTACCAGCAGAGTATTCAAAATTTGGAATCATGAGTTTTGACAACATGCCTGGTTATACGCCTGCATTTAAGTTTGGTCTAAATGTGTTAAAAGCAATGGATCAAAATACTCGACAGCATTTTATCAATGCACCAGATGATGATTTAATAGTTTATATGTTAAACATTGCCGATAAAAAAGGTTTCATGCCCAAACACTTTGTAGAAGAAGACCTTGACGAAGTCACTCAATGGTTTGATGAAATATTTGCCGATCCTAGTTTAGAAAGCTGGACAGATTTACTTAAAAGCATGTCAGGCAAACCAGGCTTACAGGAAGAACATGATGACATAACTGAAATTGTTAACATGCCACCAGTGAAAAAACGCATGGACATAGCTTCAATATTCAGCACTATACAAGACAAACTGAGATATCACGAAGCCAGTGAGCTCACATCTATTAATTTCCCAATTAAAAATCGTGTGTTCCGTGATGGCAATGACGTGATAAAGTTTTTCTTATTCCAAAATAATGTGCCTATATTTTATCTTGGTATAAGCAAATTTCACGATGGATTTAAAACAGGCGCAGTTGCAGGCTCTGCCGAAATGCAGGGACAAGGACTTGGATGGAAATTATATAAAGCTGTAAGTGAATATTTACAAGTTCCTTTATACAGTGATAGCACACAAACTGTGGACAGTAAAACAGCAATATGGCAGAGATTGATTAATAATTTTCCTAATCAAGTAGTAGGATACGATCAACTCACACGAAAAAATGTTGCCATTAATGATAAAATTTATCAAACACTGCCTAATGATCAATTAAAAGATGTTGATGATGCTACAAGAAGAAATACACTATTACTAAAGTTATTACCAACAGCAATTAAAAAAAATACTGCCGGTGTGGCAGAAGCCAACTTAAATGAATTTGTTCCCCCAAACAACAACGGCGGCGAAGATGAAAGAAGTCGTAGATTAAGAAAACTATTAGAAATTGCTATACAAGTAGCAAAGGAAAAAAATGTTGATGAATTAGGCATGATACATGCTATGAATATGATAGCCAGTGATGAATTTTTTAATGTAGCAGTTGAAGGTCTATTACCAGATATAACAGATAGAGAGTATATGTATGTATTGGAGAGTGCTTATAAAACAGTAAAGAAAGGTCTGTCGGAAGGCTACGGCAGATATTACTGTAGTACAGACAAGCGTTGGAAAGAACGCAAAGGTCCTAAACAAACTCGAAGATCATGAAATATTGGCAAGAATACATTCGCAGTAGTTATGAATTGATTCTTGATGCAGAAGGTAAGACTGCTACTTACTTAAACGAACCTTTAGAATACTATCTAGTCAGCTTAATGGCTAAATGGTTTGACAAACCAAACATTCCTCCCGACACTCCTGTGGCAATACTAATGCTTACAGCAATGCAAAATCCTAGAAAAGAAAACTTATCAGAAGTAGCAGATATTTGTTTGTTCTATGACAGCTTTAAAATAAAACAGCTTAAATGGCCCACACCTAAATACTATAAAGACATGGGAACCACAGCGTATGGTATGGCCTATGTTGCCAGCAATGATAATTTATACAATCAACTAGAAATTAGTTTTGATATGTGTAGCAGAATTTTATCTAATACTATTAAACAAGTCTAACTATAGTATGAGTGAATTATATACAAAAACATTTAAGTATTTAAGTATTAGTCAATAGAGCTAAATATACTTAATAGGATAACAATATCATGGATGAATTAGTACAAGCAATGAAAAAGGCACTGGCAGACACATTTGCCTTTTATTTAAAAGCGCATGGCTTTCACTGGAATGTGGAAGGACGCACCTTTACTCAAGATCACGAATTGTTTGGTAAAATATACGAAGAAGTATATGGCAGCATTGATCAATTTGCAGAAGAGATTCGTGCCATGGATGCATATGCTCCTGCCAGCTTCGTTCGCTTTAGCGAGTTAACCAGCATTGAAGATGAAATTAAAATTCTTAACGCACAAGGTATGATTGAAAAATTATTGTCAGATAATTCCACAGTTGTGTCAAGTGTTGAACGTGCATATGAATTAGCCGAAGCTGCTCACAATCACGGACTAAGCAACTTCTTAGCAGAGCGTTTAGACAATCATGCTAAACATGGTTGGATGTTGAGAGCTACATTAAAACAAAGATAAATGAACCTTACAATTAAAGAGTTAGTTCGGAGTGAATTAACTAAAAATCAAATCCTTGCCCTTGAGTCTTTTATCTCAGATCGGGGTGAGGAAATATTTAAAAACAGCAACTTACTCAAAGTCATCAACCGCGGTGACTTTGATGCTGTGCCCGACGAATTGGCAAAATGGGTTGTAGACAATGGAAGACGTTGTCCAGAACTTGCCGAACTTCGTAAAAAAGAAATTGAATTGTTTACCAAATAACACTTGACCTTTGTAGTCTATTATTGTATAATAGTAGAACACATTTTATGAAGGAGTGTTTATGGAACCGCGTATGTTCAGTGGCGATGAAAAAGCCAAAATTAAAAAACTATTTGCCGAAGGCATTCAAGTAATGAGCGAAGTCAACGCTTTAAATGAAGGCTTGAGCGAAACTATCAAAGCCATTGCCGAAGAATTAGACATGAAGCCAGGTGTGCTTAAAAAAGCATTGCGTATTGCTTACAAAAACGAATTTGCTAAAGAACAAGATGCATTCACCGAAGTTGAAGAAGTATTGCAAGTAGCAGGTCATCTTTGATTAAATTCCTAAAAGAACAAACTTGGCAATTTTGGTTTGAGTGGCTATGCACGGCTATTCTAATTGTGGGAGTTGCTTTGACCAGTTACAATGTTTATCCTTTAAATATTTGGTTCAGTTGTCTAGGCAATCTAGGCTGGTTTGTTCTTGGTATACTATGGCGTAAGTGGAGTTTGATTATTGTTCAACTTATAGTTACAATGATCTATGTTGCAGGAATATATAATATACTATGAGTTATGTTGACGCAGTTTACGTAAAAGATAAAGATCTTATCAATGTGGTAGAACGAGTTGATGGTGTTAGAAAGTTTAAAAGTTTTCCTGCCCATTACTTATTTTACTATCAAGACAATAAAGGTCAATACACAGGTATTGACGGTAAAAGACTGAGTAAAGTTGCAGTAACAAGTCACAAGGCCTTTGATAAAGAAAAGCGTATCTACGGACATAAACAACTTTATGAAAGTGATATCAAGCCTCTTAATCGTTGTTTAGAAACAAACTATCTAAATGCAGATGCTCCAAAAGTCAACAAGGCATTCTTCGACATTGAGGTTGCTTATAATAAGATTAAAGGCTTTGCTGATCCCAGTGATCCATTCAATCCTATTACTGCTATCTCTGTACACTGCGGCTGGCTGGATAAATTAATCACATTGGCAATTAAACCAGATAAAATGGCACAGGATCAAGCAGAAGCCATTGTTGCTAGATTTGACGACACTATTCTTTGTGACAGTGAAGAAGAAATGTTGGACATGTTTCTAAGTCTCATAGAAGACGCTGACATTCTCAGTGGTTGGAACAGTGGCGGCTATGATATTCCCTACACAGTAAATCGTGTTATTAAACTAATGGGTGCCGATCACAGTCGAAGATTTTGTTTGTGGAATGCTAAACCTAAAAAGCGTGAATACGAACGCTATGGCAAAATCAGTGCCACATATGATCTAATTGGTCGTGTGCATTTAGACTATCTTGATTTATATCGTAAGTTTACATATCATGAACTTCACACATATCGATTAGACTATGTTGGAGAAATTGAATTAGGTGAAAATAAAATTCAATACGAAGGTACATTAGATCAACTATATAACAATGACTTTGAAAAGTTTATTGCTTATAACAGACAAGATACTATGTTGCTGTATAAGATGGATGCCAAGCTACAGTACATCGATTTAGTTAATGTATTGGCACATGCAAATACTGTTACGTTTCTTACCACAATGGGCGCGGTTGCTATGACCGATCAAGCGATTATCAACGAAGCTCACGGCAGAGGTGTGATGGTCATGGATCGTAAGCGTGGTGATGGCATTGAAACACAGGCAGCAGGTGCTTATGTTGCTTATCCAGAAAAAGGCATTCATGACTGGATTGGCAGCATGGACTTGAACAGTTTGTATCCAAGTTTAATCCGTGCTCTTAATATGAGTCCAGAAACAATCATTGGACAAGTACGACATCAACAAACTAAACAAGAACTTAAAGACTGGTTAGATGCTGGAAATGGCTTTGCTGACTACTGGGATGGTAAGTTTGCTGTTCACGAGTACAATGAAATCTCTGCCAAAAACAAAGGCTACAATATTGTCATTGACTGGGAAAATGGCTCTAGCACAGAACTCAGTGCGGCGGAAGCATATGATTTGATTTACTTGCAGGGCAATCCTTGGATGCTAACTGCTAATGGTACAATTTTTACCTATGAAAATCAAGGTGTTATTCCTGGATTGTTAACTCGTTGGTATGCCGAACGTAAGGATCTACAAAAGAAGGCTAAAGACGCTTATGGTACTGATATGTTTGAGTACTGGGACAAACGACAGTTGGTTAAAAAAATTAATTTGAATAGCTTGTATGGTGCTTTGCTTAATGCAGGAAGTAGATTTTTTGATCTTCGTTTAGGACAAAGTACAACTCTATTGGGTCGCTGTGTTGCAAAGCATATGGCGGCACAAGTCAACGCTGTATTTGATGGAGATTATAATCACAAAGGTCGAACTATTATCTATGGTGACACAGACAGTTGTTACTTTAGTGCATATCCAGTGTTTAAAGGTCAAATTGATAGAAATGAAATTGATTGGAGTCGTGATAAAATTATTGAGCTCTATGACATGGTTGCAGATGAAGTTAATGCTACATTTCCACAGTTCATGAACACAGCTTTTAACTGTCCAACTAACTTGGGTGAGATTATTAAAGCTGGTCGAGAAGTGGTTGCCAGTAAAGGCCTGTTTATTACTAAAAAACGTTATGCAGTTCTTATCTATGATAAGGAAGGTAAACGCAAAGACAAGGATGGAAGTCTTGGCGAGATCAAAGCCATGGGTCTTGACTTAAAGCGAGCAGATACTCCTGAGTTTATGCAACGCTTCTTAGAAGAGATTTTACTAATGGTTCTTAATGGACAAGACAAACAAGATGTTATTGATGCTATCAACATATTCAGAACCAAGTTCAAAGAGCGACCAGGTTGGGAGAAGGGCACACCCAAACGTGTTAACAATTTGACCAAGCACACTGAAGTTTTTGCAAAGACTGGTAAGTGTGGAGTTGGACATGCATTGGCAGCTATTAATTGGAATAGATTTAAGAAGGCACATGGAGATCAAGCAAGTTTGGATATTACAGATGGTATGAAAGTTATTGTTTGTAAACTTAAATCCAATCCCATGGGCATTACCAGCATTGCTTATCCCATTGACGAATTAAGATTGCCAGAATGGTTTAAGGACATGCCTTTTGATCATGGAGCAATGGAAGAAACAATCATCAACAATAAAGTGGAAAACTTAATTGGTGTTCTTGATTGGGATATTCGAGCAAGTGATCAAACAAATATGTTTGAAAGTTTGTTTGCGTAACTAAATAGAATACACGACATGCTTGGTGCATATCGTATCAAAGGTCAACTTAATCATGTTTTGGTAACATGGATAGTTATAACAGTTGACACACTGACCTAAATACAGTATACTACTGTATAGGAGAATATAATGAAAGATGCAATTTTTGATATTGTGCGACACACAGCCAGCCTTGGTTTCTTTGACCTAGCAAAGATCACAGGCACTGATACTAGCACAGAAATTTGGACCTGTGACGAAAAACGTAATGTGGTTCTTGAAGCTGAATTAAAGAATCCAGCGGCACCATTAATTGGTGAAGTTGGTTTAGGTAATTTAAGTTTCTTAAATGGTCTCACTGGTCTTTACAACAAAGACGGAGTTGAGGTAGAAGTATCTACAGTAAGTAAAAATGGTGCAGATATTCCAGATTACTTTATCTTTAAAGATGCTGATGGCAATAACGACAAGTATCGTTTGATGAGCAAAGAAATCATTGATACCCAACTTCAACAAAGCAAGTTTAAAGGTGCTAAATGGGATATTAGCTTTGAACCTAAGAAAAGCAAAGTCAGTGAAATGGCACAAAAGGCAGGCATTTACTCTGCATTAGAACCAACATTCACAGTTAAGACAGAGAACAATGAACTTGTTTTTATCTTTGGCAGCGACACAGGCGGCAGTCACTTTGGTCGCATGACCTTTGCTAGTAATGTAACAGGCACTATGAAAGAAGGCTATTCTTGGCCTATTGACAAGTTTTTAAGTATTCTTAAACTTGGTATGAGTGGTGAATGTAAAGTACAGTTCTGTCAAGTAGCTTGTATGATTACTATTGACAGTGGTACTGGTGTTTATAACTACATCTTGCCAGGACATACACGATGAAAAAAATGATTTGGGTTACCTTTCAAAAGGAAGGTATTCACAAGTATCCAGCGGCTCTAACTGATCCTAACTTGGCTACTGGAGATGAATATGATGTCAGCTTTCTTGGCTATCCTCATAGACACATATTCCATTTCAAAGTAGCCATTGAAGTGTTTCATGATGATCGTGACATTGAATTTATTCAATTTAAACGCTGGTTGGAAAATCTCTATAAAGATAGTATACTAGCACTAGACTTTAAGAGTTGCGAGATGATCGCAGAGGATTTATATTCGCAAATTGCTTCCCGCTATTCCGGCAGGGAAGTTTGGATTGACGTAAGTGAGGACGGTGAAAATGGATGCCACATTCAATTTGAAAAACAATAAGGTGAGAACTATGCATAATAATAATTCTTATGTAAGTCGTGCAATGATCAATATCAACGATATCAAATATGATTTGTTGAAGATCAGTGAAATGTACGATGGGGTGTTACAAGATGGTCTTGGACACATTGCCGCAGACATGTTCTGCAAATATCTACAAGACATGTGTGATCAGCGATGGATCCACAGTTTTCAAATCACAGAGATTGTGTTGAAAGAACACAGCTATACATACGATGTTAATATTCAAATTACTAATGATCGTACTCCTAAAAAATTAAAGATTCACGTGGGTCTTTATAAGAGTGCTTGGCCTAGCTTTGCCAGTACAATGAAACACTCTGAAGCTGGCTATGTCAATGCTTAATTATAAAAGCCGCGTAGATTTACATAAGCGCAACAAAGACAACGACTACGCTGTATTTTTGCCCAGCATTAGTTCATTCTATCAAACTTTTATCAGTAAGCAACAAAAAGAAGAATTCGTTCCACTGAATAGAATTCCAAAAGAGTTTGAAAATGGCATTGAAGGTATGAACTTCCTTAACAAGGAACAGGCATATTTTTATTATCCAGATGCACTTTATTCTGCAGGTCATGCACAGTTAGATGTGACTAAAAGCTATGTTGAAGAATCCATGATTCAACAACGTGATAGATCTAATCCGGATAGTTTTATCCTTGGCGATAGTGGTGGATTCCAAATTGGTAAAGGTGTTATTAACTTTGACTGGCAACACTTTTGGGAACAGCAAGGTGATGCTGGCTATGTAGGCACTGCTGACAAAACACGTATGGCTATTCTTAATTGGCTGGAGTTTACAGCTGATTACAGTATGGTACTTGATATTCCAACATGGGCATATGATAAAAACAACGGCCCTAGAACTGGATTAAAAAGTTTTAAAGACTGCTTGGATGGAACATTATTCAATAACAACTTCTTCCTAAAGCATAGACAAGGTAAGACTAAATTCTTAAATGTTCTACAAGGTGCTAACAACGAGGATGCCGAAGTTTGGTATCAAGCTGTTAAGAATTTGCCATTTGAAGGTTGGGCCATGGGTGGTAACAACATGAAGGACGCAGACTTGATGCTACGTCGTTTGATTACCATGCGTGATGAAAAGTTGTTAGAATCAGGACGTGATGTTATTCACTTCTTGGGTACTAGTAAACTTGAACTTGCATGTTTGTTAACTGCTATTCAACGTAATATCAAAAAGCATGTCAATCCAAATATGAAAATTACCTTTGATTGCGCCAGTCCTTTCTTGGCAACTGCTTATGGGCAGGCTTATACTCAGCACGTTCATACTAACAAACGTTTTAGTTATATCATGGACAAAGCCATTGATGATAGACGTCTCGCTGGAAGTACCACACCTTGGCCTTGGAATAGCCCAATTGGTGAACGTATGACCATGGGAGATGCTTGTTATTACAAGCCTGGTGATTTAAACAAGCTGGGCAAAGAAGGTAAGACAAGTTGGGATAGCTTTAGTTATTTCTTAATGATGGGTCATAATGTTTATCAACACATTGAATCAGTGCAACGAGCCAATGCGTTGAATGATACAGCATGTGGTTTACATCAACCTGATCCAAGTTTGTGGCAACCATCTAAAAAGGGCTTTAGTGGTGAGCTTAGTAATTGGGTTCCACGCAATGTTATATACATGACTGAATTAGTCAATAAAGTTTTTAACAGTGAAACTCCTATGACTGAGTTAGACAAAGCAAAGATTGATGCACGACATAAAGTATCTGTGTCAGTTCTTGATATGTCTCAGCCATTCCTTGCAGATTTTAACAGTAAAAAGACGCTTAAGACTAATGCCAAAGCTGATAGTATGTTATTTGAAATCGACAAAGGCAATGATAATGATGCAGGCAATGTCGATGATTGGGACATTGAAGAAGCTGAAAACATTTTAAAAGAAGCCGCATGAAAAAAGCACTTATAATTGGCTTAGGTTTTGGACAGGCGGTTTATCTGCCTGTGCTAACTAAACTCGGTTATCAAGTAATTACTGTTGACATGGATACATCTAAAGGTGCTGATTTTTCAAACTTAGACGATGCTATTCGTGTTCACGGTAAATTTGATACTGTAAATATTTGCACACCAAACTTTACACACGTTAAATTGGCAAGAAAAGTTGCCGCACTTAGTAAGATTGTATTTGTAGAGAAGCCAGGTGTTGCTAACAGTGACGCTTGGCAACAACTATGCATTGATTATCCTCAGACTCGTTTTATGATGGTCAAGAACAATCAATATAGAGATACTATTGAACAATTTAAAATATTGGCTGATCGAAGTCAAACAGTTAAAGTTATTTGGAATAATAAAAATCGTATTCCAAATCCTGGCAGTTGGTTCACTACAAAAGAACTAGCGTTTGGTGGTGTTAGTCGTGATCTTATTCCTCATATGTTAAGTTATTATGTGGCCTTGACAGACTACACAAAAGGTAATAAACTATATAGCACAGCAGTACAACATCATGAACTCAAAGATATTACTGATACTGATTATGGCAGGGTTGATCATACTGGCACTTACAATGTCGATGACTTCTGTGAATTTGAATTCAAGAATGGAGATACCACTTGGATATTAACTGCAAATTGGAAAGATGATCTAGCCGATGATGTTTATATTAGTTTTGATGATGCTAAGTTTGTTCTAGGTCTTTGTCCAGAAGATGCTTATAAAGTAATGATAGAAAATGCTGTTAATAACCTAAATAATGATGAGTTCTGGAAAGAACAATTACAACAGGATCTTTGGATTCATAAACAAATAGAAAACCTATGACACGTATACTACAAACAACTGGCCAAGGTAATTTTACAGAAACTACTTGGATTAATCCAAAATGCGGAGACAATGAGATTACTGTTGAAAGCATCATGACCGGTGTTTGCCGCAGTGACATTGATATGATGAACGGAGACTTTGGCCCGTTACCTATTAACATGCAAGGGCATGAAGGCTTGGGACGAGTAATTAAAGTAGGTAAAAATATTGGCATGACACAGGTGGGCGACATTGTGGCTACACGTGGCGAACCTGCTTATGCGGATACCTACAATGTTCGTGCCAACGAATATGTCATTGTTCCAGAAGCACATCCAAAGTATATATTGGAACCTGTTGCCTGTGGAATTAATATTGTCAAACAACCTATTAGAGAAATTGCCGAACGTTCGGGATCAAGCAAAAGATTATTGATACTAGGCAGTGGATTCCTTGCTTGGGTGGCATTTAATACTATTCTTATTCATCATTTAGATTTTGAAATCACAGTAGTAGGTAATAGTAACAAAGAACTTTGGGGAGAAATACTACATCAGGAATACGAAGGTACATTTGATGTAGTCATTGACTTGAGCAGTAAGATGGATGTTTTTGAGAAACCCATTCTAAATAATGAAGCATTGGTAGTGTTTGGTAGTCAAAAGAAAGTTACAACAGATTTTAGTAATTTACTTTGGAAAGCCTGTACTATGATTTTTCCCAGTCCAAGAACTGACGGATTTTATCATTGTATGGCTGATGCGGCTTATTGGATTGAACAAGGCGACATTGTTGTTGACAGCTTCTGGACTCGAGCGTATAATAGAGACACTGAATGGCAACAAGCGTTTGCTGATGGATTAAACCGCCCTGCTGGTTATAGCAGAGGCTACATTTATTGGAACGAAAATGGCAATTGATACTGTGGGCCGTAAGGCAACAACTTATTTTATTGGCACGGAAGTAGAACGTACTGCAATGTATGGTGAACGTACATTGTTTGTAGTAGGCGTTCAGCCTGTGGATAAAATTGTTAGTCTACTCAATGAACATAAGTTACGTCATGTTTACCTTGGTACAAGTCAAAGTTTTACTCCTAAAGACTATGATGACTGGAAAGCCTGGGATAAGATGATCATCGAATTGTTAGATGCAGGTTACTGGGTAACTCTTGACTTTGGTGTCGAGTATGCTGATACCTTCAACGAAGAAGGTTGGAGTGAATACAATACGTTTATTCCAATGATCAGTGTCAAACTTCCGTATATTAAATTATATAACTATAATACTACGCTGAAGATCGATGACACTACGTGGGGTCATAGTAATCCAGGTGTATGGTGTCATAGTCTGCACGACTTAATGGATAGAAAAGTTTACACAGACTGGAAAGATTATGTAGGGGACGAAAATGTCTAAAGTCTTTCTAGTTGATTTAGAAGCAGTTAGCACTCGCTACACTGGACAGTGGAAAGATCATGTTCCACAATTACTTAAAGAGGCAGGTCATGAAGTTCAGATTATTTCCGGTCCTAGCGATATCCCTAGCGCCACTACTCCTGGTGCATTTCTTAATTTTGGGGGCACTAATATCTATAAGGCAGACCAAGTTGCACAGCTTGGAAGACTTTTTTGTGCAGGATCCGTCAAGGCTGGCGATCATTTTATCTTTACTGATGCTTGGCACCCAGGTATCATAAACTTAAAATATATGAGTGAGTTATTGAACATACCAGTAATAACACATGGCTTATGGCATGCCGGTAGTTATGATCCCCAAGACTTTTTAGGTCGTTTAGTTGGCAACAAACCTTGGGTACGCAATGCAGAGAAGAGTTTCTTCCATGCATTTGATCATAATTACTTTGCCACAGACTTTCACATTAGTATGTTCTACACTAATCTACTAAATGATTACCCTACAGAAAATCCTTGGTTTAGTGAACAACTAGATGAAATACTAAAAGGCAAAGATACTAGATTTGTACGTACAGGCTGGCCCATGGAGTATATGGAAGATACCCTTACTCCATACAAGGGTATGACCAAGCAAAATCTTATCTTGTTCCCACATCGCATAGCACCAGAGAAACAAGTTGAGATCTTCCGTGATTTAAAAACTCACTTGCCACAATATGAGTTTGTAGTCTGTCAGGATCAACAACTTACTAAAGACGAGTATCATACATTGTTGGGTCAAGCTAAGATGGTGTTCAGTGCTAACTTACAAGAAACACTGGGTATTAGTTGTTATGAAGGTGCAGTAGTAGATGCTATTCCTATGGTACCAGATAGACTAAGCTACAGTGAAATGTACTTTGATGTCTTCAAGTATAACAGTAAGTGGACTGAATCTTGGGAGAATTATAATATCTATCGTCCAGACCTATGTCGTGCTATTATGACACACATGGATTATTATGAAACAAGACTGCATTTACTCAAGCAACAAACAGAGAGTTTGACTACGAATTTCTTCAGTGCTAACAACATGTTAAGGAATATAAAATGATTAAGATACAAAGTCATGGATCAAGTCCAGGTTGGTATCAAGTAGATACCAGCTATAATCAACCTAATTTCACTGGTGTAGTCCAATGGAATGGTGTTACTAAATGTTTTGAAGTCAGTACAGGCAGTGCTTGGATGCGAATAGACAATACTGTTCAAATTAGTAATAGCAATACTTATGATATAAATGTTATCGGAGCATGGGTACACAAAAAAATGCAAGAAGAAGAAGAAACTAAGAACTTGCGTAGTAAATACCCAGCACTAGACGAAGCTTATAATCATTTAGATATGATCAAAGCATTAGTTGCCACTGGACCAGAAACAACTGTTTAAGGAATTAAAATGAAAATTGGTATTATAGGACATGGATTTGTAGGCAGAGCTATTGCCAATGCACACGAACAAAACAACTTGTTGATCAACGATCCAAAGTTATTCGAAAGTGTCAGCATCGAAGAAATCAAAGATAACACAGACTGGGTATATGTTGCAGTACCCACGCCCATGTCAGACTCCGGAGAGATGGATACCAGCATATTAGACTCAGTATTAGACAGTTTAATTGGTTATAAAGGTCTAGTTATTTCTAAATGTACTGCATTACCCAGCTATTACGTTGCCGCTAAAAAACACTATAATTTTAGATTAATGCATGTACCTGAGTTTTTAACCGCAGCCAACGCCAACAAGGATTATATGTCTCCTGACATGATTGTCATGGGAGGAGACCTCAGCGACTGCGAATACTACAAAGATGTTGTAGTACAGGCAGATAAAACAAATACCATGGCCACTAAATTTATAGTCGCAGACATTGGCACTGCCAGTGCTATGAAGTATTATGCCAATAGCTTTTTAGCAACCAAAGTTGTATTCAACAATCAATTTGCGGCATGGTGTACTAAACAAGGCATCAATTGGAATAACTTATCTGCTATTAATAAATTAGATAAGAGATTGGGTAATACGCATTGGGATGTTCCTGGACCAGATGGCATGTTTGGTTATGGCGGATATTGTTTTCCAAAAGACGTCAGTGCATTGACTCACAGTGAACACAACGAATGTTTATCTTTATTGAAACATCAATTTGAAGTAAACAGTCAAATTAGGCAGTCAAAATCGTTGACTAAACCTAAATAATACTGTATACTAATACAATATGGCAATGACCTCTGCCTTAACATAGGAAAATAAAATGACACCTTCATTCAAAAAAGACGAAACCGTTCACGGATCTGTCTTAGAATTTAAAAAAGACAATATCACGGACATGACTGAACCAGTAACACTACAAAACATAGACGACAAGGGCTACGAAGAAGCATATTTAGGCGATCATCTTCGCTTTAAAATGAAACGTGAAGGCAAACGTTTCTGGGCTGGTGACAATATCAGCGACTACCTTCACGACGGTGATATAGAACGACTAATCGACGAAGCAACTCCGGCATTTGAAACTGTGTTGGATCGATTGCTTATTGATCGTGAAAGTGACCCTAACAGTAAAGGCACAGCAAGACGTCTTGCTAAAATGTACTTTAATGAAATTATGAATGGACGATATGAACCAGCCCCAGATGCAACTGCTTTTCCAAATGATAGCACAGACCGTTATGAAGGCATGCTCGTTGTTAGAAGTGAACTTCGCAGTATGTGTTCTCATCACCACCAGCCTGTGTCTGGGGTTGCCTACATCGGTATCCTTGCCGCTAATAAACTTATTGGCTTATCTAAATACACAAGAATTGCCCAGTGGTGTGCTCGACGAGGTACACTACAAGAAGAACTAGCCAACGACATTGCTAAAGAAATTATGAAAGCCACAGAAGCCAACGACGTTGGTGTATATGTACAGGCCGTTCATGGATGTTGTGAGAATCGTGGCATTATGGCACACTCTAGTCTAACACAGACTACAGTATTAAAAGGTGCGTTTAAAGAAGATCAAGGCACAAAGAAAGAATTCTTTGACAATATTAAACTACAACAGGACTTTGCTCCAAGATGAAAGATCCAGTAATAGAATCAAAAGTCTCAGACTTAAAAGAGCTTGTCGACAAAGTCAACTTAATTATGAGTGATCTACAAGACTTGAATGTAGAAGTTAGAATTGCTTATATTAGTAAAGATGAACCGGGTCATCGTATCGATACAGATTCAGACAGACAACGTATTAAACTTTGGAAAGTAGAAGAGCATAATGGCTATCTCTAAGCCAGGATATGGTGCTATTCCACCAACAGGTTATGTTTTAACTTCTAATGGTATAAATGGTAGTAGTTGGGTGCCACAGGGTATAACTCAGCATAATACTACTGCTAATGCCATACAAGTTGGAGGTTCCGATCCTGTTCTTACATTTGGTATGGATGGTACTATTACAACTAGGACAGGGACTATTTCAGCAGAAGAATGGATCACTGTTATCAAAATTATGAAACAGTTGATCATGGACATGAGTCAAGATGAGGAATTAGTATCTAAATATCCGTATATACGAGATGCGGCACATACTTGGATGATGGAAAAACTTAAAGGAGAATGATATGGCAACAAAGAAGAAATCTAAATCAGACAGCATTACACTAGAAATGCCGGGCACTATTGGCGGTGCAAAAATAGTATTTGCAGAACCAACAATAGTCAAAGGTAGTCACTTAACTGTTACCACG
>Ga0209088_10000552_pt1 | contig 26124 bp, 31 predicted proteins | sample S_140625_EF_Meta_FD_187324 | JGI IMG/M metagenome (GOLD analysis project Ga0209088, IMG submission 187324) | Freshwater microbial communities from Lake Simoncouche, Canada to study carbon cycling - S_140625_EF_MetaG (SPAdes) (version 2) | ecosystem: Environmental > Aquatic > Freshwater > Lake ... | reverse complement strand
GTACCCACTCGTTACCCTGGGCGTCAGTCCAGCGAACGATAAAACCTTCAGCCTCTAAAAAGCGCAGGCTGGCAGTGAACTCACGCCAACCGGGCGTGTTGCGATCGTCTGAAGCAGTCATTCATTTTACTCGTACCGAATCGCATCTACTTGTTCATTAGTAGAACAATTTAATACAGTCGCCTTACAAGCCAGATACTTGTTTCTGCATTCATTGATCCAGCCAAGAATCTGTGCCTTCTTTTCACCATCATAGATTCCGTTCGCACAGTTACGCTCGTCTGTCTCAGTTACTTTGGTGCGGATCAGCTTTGTGGTTTCGTCTGCCCAGACTAACTTCCTCTCCTCAATAGCTTCGACAAGCGTTCTAGTGTCCTCGACTTTTACAAGCACTCCGTCTAGATAGTATTCTTGGCGTGGCATAATTTATCCTATAAATATTGCTGTGCTTGAAGCTGGGACGCTTTGACCGCTAAATGATGAGTAGTCCACAGATGTATTTGTATAATCAGTAAGCAAATTTTGTGTATATCCATAAAGAGCTGGCAAGGGAAAAGCAGGCGTTCCGTACTGTGTAGTCGGACTTGTCGGATCAAATCCTCCCATAAACTGTGAAAATATATAATCGTTTGTACCAGAATTTATATTAAACGATCTAATTGTTCCGCTACTATTCAAAGTTGAACCTGTGGCTTTAATTAGTGCAAAGAAAATTCCGCTAGGGGCTTGCCAAGAAGTTCCATAAGAAACTGTTTTAACACCGCTTGTTGCCGCATCAATTCCAGTTGCTAGGCTGTTTGGTATCTGCACGCCAACTCTTACTTGTCCATTTACATTTGCTGGATAATAAAAAGCTAATTGTATTACTGGCGTACCAGTATTTGTCATGGCTGTAACTACTTCAAATTTTGCAGTCGTAATAATTTTTGGAGAACTAATGAAATATGTAGCCCATCCAGTATAATAATTATATAAACCATTAGTTTGATCGCATCTTCCGTGAGCCATAAAAGGTCCGATATAACGATTCGATGGGACGGATGTATTGGTAAAACTAGGGATGGATTTGGTAAGTGCCATCGCCTACTCCTAGCTAACTTGGCAAACCCTGGCCGTGCCGGCCGTGGCGAATACAGCCGAGTGAAGTAGCGATAACTGCCCCGCTGGGCATTCCCAGTAATCTCCAGCCGATAGGCGCACTTGATAAGCGACGGTAGTGCAAGTCGCTCCTGGCGATATGTGCAAATTACCAGCTCCCTCATTAAACACAGTCAGCACTTCCCTGCCATCAACCGCTGAGACGAGCGTGGTAGAGGCTGTGGTACTTGTAAAATTAGTAGCAGAAACAGTTGTGCCTTGAGCTGGAAAGAATGTGACTACGGTATTGGTAATCGTAACGCCATGAGTTACGCAAGAGCCGATGGTCACCGAATTGCCAATCGTGACGGAGGAGATGCTGATGGGTACAGTGCCAGAAATTGACGCGGTGACTGAGCCGATCTGCGCCGTCCCGGCCGCTAAAGCGGGGAGCGAGCTAACCGTAACAGTAGTGGATGTAAGCGAGACGGGTTGTGTGGCTTGAAAGAATGTGCCGCTGACAGGCTGTGTGGCCTGCCAGAACGTGCCAGATACAGGAACTGTCCCGCTGATGCTTGCCGTTACGCTTCCGATTTGTGCTGTGCCTGCCCCGATAGTTACTGAGCCAGATATAGGAAAACTAGAGCCACCTGACGAATTGATGGCCTCGACTTTTAGTCTGTTTGATCCAGGCACCATTTCCAACCCTCGCCACGTACCATCAGATCCAAGCCCATACGCACAAACCACAGTCGATGCTGGGAAGTTTGAGATACTGGCCGTCACCGCCCCGCTAACCGTCACCGCGCTTGCTCTGAGCTGCGTGTCGGTGAGGGCTAAGTTTGAAAATGTTACGGCCTGCGATGATGGAAAATTGCTAATCGTAACGGCCGCACCCACGGTCACGGTCACGTTTTCTAACGCACTTAGGCTGTTGCTATCCAACGCCACGGTGACGGTGTTGGCGACGGTAACGGTGGATGAAAGCGCCCCAGAGATAACGGGTGCGGATAGTGTAACAACGGTGGGCGTTTCGGTAATTTGTAGATAAATGTCGCTCATTTTTGGAAGGGGTTAAGGGATTAAGGGGTTAAGATTTTTTTAGGTTACGGTTATTCTAGGAGATAGTGTCACCACGCCTTCGAGCAAGCGGGTGGCGATGCCAGCGCTAGTTACTTGCACTAGGTCATACTTCGCCCCGCTGGTAGGCACGAGCAGGCTGGCTGCTGATGTGACGGTAAGGCGTAGCTGGCCACCGGCCGCCGACACTACGCTAGTACCAATCTGCGTTACCACCGTGCCCCCTGGCATCTGGCGGATCTGGGCGGTAAACGTCCGACCCGCTAAGCTGATGTAGCCCTGGGTGGCGGTGGTCAAAAACAGATCCCGCGTCCAGTCCGTCCCCTGCTCGATCGTAATGTCGTAGGAGGCGGCCATGGCCTAGACGTCTGGTTCGCGTACTATTTCGCTGGGCACGTTAATGGTGAATGTGTCGGAGCTGAAGGTGCCACGGGTAGTCGTCCACTGAATCTCGCCCAGGAGAGATTGGGCGGAGTTAGATCCGGCCAATAGATTGGCGGCCTGTGCCGTGAGCAGATCGTCATCAGAGGCGGTCACCGTGATGGCGTAGTAGACGTCGCCAGATACTGTGACTGTGCTGACGGTGGCGGCCGACCAGAAGTGGTAGGGCGATGTGTTGTTTGAAGAACGAACGGCCAGCTTAATGTCTGTGGCCTGTGGATTGATCCCGGCGGTGCCGTCGTGAAATAGGATCGCAAAATTGATGGTATCGCTAGGACGGAGCTGGATGGTGCCGTGACGATGTGTCACCTCACGAGTGCCGAGATTGACCTGCAAGTCGGTCAGGTACCAGTAAGAGTTATCCAGCCAAGAAAACATATTACTAGATCCGCCCGATGTCACCGTGACCCCAGCGGTTAAGGTTGTGTAAAGCTGCAATCTTTGAATATCAGAGGTGGGTGTGGCCACTGATTCGAAATTTCTTTTTTCAATTTCAATCGAATAGGTATCTGTCACAGAAATAACAGAGGCAGAAAAGATTGTCTCAGGATAGCGTGTAACGACCGGGGCGTTGACCATATTGGAAGCAATTTCATTACCATTTTTATCCTTGATTGAGACTTTCCATATCTCTGGGATTTCGGTAAGACTAGCCTGTACGCCTGCAACATAAGGAACAAACACGGGTATAGTGTTTGCCGTGCCATAGCTTGTGCATGTTACATAAATACTCGAATTGCTTTTGGAGACTACCCATGTCCCCATCTGCCTAGTGTTGGTTCCAAAAACCGTAGTAACGGAAAACACCTCTGTAGCGCCGTCCAGTATGGTGGCGTTAAAAGCGCAGGGCACATTAGGAACAGCCGCCTCGTTGCCAAAAGCATTCCGACCAGTTGAAATTGATTGACCATTTAAGGCGAGATTTGCGGGAATAGTAAAGTAGTCAGATTGTGCAACAGATGCCCCGCAAGTAGTGGGGCTTGCAGGGAAAAAAAGAGTAGTAAAAAAAGAACTAAAAGTTCCACTACAAACAGTTTCGTATCTTGTTCCCGCTGTTGCGCCAGAGATTAAAAAATAAACGGGTGGCGGTTTTGTAGTTCGGCCATAATTCGTAGACAAAAAAGTCCCGTTTTGATAATCCCCACACGCAAAAATAGCTTCGCAAGTAAAAGGCATAAAATTACTCCACCACCACTTTGATTCCATCGGCGGTGCCGTAAGGCCGCATGGCGTACCCTACCCAACCGCGTGCGTCGCCTTGGGTATCAATGACGTCGAAGTTCGCCAGCCTGCCGCGCAGGATAAAGTTGCGAGAGCTAGGTTTGCCCGTGGTGGCGCTGGCCCAGATGCCGTAGGTCATGTAGTTCGCATCCATCTGGGTGGCGCTGGTGGCTAGGATCTCCACGCCCATGCCGTGTTTCACCGGCTCGCCCGTCACAATCAGTTGCTGTGACAAGATCGGCGTACTGTTCCAGGTGATGTCAGAAATGTTCCCCGTCTGTGTCGCGGGAGAGGCCACGGTGGTGATCGTCCCAACGTCCACGATGCAGTACCACTGAGCGGTAGCGTTTGCGGCCTTGCTCTGGACGTACAGATTCCACTCTAGCTTGGCCTTTGTTCCAGCTCGGAACAGTTTGTCGTTGATCGGAATCTCAAACAGGCTTGCTTCGTACGCCTTGGAATAGAACGTGCGGCCGCCTGTATAGTTGTCGACTTGGTAGACAAGACTGCGTGTGCTTTCAGCGGCGATGTAGGCCGTGCCAGAGGGTAGTCTGGCACCAGGGATAAGACCGATCCGTGGCACGAGGATGTTTAGGCCAGAGGTATAGGCACGCACGATGTCGACTGTGGTGACTGTTGGTAACGCAGTGCTGGGCGCTGTGCCAACGGTGACTGAAAGTGCTTCAAGTAGTTGAGGTGGTTGAGCCGATGGAACTTGTAAAATTGAACTACCAGACCAAGTGCCGAGGCCGTTTGAGAACAACACGGCGTCACGCTGTGAAATTGGAATCTCATAAGGTTGCGTTACGCTGGAGCTAGAGCTGATGCCTGTGGCTGGGAGAATGTCCTCCACCACAGCCAGTCGATTAGAAAGTGAATTTAATTGATCTTGCAGGGATACCACTTGCGCGATCGTGTGGGTGTGCGCTTGGAACGCACTTGTCGGCCCTGCGCTAGAAATCATGACCGCCCAGCCCGGAGAAGTTGTGGCGGATCCTTTGTTGGTGACGATGACCGATTGAGATGTAACTGTCTGGACGCTGTAGGAAACGGTGTTTGCCAAAAGGTAACCACTAGAATAATTCTCGCGAACCGTAAGGTGAATCGCCTCTGTGCCAAGATTATGGGCGATAGTCCACGGCCCAGCGCCGGTGACGACTGCGGTAAACGATTGAATGCCAGTAATAACTTGGTCTGTCGTAAAAGGGATATAGTTGACCGGCTGCGGTGGGTTAAGCCAATTAATCCGCTGGGCGGCCGCTAACCCAGTCCACGCACCGTCGGCCTGCACGGTCATGTTCTGTTGGAACACGGTGACGTACTGGACGTTTGGCGTGGTGACTGTGCCGTAGTTAATCCCGATCTCGCACGTCAGCGGGTGAGTGACTTCAAAGTCGCCACGCAAAGCGGCCAGCATTCCCTGGGTGTTGAGATCTAGATCAAAGGTAATGTCGCCTTGTGGCGAAATGGGCACGGCCACGGTCAGCAGGCTTTGGGTAGCGCCACTCATCGCGCCAGCGAACTCAATGTCGGCGGTGTAGTTTTGCGGGTTTGTAACTAAGAATATCTCCCCTGCCCCAACCGTGACGCAACCTTTTGTCAGCGCTTCCTCAATCTCGGTCGCTCCATCGTCCTTATTCAGCAAGGCAGTGCGAGCTGTTCCGCGATAGATCTGGTAGGTGGTATCAAACGCAGGCGGGATGTAGAGCCGTTGCACTTCATTGACGAATACGCCCGTGGTTGGATCGCTGTAGCCTGTAACAACACGGGTGATTGTTGGAGCGGGCGGAACGATTAGCCCGTATGCGCTAGTATAAGCCAAGGGCGACTGCATCGGTCGCAGCTCTTGGTAGAATATGCTGTTGGCGGAATAGCTAGTCACCCGGACAAAGCTTTCTGGGGTGAGATTGTTTTCGACGATTGTGATGCCGCTAGTCGTCGTCCAGTTGGCCGTCCTGCCGACGATGTAGGATCCTTGATCCTCACTGACAGTCCAGCCAGTAGCAGCCGAGATGCTGTTTAAGATGGCGGCCACGCTGGCGGCCGTAGAGCCTAGCGTGATGGCGCTGGATGTGACCGCATTGACCCGCACTTTAAACGTGCCAGCCGTAGGCGCAACATCCACCGGGCCGTAGCTAAGACGGGCGGAGTAGATGGATGGCGCAGTGACGGTGGTGGTGTTGTTCGACGTTTCCGTCAATCGCACTGCCAGTGTGAAGGTATCTCCCTGCACGACTGTGGGCAGAGTAATTGAACCAGGCTCAATCGTGTAGCTGGCCGTCTTGTTGGAGATGTTGCCGTAAAGAAGTGTGGCCATGGTTACTTTGCGGGAGGCGTGTCAATGCCTGTCTCCTGCTCCCTAAAGCCCTTAAAGAAGGCGGGATCAAACTGCACTGCTGCGGCTATGGGATACCACGGCCCTGGCTCAGTCAGTTGCAAAACGCCCAGCTTTCGCAGCTTGCGGTTTTCCTCAATGATCTTTTTCCTACGCTTGGCTGATTTATCTAGGCTCATACTGCGTAAAACTTTCCTCCCAGATTGCGCTGCTGGTAGAAGTCTAGGGCCGCTTGGGCAAAAAAGTTATTTTCGGCTAGGATATAGTCAAAGATTGGCTGGGCTGCCCCGCCAGCAAAAGGGAGAACTAGACTTAAAGGGACAAACTCATCGCGCTTCTCAATTTGTTTAGTGGCATGCACTAGATTGTGGTGACAGTTGTATTTAATAAAGGGCTGCCAAGAGGCGAGGTTGGTAGGATCTAGTAGTGGCAGAACTGGCGACAGCAGATAGACGGTGCTTAAGTGAATGCGATCTAGCGCACTATCAACAAAGCGCTGAAAGAATAGATCTGAGAAGCTGGTTGTTTCAGATGGCGTCGTATACTTGGCCACAGCAGTCACGCTAGGCTCGCGATCTGTGGGTGATACAATTCCAGGGTTAATGCTGACTAGCGTGGTACCGATGGATGCGGGAGATATGGAGATCGAGTTTGTGAGGGAAACGCGAGGCTGATTAAGCACTATATCGCAAGCCAGCAGCAGGCGCTTTGTTTGCGACTTTTCGGCCAATAGGTTTGTGTTGGCGTCGGACACGCCGAGCCTCTTAAAGAAGTCTGGCACTTTTTCAAACACGCCCGTCACGTTGCCACTGCCAGCGTTACCCGATATGGACTCTGGATCGGCGTCAGATCCTATCTTGCGAAACGATAGCTTTACGGCGGCCTGCTCATCCAGATAGACGTCTACGCGATCTGTGCCTTTGGCTACTGGCTTTTTGTTTTTTATGTTTTCGAGGCGGATACGTTCTTTTGCATCTGCGGGTGCATCGGAAAGTTTCATAGTAATTTTCGCGGGGAATCCGTTGACCAGCCCTGGCGATAAAGATGCCCGCCAGTAGGAAAGGTTTGCAACTGGATCGGTGTAATACTGTGCCTGTATCTGCCATGGGTGCGGTCGACTCCCTGCCGCAGTAAAGTCGAACTTTATTGGCAAATAGTGTGCAACCTTATCCAGCAGCTTATGCCATAGCTGGCTTGTGTATTTCACGCTGGCCAGTAGATCACGCGATGCGATCCGTTATGAAGATAGGCACGCACTTGCAGATTGTGGGTGACGAACTGAATAAAGTTATTTTTTCGCAAGTAAGCCAGAGGGATTAGGCCAGAGGTGGTTTTATCTTTTGCGGCGTAATTTGCACTGCCCGTGCGTGGTATTTCATTGGGCTTTTTGCAGACGATCTCGCTGGATTTAAGTGCGAATGTTTCGGTAAATGTAACAAGGGCACACACAAGGATAGGGCGTTCTGCCGGTAGTTTTGCTGGCGGTGCTGGCACGCCGTCTGGATCGACGATGTCTTGCAGTTGGCCTGTGCTTGGCTTGATCTGCGGCAGCCTGCCGTTGATGTAGCCTTCGCTGATGCTGAAAAACTTTGTCCCGTTGAATCGCACTTGCAGTGGGGTAGAGATTGTTGGCGGCCGATCCACCATAGAAACTAGAGAGCCGTTCGGAGTTGAGTTAATTAGAACGCGATCGTCTACGGAAACGAGGCGCTGGCTATCTATCCAAGCGACCAGCTTTTTGAACTTAGGCAGGATCTTGTCGCCAGATTCCGCCTTTAGCTCGTTGGGGATCATGTGGCCCCTGGTACAGTTCCCTTTTCGTACATTCCGTCAGCGACGCCTTTTGAATCCAGCAGTACGTACTCTTGCACCACTTGCCATGCCTCGCCCTGCCTGCTGACGGCCGGTGCTTGCATCATCCATCGCCGTGGGATTTCCTTGCCATCCTTATCCTTTTCGCCCTTTGGGATAGGGATTCCGGCTGGCAGTTTATCTACAACCCGGCCTGCGGTATCCCAGATGTTAGGATTTACATTTTGCGTAAAGTAGGTGTGACGCAGGGTTAGCGTGACCTCTTTGTAGCGGGTAACTCCAAACATAGGATTAGGAACAGTATTGCCAGACCCTAGCCCTCCGCCCGATGTCGGGGTATAGGTGGGCGGCCACTTTGCATATCCGTCCGGGGTAAAGTATCCGCCAAAATCTACAGAAAGTTTATCGATGCGCGGATGTAGCTCAATCGGCTTAATCTCAAAGGAGCAGAACATTTCAAACGTGCCCTTAACGCCAGACTGTAGCCAAACAACTCCGCCAGCGTTACTTGTTGACCCCTCCGTCATGGCCTCGTAGGTGACGGACTGCTCGTAGGCGGCGTCGTTTATTCTGGTATAGCTAATGTTGGTAGCTTGATAGCCATCTACTTTTGGCGCTGTTTCAAGCTGTGCAAATTCGGTGACAAAATACTTTTTATTAATGGTGGTCTTGCCAGTAGCTTGAAAGCTGCCACCACCACCCAGCATCTCGATGCCAGTGTTTTTGACAGATCCGCCACCACCGCCACTTGAGCTGCTGCCCCTAGCCATTAGCTAAATACCCCAGCGTTCGCGATTAGTTTGTCTAATTTGTCTAGTACGCCTTGTAGGTTGGGTGGGTTTTCTAGTCTCACAGGTTGCGTGCGTTGTGCCTCCGTGCTGGATGGAATGTCACGTAGTTGTTGCTGCAACTCTGACGCAGACTGTAGCTTTCCAACAATAGATTCAGTTTGCGCCCTAGCGAGCTGCGCGGATTGATCGCCGAATCCCCTCTGGCTTAAAGCGTTTTGCTTGGCAGATTGTAATTCTAGCGCTTGTTGTTGCGCGGCAGTTACATCTTCAATCGTTCCAGACATGCGCGCCTTATCTGCCGCCTCTCTTGCCCTATCTTCCAGCAACCGCATCTCGGCTTCTGGGCCTGCTCTCCTTGCCTCTAATTCCTGAAGCGTAGGAATCAGCTCTGCCCGCTTTTGCAGTAAATCCCGCTTTTCTTTTTCAGCCTGTTTAAAGTCGGCTAAATCTTGTTTGCGCCTGTCCTCCTCGCTGTCTGCCAACATTTGATACGCCTTGTCGATTGCCGCAATTTCAGCATCGATTTGTTTTACTTTTTGCTTAACGAAATTCACATCTTCGCGATCTAGCTCTGCTTGATCTACGACAGATTTTTGTTGTCCTGCCCTTTGTGTTCTTTCTTTTTGAATTATCTCTTTAAGCTTTTTTTCCCTTTCAATAATTCTTTTTTCAACGGCGTCGTAGTCACCTGTAATTACATCCAAAAGGCTAGTAAATGGACTCTCTCTTAGATCTACGGCAAGATCGACAAATCCAGAAAAGATTTGCGAAATTGCAGTTGATGCAGTGTTTTGTAGTTGTCTTAACTTTACATTCATGGCGTCTAGGCTTGAGACGGTGGCATCAGACATAACCCCTGACGCTCCCCCCAGACTCCTGTATTCATCTGCAGTCATCCGTAGCAAAGGCAGAAATCTTTGATAATCCTTTGCTAGTAGTTCGTTCACGATCGTCAGCTCCTCTCCTGCCAGTGCGCCCGAACTAACCGCCTCACGCAGTCTGTCAAAAAGTTGCTCTGGGTTAAGGCTGACCAGCTCCTGTCCTTTAACATTTATTTTTGAAAACGCTTCGGTGAGTTTTGCATTTCCCCCTGCTGCCTCTTGTGCGGCTTTTCCAATTTTTCCTAGCTTGCTTCCGATCTCCTCAATTGAAAGATTTGCAGTCACGCCTACTGCGCCAAGGCGCTGGATGCTTTCAGCGCTTACGTTAAAAGCATCGGATACATCTTGCAGTTGCCCAGCTTTTGATAGGATCCCATCAATTCCGGCCACCAGCCCAGCCAATCCTCCACCGATTCCGACAAGTCCCAGCATTGACTTGCCAAAAGATGAGACGTCTTTTTCAAGGCCACGTAGGCCAGTCATGGCCGAGGCTTTGTTCAGCACCACATCGATCGCTAGTTTTGCCATGGTAGTTTTAGAATCCGACGGCTTTTAGATCAGCCTGGTAAGCGTAATCCAACGCCCGCCGCATCTTTTCTGCTTGTATGTCAATAGCCTGCTGGGCTTGTTGATCTGACAAACAATTACTAACCCAAGGCACATGATTGATCATATTAATTCTTCCGGTTATAAAGTTGTCTGCTTGATCGATGACCGTGCCGGCCGCTCGTTTGCCAGCGTGGCGTTTTACCCAAGCAGGCACGGCTTGCTGTTGAACGCCGGGCACGTTCGTTTCCATTCTGCCCTGTGTTCCTCCCAACTGCATAGCGCAGGCAGCCCAGCCACCTTTTGCTATACCAACCTTTTTCTGAACTTCTTTTACATAGGCTTTTAGCTTTGCCTTTTCTTCCGTGATCAACAGCGGCTCTTGTCTTTTCTCCATTCGCGGTCTTTTGGGAATTGGCTTGAGAGCTTGCTTATGAAAGTTCCCGCTCATGTTGCCGACTTGTGCTTGGATTAGTCCTGTGACGCGAAGGCGAATTAAAAGGTTTTTTGCTAGATCAAAGTCACCTTTCTTAATCATGGCATAAAAAGCACGACCAGCTCCGATAGCTTGCTTTTCAATTTGTTGATACACATCAGCGGGCGTGCGTATCACTTTTCTAATATCGCTTGCAACTGTGCCTTCGCCTTGTGACTTAGCACTTTCTTGCTGACCTCCGATCGCCTTGGATCCTCCAAATGGCTGCGTCTGAAAAGCTAGGTTAACAGCCATCAATCTTGCCTGTGCTCGCAATACTTGAGCTGGCGTCTTTGTTTTGTAAAAACGCAGCAAGGCTTGCTGAAGCTCGCGATCATCTACTGTGATTTTCTCAATCACTTTCCTGCCCTCCTGGCGCGGACGGCCTCGATCGCCAGCAACTCTCCCTCACTCAGTAAATCCACGTTGCTGCCGTTTTGCATAGCAAACGCTACGTGATACCAGTACGCCTGACCGATCGGCATGTTCCAGACCTTTGCCTCATCCCACCCGGTCGCCCCACACACGCCAGATACAATAGCCAGTGACCAAGGTAAGCCCGTGACCTCCCGGCCGGTGCCCCTCTTTTTCTCTGGCTGCCATAATTGTGGCAACGCATTAAAGTCATCCAGATAAGCGCGAAACTTGGCCGTCTCGATCAGGAACTCGCACCGCCAGCTCCTAATCCAATCCAGCCAAAGCCGGCGATCGGATAGATCTGGCAGAATAGGAAACGGCGTACGGCAAATGTTCACCGCTAGGCGGAGATCCCTGGCTGACGGAAACGTGCCTCCAATAAAGTAGGGCGATTGAGCGACCTCTAAATTAAACATGTGCCACAAGGAAAGCGGCAGGAGTGGCAAGCCTAGGACACGATGATCCTGACGATTTAAAAATGATTCGGCGAAGTGGCGATTCATCGCCGCCTTACCGATTACGATCCGAGCAAGCTGTTAGGATTGTAGACGCCAGTAACGCTAACCTTCACAACATCGCCTACGGTCTTGGTGTAAGACTCGCCCGTCTTGATGTAGCTGTTACCGCCAACAGTAAAGGTGGCAGGAACAGAAGCGCCAGAGCTGATGCCCTCGATCGACACGTTGTAGCGAGGGTTGTAGTAGGTAGTGACTGTGGGAGCGGTGTTTACCGTGCCGGGGTCAATGACGATCTCCGTCAGCTCACCCGTGATGCTCATAGAAATAAATTCCTCAACCCCTGTGATGCTTGCTACTCCTGTAAATCCTTTGTATGGCATATTGTTATTTCCTTAAGCAATCGTGCTGAACGTCACGGCGGTGTTGGTAAGTCTGGCAAAATCCGTATTGGATAAGCGCAACTCTTGGCGGAAAGCCGTAGGGCCAGACACGCCAGGATGTGCAAATGTATCGGGCAAAGTCTCTGTCACTGTCTCGATCCTTTTGTATTTCCTAAAGTGCTTTACCACGGTGCCGTCTGTTCCCGTGATGTAGACGTACTCGTCCGTGTTGCTGATGTTCTGGGAAATTCCAGCCGTCACTCCGTATGTCATCGCCATATTGTTTTTTTCCTACGTGTCAACTAGGCGTGACAAAGGCGGTGAATTTCACCGAATCCTCCATCACCTTGTCGTTGCTGCCTGTGCTTTCTTCGCCTAGGTATCCACCCATCAGAGTGGCGCCAGCTATAGTCGTCACGGCCGTCAGTTTTGTATTGAGCCAGTCGAAGTTTGTCCTGTGAGCTGTCACCGTGCTGGCCACTTCCAGCGGCGTCATAATTGAACAGGTGAAAGTAACCTTGCGGGTGGTGGCTAGAGATCCTTCCACAACTGGCACGCTGGACTCGGCGTGGACGATGCAGGCTGGGAGCTGTAGTTCCGCAATCCTGTGCCCTGCTTGAACGTATAGCCCAGCTGGCTTACTGGCTGTGGATAGGTAGGCGGCTAGGCCGTCCTCCGCTGCGAGTCTTAAACTCATCGCACGTCCTCTGGATCTGCCAGGATAAGAGTCGTGACGCCCTGGTCGGATTGCACGCCGGTAAGTCTTTTAGGCGATCCGCCCACCGTAACGATCGTCATTAGTGCGGGCAGGCTGACGGCGGCCGTCAGGCAAACGAACTCTGCATTTTGTGGATTTACAAATCCGCCCATGCCCAGCTCTGCGGTTTGTTCGCTGGGTGTGTAGACGCCACGGACGGCAAGGCCGGAGATAGTGGCAGTCGTCGGCATGGCCGCAATCATATCGGCCACCCCTGTGGTCATTATGGTTTGAATTTCGGTCACGTCGTTGGCCTTATGTCAAAACTTTCACCCAGCAGTTCTGCTGAAAATCAACAGAGTTAAACGCTTCGGCCACGGCTCGATCTACCCCTGGCCACCCGCACATGTAGTCGTGCCCGGCAATCACCCCGCCTTTTTTTATCTTGGGCAGCCAAGCAGCAATATCCGCTTTCACGTTCTCGTAGTCGTGTGCGGCATCGATAAAAACGGAATCAAGACACTGATCGTGGAAGAAGTTGGCGCCCTTGAGACTAGTCATACGTAGCGGCACGAGCTGGCGGGATACTGGCTTTACGCTTGCCAGAAACTCTTCGTATAGCGTGCCGTTCTTAATGCACTCCTCGCCCGCGTGCTCTTCGCTACCTAGCCAAGTGTCGACAGCGTAGATCTCGATCCTGGGCGATTTGTTCCAAGCCTCGACCAGCAGAAACGCGGTAGACTTCCCCTTCCAGCTTCCAACCTCCACGATCTTTCCATCCATCGGGCAATCTGCCACTAGGCGCCGGTAAAGATCTGGAAAGCTAAACCAATCTTCCCCGCCAATGTTTAGGTGCTGTAGTTTTTCCACTTTGTTTCCTTGGCCGTAGCCACGCGGGTGGCGTGTTGATGTTCTTTGTGAAATTCCGGCCCTGGACAAAACGTGCCACCCTCTGCCCCGATGTTTTGTATCCGGCTGACGTGCGGGAATAGTTCGCCCATTCCCGTCCGTTCACGCACCCGCTGAACTGATCCGTCCCAGAAATTACAATCCCAAGATGGAAAAAGATGTCTCTCAAATCGATCGCGCCAGGTTGCCCAGCCCCAAGGGGTGAACCAGTTTCTGAATCCACTGGCGTCGTTCTCTGCATCTCCGCCGTGTTGATTGTACCCAGATACCGTTAGCACTTTTGGGCCAGCGTTCTGCCCTGCCCACTCGAACCACCGCAAGCAGTCTGGGCTGGGAACGGTATCGTCCTCTAGGTGAATGTGGTAATCCGATTTTTTAAACCCGTACTTCATCGCGTACTGAATGGCATATCCGCAGCCCATGCGATGATCTGGAATGTGCACGCCGATGCCGTGCCCCTTGGCAATTTCGGAAAGCTCTGCCGTCTTGTCCGATGGATCCAGAATGGCGGTGATCTCGTACTCGCCCACTCCGTCACACCATGCCAACGCCTTTAATACTTTGGCAAAGTATGTGGGCCGATTGTAGCCCGATATGGTGAGCGTCTTATCCATTTGCCTTGAGCAAGGCGTAGGCCGCCAGATTGCCGCCAGTGCCTTTGTTGTTTTGTAAGGCGTCGGTGCCCAATCCTTCCGGCCTAATCTTTAGAGAGTTGCCACGGTTAAGTTCAGGCGTGTTGCAGACGAGCGTGGCTGTCCCGGCCTTCCGCAGCTCCGTGCTCATCATGTAATCGTCAGCAAGGAACTTGGCGCGAGCCACAGGACTCAGCCCGGCAAACTCACTGGCCGGAATGGCTGGCCACAGCTCGGCCTTCGGCATGTCCGAACGCCGACACATCACGCCGCCGAATCCTTCCAGAATCTCGGCGTGGCCGCCGTGATCCGGGGCGATGGCGTAGCCAGTGTTGCCCGTCATGAAAAATCCGCAGACGCCTAACGCCGTTTTGGGTCTGGTATCTAATTCTTCGGCGAGGGTCTGCAAAAGAAGTGGGCTGTAGAGGATGTCGTCATCCAGCCAGCAAATCTTGTCGTCGGGATCCCCGCCCACTTCCAGTGGGCCGATAAACTTGGTCGCCGGGCCGTAATCCTTTGTGCGGTGAATTTGCAATTTACCAGCATCAGCCAGCGCCTGTAGCTCTTTTGGAATATTCCCAAACCGTTCGCCTGTGCGTGCTAGTTTCTCAGGCACAGACAGAATGATCTGATCTGCCGGGCGTGATTGCGCTAGTAGGCTTTGGATCGTAGGCAAAATCTTACCGATGCGTGTGGGCGTAGTGGTTAGACCAACGATGACTGTCCCCGCTTGATCGACAGGATCTGGCAGGCGTGTGGCTCCGGCTGGCAGTGTGCCCTGTGCCAAAAGATCCATATCCCAGCGCAAGGCTGGGACGACCACATCTTTGCCGCACTTCACAAATAGCAAGATCCTGCCCAGGGTTTTGCTGATCGCGTCCTGAACGCTCGTGCAAATGTTTAAGCGTTTGCCAAACTTATCTTCGCCAGGGTTAGTGATGAATAGATGCTGTAAGCCAGCGGGCTGATCGGATGTGTCCATCATTAGTTTTGATGTTCGCACTGCGTCTGGCAGATCGCCTTGGTAGATGATGGTGATCTGCCCCCAGGCTGCGCGGAACGCTTCTTTAAGGCATCGATCTGCGTCGGCTGTTTGACCGACTACCCGGAGCGATTGTTCCAGCAAAAAGTTTGGCATGTGGCCGTACCACTTGGCATCTAAATTCCAGACGACTCCGGCCGGTGGCGTAAGCGTCATAATCATCTGAAGCAGTCGCACGGCTTCGTGATAGTTGCCGTCGTCCATGAGTTGCGTTGCGTAGTGCCCGTAAGCCTCGCGTCGCGTGGGCTGGATCATTACTGCCTCACCCAGATATTTCCTGCGTTTGGCTGGATCGGCACACATCACGCCAGCCATGCACAAAAGCTGGTACCGTTCTGTAATGCCTACGTCTGGATGCTCTAAGGCAAGGAGCACTGGGCCGATGGCAGTCTGGTAATCGTTCCGCAGAAACGACTCCATGCCGATGTAGTACCAGTTCATCCCGGCACCCTCTAAAACGCTGTTCAGGATTCGCTTGTTCCGATCGCTTGAGTTCTTTTTGCAGTTGTTGGGTGCGTGGACGATGACGAGGCCGTCGGCCAGTCCGACTTCCATGTTTGGAATTGGCTTTACCCGTTCGTGGATCGATCGCTCCCACACGGCCGGTAGGAACCCATCGGCCTGCCGGCGGAAGATCCTCTCTCTGCGGTTTTGCCGCATTCCACTATTTTGCACATCGTACCGGGTGACTAGGATGTCCCAGCCTTTATCTACCTTTTCCCGTTCCTCAATAACGTGCCGGTGGATCTTGGCTTGGTCGCCATCGAACAAGTCATCGCAATCTGCCCAGATGACGTACTTCCCTTTTGCCAGGTTAAACGCCTGATTCCTTGCAGCGGCAAAATTATCGATATGAGGCCAGTCCCTATGCTCTGGGCTGTTCTGGTATTCCCCCCAGACTAAAGCCTCGCCTGCGGCCTCCTGCGCGCAAATACGCACACTGTGCGCCTCATTTTTGCCTACTGCCGCCACGACGACGACCTCGTCCCATAGGCCACGGGCGGATTGAATAAGGCGTTTAAGAATGTCGCCCTCATTGGGGCCGACGATTAAAGCAAGAGACACTAGGGGGTTATTCATATTTTTTGAGTGGGAAAGCCCGGACGCACCCCCCGATGCGTCCGGGCAACCCGGATGATTCTGTAACTTACACGATCCGAACGAGCGAACCGGCCGATCCCTTTGCCGCTCCGTAGATGAGGCAATAGGTGCGCTGCACGCTGCCGGTCACGAGCGAGTAGCTCTCGCGAACCTGGAGCGACAGACCGCTCTTGGCTTCCGTCACGTTGGCAACGGTGCCGCTGAACTCAACATTAGGAATCTCGGGCAGACGAGCCGCCACGATGATCGCTTCCTGTTGGGCCATAAATCCTTTCGATACCGCAGAGGGCAAAGAAGGATAGTTGTAGATGCTGACGCCGTGAACTTCGCCGAGGCTGGCGCCGCCGACGAGGTCGGTGGAGCGCTGGCCGTTTGCCACAACCACGGAATCTTTAGAAAGATTGGCGTAGTTGGTAGGGCTGAGAACGGCAAACCGTCCACCCATAGGAGCCTTGGCGGTGTTGAGTTGAGCCGCGATGTCGACGATGGAACCAAAGGTCACTGCACCGGCCGCGATGGTGGCGGTCGTGGTGTAGTTGCTGTTGGTGACCAACGCGAGAACGGTATCAATCATGCTCTTTCCGAGAGCGTGGGCCGCTTGCGCTGCAAAGCGCTCGACCAAGTTAATCGAGGAGCTGGTGCGCTCGTCATCATTCAAAGCGTACGAGACGTGTTTGAAATTTGAGAGGGTTACCACAACATCCGTCTGGGATGCGTCGCCAGCCACGTATCCGGCCGTGCTGGAATAATCCGAGGCAGACTGAATCGAGACGGTGTGGGTTACGATCGCGTCACCCTTGCGGGCGGTAGCGTCCGAGAAATCGGAAACGCCGGAAGCGATCCATGAGTAGTTTTCAACCAGCAATTCGAGAGCACGTTGTGCTACGACTTTGCCGTTGCTCGTTGTTGCGAGGCTATTTGCCATAGTTCTATCCTTCTTTCTTAGTTATCGTGCGAGCTTGATTTGGTTGAAAATCTCCGCCGCACGACGGGGATCTTTTTCTGCGTTAAACTTCGCGAGAAGTTCATTACGAGAAAGGGGTTTGGATTCGCTGATCTCGACGGGCTGGGTGCCTTTGCTGGCTTCCAGCTCGACAGTGAGGCGAGCGAGCTTGGTTTCGAGAGCGACGATCTTGTCGTTAGATTCTAGATCAGCCTTGGCTTCAGGAGCGGCTTCGACTGCTGGAGCTTCTTCTGCCACGGGTGCTTCGGCTACTGCGGGCGCTTCTTCGACCACGGCTTCAAACTTGGCGGCAAATTTGCCGACGAGTTCGTCGATGCGGGCGGAGAGAGCGGCGATGGCCTGCTCGGCATTAAACGCCGGGGCCGCCGGTGCTTCGGGCGCGGCTTCGATTACCGGCGCTGATTCTTTTACGGTTGTGTCCATATTAAGCGATTTACGTGTGTCAACCCGTGCGGAATAAACGCCGGTCGGATTGGCCGCTGGAGTGGTTACAAGATCGACCGAGTAGAGCGTGCTAACGTCAGCCAGTTGGGTGCCGTCCTCTGCCATCCTAGGCACGCCACTAAAACTGATAGAGAATCCGATCTGCCCAGGCAGCGTGCCGATTAGTTCGCTGAAGTAGGCAAAGCCTTCATGGCTTTCAAATAAGGTGAGATCCGCACGGACACGGCCGCCGTCTAAGGTAAAGTTTTCTAGGTATCCGATGATGTTGGAAACACTAGAGCTGTGGTCAGAGAGTACCTTTACTTGGCCGAGATCGTTACCAGCTTGGACAACTTGTTCCAGAGTGTCTGCGTCGATGACCATCCCGTGACCCAAAGCAGGGCCAGCGGTGATGACGGAAATTCCCTTAAATAGTTTTTGAGCCATGCCCGCGCATGGCGTGTCAAATTACTCCTGCGGAGGAGGCGGAGTCAGGTGGGCGTTAATCTTTTCTAGTTCTGCTACGGCCTTTTTCAGTAGTGCCTCGGTACGTAGCGATGAGTTTGATATTTGAAAAACAAAGACCGGCAGCAAAAGAATTAAAATACCTAATACGATAGCTACAACTATCAGGCAAAGTGCGCTAAACATTCCAAAGCCTTCCATCCTATAAGCCTGCTCCTACCCAGCAGGCTTAATCAACTACTTTTTCTTTTTTGTTTTCGGCTTTGCCCCGATCCCGATCGCCTTAACCACCATGTTCATCTCTTTTGCGGTAAGGTTAAAATCTGGCTCGTCACGCATTGTGAAGGTTTCTGTGGATGGAACCGATGCCTGCACTGGCTCAATCGCTTCCGCAAGCTGGGGCTGAACGGTGGTATCCTCTGGCAACGGTGCGGCCGGTGGCGTAACTGCCACGGCTTCAGTCGGAGCAGCGGGTGCTCCCGTAATCTGCACGTCTGCCATAGTCAGCCCAGCTTCCTGTGCCTTTTGCTTAATGTAGACCTGTTCAGCAATCTTCTGATTTACAATTTCTTCCCACGCGGAGCCTCGCTCGGCACTTATGTCGGCGAGCGTTTTTATGCCCATCTTCAGGTCTTCTCGGTCAGCGGCTGAATCGCGCCCGCTGTCTATAGTAGTTCGAGCGGGGGTGTGATAGACCGCTTCCCACCACATCGTCATCCCCCTGGGCGGAGTCAGATCACCACGTTTGATTGCCTTGGCCAGTGCCCACTTGCGAACCCGTTTCAGCATCTGCTCGATTACCGCATCGGAAATCTCATCGAATCTGCGTTGAGCCTGGGCGAGCACGAACCGCTGGCTGGGGCCGGTCAGCTCATTAGGCGACCAGATGTATGCGTAGGGTACGCCAAGGCCAGAGGCCACTGCCCGAATGTACTGATCCATGTGCTGCTGTAGATTCTGGCTAGGCCGATCGTTTTTGATCTCTCGCAGTGTTTTACCCATCGGCACGTTGACCAACGCACCACCACCAAAAAGGTTATCGGTCGTTAGGTTTGTTGAATCAGTTTCTGTCGGGTTAAAGAATCCAGGGCCAGAGTTGGTCGTGGATTCGATTGCCATCCCAATTTGCCCTGCCCGCTTACAAGCGAGCATTTCGTAGTCTAGGATCTCGTCACGATCCAGTAGCAGATTGATGCACGATGCCAGCTTCGACAGTGACCGCACTTCGTCTGCCCTGTCGCGTTCTGCCAACAGAATTAGATCGGCGGCCTGTACTTCTGTGAATGTGTCGCCGTTTATGCCGGTGCGGATGTAGTAGCTCAAGGGCCGACCAAACTTGTTCATCCTCACGCCGTCGAAAATCTTGGCGTCGTCCTTCACGTAAGACGGAGTTTCGCAGCGGTGCCCTTCCACCATTTGCAGCATTGGCCAACCGTCGCCGTTATCGGTTAAAAGAATAAAGATCTCGTTATCGCGTAGCATCGTGCGGGTGGCCACTTGCTGCATCGCTTGGTAGGTAAGAATACCGCGAACGTCACAAGATCCCTCCCACATCGCCAGCCACTCCTCAGTCGCTTTGTTCCAGCCTTCGTCCTTTGTGCGTGCCTGGCATTTGATACCGGCGCCGATCGCGTTCCGCGTCATCGTATCGATCGCCCCGCGAACAATGGCCGAATTATAGCAAAGCCAACGGGAAAGAGCGGCGATCGATTGCCGGGATGCGGAGCTGACGTCCAGCTTTGTGTCGGCCAGTTGGGCGTCTACCCAGCGGCGTTTGCGTGGATCGTGCCGGGCGGCCTGTACCATGCGCGACCAGCTCGAAATCACTTTGCCGACAATGTCCATTTTAGTAGGTGGTTTCCTTAAACCGTGGGTAGGTGACGAGGCTCTGATCGCCTGTAAAGATTGCCGTCACTTCAGCGTCGTTCTTACCTTGGATTAAGCGCCATCCGTCCAGAGCTGCTTTTGCTACCTCAACGGGAGTGATCCCGGCGGTGACTTGGTAGCTGAAGGATTTACCGGCCACGCTTGCGTTAATCATTGTTCGGCCTCCGTTTTGAAAAACGGTTGCCTGCCCAGCGGCAATAGACTCCAAGGCCAGCAGCAACGCGGTTGCGTTTTTGCTGCTCTGAATCCAAAGGGAAAAAAGGAGAGCACGATCCACGACTCCGTTCCCATCGTGTCAATCATACCTTCGCCTCTTGTGCCATCGCTGCTTCCGCTTGAATCACCTTCCCCCACACTGCAAATCCAGCCAGGTAGGTTTCGCAATCGTATAAATGATCCTGCCTGCCCTTTACCCGAATCCACTCATAAACGTCTTTGCCAGTCTTGCGGTTAATGCGATGTGCCTTCCTATGGCTGGCCATGTGCTCGCGATATTCTGGGCTTACGTCATGAGCCACTTCCCACAGCGGCCCCTGCCCTCTCCGCAACCAAGCCAGCAAATCTTGGCAGGCCGGTGAGCTGAGAAGAAGCAGGCGACAGCCTGCGTCCGTTGGCTGATCCGAACTGTGCACCGACTTCATCCGGCCACCCTGCCCTTCAATGTAAAAGTATTGGCGTTCTTCACCTTTGATAGCCGTCCATCCGTAACGGGCGGCGATGCGGTAGGTGTCTTGGGTTTCGTATCCTGAGTCTATGCATGTATGAATGTTCTTCACGCCTAGCTCTGCCAGCGTGTGAGCCACGTCCTCGATCGTTCGCCGGCGGCCTTCTTCGATCAATCGGCTGGATCCGTCCCTGGCGAACGCACGCACCACGAACCAAAACTCGTCAATCTGCCTGTCGATTGCAGCCAGTTTAATGTGATCCGTTTCCCATTCCTGCTTTTTGGCAAAGGCTCCCGGCGGGATATTGTTTAGCTCGTTGTCGTCGAACTGATCTTCCCACGGCATCGCGCTCCACCCGTTCACCCATCCTTGCAAGCCGTGCAGATAATGCTTTTCAGTTAGAAACTTTTTGGCGCAATCCGCAAAGGTGATCGTGGGCGAGTACCAGCTCGGCAGGCGGAACGATCGACGGCCAACCTCCGAGCTTGCGTTTGCCGCCACCCACTTACCCTGCTCGATCGACTGGCGGCGATTGCGTTCACTCCACGGGGCATCGCACTTAGTGCAGTAGTAGGCGGCGGTTTCCGTCACCTTTCGCATATCCCATTTGCCATCTTCCGAGCGTGCCGTTTCATCCCATCGGATCTGCCCAAACTCCATCGCCTGAAACTCGCCGCAAGCATGGCAAGGGACGTGGAAAGTTTCCTGCGTACCAGCTTGATAATTGATCCAGATGTCGCCGGTGTTGAGCGTCGGGGTAGACGTCAGAACGTGCTTACGCTGTGGGAACGCCTTTGTCCGTTCTAGCGCTAGGGAGTAAGCGGCTGCATCCTTTTCGGATGGAGCTGCAAAAGAATCCAGCTCGTCCAGAACGGCGATGCAGATTGGGCGCGAGGAAAGATTGGCCGGACTGTTACTGCCAACCAGAGAAAGCGTCATCGTGGCGAACTGCATCTCTAGGATCTTTAGGTCGTCCAGATCCTGCGGGAATAATCGCTTTACCGGCTTGCACTTCTCAAAGATCGGAGTCAGTCGCGTCTCGCTGTACGACCTAGCCAGATCCGCGTTTGGCATAACCAGCAACGCGGGGGCGGGATCGTTCGCAATTCTGTAAGCCAGCCAGATGGCCAGCGTCAGCGTCTTGCCTGTTTGCGATCCCCAGCAAAGAGTGACGGTGTGAACGCCAGGATCCGCCAGTGCTTCCAGCACGCCCCGCACGTAAGGCGTCCACGTCGTGTTATATAAACCCGGCCGAGCGGTAAGCCTGCTATCCAGTTGGATATTTCGCTCCGCCCACTCAATCACCCCTGGCGGCTTTTCGTAGTGCCAGCGGATCCTTGCTCGTCGGCGTAGCTCCTCTTGAGCGTTCGTCACAGAGCTGCCTCTACCTGGCGCATGATCTGCCCGACTTCGTTCTCAACTTCTGCCTCCACTTCAACCGCTGGCCTGTTAGCACAGATCGGCGCCAACCGCTTTGCCATCCCTTTAAGTAGTGGCACAAGTGCGTTATCCCTTGCCGCCAGTACTCTGTCGGCTTCGTCCACCGGCACCATCGTGCCCTCTGCTTGGTCAATGTCTGGCCGGTCGCCCTTCATTCTACGTAATGCCTCGACAAGCTTTGTGTAGTTGCTGATCAGTTCAGAGCGGTCGGCCCTTGTGTCGTCCTTTGCTGATTCGCCTAGGCTCGCTGCCAGATCCTCAAGCCGCTGGATCTCCACGTCCAGCCCGCCACCCTTCGCCTTCACTAGTGGCTGGGCCTCCAGCTTCTTGCGTTGTAGGTAGACGGTGGCACGGGATTTACCCGTGGCCGCCATCGCCCTCTTAACATCGTGATTAACTGGCCTACCCATAAGACACAATTATTGTGGGGCCACACTCAAGGAATTTGCGAGAGTCGTTTCCACCGCGATGTTTCTACTCAAGGAGACTCCTAGTGTAGGAAAAAAAATCCTACTCAAGAGATTTTGGCGTGTCCTACTCAAGAGAAAAAGCCACGCTCTACTCAAGAGAATCTGTGCCCGTCTACTCAAGAAAATTTGCCCGCTCATACTCAAGAGCCTTTGCCCGTTAGCTCAGTGTACTTCTTAGCGATCGGCTCTGCGTAGCGGATAAACTCTGTACGCATGTCGGATGTCCAGGCTTCAGGCTTGGATCGGTTCAGGAACCACTGACTAACCTTAATCAGCGGAAAGAAGAACGGTTTGCGTTCGCTTGGTACGGATGTCGTGATCGGATCGGGCAGCATCTCTGTCCACAGCATGATCTGGCGCAAGGCGGCTGGGTCACCGTCTTGCAGTTTCTTCTGATGTGCCGCTACACGTTCTAACCGTTTGCCTTGCTCATTAGTTAGATTAACTGACTGCAGCAAATCAGATACGTCATCACCTTTCGCCCTTGCGCTGGATATGATGGCACCGGCCTGTGCTGCCAAGCCAATCACTTCGCCCATCTGCTCAAGGGTTTCTGTCCGTCTCTTGTTTAGCTTCTTGATTATTTCTTTAAGTTCTTGCATCTGTCCCTGCCTTTCAATAGTGCGGCATTGTTAAACTTAGGAATCTCACGACGCCGCGTGTCGTGATGTTTCCTTGCCCTGAGATCGTATGACTCACGGGCCTTCTGACTTTTTTGCGCTCTTACTGGCAACCCAAGGCGATCAGTTAGACTGAGCACCCGCTTGCTGAACGCCTGCTTTGTGATCTTGTGTTCCTTGGCAAGCTGGGTCATCGACTTGGTCGATCTGTTAAGCACAACCGCCAGCACGGACTGCTCCAACGTGTCGGCCATGTTCTGAACCGCCGGATGGTCTGGCGCCTTAGTTATCAAGTAATGAAACACCTGGGTGGTCAAAGCCACTGACGACGTTGTAACAGTCAGCCCCAGCTCACAGAACGCCTCATGCACTAGATCCGCTATGCCATCAATCCGGGTGGATATGTGGGCTGAACCGCATGGGATGCGTTCTAACGCTTGCTGATCTATCATATTAGATTAACCCCTAAGTGCAGTCGTTAGTGCAGTAATGGAAACGGCCGTCTGCATTAGTGCAATAATAGGCCCTAAAGGGCCTTTATTACTGCACCTACATGCTCCGCAATACTGCACTAGTGCAGTAATAGTTATTGCACTAACTCTAGAATGGCTCATTTGTCACCTTTTTGCTGAATAAGCCATCGCTGGCTTCTTCAATTAAACCGTCATCTTTAGCCTGCTTCACGCGGGCCTTTGCTTGCCGTTCCTGTAGCCCGGTGGCCTGCTGTACGAATGTAACAACTTGGGTGTACTTTGCCCCTTCAGGTAGCTTTGCCCAATCGATTGTGGATGCCCGACGGCCTAGTGACTTTTCTGGCGCTCCCACCTCAAACCACGCCATGCCTCTGTCTGCATGCTTTAAATGAACGGCTGGCTGAGTCTTAGTTGCAATCAAATCGCTCGCAGTAACGCCAGGACGCAGGCCAGACCGCTTCCCGCGTTTGGTTACTTCCAGCTTATATGTGTATGTGCCTTGCTCATCCTGGCCGCAAGGCGACAGCATTAAAACGGCTCTTGCCCAATTCGTCAGCTCGCTTGAACCAAATCCGCTATACGCCTTGTCGTGGCCCTGATAACCGCTCCCGTCCCGTGTTGGCTTTGGGGTGTGGTGCATAAGCATCCAAGCAAATCCGCCAGATAGGGCAAGCGGGTTAAGCAAATTACGCAAAAAGCCACCGGCAGTCTCCTGGCTGGATAAGTCTCCACCGATAAACGCCAGCAACGGATCTACCCAAGCTAAATCAGGCTTATGCTTTTCAGCTAGGCGACGCATCCTATCGACGAACCGCTCACCCGTGGACGTGCAATCACGCACAATCACGATGTTTTGCTTTACCCGTTCCAGCTCCTCTGCGGTTAAATCCAACGCCTTTAGGATGCCCTGCAACGCCTCTGCTACGTCGCCTTCATCGTTCTCGGCCTGCACGATCAGCGACTTCAACGGCTTGCCATGTGGCGATATGCCAAACAAATCACGCCCAGCCGCCCAGGTGATTGCGGCCTGCATACAAAGCACGCTCTTACCAAGGCCACTGCTACCCACCCACAACGCCGAGCCACCACGGCAAATCCACCGCTTGCCTAGCAGTTGCGTTATGTCGGCATCCTCCTTGAAATTAACCAACTGTTCCCAGCTATACGGCTCTGGAATATCACCGTAGATCGTGCGCTCCTGCCATTCCATGTAACTTAAAGTAGGTGCGCCACACTCGACTAACTCCTGCTGCAAGCCTGTGGCCGTCCTCATCGCCCCTGGCAACCGCGACAACCGCCCTGCGTCCTTGTTGGCCGGATCTAGCTTTGTGTGTTCAAGGTGTTTGTAAATAAACGCTACACGCTCGGCAAACTCCTTGGCATTGGCAGCTCTAACTTCAACAAATGCGTGCAAACTCCGCGATCCGCTTTTAATGATAGACGACACAGGCAATCCGCTGCGCTTAATGATCGCCCACTGCTCTTGCAAAGTGCTTTCGTCGAACTCGATTAGGCAGTGTCGATATTTTGTAATGTTATCTGAAGCCCGCCCATTCCCGTTGTTAGCGTTAATCGACACATAGACGCCCACTGCATCCCCCTGCCACTCTTTCAACCCGTCAGCCTTAAATAACTCTAGCCATTCCTCACGACTTCGCGTCTCGCCTGCACCGTCCGGCCGCTCGCGACCGTCTTTATCCTTAATTGATCGGCAGATGTTAATCTGATCGCCTACGTCAAAGCAGGTAGTCAGAAACTTATCGACCGGCCCACTCTCCACGCTGATTGGCATAGGCGGTACTGGCAGATCCTCACGCACGATCGCCCCGTTCTGATAAGCGTACTTGGCCTTTGGCTTCCACGCTTCCCTAGCTGGTTTGCTGAACGCGGATCTAACCGCACTGACGGCCTCGTTCTGCGATAGCCCAACTTTAAACGCCCACTCCTCTGCGTTGGTTGTTGCGTCGAACTCAGTCAGCCCTTGGTCGCGCCATTGGCAAGCCAGCTTGAATAGTTGCGTGTTGCGCTCACCTTCAGCGGCTCCGTTGCGGTGGATAGCTTCGATTGCTGGTGGGAGTGGTGCGATCATTTTTTAGCAAACGCCCCCAGCGCCTTGACGATCACGTATTCAATCACTGCCTCTTGATCTTTCTTTAATTGTTTCATCCCAAATGCGTGCAACGCCTTTGCCGTCTTACCGTCATAGGTTACGTCGACTAGAACCTGCTTCGGTGCAGGGCGTGCTTTGCCAAAAGTAATTTTACCTAGATCCTTCATTTGCGTTTACTCCTCTTTTTGCGTGGATTCACTTCCTTCCAAATTTCAAAGTTCTTGTCGCAATCGACAGACAACAGCATCAGCCGCTGATACAGCCACCCGCCCCAGCTCCACCGGGCGATCGTAAGGCTGACCATGTCCCCTA
>Ga0209088_10000548_pt1 | contig 26198 bp, 26 predicted proteins | sample S_140625_EF_Meta_FD_187324 | JGI IMG/M metagenome (GOLD analysis project Ga0209088, IMG submission 187324) | Freshwater microbial communities from Lake Simoncouche, Canada to study carbon cycling - S_140625_EF_MetaG (SPAdes) (version 2) | ecosystem: Environmental > Aquatic > Freshwater > Lake ... | reverse complement strand
GTGACATACGTGATACATCGCGAGCAGGACGATCGTTTGTGCGCACAGGAGTTGCTTCACCTTGGGCTTGCTCATCGGTATCTACGAGACCGAGGTAGCCCATCATTTTGTTAAGTGCTGACATAGATAAAGTTTAGGGGTGATAAGCGCGCGAACCGAGGATTTCACTGCCTACGCGCAGATGTGTCGCACCATAAGCAATCGCCACCTCAAAGTCAGAACTCATTCCGGCAGATAGCCCGACGGCAGCTGGGAAGCCCGTTTTAAAGGCGTTATGCACTTTTGCGATTTCACTGAAAGCACGATCAAATTCATATTCAACTGGTGGCACACACATGAGGCCCGCTAATTGCAGATTGGAATCGGCCGCAACTTGCGCGGCTAACTGTCCTAATTGATCTTCAAGAACTCCCCCGCGATCTGGTGCACCATCGAGTGAGAGTTGTAAAAAGATTGAAATTTTGCGATCTGTCTCCGAGCAGATTCGAGACAATTTTGTGATGTGATCAGCGGAATCTATTGAGTGAACATATGTCGCCCAGCTCGCGATATCTTTTAATTTTCGCCCTTGAACTTGGCCTTGAAAATGCCAGGTTGCCGAAATGAGCTGTGATTTTTCTGAACCTTCATCGCTGCGATTCTCACCGAAGTTGCTGACTCCCAGGTCAGCCAAAATTTGGACATCACTTGCTGGATATGTCTTCGTGACCGCTATCAAAGTTAACTCGCTGCGATTGCGACCTGCTTTTGCTGCAGCCTTTGACACGCGATCTTCCACATTTGCTAAAGCCGCAGAGATCTCTTGCGCACGCGAATTCATAGACTGACCAATCCAACCTGACGTCCCGTAAGGCCATCTCGCCGATAAGAAAAATGATCAACGCTTTCAACGGTACAGATTTGCAGATCGCTAGTGTCAGAGATGCCGTCTGCCGCGAGTGAATCTTTGAGCGCCTTCGGAAGGTCTAGCGCTGGCGTACCTGTCACAGTCCGCGCACTGGCAAGAGGATAAAGTGCAACGACCTCATCATGTACTTCCTGTGAGACTTCATAACAACGGCCGCAAATAGCAGGCCCCAATACCGCACTTATTTTTCTTGCACCCATCTCGCGCATTAGTTCGACGGTCTTAACGGCCACGCCATTTAATAGTCCACGACGACCCACATGAACAGCTGCAACCACCTCTGCTGAGGTAAGTAGCAATGGAATGCAATCAGCCACCATTACCGCAAGTGTGATCCCAGCGATTCCGGTGACGAGCGCATCAGCGGTAGGGGCTTCCTCAGTAACGCTTTCAATAATCACTATTCGGCTGCCATGAACTTGGTTCATAAATTGCACTGGACCAAATTTGCTAGCAAGGTGTGCGCGGTTTGACTGCACATCCGCCGGATCATCACTTACATGGTCGCCCAAATTAAAAGAGGTAAAAGCACCTTTGCTAACCCCGCCTGATCGATCCGTAAAAGTTGCCAACATAGTTATTTGGTTACTCACTCACAAACGGAGTGCGTCACATTTACTTCATGAAGTCAGGAACGTCGATCTCATCTTCAGCGATTAGCTCTTCAAAGGTGACTCGCTTGCGAGGTGAGGAACCATCAAGTTCTAGCGCCACTGAAATTGGATCGTTGGCAGGAATCGGATCTGCAATACCGGTCAGCGTTGATTTATCGATTACGGGAACAGAGACCTTCTTGGGTTCTCCGCCATGAAAACCAGCAGCGATAACGGTTACGCGAACTTCATCACCTAGGGCGTCATCAATTGTTGTTCCAAAGATGATGCGCGCATCAGGATGAGCAGCCGCTTGGACAAGCTCACACGCTTCGTTAATTTCAAATAGTCCAAGATCCGAACCACCTGCAACCGATAGCAGAACGCCCATTGCTCCATCAATTGATGCTTCAAGAAGCGGACTTGAGATTGCTAACTCAGCCGCGCGAGTGGCGCGATTATCTCCGCGCGCAGATCCGATACCCATTAAGGCCGAACCAGCATCTGTCATAACAGTTTTTACATCTGCAAAGTCAAGGTTGATTAAGCCGGGCTGGGTAATGATTTCGGTGATGCCCTGAACGCCGGAAAGCAAAACCTGATCCGCACTCTTGAAGGCATCTACTGCTGTGATGCTGCGATCTGAAATTGCAAGAAGGCGGTCATTAGGAATAACTATAAGAGTGTCTACTTCTGCACGTAGCAGTTCGATTCCTTCATCTGCTTGTGCTGATCTAATTTTTCCTTCAAATGAGAATGGACGAGTTACGACGCCGATAGTTAAAGCTCCGAGATCGCGCGCAATCTTTGCAACAATTGGCGCGCCACCTGTTCCGGTACCGCCACCTTCGCCAGCGGTAACAAAAACCATATCTGCACCACGCAAAATTTCTTCAATATCTTCTGTGTGATCAATTGCAGCTTGGCGTCCTTTTTCGGGAGCAGCACCAGCACCGAGACCTTTTGTTGATGCGCGACCGATATCTAATTTCACATCGGCGTCACTCATTAACAAATGTTGTGCATCAGTATTAATAGCAATGAACTCAACGCCTTTTAGCCCGACATCAATCATGCGATTGATTGCGTTAACTCCTCCGCCACCAATTCCAACAACTTTGATAACGGCTAAATAATTCTGTGGTGCAGCCACGAGTTCCTCCTTTAGAACTGTAAACCTCTACTTGAGAATTACATTTCTACTCTCTTTAATGACGGCAACGTATGGCGTTCGGTGCACGAAAGCAAAGACCGACTCAAACTATTTATTTAAATTATTAACGAAACTTTTATCTCTAATTTACTCAAATTTACTTGACGATTGGTGCATGTGGAGCGGTCACATCAATCATGCGAATCGATTTATTTTCGGGTTGATCAAGCAGTGCAGTGATTACTTTTATTTTCAAATCCGTATCTGAGCCATCGCCCCAAATTATTCGCAAATCTCGTCCTGAAAATACACCGTAAATTAAGAGGTTACTTGGCCGAGCGGCACTGAGGCGATCAATGTTGGCGCTAAATTCTGTTGGCAATTCAGTGAAGACTTTTATCGCAGCTAATCCGCTGGCAACTGAAGTCGCAGTAACTTTCGGAAGCCCATCTGGCAGATTTGCGGGTAGATCAAATGTCTTTCCAGAAGCATCAAGTGCCACTTGAGGTTGACCTGGTTCGGTGTAAAGCGCCACAGGGGTTCGAGGGATAACGGTTATTTCAACTTTTCCATTTAACCAATTGCGTGATACTTGTGAAGTTTGAATCCAATTATTTGTAGCCAATCTTGCAGAGATAGAACGTGGATCTATCCGCGCTAATTTCGCCCCGGTCTGTAGATCAAGTGAGCGAACAATTAACTCTTTAGCTTGCTCACTAGGCGCACCGGTGATTTCGATACTGCGCACAGTTAAAAGGTTTGACCAACCAAGTAAGTAGGAGCCCCCTCCAAAGATTAAAAGCGCCGTCGCTGCCGCGATCAGAGTCGGTTGTGGCTTAACTTTCATGGGTTGCACCGTCAATTAAAACGGCGAGCCAGTCCGTCACTAATTATTGGCGCGAGCGAATTAACATCGCCAGCGCCGAGAGTGATGATCACATCTCCAGGTTTGGCGTTATCAATTACCCAATCAGATGCATCCAGGAAATTTGGTATGAAGCGTCCATGGTCCATCTGCGTGGCAATGGTCTCGGATGTAATTCCTGTAATCGGTGCTTCACTAGCCGCATATATTTCGAGTAGTACAACCTCGTCTGCAATAGATAAGGCTAGGGCAAATTCATTCATAAATGCTTTTGTCCGTGAATAACGATGTGGTTGGAAAACAACAAGAACCCGACCATCACCGGCGTAGCGCTTGGCTGCAGTTAGGGTTACATCAATCTCAGTTGGGTGGTGTCCGTAATCATCAATAACTCGAATTCCATGGACAGTTGCCTTTAATTCAAATCGACGGCCCGTGCCATGGAAACTTCCTAAACCGCTAAGCACTTCTGCGGCAGGAGCTCCAAGTGCTAAGGCCATAGCTAGCGCTGCGGCAGCATTTAAAACATTGTGTAGGCCGGGGACCTGAAGTGACATTGTGCCAATGGTTCGACCGCGCCAAATAACGCGCGAGGTTGACCCCATCGGAAGTAAGTTAATGGAATCAATAAATAACTCTGAGCCCTCTGTCGTGCCATAAGAAATCGTCATTATTTCAGTGACAGATGCGGCTAAACGCGCAGAGCCAGAATCGTCAGCGCAATAAACGAGATATCCATCCCGCGAAATTGAATCTACAAATTCAGAAAAGGCCCTGGTCACATCGGCGGCCGTTGCAAAGAAATCAACATGATCATGTTCAACATTGGTGACAATCGCTGCAAATGGGTGATATTCGATAAATGAACCATCAGATTCATCAGCTTCGGCTATAAATAAATCACCCGTTCCGCGGTGCGCATTTGAGCCCGAGGATGTCAGCGTGCCACCGATAGCAAAGGAAGGATCGAGCCCACATGCTTGCAGCGCCACTGTCAGCATTGAAGATGTGGTCGTCTTTCCATGCGTTCCTGCTACTGCAATGCTTCGCGAATCCGACATCAATGTCGCCAGCGCCTGTGCGCGAGTGAGGATCGGCAAATTCAATTCCCGAGCCCGAACTAGTTCGACATTTGTTGCGCTAATTGCAGTTGAGAAGACAACAAAATCAGCGCCATCTACTTGTTCGCCCTTGTGCGCGGCATGTACTTCTGCACCAAGGGCTTGCAGTGCACTTAACACAGTTGAATCTTTAGCATCTGAACCAGTAACGGTTATCCCGTGAGATAAGGCTATGCGAGCTAGCCCGCTCATCCCAGCTCCACCAATTCCTATGAAGTGCAGACGTTTGCCAATCCAATTATTTAGAGGGCTGACTTTTGTGGGCATTAGCGCACCCGACTTTTCAAGGCATGTTGCATGTAATTAACGATTTTTTCAGTCGCTAGCACATCACTATCTGATCCGGTATCTGCAGCTGACCCAGCAAGACTTAACAGGCGGTTTATATTTGAGTTCAGCCATGCCGACGTGAATTTGTTCTGTTGGAGAACTTCGGCTCTGCCTTGCGATACCAATGACTTGGCATTGAATGACTGTTCACCGTTGCCAATTGGCAGTGGGATAAATAAAGCGTATTTTCCAAGAGCATTTATCTCCGAACATGAAATTGCGCCACTTCGACTAATAATCAAATCAGCAGCTAAATACGCCGTTGCCATATCTTCAATATATGACGTGGATTTGTATCGCTCCTGCATGGCTGGAAGAGAATTCAACTTACCGACCGCATGCAGTAGTTGAGTTCCGTTGGTCAGCAGTGACGGAAGAGATTGTGCAATTACGTTATTTAACGCAACTGAACCTTGAGAACCAAAGAAGGCGAAGACCAAAGGGTCGGTCGCCAAAAATCCTAGATCGCGCTTTGCCTGGGCACGCGCACTGGTCCAGTCGTCTGCACTCTTCACCAATGCGTTAGCAACATCTTGGCGCAGAGGGATCCCTGTTACCAGGGCGCTTTGTAGTGCACCATCTTGAACTGGCTGGGCGACTGCGCAATATGGGCTAAGGCGAGAACCTAAACGATTTGCAAACCCTGGTTTGGCATTCGCTTCATGAACCACAAAAGAAACACCAAGAGATTTGGCGGCTAGGTAGGCCGGTGCTGAAACATATCCCCCAAAGCCAATTAATAGATCGGCGCCCTTTAATATTTTGCGCGCTGCAAAAAATGAACTAGATAACGTAAAGGGGACTTTGAGTAATTTAAGGGATAATTTTCTAGGAATTACCACCTTAGGAATGTGAACTAATCTAAATCCTGCCGCTGGTACTAATTGATTTTCCAACCCGCTAGTTGTTCCAATAAATTGCAGTTCATCGTCGGGGTGGTTTTCTCGCCAGAGCCGCGCCACCGCGAGTGCAGGTTCTATATGGCCTGCAGTTCCGCCGCCAGCAAAGACTATTTTCATGATGTGCGTAATCTACGCCGTTCAATAGCCTTTTGTAGTTCAACTTTCACTTCTGGATCGCGCAGTGCGCTTCCAAATACATATCCCAAACCAAGATAAAGTGAAATCAACGCTGATCCTCCATAGGAGACAAAGGGCAGTGTCACTCCAACTACTGGCAGAAGGCTGGTTGCAGACCCAACATTGAGAATAGTTTGAATTGCTATCCAGCATCCAATTCCTGAACCGACATAACGTGACATTGGATCTTTGCAACGAAGTGCAATCTTAAAGATTGAATAAATAATTGCAGCCAAAAGTGAGAGAACTACCAGTGTTCCGAGCAGCCCTAACTCTTCGCCGATAACAGCGAAGATAAAGTCGGTATGTGCCTCTGCTAAGTTGCCCCATTTTTGTCGGCTGCCACCTAAACCAACGCCGAAAATTCCACCCGTTGCTAAGCCCAATAAACTATGGGCCGGTTGCCAACCAGCATTCTTATAATCCTCAGCTGCAAATGGATCTAGAACAACGAGAAAGCGATCAATGCGATAACTAGCAGTTGCAATTAAGACGGCAAAAGCCACCGCTCCGATTGCGATCAAGGTTCCGAAGACACGAAGCTCAATTCCCGATACAAATAGCATTCCACCAAGAATTGCTGCGATTACACAGGTTGTGCCCAAGTCGCGGCCGAGCATTACCAACAACATAACGAGTGCGAATCCAGGACCAATGAGCCCGAAGACATTCACGCGCGATTTTCCGGTGCGCTCTTCGATGGACAACATGTAGCCAGCCCAAAGAATTAATAAGAATTTGGCCAGTTCACTTGGTTGTACGTCAACGAAAGGCAGAGCAATCCAGTTGGTATTTCCATTTACAGTTTTGCCTACACCTGGAATTTGCAGGAGCAAGAGAATAATTGCCGAGATCAATAGCCCAAACCTGGCCACCAAACGCCATTGCGCTAATGAGCGTTGTGACAAAAATATTGCAACTGGAATAGAGATTACAAAGAAGGCGAACTGACGCGAGACGATGGCCACAGCGTTTCCTCTGGTATCAAGGGCATGTATCGAGGAAGCTGAAAAGACCATCACTAGACCAATTACTGAAAGCGAGAGGGCGCTTATCGCAAGAATGTAAAAATTATTGACCGGCTTAGTTAGAAACTTTTCTCCTGTTTTGCTCATGCGTTCTCCTTCATTACAGCTGAGGCAAAACGATCGCCCCGATCGGCATAGGAAATGAATTGATCCATTGATGCACATGCCGGTGCTAGCAATACTGTGTCCCCCGCAATTGCCCGCGATTTTGCCGCAGAGACAACTGCCTCCATTAATGAATTGCTGGCTCCACCTTTTACATAGTCGGAATCGGTTTCTATATAAACTATTTCAACCTCTGGCACTTGGCGACGAAGTTCAGTTGCAATTAACTCGCGATCGGTTCCGATCAAAATTGCCGCCTTAATTCTTGATTTGCAACGTTCTATTAACTGATCCATTTGCGCGCCCTTGGCTAAACCACCAGCGATCCAGATCGCAGAGAGTGTGCCTAATAGCGAAGCAGCTGCAGCGTGCGGATTAGTCGCCTTGGAATCATTAATCCAGGTAATTCCATCTTTTTCCAAAATTGTTTCAATTCGATGGCGTCCTGGTTTGAAGTTCTTAATCGCACGACGAATTGATTCGTGGTCAACGCCCACTGTCCGCGCCAACCCTGCGGCAGCAAGTGCATTAGAGACGCTGTGGGGAACTGTCGGCACAACTTCTAGCACTTCGGCGATCATCGCAGCTTCTTGCGGGTTGGCCACAAATGCGCGATCAACAAGCAGTTCTTCTACAACTCCCATTTCTCCGGGGCCAGGTGTATCAAGTGAGAAAAAGACCTTGCGTCCCTGCCAATGCGTAGCCCTTGTTAGTACTTCAGGGTCATTGGCGCTAAATATTCCAGTGCTAGCGCGATCTAGAATCGAAAACTTCGCTGCGGCGTAACTCTCAAAATCTCCATGCCAGTCAACATGATCAGGTGCAATGTTTAAAATCGCTACTGCCACAAAGGTTGCCTCACGGAGCCAGTGCAGCTGAAATGATGAAAGTTCTAAAACCAAGACATCATAATTTTCAGAATTTTCAACAGATTCCAAAACCGTAGTACCGACATTTCCACAGGCAATCGCAGATATTCCGCCTTCACGTAGCATCGCCGCGGTCATTTCAACTGTAGTTGTCTTGCCGTTTGTCCCTGTCAATGCAATCCATCTTTGATTCGGCGCCAGATCCATTTTTAAAGCCCACGCTAAATCAACCTCATTCATGATCTTTACACCCGCCGCGATTGACTCGTTAACCAGCGGATGATCTGGTTTCCATCCTGGTGAAACCATGACAGCATCAAAATTCTTGACATCGAAAGTTTTCGAAAGTGCTACATCGAAGCCATCTACTGCGCTAACTTGATCATCAGCGATAGAAATCAGCGCCCCACGTTTAGAAAGCGACCTTGCGACAACAAGTCCAGTAACGCCAGCGCCCAGGACCAGAATTCGCTGGCCGGAGAAATTAATTGTCATTGCCCATCCTGCTTAACTATTTACCCACTGGGCATAGAAAAGTCCAAGCCCAGCTGCAACGCATAGCCCGGCGATTATCCAGAACCGTAGAACGATAGTTACTTCTCCCCAGCCCATAAGCTCGAAATGATGTTGCAGCGGAGCCATCTTAAAGATGCGCTTGCCGCCACTTAACTTGAAGTAAACGACTTGCAAGATTACAGATGCGCTAATGATGACAAAGAGTCCACCAAGAGGAATCAACAAGAGTTCAATGCGCAATGATGTTGCGATGCCAGCTAGCGCACCACCCAAAGCAAGAGAGCCGGTATCACCCATAAAAATCTTGGCAGGAGATGCATTCCACCATAAGAATCCAGCACAAGATCCAGCAAGAGCGGCAGATAACACCGCTAAATCAAGTGGGTCTCTTACTAAGTAACAATTTGCTCCAGGTGCCACCGCGCAGCTCTGACCAAATTGCCAAACACCAATCAAAATGAAAGAGATAAATGTCATCACCGCGGCGCCTGTCGCCAAACCATCCAAGCCATCTGTCAGATTCACACCGTTACTAGTTGCTGTAACCATCAGAACTACCCAGATTACAACTAGAAAAGTTCCTAGAACTATTGAAGTATCGCGAACAGTTGAGAGATTTTGCGAAATCGGTGTCAGTCCATCGCGATCTGGAAAATGAATACCTGCATAACCAAAAGCCGCGGCACAGAGAACTTGTCCTAATATTTTCTGTTTAGCGTTAAGGCCAAGCGATTTCTGACGTGAGACCTTTAACCAATCATCTAAAAATCCAACAAATCCGAGCGATGCCATTAGCGCGAGAATTAACAGCGCAGAAGTACTAACTACATTTCGGGACAACAAGTGCGCAGTGAAATAACCCGCTGTTGCCGCGAAGATGATAATAATTCCACCGCTAGTTGGTGTTCCTCGCTTGGTGTGATGGGAAGAAGGCCCATCATCTCTAATGATTTGACCATAACCGCGGCGTATCAAAAATCGAATTAGTGCGGGAGTGCCAAAGAGTGAAAAAACAAGGGCTATAGATCCCGCGATTAGAATTTCTCTCATCTTTATTCACTCTCCCCTTCTTCAACGTTCACAAGCTCTTTCTCAAGTTGGCTAGCGATACCTTGTGCGATCTCTTCGAAGGCTTCAGCGCGAGATGCCTTCACTAAAATCACGTCTCCCGACCTCATCTGTGTCACTAGCGCTAACGCCTCTGACTTACCGTCCAAAATATGAACATCCATTGCGCATTTAGTGCCGATCTCAGCTGCATACTCTGGGGCTGCGACGCAGACCAAATGATCAATTCCTAACTCTGAGGCAAGGGTGCCAATACCCGCATGTCGATCTCGTGATGACGCGCCGAGTTCATGCATCTTTCCCAGAAAAGCCCACGATTGACCACCGCGTTCTTGTGCAAAAAGAACTAACGTTCTTAGCGCCGCTTCTGCAGATTCTGGACTCGAGTTGTAGGAATCATTTATCAATACCACCCCGTTGATCTCTGAAATTTCCATACGCCACTTGCTGTGAAGTTCTGCCGTTGAAAGGGCTCCCGCAATTAAATCAATCGAAGCACCCAAGTTGGTCGCGACTGCAGCGGCTGCCAGGGCGTTAGCTACTTGATGGATACCAACAATGCGAAGTCCAACTGCTGCGCGACCAGCCGAAGTTACCAAGTCAAAATGGGGACGACCTTCACGTATTTCAATATCTGTGGCGCGTACATCGGCAGAAGTGCTCTCGCCAAAAGTAACTGTCTTTCCATCATGAAGAGATTGCATCTTTTGCGTAAATGGATCGTACTGACCAAGGATTGCAATCGCTGAGTTTTCAAGTGAAGAAATCATCTCTGACTTTGCAGTAGCAACAGCCTCGGCAGAACCAAATTCGCCAATATGGGCAGTACCAACACGTAAGACCACTCCGATATCTGGCTTAGCCATCTGACACAGAGCGGCGATATCACCAATATGGCGCGCGCCCATTTCTAAGATACAGAACTTAGTTTTTGTATCACATTGCAAAAGAGTTATTGGTGTTCCTAGTTCGTTATTAAAATTACCTTGCGGAGCCACCGTATTTCCAACAGATTCCAATATATGTTGCAATAAATCTTTAGTGGTTGTCTTGCCTTGCGAACCCGTGATTGCAATGACTTTTAGATCTGGCAGGGCCGCGCGTACATGCGAGGCCAACTTATTTAGGGCAGCCAAAACATCTTTTACAACTATGCAGCGCTTTGTAGAAGATCCGCTCACAATGGCTAACACCGCACCATTTGCAAATGCAGCATCTATATATGTGTGGCCATCGGCCTTCTCGCCCTTTAACGCAAGAAAAATCGAACCTGGGGTTGCCTTACTTGAATCAAATACTGGTGGTGCGGTTACGGCGACATCGTCGCCGATTAATTCTCCTCCAACGATTTTTGCGATTTCAGATGCTTGCAGAGTAATCATCGCTTAGCCTCGATTGCCCTTGCCAAGATAATTCGATCATCAAAATCAAGAGTCTTCCCATTTATTTCCTGACCAAATTCATGACCTTTCCCAAGTACTGCAACGGTATCTCCTGTACTAGCGAGAGATACTGCATAGGCAATTGCTTCGGCGCGATCGCTAATTTTTTGCGATGGTTTAGCAATAGCTATCCCCGCAGTCATCGCTTGCAAAATAGCTTCTGGATTTTCGGATCTTGGATTATCGCTAGTGAAAACCGCAATGTCTGCATGGGCGCTAAGTGCTTGGCCCATTAACGGACGTTTCATGGGGTCGCGATCTCCGCCACATCCCAGAACAGCGATGACTTTACCTGTCGTGAATTCACGGATCGAAGCCAGCACATTTGATACGGCATCAGGAGTGTGTGCATAATCCACCAGGGCCGTAAAGTCTTGACCTACTTTGATTTCTTCCAGTCGACCGGCGGCACCAATAATGTTTGGAACAATTGCGGCGATATCAATTGGATCTACACCCAGCTCAACAGCTATAGCGATGGCCATCAATAAATTATCGAAGTTATATCCACCTCGTAATGAAGTTGAAGTTTCGATCAATATTCCACCAGCTCCACGAATCTTTAACTGCACATGCTTGGAGTGGCTATCGATTTCGATAAAGTGCCATACCGCCTGTGGGTTAGAGCGTGAAACTGCAATAACCGGGAGTTCAGTTGCCGCTGCCAACCTTGCGCCATATGCATCATCAATGTTTATGCAAGCTAGGTCTGCAAATGAGAAATTAAAGAGCGATGCTTTGGCGGCGAAGTAGCTCTCCATATCACCATGGAAATCTAAATGATCTTGCGTTAAGTTGGTAAAAGCTGCAATTGCAAAGTGAGCTCCTTCTAGGCGATGCATTGTCATCGCATGACTTGATGCTTCAATAACGAGATGTCGCATATGGCGCTCTTTCATAACCGCTGCAAGAGCCTGTAAATCCGTTGCCTCCGGAGTAGTTCTTTTGCTGGCAATTACTTCACTCCCGATGCGAGTTTCAACTGTTCCGATTAAGCCACAATCTCGGTGAGCCGATTCGAAAATCTGATGCAAGAGCGTTGAAACTGTTGTCTTTCCATTAGTCCCGGTTATGGCAACGCCACTGAGATCGCGCATCGGTTCACCATAAAAAAGCGCCGCTATACGCCCTGCTACTAAGCGAGGATTAGCCACAACTAAAACTGGAATTCCGCTAATTAATTTTGCGCCTGCAGAATCTGTCACCACTGCAACTGCCCCCTGCTTTTGGGCGTTGGAAGCAAATTCTGCGCCATGTCGCTTGGCGCCAGGTAGCGCAATGAAAAGATCTCCCGGTTTCACATCAGAATCGCTATGCGTTATTCCTGTAATCAAAACTTTTGCGAGTTCACCTTCGCTAGTTGACGATGTCGCACCAACTGAGTGGAATATTTTTGAAAGAGCCAGAGAGAAATCTGCAAATGGGCGCATTAGCGTTGCCTTGCACTCACTTGAGAAGCCTTTACAACACTAGATTCGCGCTTCTTAGCGTTTAATTCTTTTTGAGTTAGAGCAACGGGCATTACCTTGGTTCCCGTTGGCGCCACGTGTTCTGATTGCAGAACAAAAGTCATTACCTTCTTAAATACGGGACCGCCAAGTGAGCCGCCGTAGTGAGCTCCCTTAGGATCTTGAATAGTTACGCTGATTACATACTTTGGAGCATCCGCTGGCGCAAATCCGATAAAAGATGCGGTGTAGCCGCTGTATTTACCTAGCTCCGAATTAAATCTCCAAGCGGTTCCAGTTTTGCCAGCCACTCGATAGCCCGGGATCGCAGCACTTGGGGCTGTTCCGTGTGCGGAAACTACAGATTCCATCATTATGCGAAGTTGTTTTGCAGTAGTCGCGCTAATAACTCGTTCGTTGGTGCGAGCTGACGAGGCAGTAAATTTTCCTGATGCATCGCTGGTTCCGGCGATGACAGTTGGGGAAACACGAACGCCATCATTAGCAATCGTCGCGAAAATACTTGTCGCTTGCATGGCGGTAAGCGAATAGCCTTGGCCGAAAGCTACGGTCGGAGCAGTTGTTCCTGACCAATTGCTTACTGGTCGCAAAATTCCAGCAGACTCTCCGGGTAACCCAGAACCAGTTGATTTACCCATGCCAAACTTTGTTAAATAACTGTATAAGGTGTCATTCGAGAGCATTTCGCCAATTTTTATTGTGCCGGTATTTGAAGAGACTGCCAAAATTCCGGAGGTTGTTAACTTCTGCACTGGATGACGTTCGTGATCGTGGAAGGTATCCCCGCCGCGTTTAATTGAGTACGGAACCGTCAATACAGTCTCTGGAGTAATTTTCTTTTCTTCTAGCGCAGCGGCAAGTGTCATCACTTTGCCGGTTGATCCAGGTTCGTAAACATCCTGCACCGAAGGGTTGCGCATAAGTGATTCTGAAACTGTTTTTGTATTATTTGGATCAAAAGTTGGCGCCGTAGCATGAGCCAAAATATGTCCTGTCTTTGGATCCATGACGATTACAGTTCCGCTTACCGCGCGCGCTTTGCTAACAGCTTCTTGAATCGCATTCGCTGCTACCCATTGCACATCGCGATCAATCGTTAGCCGAACAGTGGTTCCCTTTTTCGCTGCTACAAGTTCGTTCTGTGAACCTGGAATTTCGGCTCCAAGGCCTCGCGCATAAGAGTAACGACCATCAGTTCCAGTAATAGTTGAGTTCATACTCGATTCGATACCGGTGGCACCGATTCCATCTTGGCGAACGAAACCAACGAGTGAAGAAACTAGCGAACCAGATGGATATTCTCGTATGTAATTACGTTCGGCGAAGAAACCGACAATACGTTTATTGAAGTGCTCTTTATCAAGAGCTGCGTTATAACTTTGAATTGCTGCAGTCAGATTTCGCCAAACCGCTGGTTTGGCGCTCTTGGCAACCATTGAATAACGCTTTGTACCCGAGATTGCACTTTGTACTTGAGCAACAGTCATTCCCAAATATGGCGCTGCGAAATTAGCGGTCTGCGCGGCATCAGTTACTTGCGTCTGATCAACAACGATGTTTATCGCTGAGACGCTACGGGCAAATGCCACACCATTCGTATCGGTGATTTCACCACGTGCCGCTGGGATCGCGCGAGTGGATTCCATTTCATTGACCGCTTTGTTTCTGTATTCGCCAGCCTGCACTGCTTGAATCTGAATCAAGCGAGCAGTAAACAAGAGAAAGAAGAACAAGATAAAGATTATTAATACACGTATGCGGGAGGCGGCTAAATTTAAATTACCCACGAGCGATCTCCCCATTGGCTATCGCTTGTGCTTGCGCATCTAGATTAAGGAAAACTGGAGATTGTGAAGGGCGCATACCGAGCGCTTCTGCTTGTGCGGCAAGAGCGGCAGGTGATGAAACTGATTCAATTTGGCGGTTTATCGCCTCGCGTTGATCTGCAACGACTTTTGCCTCCGCCTTTAACTCAGAGAGAGTGAAAGCATCTTGTGCCAGCAAAATATTGACCACAAGAAGTATTAGAAACCCAACTCCTGCAACTGCTGATAGAAAAATCGCAAAGAAGCGATGAGTGGCTTGGGCGCCCTCTGAAAGGTTTGGCACTAATTTTAGGAAAACTTCTGCGGATTTATCTGCCAATCTTTGACGCGGCACACGAACGCTCTGAGTTGCCATTGAATTTAGGAGCGCCATCTATGCCGCCACCTTTTCAATTGCGCGAAGTCTGACAGAGGCAGATCTTGGGTTATCGGCAAGTTCTTGCTCAGATGGCGTCTCACCTGATTTAGAAACCATCACAAACTTGGCCGCGAATTCGGGAAGATCGACTGGCAGGTTGCGTGGTGTCTTGGAGGTAGTGCGATCAACAAAAATCTCTTTCACGATGCGGTCTTCCAAAGATTGAAATGACATCACGACTACACGTCCGCCAACTGTTATTAGATCTAGCGCGATTGGCAATGCGCGCGTGATGGCACCGAGTTCATCATTAGCTTCGATGCGTAGTGCCTGAAACGTACGTTTTGCAGGATTGCCACCTGTGCGTCGCGTTGCTGCAGGAATGCTCTCCTTTACCAAGGTAGCAAGTTCTTGAGTCGAGTTAAGTGGCGCCTTTGCGCGTGCTTTCACAATGTTTTCAACGATGCGAGTTGCAAACTTTTCTTCACCAAAGGCGCGCAGAATCTTTACCAAAGTACCTGGCGCATAGGTATTTACAATCTCTGCAGCGGTGATTCCACGACTGCGATCCATGCGCATATCAAGCGGGGCATCTTGCGAATAAGAAAAACCACGGTCTACTTCATCTAGTTGAATTGATGAGACACCGAGATCAAAGAGAATTCCATTTACTTTATCAAATCCATTTTCTTTAACAACTTCGGAGATTTGATCAAAGACAGCATGTGCACTTATAAAGCGAGTGCCAAAATGAGCAAGGCGAGCAGAGGCTCTTTCGAGAGCAATTTGATCACGATCAATACCAATTACAGTAAGGGTTGGAAACTTTTCAAGAAGGGCCTCTGTGTGACCGCCAAGACCCAGTGTGCAATCAACAATTACTGGATTCTCATTTAAAAGTACTGTTGGAGAGAGTAATTCAATGCAACGGTCTAGCATCACTGATACATGTTGTGCGCTTGCATCGTTCATCACTCCCCCATTTCTTAACTCGCTTTTTTATCTCTTCTTTGCATCTCTCATCTCTGGTCACCGCCGGCCGACGGATCTAACGAAAGTGACACCGGGGAAGGGGTGTCACTGTCGGCTTTAGGTCGGCGGTGGCCACAAATGAGAGCGCTATTAAGTTGTTTTCTTACTTTTTAAAACTAGAAGAGCCCGGGAAAGATCTCCTCTGAAACTTCAGCAAAACCTTTTTCGCGATCTGTTAGATATGAATTCCATGCCGCGTTATCCCAAATTTCAACGCGAGTGTTTGCGCCAATAACTACGCAATCTTTTTCAAGTCCTGCATAAGTACGAAGCCCAGCAGGAATAGTTACGCGACCTTGACGATCAGGAATTTCATCGTGTGCGCCCGCAAACATCACGCGCATGTAATCGCGCGCATTCTTTGATGTAACAGGTGCTTGGCGCAGTGTTTCGGTGATCGTTGCAAATTCAGAAGATGGGAAAACGTATAAACAACGCTCTTGCCCCTTTGTAATTACTAAGCCAGCAGAGAGCTCTTCACGGAATTTTGCAGGAAGTATTAAGCGGCCCTTTTCATCAAGGCGTGGCTCGTGGGTGCCGAGAAACATTTTCTTAGCCCCCTTCCCCGAGGACTTGTAAGCGGGAAATACCGCTTAATCCCCCACTTTACTCCACTTTCCTCCTTTTTCAACCACCCTTCGCCACTTATCTCCCACCGCCTCCCACGTGCTCCCCCTTTTGGGGATGAAAAAAGCCCCCGCCGAAATCGGCAAGGGCTGGGCAGTTGCGCCTTAGAAATTAGCCGTTATTGCGCTGATCCCATCGATCTTCTAAACCTTTTGTGAAACCTTGGCCAAATGAGCGGCGAGCGCGCTTTGGGGATTTGCCAGACTTAGCACCGGCGTTAGCAAGGCCATTTATGAGCAGAATTACGCCTACCAGGGCTACCACGAAGCCGCCCACACCAACCAAAGTCAGCTGAGCGATTAGACCTGCAAAGAGAATTGAGAAGCCGCCTAGAACAAAGGCGATTGCGATCCCAATGGATGCACCTATCCGGGTGCGAGAGCCATTTAGCGTTGAGACCAGACGTGGGTCATCGACAGATAACGCCTCTTCCATCTCGGCTAGTAGGCGTTGCTCGCGCTCAGATAGTGCCATATGCCCACAATAGAACATCTTTTAGTTCACGGCTAGTCGGCGTCAATATCGTCGCCTTCGAGTTTGATTAAGCGCCCCGGGCGCACGCTGGCCCGCCCAAAACGCGCCTTTGCCTGATCAATACCGCTTTGTGCATCCCGCCAACCTTTCTCGCGCGCACCCAAGACAAGCTGTTCCGGTGAATCCTCCTGCAAGTTCTCAAGTGATACCCCAACCAGGCGCAACCGCGCACGTTCGATCTTTAGCGCCAAATAAAGTGCTTTAACAACTTCGTAAATTTCGTGGGTGCTATCTATAGGAAGTGCCAACGTCTTTGAGCGATTGATAGTTGAGAAATCTGCAAAGCGCACCTTTATTGAAATCGTCTTTGCAAATAAACCTTTCTCGCGCAACCGAGCAGTTGATTTTTCAGTCATGCGCAAGAACTCTTGCAAAATCTCTATCGGATCATCTAGATCAACTGAAAATGTTTCAGCGGCAGAGATGCTCTTATCGGGTTCTTCAGGTGTTACATCGCGATAGTCGCGCCCCCATGCAAGTTCGTAAAGTGAGGCTCCTGCCGCATCACCCAGAGCGCGAATCAAAGTTGCTCGCGGAGTGTTGGCAATATCTGCAACGGTGTGAAGTCCCAATCGTTCTAGTTGTTCGGCAGTCTTTGGTCCGACTCCCCAGATCGCGCCAACTGGAAGCGGATGCAGAAATGTAAGTATGCGATCAGTTGTTATCTCGAGCATTCCATTTGGTTTGCAATGTTGGGAAGCCAACTTGGCAATAAATTTAGAGGGCGCAATACCGACTGAACATGTGATGCCTTCCTCTTTTTCTACGCGCGCTCGAATTGCAGTAGCTATCTCGCGACCGGTTCCCAATAGTTTGCGCGCACCGGTGACATCTAAGAAAGCTTCATCCAGTGAAATTGGTTCAACCAGCGGCGTATACGAATTAAAAATCTGCATTACGCGTTCTGATATTTCTGAATAACGGTGATGATCAGGTGCAACAAATATCGCTTGCGGAGCCATACGTTGGGCGCGTCCGACCGGCATCGCGGCACGAATTCCAAATTTACGTGCGGCGTAATTTGCAGATAAAACAACTCCGCGCGCACCGGCTCCGACAACAACGGCCTTGCCGCGAAGTTCGGGATGATCAAGCTCGGCAACGGATGCATAGAAAGCATCCATATCTACATGCAAAATCGTAGGCTCGGTGGGCTCGCTCATTTCGCCGCTGTTTCTAGTAATTTGCGTGACCACTTTTCATAAGCTTCACGTAGATCCCAAGCGCCGCTGGCGTTGATAGAGATTCCGCGATCTCCGGTTCTGCGCGTTGTGCCACGGACTAACAATATGGATGAACCATAGAGAGTGGAAGCAAAGCCCTCTTGGGCGCCAGAGAAAAATGTCGAATCGGTGCAGCCATAACCATCATCGAGAGTTAGAAAGATGACGCGGCGCCCAGAACGAACTGGTGGTGTCTGCATCGCAACTTTTATACCCGCGACCAGTACTTCGCTCTGTGATCGCAGCGAAAGTAGATCCGATGATTTAACGGCGCCGATGGCATTTAAAAACGGCGCATAAAATTCGAGCATATGGTGGGTTATATCCATACCTAAACGTTCTACTTCGTTGCGCACTTTTTCGGAAGCGCCCATTGGTGGCAGGCCGCTTGCTTCAAGGTCAGGGGGTGCAAAACCAAAGACCATCTGCGAACCAGCAACGGTTGCAACGGGTGAGCGAGTTAAATCAGATAAGTGCAATAACAAATCACGATGATTGATTGTGCCGCTATTTAAAGAATGCACTCGATCAAATGCACCGGTGAGAATTAAGGTTTCTATAACTGGATGTGAAGCCCCAGATCTGCGGTAAAAATCCGATAGATCGATATAGGGACGCCCGGCAATAATCGAAGTAACTTCCTTATCGCTGATACCTGAAACAGATGTCAAAGCGATACGAACATGATCACTGCCTTTCTCATCTCTTTCGACCGTGTATTGCTGCCCCGAATAATTAATATCAAGGGGTGCTAAACCAACCCCTAGTTGGCGTGCTTCATCGATCATCAAACGCTTGGGATACATTCCGGGATCATGAGTAAGCACCCCTGCAATAAATGCTGCGGGATGGTGCGTCTTTAAATATGCAGATTGATAAGTGGGCAGCGCAAAAGCTGCGGCATGTGCTTTACAGAAACCAAAGGATGCAAAGGCGCGCAACACATCCCAAATTTCGGTAACGATATTTAACTCATAACCGCGCATCGTTGCGGCAGGAAAGAACCAGTCACAGACTTCTTGTTGCCCTTCCTTACTGCCTAAAGCGCGCCGTTTTTCATCGGCGGCAGCAAGTGAGATGCCAGTCATCGTGGCGATAATCGAGATCACTTGTTCGTGAAATACAACCACGCCTTCGGTTTCGGCCAAGATCGAATAGAGATCCGGGTGAATTATCTGGGCCGGGTTCCAGCCATGGCGAGCGTTAAGAAATGGGCGAATCATGTCGGACTTAACTGGGCCGGGGCGAAAGAGTGAGATATCAATAATTAAATCGGTAAATGTTTTGGGGGCTAACTTGCCAACTAGTTCGCGTTGGCCAGGGCTTTCGACTTGGAAGATACCTAAGGTGTGAGTTGATTGAATTAAATTATAAGTTGGCGCGTCATCTAATGGCACTGCATCTATATCTAGATCAATTTCTTCTATCCGCTTTATCTCGTGCACCGCATGTGCAATCGTGGATTGCATACGAACGCCGAGGATGTCGAGTTTAAGTAAACCGATTTCTTCTACGCCATCTTTATCAAATTCCACCATTGGATAACCACTGGCGTTAAATTGCACCGGCGCACGATCTAAAAGTCCACCATCAGATAGAACAACTGCGCATGGATGCATCGCAAGATGGCGCGGCAGGCCATCAAGGTGTTGTGCCAACGAGATCGCCATTGCGGTAAGGGGCGCCGATAAATTAAGTGAGAGAAGTTCGGGAAGTGATTTAAGAGTGGCCTCAATATTGCGGGCGCGGATATGTGGCAGTGATTTAGCTATCAGATCTATCTCCATCCCAGACAAACCCATGGCAGCGCCCACATCGCGAATCGCATTTCGCGCACGGTATGTATCGACCATTGAAACTGTGGCACAGCGCGAGATTGCTTGCGGTGATTTCCAATCGGTATCGCCATAACGCTTAAAGACCAGATCATAAATTTCTAAACGGCGCGCCGATTCAACATCGATATCGATATCGGGCAGCGCCCTGCGCAACGGAGAACAGAAACGTTCCATCAATAAACCATGTTGCATCGGATCGACCCCTGAGATGCCAAGTAGATGACAGATAAGCGAACCAGCACCACTGCCGCGAGCTGCCACCCGAATATTTTTTTCGCGCGCCATATCGGTGATATCTGCAACCGTTAAAAAATAAGGTTCATAACCAAGGGTTGCAACAGTTGCGAGTTCATCATCTAAACGCGCCCGAGCTTTAGCGATTGTGGCAGAGTCGTTATAGCGCCAATTAATTCCTGATTCGGAGCGTGTGCGCAGCAGGGCGCGCATTGAGTTAGCGGAATCGGCGCCGACTATGTGCGCTTCAGGTAAGTGAATGCCACCTAAACCAAGATCGCGTTGTGGCGATAAGAGCGCGCGTTCGGCCCATTTGCGTGTTGTCTGAAGAAGTTCACGTGGTGTGCGCTCCCCTGCTGCGCGTGCGATTTCGGCGGCGAGTGAAACCATTTCATCGTTTGATTTTAAATACCCTTGCGCATTGCGACGTTCTAGGTGGCGTTGGTGCAACGGAACTAATTGCCGCGCGCAATCAAGAATGTCGGCAACTGGTCCATCGGCGGCATCGCGCATACGCACCGCATTGGTTATTACTGCATCGATATCGTGATCGTTGGCAAAGATAAGTGAGCGCGCAGCATGCGCTGTTGAGAAAGGCCCGTTGCCAGCAACAAGATGAGAAACGCAATCAATAGCATGGTCGCCAAAAAGTGACCGAGTTTTGTTAAATATCTCTAACGCTATATCGCTGCGGTGCAGAGCGAGCGCCTGGCTAACTGGTGATTCGGGGCCATGTAGTAAATGAAGTTGAGTTGAGTATTGGCTAAAGCGTTGCAGCAGATCTAAAGTCAGAATTGGTGTGCGATCGGCGGCGTTCATATTTAGACCACTTAATAAACGCACCAAAGCACGCCATCCCCCATCGCCATGTGCCAGGACGGTAACGCGGGGTAAATCTTTAGTAGGCGCACTTTTAATATTTGGATCTGCCAGTAAATCAATCGCAAGGTTGATGCCGATAATTGGAGCGATACCAAATTCCAAACATGCACTGGCAAAACGGATTGCACCAGATAAGCCATCGCGATCAGTCAGAGCGAGCGCCGGTGATTCAAATTGGGCAGCCCGTTCTACAAGATCACGTGGTTGGGTTGTTCCGTATTTAAGTGAGAAAGCACTTGATGTGCGCAGATGTATAAAACTCATTTTTAGATCAAACCTGTTTGACGATCCAAGAACCTGTGATCTCATCGCGTTCGAGTTGAAAGGTATTTAGCGCACCGATTGGCGCAGCTTCAACTGTCCACAAAGCGCGTGCTCCATCATCAGGGCGATAGATGCCATCGCTAACCCGGTTCCACCAACCACCTGCTTCACACCAACGCGATAGAACAGCGTGGATGCGAAAGCGTTTTCCGCGAAAGGTAAATTCGATGGGCGTTGCTGCCCCATCTGAAATGACCTCGTGGGCTGGTGTTATCTCTGGGACTGACATTTTTACGCGCCTTTTGCCTTCCTGTGGATATTCGAACATGTGTTCGAAAACTAGCCCAAGGCCCTGACATTGGCAAGACACGCCCCCGTCCACGCTCAAGATAGTTGAAAGTTCAACTATCTCCCCTACACTAATCCGAGTCAGACCAATCACTACACAAGGAGATCCATGGACGCAGTACTCGTAATCGGCCGAATTCTTTTCGCCTTTATCTTCATAACATCAGGAATCGCACACTTTGCCAAGCTCGAAATGATGACCGGCTACGCAAAGTACAAGAAGCTTCCTGCTGCAAAGCTCGGCGTAATCGCAAGCGGCCTTTTCTTCCTTCTTGGCGGAATCTACGTAGCACTTGGCTTCTGGGTAGACCTTGGCGCGCTATTGCTCGCAATCACATTGGTTCTTGCAGCAGTTATCTTCCATAACTATTGGAAAGAGACAGATGCGACTACAAAGCAGAACGAAATGATCGCTTTCAACAAGGATCTCGCTCTCGCTGGTGCTTCTCTAATTATCTTTGCACTTATCTACAGTGGCACAATTTCAGCAGATGCTTTCGGCCCACACGTTGGAAACATCTCGTTCTTTAACAAGTAAAGAAACCTTCACCGAAACGGCCTCCCGAAAAGGGGGGCCGTTTTGCATTTCGGTGGGAGTATTAAGAAATGGAGACCACTCTTGCGCTAATCGCTGGTGGATTTATCGGAGCTGTACTTGGCTTCGTTGGCGCAGGTGGCGCCATGCTCTCGGTTCCGATTTTGATGTACGGATTTGGCTTTGACCCAAAACCAGCAACCACAGCAGCCTTAGCAGTTGTATTACTTGCCGCTCTCTCTGGCGTAATTCCCAAAATAAAAAAGAAGCAAGTTCTCTATCGCGATGCTTTTGTGATTTGGGGAATCGGGTCAATCACCAACTTAGGTTTTTCTTCGATTGTTGATCAGATACCTGATTTAGTTATTACAACTGGCTTTGCAGGGATCTTGATACTGGCCGGTTTCACTATGTTGCGGCCGCCAAAACTGGATGAACAAAAGCGCATGCCACTTCCTGTGCTCATTGTTATGTCTTTGCTCATTGGCACAATGACTGGGCTCTTTGGCATTGGTGGCGGATTCCTCGCGATTCCAGTCTTGGTTCTCTACTTTGGAACCCCGCAAATTGTCGCGGCCGGAACTTCGCTTTTAATTATTTCCGCTAACTCGCTAACCGCATTCATTGGTCATCGCTCACAATGGGGCGATGTGCAATGGCATATCCCAATATTGATGGGCGCATCTGCCATTGTCATTGCCCAAGTGGCTTCAGGTCTTTCACATAGGACGTCGCCAGTTGTCCTGCGCAAGGCATTTGCTTACCTGCTATTTGCGATCTCTATCTTGACATTAATTGAAACTTATTCTTAAGGAGTGACTTTCCTTATTCCGCGCGATAAATAACCAGAAAGTATCAACATCGCAACCGGGTAAATCATGCCGATCGAAAGATTTGTGTATTGGGAAATAATTCCAGTAACAGTTGGTCCAAAGAAGAACCCTGCGATACCGATTACACCAACACGCGAAATTGCCACAGCTGGTGCGATCCCAGGAGTCTTACTAGCCGCCAAAATAAATGCTGGAAACATTGGACCGATGCCAAGACCTGCAGCAATGAAACCAATATTTACAATTATCAGCGCCGGGATTGGATATGTATCTGACATCGGAATCGCAATCAACATAGCGATTCCCCAGATAGATCCACCTAGATATCCACCCAGTTGAACTACGCGAGCTGGGCCAAAGTAATCGAGTGCACGATCGCCAAGAAAGCGACTAACAATCATTGCTAGAGCAAAGGATGCAAACGCAGATGCGTAAACGCCTTTCTCGTATCCCATTTCATCACGCAACAAGATCGCACCCCAATCACTTGCGGCGCCTTCTCCAACCAAACTAGAAAGTAATCCAACACCAAGCAACCAAAGTTGCAAAACGCTCTTTCCGAATAACGGAATTTTTGATTCGTGCTCTTCATCGCCCTTGTGGCCATCAATTGAACGAGGCAGCAAGTAATAGGCTGCAATTAGGTAAGCAACAATTGAAACTGCGGCAATTGCAATTAAGTTTGCTCGTGGCGATACATGGCGAGAAATAAGTCCACCAACTACGGTCGTTAAGAATGCACCGGTGCTCCACATCGCATGGAAAGACGACATGTAACGGCGACCTAAGATTTTTTCTACAACAGTTCCTTGAAAGTTGTAACACATATCAATTAGCGCATAACCAAAGCCCATTGTGTAAAGAGTCAGAAATAGAGTCACCGCATTATTTGCTAAACCCATGCCAGCAAGCCCAGCAGGCATGATAAATACGCCAACAAATATTGTTCGCTGAGAACCATACATGTGCATAAAACGACCAGCTAATTGCGCACCCGTGATAGATCCAAATGTGCTTCCCAATAAAACAAATCCGAAGGCGCCATTTGATAATCCGATCGCATCTTTAATTTCAGGGATGCGCGGTACCCAACCCATTGAGACCATCCCAAGTAATAGGAAGCAGACCCACAGAGAATTTCTCGCTAATTTCGCACGGTGGTTTTGATCAAGTGCTCCGATAGACATTTGGCAAGGGTATCCTGCAACCATGGATGGCATCTTAGAAAAGGCTGCGGTAAAGCGTTTTATTAAAGCTGCTAACGATCTCGGAGTAAAAGGCCAAGTGACCGTTCTTTCTGAGACCGCTCGTACCGCAGTGGATGCTGCAAATGGGCTTGGTATCGAAGTTGGTCAGATTGCCTCATCGCTCATTTTTAAATTGCCCTCCGGTAACCCACTTTTAATTATCACAAGTGGTCGCCACCGCGTTGATACCGATCTTGTTGCCAAGAATTTAGGTATCGCCGAACTTGGTAGAGCGGATGCAAACTATGTGAAAGAAGTTTCTGGATACTCAGTCGGCGGCGTGAGCCCATTGGGGTGGATTTCAAAGCCAGAAATCATCCTTATTGATGAAGCGCTAAGCGATTACGACGTTGTTTGGGCTGCTGCTGGACATCCTCATGCGGTGTATCCAACAACGTATGACGAATTGATTCAATGCACTGGTGCGCAACCAATGATTGTAGGAGACTAGTTAAATGAGGAACAAAACTTTTGTAACCGCAGTTTTTGCTTCTTTTGCTTGGAACCTATATTTAGTTGGCGGTGTCATGTTGGGTGCTTCTTACGCACTTGATCGCGCAGCTGGTGGTCAATTTGAGGTCTTTCCCACTTACCTCAGAATTGTTTACATTTTAAATTTTGCCCTAATTGCTTATCAGGTAGTGATTTTTACTCGCTCCTCCTACGGCCTAGCAGTTAAGCCAAAATGGATAGTTAAAGCTTTTGTAATTCTCGGAGCCTTGGGGATTCTTGCTAATGCAGCATCTCGAAGCGCTAATGAGCGTTGGAACGTTATTCCCGCATTAATCATTACATTTGCTTTTTATCAAATTTTGAAATCCGACACAAAAAGAACAGAAGTAGCCGCGTAGGCATTTCCGATGAGAGACCAAGTTCGAACCTCATACAGAATTTCCTCAGTAGCGATGGTTTCAAAAGCCATAGGGGGCGTTGCCCCACTGGGCTGGATTAACAAGCCAGAAATGACCTTGATTGATCAAGCGCTCAATGATTATGAAGTTGTTTGGGCAGCATCTGGCCATCCCCATGCGGTTTATCCAACTTCATTTGCTGAGTTAATAACCTGCACCGGTGCGACACCTATGGTTGTTGGAGAATAATCATGCTTACTTTAGGCATGATCACAATCGTCGTGGATAGTTATGACGCGGCAATTTCACATTACGTAAGCGAACTTGGCTTCACTCTTATTGAAGACACCGTACTGACTCCAGATAAGCGCTGGGTTGTAGTTGCACCCGGCACCGATGGCGCCAAGATTCTGCTCGCCCAAGCTTCAACTCAAGAACAGATACGCGCAATTGGAAACTCAACTGGTGGGCGCGTGGGATTCTTCATGTATACAAGCAATTTTAACGAAACCTACGAGCTCTACCGATCACGGGGAATTGAGTTTACGGAAAACCCACGTCAAGAAAGTTTCGGTCAGGTAGTTGTTTTCAAAGATAAATACGGCAACAAATGGGATTTAATTCAATCCTAAATTAGCCTAGAAGTTCAGCAAGTAACTTTTCGACTCGTCCCTTTATGTCATCGCGGATTACGCGAACTGATTCAATTCCCTGCCCCGCCGGATCATCTAGCACCCAATCCTCATAACGCTTGCCGGGGTAGAACGGGCAGGCATCACCACAACCCATGGTGATCACCGCATCAGATGCTTGCACTGCCTCGGGTGTCAAAATCTTTGGGGTGTTATTTGCAATATCGATACCTAGCTCAGCCATCGCCTCAACAGCAATTGGGTTGATGGAATCTTTAGGCGCCGAGCCCGCAGATAGTACTTCTACGCGACCTTGGCCAAGCTCGCGCATAAAGCCTGCCGCCATTTGAGAGCGACCTGCATTATGAACGCAGACGAAAAGTACAGAT
>Ga0209088_10000547_pt1 | contig 26238 bp, 21 predicted proteins | sample S_140625_EF_Meta_FD_187324 | JGI IMG/M metagenome (GOLD analysis project Ga0209088, IMG submission 187324) | Freshwater microbial communities from Lake Simoncouche, Canada to study carbon cycling - S_140625_EF_MetaG (SPAdes) (version 2) | ecosystem: Environmental > Aquatic > Freshwater > Lake ... | reverse complement strand
CGTGCAACTGGATCTCTTGTTTCAGACCGCATAGGAACAGTTACTTCATATGCACTTTATGGAACACAAGATCGCGGAACTATTTTCGTAGAGCCAGGCGATGAAGTGTATGAAGGTATGGTTATTGGCGAGAACTCTCGTAACGATGACATGGACGTTAACTGTGTTCGTGAAAAGAAGCTTACAAACATGCGTGCCTCAGGTACTGATGAATCAGAGCGTTTGATTCCGCCTAAGAAGCTCAACATGGAAGGTGCACTTGAATTTTGTCGCGAAGATGAGTGCGTTGAAGTAACACCTGCTGTTGTTCGTATCCGTAAGGTTGTTCTAAACGGAGATGAGCGCGCACGTGCTACATCTCGTGCGAAGAAAGCGAATCTCAACGTTAATTAATTTGATCAAAAAAGCCCGTACCAAACACTTGGTGCGGGCTTTTTTATGCTCGCATCCCTGATTCGTCAGTCCATTACGGTTGAATTACGACTGTGAGTAAGCAGCCCTTCAGCCTTGTACGACAGGTACTTAAGGCTGCCCCTGTTGCTCTAGATACTGAACAAGCAGAAGTGGTTTCACATCGTGGTTCACCAATTGTTGTTCACGGCGGGCCCGGCACAGGTAAGACAACAGTTTTAGTGGAAGCAGCACTTGCTCGCATTCAAGAAGGACAAAATCCAGATTCAATTCTCTTGCTGACCTATGGTCGCGAGCGAGCATCAGAGTTGCGTGATGCGATTGCACTTCGCACGACCAAGACAATGTTTGAACCACTCGCTAGAACATTTCACTCTTTCGCATTTTCGATATTAAAGATGAAGGCAAAGGGCGATCCTGATCCGATCTTGCTCAGCGGTCCAGAACAAGAAAGTTATATCCGCGAACTACTACAAGGTGATATCGAAGATGGTTTTAAGGAATGGCCCGAAGATCTACACAAGGCGTTAACCACAAATGGCTTTGCACGCGAACTTCGAGATTTGATTTTGCGTGCTTCAGAGCGTGGCATCGATGCAGATGAATTAGCAAACCTTGGCGCACAAGAGGGCGAGAAGTATTGGCAGGCAGCAGCAGCATTTTGGAAGAGATACCTGAACTCCATGGTGATGCGCGAGATCAGCGCGCAGGATGCAAAGCTTCGTATTGACCCATCCGAACTGGTGTCCCGTGTATCAATTCACCTGCGCAACAATCCTGATTTACTGGATCAACTACGCAATCGCTTCACAACAATCATGGTCGATGAGTTTCAAGAAAGTGATCCAGCACAACGCGAGCTTCTTTCTCTTCTTGCGGGCAACGATGTAATCATCTGCGCCGATGCAGATAGTGCAGTTGGTCGATTCCGTGGAGCAGATCCCGATGGTTTGGCAGCAGCTCTGGATCCATATCGAGCAAAGGAAGTTGTCCTTGCTAATGTCTATCGAAGCGCAAAAGCTGTCTTTGCAGTTGGCCATGAGTATGTGCAGGGATTCCGCGGTTCTCCCGTTACACGAAAGCGCTCTGCAACCAATGAAAATCAAGGTTTTGTAGGGGTTCACCGCTTTAGATCTGGCGCGGAGGAAGCAGCCTTTATTGCTCACCAATTCCGCAGTGCGCATTTGCGTGAAGGTATTTCATATAGCGATATGGCAGTTGTTTTGCGCACGCCGGGTGTTCAAGCATCTGCGCTGCGCCGTGCATTTTCACAGGTGGGTATTCCTGTCGCAACAGAGCTACAAGCGTTAGCGGGTAACCCTGCAATCACGCCTTTCCTTCTATTGGCCCGCGTTGCAATTGGCGCGCAACCTCTTAATTTAGATACCGCAGAGCGCTTACTTCTTTCAGAGTTTGGTGGAGCCGACTCTATTTCTCTGCGCCGTATTCGCAGAGCGATGATCACCGCTCGTCCGGAAGGTGATGAGCGTTCAGGAACGCAATTAATACTAGATGCAATCCAAGATGGTCAGTTGTTTATTGAAGATGCAGACAGCGTGCTGCGTGTTCATGAATTACTAAAGGGTGCAAAGGCGATTGCTCGAAACAAGACTGCACTAGCAGATGACCTGTTGTGGTTTATTTGGGATAACGCGGTAACAAGTGATGGTCAGAAGTTAGCTAATGCTTGGCGTAATCAAGCGTTGCGTCCTGGAATTAGAGGAGCAGCGGCAGATCGCGACCTAGATGCGATGATGCAGCTCTTTGATTCTGCTGCGCGTTATTCAGAGCGTTTTCCATTGTCTGGCCCTGCAGCATTTATTAACGAGGTTGCCCAAGAAGATATTGCAGGTGATGTGATTACCGCCAAGGGAGTTCGGCCAGATTTCGTGGAGATTCTTACCGTGCACAGCGCAAAGGGTCGGCAGTGGGATTTAGTTGCAATTGCAGGTTTGCAAGAGGGAACCTGGCCAAACCTAAAGCAGCGTTCATCGCTGTTAGGTGCTGAACGATTAGTAGAGCGCAAGCGCAACCCTGATATTCCACGGGATCAGCTAGATGTCATTGCAGCTAATGGCTTGATGCAGGATGAACAACGCCTGTTTCATGTGGCGCTAACCCGCGCAAAACAATCACTTTTCATCACCGCCGTCCAACGTGAAGATGAAGAACCTTCACAGTTCTTTGAAGCAATCGAAGTTATGGTCAATAAGACTGATGATGACGAGCATCAAATTACAGATGTGCCGCGTCCTATTACCGCCCCTGCTTTAGTGGCTGAACTTCGTTCGCAGTTAGATGGTCCAAAGGCAAAAGAGGCTGCCGCATTATTAAAGGCGATGAGTACTGAAGGTATTTATCTAGCAAATCCGACGAGCTGGATTGGATCTGTGCCATTAAGTACTGATGCGCCGGTTATAGATGCAGATAAAGAGGTTGTTGTCTCTCCGTCAGGTGCTGAAAGCTTTGTGGAGTGCGGTGTGAAGTGGTTCTTGCAAAACAATGGTGGTTCAGATGGTGACAGCACTGCTCAAGTTTTGGGTTCTGCGATTCACGCCTTTGCAGCCAAGATGGTTCAGGAGCCAGGTACATCTCGTGAACAGTTAATTGATTCCTTACAAAACTCTTGGAAGTTAATTGATCCAGACAGTGGATGGGTCAGTGCCTCACATCTAGAGTCTGCAGTGATCATGCTGGAAAAATTTGTGGAGTATCACAAGGAAACAAAGCGTGAAGTAAAGGGAGCCGAATTACGTTTTGATGTGAAATTGGGCCGTGCTCGCATTATTGGAACTGTCGATCGCCTTGAAGTTGAAGCTGATGGTTCGCTTTTTATTATTGACTTTAAAACTGGCAATACTGCAATTAGCAAAGAGGATGCGAAGAAGAACTTGCAGCTTGCTAGTTATCAGTTAGGTGTTACAGAGGGTGGTTTTACAGATGGCACTAAGTCGGCTGGGGCAGAACTTGTCTATTTGGGTACTGGCAGTGCGGGTGCTTCTATTCGTCAGCAGTATGCGATCGATTTTGAAGAAACAAAGGCGACCATCGAAACAATCGGCGAGGGCATGGGAGCTGCAACCTTCTTTGCCACTGTTAACAAGCGCTGTAAAGGCTGCCCAGTAAGGAAATCCTGCCCTGTTCAAAGTGATGGACGGGCGGTGAATGAGTCATGACCGAGGCTAAGTACACACCTGAAGAGATTATTGCAAAGCTACAGGCACATCCAAAGTTTGGTTCACAGATCAAGCCGATTACTAAGCATCAATCAGCGATCATTAGTAGCCGGCTCGAACCCGCTGTTGTTATTGCAGGTGCTGGTTCTGGCAAGACAGAGACAATGAGTAACCGTGTTTTGTATTTGGTTGCCAACGGTTTTGCAACCCCTGATCAAATCTTGGGTCTTACCTTCACCCGTAAAGCTGCTGGAGAGCTATCCGTTCGTATCCGCAAGCGTTTGCGTCAACTTTCACAACTACCAGAGTTCAAACACATCACATCATCTAGTACCTCTGTTACTACCTACCACTCATATGCAGGCAAGTTACTGAGCGAGCACGCAATCCGTTATGGAATTGATGCTGATGCAGATCCACTAGGAGAAGCCGCAATTTGGCAGATCGCATCTGATGTTGTGCGCAACTGGTCTGATGATTCATATCGCAATGACAGTGCGGTCAGCACGGTGATTAAGGATTTGCTAGGTTTATCTAAATTTATGTTAGAGCATCAAGTTAAGGCTTCAGATATTGAAGCAATTGGCAATGAGATGCTTGAAAAGCTGCAGCTACTAGGTGGCAGTACCAATGAAGATACGCGGGCAGTTGCTCGAGCGATGCGCCAGCGCAACTCACTATTGCCGATGGTTGAAGCATTCATGGAACGCCGTAAAGCATCAGGTGAGCTTTCATTCGACGATCAGATGTCATTAGCTGCTGACATTGCACAAAACTTTGACGATGTTGGCACTTTAGAGCGTGGCAAATACACAGTCGTCTTACTTGATGAGTACCAAGACACTTCACAATCTCAGGTGCGAATGTTGTCTTCTCTTTATGGAGCTGGACACCCAGTAATGGCTGTGGGAGACCCATCGCAGGCTATTTACACTTGGCGCGGAGCCTCTGCCGGCACTATGGCCTCTTTCCAGAAGTACTTTCCAAAGGCGCAAGGTCAATCTGGAACCGAGCAGTTCTCGCTACCAACAACATTTCGTAATGATGCGATCATCTTGGCTGCGGCCAATGCAATTAGCGCACAGATCAAAGCAGATGGTGGCCAGCAAGTTGTTGAACTTGAAGCACGTAACGGCGCAGGTGCTGGTGAACTGGCCTATGGAATCTATGAAACTGTTGAAACAGAGTCACAGGCAATTGCTGAATACTTCAAGGCATTATGGAATCCAGAAGCCGGTAAATCATTTGCTGTTTTGGTGCGAAAGCGCAGTCAAATTCCTTCCATTGAAAATGCTTTGCGCGAGCAAGGTCTACCTGTTGAAGTCATTGGCATCGGTGGGCTCATCCATATTCCAGAGGTTGCAGATGTGGTGACCTTGATGAAGATCATTACCGATCCTGATGCAGGTTCATCATTGATGCGTCATTTAACTGGACCACGAATTAATTTAGGTCCAAGGGATATTGCAGCTCTTGGCGGATTTAGCCGTGAACGGGCGAAGGCAATGCATGCAGATTCAAAGAGCTTTATTAAAAAGATTGCAGCTGGTAACCCTGATCAGCTAGAAGCAGATGATCAATTTGCTGGATCTATTATCGATGCGTTGGATGAAATCACAACGGCGAAGAAAAATGGCTTTAGTGATCTTGGCTATCAACGACTAGTGTCATTTGCACAAGATCTGCGTCGCTTGCGCTCACGCGCAGGTGGTCAGATCACAGATCTTGTGACTGAGATTGAAAACTACTTAACACTTGAATCAGAAATTACTTTGCGCGAAGGAACACAGACAGGTCGCAGACACCTTGATCGTTTCCTAGATGAGGCAGCAAAGTTTGAACGCAGCGGCGGCTCTGTTTCAGCCTTCCTTGATTGGCTAGATGTTGCATCAGATGAAGAAGGTGGGCTAAAGGTTGGCGCCCCTGAAGTCCGCACAGATGTGGTTCAAATCCTTACAGTTCACATGGCAAAGGGCGCCGAATGGGATGTTGTGGCAGTTCCTGGATTATCTGAAGGCACATTCCCTGGTGTTAACCGCTCTGACCCGGATAACTGGTTAAAGAATGAAAAGCACGTTCCTTTTGCTTTGCGTGGTGATGCTCATGAGCTTCCACACTTCTCCTTAGAGGGAATAACAAAGAACAGCGATGCGGCAAAAGCGATTAAAGAGTTTGCGCGCCAATGTGTTGATCACATCAAAATGCGTGAAGAGATACGTCTTGCATATGTTGCTGTGACCCGTGCTCGCACACACTTGATCTGCACAACTTCTTGGTGGCGAGATGGGGCTAACTCGGTTTCTCCATCAAATATCTTCACGCTCATCGCTGGTGCTGCAAGTGTGCATGGTGGTCGACTCATTAGTGATGTTGCTGCCCCTGATGACGATGCAGAAAACCCAACACTTGAAAACCCACAAACTGCAATGTGGCCACGTGATTACCTAGGAGATAAGCGCGCACAATTTGATGCAGCTATTGCATTAGTTAACTCATCTGATGTGCATCCACTCATTGATTCACAAGATGGCGAAGTGAACTCTTGGATTATGGATGCTCATAGTTTGATTACCGAGCAACGAAATCGCGCCTCAGATCTTGTTCAAGTTGCACTACCAACCCGTCTTTCAACATCAACATTGGTTGCACTCCATGAAAACCCACAAGAACTTGCACTCAACATTCGTCGTCCGATGCCACGTGGGCAAGATCCATATTCACGTCGCGGAACCGCTTTTCACTTATGGGTTGAACGCCAATTCACAGATGCTGCTACCTTGTTTGGTGATGAGTACTTGGATTACTTAGATCCACTAGATGATGATTCAAAGCTTGAAGATCTAAAAGCCACCTGGCTTAGGAGCAGCTTTGCCAATCGCACACCAGCCCGAGTCGAAGTTCCCTTTGAAACAACCATTGCTGGCGTGTTAATCCGCGGTCGAATCGATGCGGTCTATGCCGATGGAGATGGCTTCCAGGTTGTGGATTGGAAGACTGGATCAAAGCAGTTAGGTAAGTCGGCTCAGGTTCAGTTAGCGATGTATCGCTTGGCGTGGGCGAAGTTATCAGGATGTGAAATCTCAAAGGTTTCTGCGGCGTTCCATTATGTGCCAACAGGTGTTACAGATCAGCCAGCAGATCTTTTGGATGAGGCAGCGCTTATTTCTTTGATTTCATCCGTTGAGGCTCTGTAGGAATCTCTATCTGCAAAGGCAGATGATCACTCATTCCTTTGTGTGAATAAGTAATCTGCTGAACATCTCTGGCTTTAAGGGTTTGCGACAACATAAAGTCAATTTGAACCTTTGGTAGCCAGCTTGGAAAAGTATTACCACTTCCAAGTGAGTGCCACTTTATTCCTGCCACAACTTTAGTAAATGGAATATTCATATCACCCATAATGATTATTTTGTGTGGCTCAATACCTAATGTGTGAGACCAACGCTTAATCAAAACTAATTGTTTGTAATTGTAAAAGGGCACAAAAGAAAGATGGGTATTAATAATCAACCAACCATTTTCTAGATGTGCAGCAAGTGCACTTCTTGGATGATCGCGCACATAGAAACGCTTCAACTTGCCGTCAACCGGAAACATCATGAAAACACCAAATGGTGCTCCCTTTAAATCTAAGCGATGCCAGGATTTAACTGGTAGTTGTGAAACCATTCCGATTCCATAACCAGCTTCACCCTCCTGGCTTTTGTTTGTCACTATTTTTAAATCTGTATTTTCCGGTTTACGCCATTTTTCATCTGGATTGCCAAACAACGATGGTGCAAAAGCCCAGTCAGCCGCCCCCATAACAGTTGCAATATTTCCAACTTGATTGTGATTTCCAGATCGTTCTAGAAAGTAATCAACTTCTTGGACGCCAATGACATCACTCTTTAAATTGAGTATTTCAGCCTCTAAAAGGGCGGCAGCATCAACTGCTGGATCAGGCGGAATGGCCAATCCATGCAGCAAATTCCATGAGGTTACGCGCACCGCCCAAGGCTAGTAGCGTTCACCCCTATGAGCGCGCTGTCACCAATTAATCGCGAAAGCGAGCTGCGCACCGATGCCGCAAAGTTGGCCGAACTTTGGAAAACCGCTCAAATTATTCATTTGGTTGATGCGCGTCTGAGCGCAGGCGATGACTCTTTGACCTTTCTTGATGCCGCTGCTGTGAAAGCTGCGCAAGAGATATTTGTTGAAGGCGATCGCTTCTTCTTAGGTGTGGGCCGTGATGACAATCAGGCTTACTTTGCCTGGAACACCACATGGATTAACCCACCAGAAGATGATGGGACTGAAGAGTTTGAACAGCGAAAGTATGAAGGATTTAAATCTTTGCGCGAGGTCGGTGGAAATCTAGATGCTGACGAACTGGCACTTGCCATGCACGCAGTTGGATTGGCTAACTGGCATGTGACCCACACACATTGTGCAAGATGTGGTGCCAAGACCGTGAGTGATCTTGGTGGCAGTGTTCGCGTGTGTCCTGACGATGCAACACAACATCATCCACGCACTGACCCAGCAGTTATTGTTTTAGTAAAAGATAAAGATGATCGAATTCTTTTAGGTCACCAACCAATCTGGCCGGACAAGCGCTTTTCAACTTTTGCCGGCTTTGTTGAAACCGGTGAATCTTTTGAAGAGTGTGTTTCACGAGAAGTCTTTGAAGAAGCAGGTGTGTATGCATCAGAGATCAAGTATTTAACCTCGCAGCCTTGGCCATTTCCAGCATCGATCATGATTGCATTTGAAGCAATTACACATCGCCCAGAAGAAGCTCGCCCTGATGGGACTGAAATTACTGAAGTGCGCTGGCTTTCACGAGATGAGATGAAGGCTGCTGTTGCTACGCAAGATATTTTGTTGCCACCAAAAATTTCAGTTGCCCGTCGCATGATTGAAGCTTGGTACACGCGAGTTGATGGCTATACGCGCGATCAGTTACATGGTGGTGAATCGTGGAGGCCGTAGGAAACCTACGCGCAGAAGAGATTCTTGAAGCGCTAGATAATGAACAACGCGCAGTTGCACTTGCTACACGAGGACCAGTTTGTGTAATTGCAGGGGCTGGAACCGGCAAAACCCGCGCAATCACACACCGCATTGCATATGCAGCAGCTATTGGAACTATGGATCCGCACAAAGTTTTGGCACTTACATTTACTGCTCGTGCTGCCGGTGAAATGCGCACACGCCTTCGCTCACTTGGCGTTCCAGCAGTTGCAGCCCGCACTATCCACGCCGCAGCACTTAAGCAGCTCACCTTCTTTTGGCCGCAGGTATTTGGTGGTCGCACACCTGATTTGCTCACAACAAAGAGTGGATTTCTCACCGAGGCGATCAAGCGCGCTCAATTACAGGGCGAGCTTTCAATTTCATCCCGCGATTTACTGCGCGACATTGCAACAGAGATTGAATGGGCCAAGGTTTCACAGATTTCACCCTCTGATTACTTGAGCGAATCCCTAAAGCGCACAGTTAAGCCACGTATTAATCCAGAACAATTAGCCAAGGTCTATACGGCGTATGAAAGTGTGAAGCACCAAGAACGCGCTATTGATTTTGAGGATGTTCTACTACTGACAACAGCGATGATCGAAGAAGAACGAGAAGTTCGAGAGCGCGTGCAAGATCAGTACCGATTCTTCACAGTTGATGAATATCAGGACATTTCTCCGCTGCAGCAGCGCTTAATCAACGCCTGGCTTGGTTCCCGTCAAGAACTATGTGTTGTTGGTGATCCGGCACAAACCATTTACTCCTTTGCTGGTGCAACCCCAGTGTTTCTTAATTCATTTACGCAGCGCTTTCCAGAAGCTGAAGTTGTTCGTCTGACAACTGGTTATCGCTCAACTCCTGAAATCATCTTTACCGCTAACAGCATCCTTCGCAAAGGTGCGATGGGCAATGAATTGGTTGCAATCAATGATCACGGCAGTAAGCCAACAATTACTGCATATAACGATGAGTCTGCAGAGATTGCAGGAATTGTTCGTGACATTACAAAGCTGATCTCTGAAGGCACTCCTGCCCAAGAGATTGCAGTTCTTGCCCGAACTAATAGTCAATTAAATGGTTTAGAGCGATCTATGAATGCGGCGAACTTGCCATACCAAGTTCGAAACACTGAACGCTTCTTTGAACGCAAAGAGGTTCGCGATTTCTTAAAGCAGGTTCGCACCGCATCTGTTATTCCAACAGAAGGTGTTTCCTGGCTTGATGAACTTCGCACTCTGGCGCAGCCATTTTTAACTGGGGGAGCCATCGATGGAATTGCAGCACTTCTGCACCTTGCTCGCGAGCTAGATAGCGATTCGGGATTTACACCAAAGAATTTGCGTGCCTATCTGCGCGAAGTTGAAGATCGAGTACAACAAAACAATCCTCCAACGATGCCTGTAACAACACTTGCAACGCTGCATGCAGCAAAGGGTCTTGAATGGGAACGCGTGTTTTTAATTGGCGTTAGCGATGGAATCTTGCCTCTTGAAAACAACAGCACCACAGGTGATCAAGCATCGATTGATGAAGAGCGTCGCTTGTTCTATGTTGGCATTACCCGTGCAAAGTCTGATTTGCGTCTTAGCTATCGCGGAAAAGCCTCACGGTTCTTGGCTGAAGCGGGCCTGGCTAACTAGCCGATTTACGCTCATTTATGCGGGGAATTAATTGCCTTGCCAGTACCTCAACCCATGGTTTATAGTTACAACTTCATTCCCATGGCGGGGATGAAAATGACGGAAGGAACGAATATGTCTAACGCATCATTCGTATCAGCAAACGCAATGCGTTCTGCTGTGATTCCTTCTGCTCATACAACCAATAAGCCTTCTACTTGGCATGCAACGAAGCCAGCGTTTTACGCAGCTTTTTATGCCGGATACGAGGCCAATGGTGGTTCAATCGAATAAATCGATTTAGAACTGAAGCCAAGGGCCTCGAATCCAAAAGGATTCGGAGCCCTTTTTGTTTTTCCAAAACAAACTTCACTCCAGAAAACCAACGACAACCACAAGAGACCGAAGCAAGATCTAACAGAAAGAAGAGGTGAGAACATGAGCGTTCTCTTCAGTGAACTACTAGTACCAGGCTGGGCAGATGAGAAGATCGGTTTGGATGCTGTAACAGGCACGTATTCAGATGGGTCATCATTTAATTTGCCATGCCACACAGCAGATCCTGAGCTCTACTTTTCTGAGGATGAGATGCAGGTGCAAGAGGCGAAGTCACTCTGTGGCGGATGTCCTGTGCGCGCACAGTGCTTAGAAGGTGCCCTATCGCGCCAAGAGCCGGCAGGTGTGTGGGGCGGAGAATTATTTGAAGAAGGTCGCATCATTGCCAAGAAGCGCAAAGCTGGACGACCAACGTTGAAAGAGATCGCCGCACGCAATGCCGAAGGCGAACTCATCGAACTCAATGTTAAGAGCAAAGAGCGCGAAGAAAGTGCTGCTTAACTAGCAAACATATTTAAATTTGTTAATGAAGGCCATAGTGCAAAGAGGATGGAGATCGGCAGGATAAGGAATACAACTGGAATCATCATTGATATTTCAGCCTTACCAGCCGCTCCCATAACTCGATTTCTTTGATTGCCGCGAGCTTCAATAGCGTGGCGAGAGAGAACTTCAACTAGCGGTGCCCCTCGCAACGTTGCAGTTACCAAGGCATCCACAAAGCGACGAATCATTACAGATTTAACTCGGCGGCCCATTGCATCTAGTGTTTCATTTAAAGGCAATCCAGATCGCACGCCTGCAACAACTATTTGAAACTCCTTAGCCAGTTGTCCATCTGCAGAGTTAGCAATACGCAGCATCGCACTCATAGGCGTTTCTCCAGCTGCAATGGCCAAAGTCAGCATCTCAATGACTGCCGGAAATTCAGATTCGATTAGTTCGCACCGCTTCTTAATCTCTGTTGATAGCTCGCGATCCATCAATACATAAGTTAAAACACCCAATAATGCCCCGCTAAATACCGCTAATAGAGGACTGTGCAAAAGAACTAGAACAACAGTAAATGAAAGAGCCGAGGCAGCTGCGCAATAGCCGTACTGCCTGATTCTAAAATCTACATACTCTCTTTCAGTTCCTCGCCCTAACTCTTCTAGCCGTGATCGCAATTGTGTGCGATCACCACTTTTCTTTGCATTCTTTCTGACAACACGTTGTGCCTCTTCAATTGCATCAACTTCATCACCTATAACTATCAAGAAGCCTGCTGGAATGGCCAGTAGAGCAGTCACCAAAAGAATTGCATTCATCGTGTGCCTCCCACAAATACTCGGGGAGTTTGTGGCAAGCGACCCAACCGATTCATCCAGATGTAAGCAATGGCTGTCATGACAAGACCTGCGATTAAAATCATCGCACCGGTCGGTGTGGAATATGCAGCAGCCGTGCTTGGCTGGGTTGAAAGCAACAAAAGCAGAATCCAAGGCGCAGCAGCTGAAAGATGTGCTGAGTTTTTTATCCACCCATGTTTAACTTCAATCTCTCGGCGCAATGCCAAATCTTGACGCAAGAAATCACCTAATGATCTGAGAATTTGTAGTAACTCACTACCCCCAAGTGCTTTAGAAATAATGAGTGCTTCAAATATCTGATCGCTTCCGTGATGGGCAAACAAGGCTTTGAGTTCATCAATAGCTTGGGTTAAATCACCACTTCCATACAAAGTTGCTTTAAATTGTGTAAATGCAGGACGTAACACCTCTGGACCTCGAGTTGAAAGCTCAGCCAATGACTCGGTGAGTGAAAGCCCAGATTGAATTCCTGACATTAAATGATCAATTACTTCTGGCCAGGCAGCAATCAAGGCTGCCTCGTTGAGATTGTTCTTGGCTCGCACAGTGACAAAAGCAATTCCGGCTGCCAATGTCCCAAAAGCAAGTGCAATCACAACCGAACGTGTCATCAACAAAACAGCAGCAGTGGAGACAGATGCTGAAATCCCTATACGCAGGGAAAGTTTCATTGATGCCACCATTGTGAAAGTGGGGCTCCAATTGCGGTAAATCGATCTGGATTTGGCAGGGAACCAACTCCACGTTGGTACTGGCTGCCATCCCACTTCCAGAGCATTTCAATTTCAGCACGATCATTTTCATATCGACCAGTTACAGCTGCGACTTCATTGATGCGACGAGTTCCTTGTGCATCTAAGCTCGTATGAACAATGACATCGATGGCAGATGCGACAGTAGGTGCGATAAATTTATGGGAAATGTTTTCACCTGCCAGTAAAGGCAACGTTTGTAATTTAACGATTGCATCGCGTGGGGAGTTTGCGTGCAAAGTGCCCATACCGGGTAGACCAGAATTCAGGGCAATGAGTAGATCAAGTGCCTCTGCCTCACGAACTTCACCGACAATAATTCGCGATGGCCGCATTCGCAGTGACTCCTTAATGAGCCGACGTAAAGGAATCTCACCTTCACCTTGGAGGTTTGCACTTCGTGTTTGCATTTGCACAACATCTGGCAACTGAGGGCTTAATTCAAATACTTCTTCAATTGTCACAACTCGCTCACCGCGTGGAATTGCGCCAGCTAGTGCATTTAAAACAGTTGTTTTTCCTGCCTGGGTTCCACCGCTTACTAAAATGTTCAGGCCCGCTTGCACGCAATAAATAAGCGCAGTAGCTATTTCTGGATTCATAACACCCAGATCTACTAAATCATTAACGCTTGACTTACGCATCAGGTGCTTACGGATGTTTACCGCCCAGTGGTGAGCAGTGATTTCAGGGATAACTACGTGCAAACGACTGCCATCGGGTAATCGAGCATCCACAAAGGGATGTGATAGATCTAGGCGTCTTCCGCTCCACATCAACGCACGTTCAACGATGTTTCGCACATCATCTGCGGACAAAAGAAGATTAGTTAGTTCGCTGCGGCCGTTACGTGCAATAAAGATTCGTTCAGGTGAGTTAATCCAAATTTCTTCAATTGTTGGGTCGCTCATAAAGGGTGCGATCGCACCGAAGGTAATACCGAGATCTAGTTCCATGCGCGCAAACCTAGATTGGGCACCAAAAACTACATATAGTCCAAGAAAAGCGGTGGATAAAGCAGAAGCAATGTTGCCCTGAGTAATCCTTAATTCGAGTGTTTAGTTGGTGTTAACAATCTTAAAAGCCTCAGCAATACGACCTTCTGGTAGGCCACCAATTCCAGCGTTACGTTGACCCCACTCACGGACCATGTTTTCCAATTCTTTGTTGTGCGCAGTTTGGGAAACGTGCGCGTGAAGTGCTGCCATCTTTAAATCAAAGGTGTCGGTGATATCAACCCAGTGATCAGGTTGAGCAAATCCTGAAACCCAGATCTCCTTAACACGCCAAGGCTCTAGTCCTTCTTTTTCAAGCAGGTCAGTAAATGCAAAAGGATTACGCGAATCAGGATAAACAGCCTGAATTGTTGCCTCTCCAGCAGCTAAGTGATCTGGGTGGCTGGCACCAATTCGATCCCAGTTACGTTCTGGGCTTTGGCACACAATGCGGTCTGGTTTAGAAATTCGAATCTGTCGCACAATGTCTTTACGTAATTCAATTGTTGCTACTAAGTGCCCATCAACATAATTGAGGAAAGTAATGTCAGTAACGCCGATTGCTGCGCCAGCTGCACGTTGTTCGCGCTGTCGAATGGCAGGCATCTCTTCTTTTGTGAAACCAGACTCTTCGCCGCCTTGATCACCGTTGGTGCAAAAAACATAGGCAACTTCAATTCCCTTTTTCACCCATTGGGCGATTGTTCCGGAGGCCCCAAAATCTGAATCATCGGGGTGGGCATTGATGACCAAGACGCGCTTGATCTCGTTATCTGCAATCGGTTCCATGCATGAAGCCTAATAGACTCACCCTCATGACTGAAATCGATCCGTTACTTGAGGGACTCAATCCTCAGCAATCGGAGGCGGTTACACATTCAGGCGGCCCGCTATTAGTTGTCGCAGGTGCTGGATCAGGAAAAACTCGAGTATTAACCCGTCGTATTGCTTACTTAATGTCTAGGCGCAATGTTGCCCCATATCAAATCCTGGCAATTACCTTCACTAATAAAGCAGCAGGTGAAATGAAAGAGCGCGTTGCAGATCTAGTTGGTCCTATAGCCAAATCAATGTGGGTCTCAACTTTTCACTCAGCCTGTGTTCGCATTTTGCGCCAAGAAGCAACCCGCCTTGGATATAGCAACTCATTTAGTATCTATGATTCTGCTGATTCACAAAGACTCATAACTATTGTTGCCAAAGAATTGAACTTGGATGCAAAGCGATATCCAGCACGCCAATTTCAATCAATGATCTCTAATGCAAAAAATGAATTGCTCGGACCGCAGGATTACTTAAATGCAGCTAGCAATCCTTTTGAGCAGATAGTTGCCGATGTATATGCGGTGTATCAGCAGAGGTTGATCCGCGCTAATGCAATGGATTTTGATGACTTGATTCTAAAAACCGTTGAAGTTTTGCAACGCTATCCCGAAGCCAAAGCCCGCTTTAGATCCCGCTTTCGCCATGTTCTAGTTGATGAGTATCAGGATACAAACCATGCTCAATACATCTTGGTTAAAGAGCTAGTTGGTACTGAACTGGAAGGACAAGCACCCGCAGAGCTATGCGTGGTTGGTGATGCTGATCAATCTATTTATGGCTTCCGTGGGGCAACTATCCGCAACATTTTGCAGTTTGAACTTGATTACCCAAATGCCCGCACAGTCTTGCTTGAACAGAATTATCGCTCCACACAAAATATTCTAAACGCGGCAAACGCAGTAATCACTAAGAATGAAAGCCGTAAAGAGAAGAACTTGTGGTCAGATGCTGGCGCTGGTTCACCACTGACAGGTTATGTTGCCGAAAGCGAGCACGATGAAGCTAACTTCATTGCAGATGAGATTAGATCTCTGCAACGTGAAGGTGTTTCAACTCCAGGAGACACCGCAATTTTCTACCGCACTAACGCTCAATCTCGTGTTTTTGAAGAAGTCTTCATGCGAAATGCGTTGCCATATAAAGTTGTTGGTGGATTGCGATTTTATGAACGTCGCGAAGTAAAAGACCTGCTGGCTTATCTGCGCGTATTGGCAAATCTAGAAGATGAAATTTCACTTCGAAGAATCATCAATGTGCCAAAACGAGGCATCGGTGACACATCTTTGGATTATGTAGATGAGTTTGCGCGCAACAACGAAATATCTTTCTGGCAAGGTTTATTGCGGGTAAATGAGAATGGGTCTGTACCTTCTCGCGCCGCTCAAGCAATCAATGAATTCACATCGATGGTCAGCGCTTTAGCTGTTCTAGTGGAGGCAAAAACAAAGCCATCGGTAATCGTTGAAGCAGCACTTGAACAATCAGGCTTGTTAAAGGAGTTAGTCGATAGCACCGATCCACAGGATGAAGTTCGTGTTGAAAACTTAAAAGAACTTGTTGCCGTTTCCATGGAGTATGAAGAGCGTCCATTTGAAGAACTTGGTGAAGATGAAGAGATTTCACTTGCAGGGTTTCTAGAAAAAGTTTCCTTAGTTGCAGATGCTGACGAGATTCCAGAAGGTGAAGATCACGGCGGAGTTGTCACGATGATGACACTTCATACAGCTAAGGGTCTTGAGTTCCCAACAGTTTTTCTAACAGGAATGGAAGATGGAATTTTTCCTCACTCACGAACTCTTGGTGAGAAAGATGAAATTGAAGAAGAACGTCGACTTGCCTATGTCGGATTAACTCGCGCACGTCAGCGTCTTTATATTTCACGTGCTGAATATCGTTCAACGTGGGGAGCGCCAAATTACAATCCACCATCACGTTTTCTTGATGAAATTCCAGAAGATGTAATTGAATGGCGCAATCAAGGAAAGTCTTCATCTTCTTCATTTGTTACGCGCACTCGCACTGCTACAACTCCACCACCACGTGCCACAGGCAAAAAGAGTGTTGCGATGGAGCTGGCAGTCGGTGAGCGTGTGTCACATGACACATTCGGATTAGGCACTGTTGTGGCTGTTGCGGGGGCTGGCGACAAAGCCGAAGCCACAATTAACTTCGGTCAGTACGGCGAGAAGCGTTTGTTATTGCGTTATGCACCTGTTGAGAAACTATAGGATTACTCCGTATATAAGCCGGCCAATAGATTGTGAGCCCCAGTGGATCTCTTTGAATACCAAGCCCGAGATATCTTTGAAAAACATGGCGTACCTGTTCTAGCTGCAGCAATTGCAACAACAGCAGATGAAGCAGAAAAAGCTGCAACAACAATTGGCGGCAAGGTTGTAGTCAAGGCGCAGGTTAAAGTTGGTGGTCGAGGAAAAGCAGGAGGCGTAAAGCTTGCTGAGAATCCACAGGATGCTCGCGAAAAAGCTGGCGCAATCCTTGGAATGGATATTAAAGGCCACACTGTTCGCACAGTAATGATTGCAGCAGCAGCCCCAATCGAAGCTGAGTATTACCTTTCAATTTTGTTAGACCGCTCAAACCGAACATTTCTAGTAATGGCATCAGTGTCAGGTGGAATGGACATCGAAGAAGTTGCACACACAGCACCTGAAAAACTTGCAAAAATTCCCGTTTCTGCAGTTGATGGAATCTCACTTGCTAAGGCAAAAGAAATCGTCGCAGCAGCAGCATTTCCTGCGAATGTGGCAGATCAAGTAGCCAACGTATTGCTTAAGTTGTGGGATGTTTTCCAAGGTGAAGATGCAACACTTGTTGAAGTAAATCCATTGGTTAAGACAAGTGATGGAAAAGTAATTGCCCTAGATGGCAAGGTAACTCTTGATGACAACGCTGATTTCCGTCAACCAGATCACCAATCACTTGTTGACCAAGATGCAGAAAATCCATTAGAGGCTGCTGCTAAAGAAAAGGGTCTTAACTACGTCAAACTTGATGGACAAGTTGGAATCATCGGTAACGGTGCTGGACTTGTGATGAGCACATTAGATGTTGTGGCCTATGCAGGAGAAAAGCATGGCGGAGTACGCCCTGCTAACTTCTTGGATATCGGCGGCGGAGCATCTGCTCAAATCATGGCTGATGGTCTTTCAATCATTCTGGGAGATGCTGACGTGAAGAGCGTTTTTGTTAACGTATTCGGTGGAATTACCGCCTGTGATGCAGTTGCCAACGGAATTGTTCAAGCCCTTGAATTACTTGGTCCAAAGGCAACAAAACCAATTGTGGTTCGACTAGATGGAAACAATGTTGTTGAAGGTCGAGCAATTTTGGCTAAGGCTGCGCACCCATTGGTAGAGCAGGCAGACACGATGGATGGAGCAGCAAATCGCGCTGCAGAATTGGCGGCGAAGTAATGTCTATCTTTATTAACGATGCAAGCAAAGTAATTGTTCAGGGAATGACTGGTTCTGAAGGAACCAAGCACACCCGTCGTATGTTGGCTTCAGGGACAAAGATTGTTGGCGGAGTAACACCTGGTAAGGGTGGACAGGTTGTCGATATTGATGGCCACCAGCTTCCAGTCTTCAACACTGTTGCTGAAGCAATGACTGCAACAGGTGCAAATGTTTCTGTTGTGTTTGTGCCACCTAAGTTTGCAAAAGCTGCTGTAATCGATGCAATTGATGCAACGATGCCATTAGTAGTTGTGATTACTGAAGGTATTCCAGTTCATGACTCAGCAAGCTTTTATGCATATTCGCAGACAAAGGGTACAACGCAGATTATTGGCCCTAACTGCCCAGGATTAATTAGTCCAGGAAAATCAAATGTTGGAATTATTCCTGCAGATATTACTGGGTCAGGTCCGATTGGACTTGTTTCTAAGTCAGGAACTCTTACATACCAAATGATGTATGAGCTTCGCGATATTGGATTTAGTACCGCTGTTGGTATCGGAGGCGATCCAGTAATTGGAACAACTCACATTGATTGCTTGCGTGCATTCCAAGATGACCCAGATACAACTGCGATTGTCATGATTGGTGAAATTGGTGGAGATGCAGAAGAGCGTGCTGCAGCATTTATTGCTGAGTATGTAACAAAGCCAGTTGTTGGTTACGTTGCAGGTTTCACTGCTCCAGAAGGCAAGACAATGGGTCACGCAGGTGCAATCGTTTCTGGTTCGTCAGGAACTGCACAAGGTAAGAAGGATGCATTGGAAGCAGCTGGCGTAAAGGTTGGCCAAACACCTAGCGAAACCGCGCGTTTGTTACGCGCAATACTGGGTCGATAACAATGATGACGCGGGTACTTGGAGCAGCATTGCCCCAGGTCCTGCGTAGCGTTGCTTGGCTACTACTGCCAACATCTTTTATCGCACTCCTTGCCTGGGCTACAGCAGGCAGTGCAACGGGAAATACCGGAGATCCATTGCGTGCAGCAGTGTGGATTTGGATTGGCGCGCACCAGATCCCTTTTTCATTAGCTCTTCCACCATCAGGTTTAGATGGTTACCTTTCATACCTTCCACTTGGCGCACTTGTTTTTCCAGTACTTGCAATCCGCAATGGCATCTCACGCACCATTGAACGTCTAGATAATGATTCATCTTTAGTTGGTTCTGCTCGAGCCGTCTTTGCAATCGGCTACACCCTCTTCGCCCTCCTTGCTTCTTTGTTGTCAAAGACAGAAGCAATAAGGCCAGTTTGGTATTTTGCAATCATTTATGTTTTGCCATTTACGCTTTTAGTTGGTGCAACCGTTGGACGCAAGGTTGCATTAGGCCAAGGCTTTTTATTTGGTTCACGCATCATCGCCCTTTTACTTGGTGTTTCATCCATTATTTTTGGTTTGATGTTGCTTATAAATATTTCGATGGTCAAGGATTTAACTACTGTGCTCCAGCCCGGAATCTTTGGCGGCTTACTCCTATTGCTCTTAAATATTTTATACATCCCCAACGCAATAGTTGCCACCCTCGCATACTTTTCAGGAGTCGGATTTGCTGTTGGTTCTGGAACTTTAGTCTCCCCGTTTTCACACAGATTAAACAAGATTCCGGCGATGCCTTTGTTAGGCGCTTTGCCAGAGGGGAAATCAATTATTGCGATGATCGGTATCGCATTCATCATTTTTGCAGGTGCGCTTCTTGCCAGCTGGACAGTTGCGCTTAATCTTAAAGTTTTGCAACAAAGCTTGATCGTTGCAATTCTGATTGCAGCTTTTGTTGGGTATTCAGCAAGCGGAGCATTGATTACAGATGCCATGTCAGCAGTTGGTGTTTCAACCTGGAAATTCACGCTGGCAATAGCTGCAGAATTAGCGGCGGGCGTGACTTTAGCACTCTACTTGCCTCGAATGTTTAAGCGCACATGAGAAAGCGTGTAGTAATACTTGCTTCCGGAACAGGTTCACTAACTCAAGCGATCATCGATGCGAAAGAGCTTGATATTCAAATCGTTGCAGTTGTGTCAGATAAAGAAGATGCTCAAGTTTTGGAGCGAGCAAAGAATGCCAAAATCAATACTTCGGTCATTGAATTAATAGGCGATCGCGGGGCATGGGATAGGCAGCTGTTTAATCAGGTAGATCAATACCAACCAGATTTAGTTATAAGCGCTGGATTCATGCGAATTTTGTCTGCTGAATTTGTAAGTACATTTCCAACAATCAATAGCCACCCAGCGCTTCTTCCAGATTTTCCTGGAGCCCACGCAGTCCGGGATGCTTTGGCTGCTGGCGTTACCGTGACTGGAACAACGGTTCACTGGGTCGATGCAGGCATAGACACCGGGCCAATCATTACTCAGATGGAAGTTCCGGTGCTGCCCGGCGATGATGAAGCTTCACTTCATGAGAGAATTAAGAAAGTAGAACGCGGTCTCATTGTTGCGACCATCGCTTTGATTACGCCGACACTGGAGACTAATTCACGATGAGAAAACCTATTCGCCGTGCACTAGTTAGTGTCTATGACAAAGATCGTCTGATTGAAATTGGCAATGCGTTAAGTGCAGCGGGCATAGAAATCTTATCTACTGGTTCAACGGCAAAAAATTTAGCTGATGCAGGAATTGCAGTAACTGAAGTCAGTGCCTACACAGGCTTTCCTGAAATTATGGGGGGGCGAGTTAAGACACTTCACCCACGTGTTCATGGTGGAATTTTGGCCGATCAAAACAATCCAGGGCACTTAGCTGCAATTGCTGAGTTAGATATCAAACCTTTTGATTTAGTAATTATTAACTTGTATCCATTTGCAGAAACGATTGCATCTGGTGCCAACTTTGAAGACAGTATTGAGCAGATCGATATTGGCGGTCCATCAATGCTTCGCGGGGCTGCTAAAAATCATGGCTCTGTAGCGGTTATTTGTCAGACATCTCAATACGATCAGTTGCTAGATGCAATCAAAGCTGGTGGGTTTACCGAGGCTGAGCGTCGCCAATTAGCACTTGAAGTTTTTCGAACAACGGCTGAATACGATTTAACGATTGCAACATGGCTGGGTCAATCTGAGGGTAAGGAATTGCCTGAGTGGTTTGGACATATCTGGCATCGCGAAAGCTCACTTCGATATGGCGAGAACCCACATCAGTCGGCTGCGATCTATTCAGGCGGAGCTGCAGGAATTGTTGGAGCGCAACAACTTCACGGCAAGGAAATGTCTTTTAACAACTACACAGATGCAGAAGCAGCGTGGCGCGCAGTCCTTGATCATCGTGATCCTGCCGTCGCAATCATGAAGCACGCAAACCCGTGTGGTGTTGCAGTGTGTGAATTAGGTGTGGCTGTTGCCTATCAGCACGCACATGAATGCGATCCAGTGTCAGCATTTGGCGGAGTTGTTGCAGCTAATCGAAAAGTTGATCTTGCTATGGCCGAACCACTATCAAAGATTTTTACTGAAGTCTTAATTGCACCTGACTTTGATGCCGATGCACTCGAACTACTTATGAAGAAGCCATCAATTCGTATCTTGAAGTGCGATGTGACATCGACTAATCCATTTGAGTTACGCCCTGTTTCTGGGGGAGTACTACTCCAAGCAACTGATTTAATTGATGCCGATGGTGATTTGCCAGTTAATTGGAAGCAGGTAAGTGGTCAGCCCGTAGATGTGCAGACTATGAAGGATCTTGAGTTTGCGTGGAGAAGTGTTCGTTCTGTTAAGAGCAACGCGATTTTGTTAGCAAAATTGACGGCTTCAGTTGGAATTGGAATGGGACAGGTCAACCGCGTTGATTCGGCCCGTCTTGCTGTCTCTCGCGCAGGTGATCGCGTTAAGGGTTCGGTTGCGGCAAGTGATGCTTTCTTCCCATTTGCTGATGGGCTGCAAATCTTGATTGATGCTGGAGTAACAGCTGTAGTCCAACCTGGCGGAAGTGTGCGCGATGAAGAAGTTATTGCCGCTGCACAAAAGGGCGGAATTGCGATGTTCTTCACCGGAACCCGACATTTTTCGCACGCATAAATAGATAGGCTTTAACCATGAGCGCACAGATTCTAGATGGCAAGGCACTTGCATCAGCCATCAAAACAGAACTGACAACTCGAGTAGTAGCACTCAAAGCCAAAGGAATCACACCAGGACTTGGAACCGTCTTAGTAGGAAGTGATCCTGGTTCACTGTCATATGTCGGTGGAAAGCATCGCGATTGCAAAGAAGTTGGAATCCACTCAATTCGAGTTGATTTGCCAGAAAGTGCTACCGAAAAGGATGTGTTGGCGGCAATTGCAGATTTGAATTCATCTAAGGAGTGCACTGGATACATCGTGCAACTGCCTTTGCCAAAGGGAATAAAAACTCAGAGAGTTTTAGAAGCGATTGATCCATGCAAGGATGCTGATGGTTTGCATCCCCTTAACCTTGGTCGCCTAGTTGCAGGTTATGACGCGCCATTGCCATGTACACCCCGTGCAATTGTGGCCTTGCTTGATCATTACAAGATTTCAACCAAGGGCGCTGAAGTAACTGTGATTGGTCGCGGACTAACTGTTGGTCGCCCACTTGGACTACTTCTTTCTCGCAAGCAAGAAAATGCGACAGTTACCTTGACTCACACAGGTACAAAAGATTTAACAAAGCACACAAAAACTGCTGACATCGTCGTTGCTGCAATCGGAAAGTCACATTTCTTAAAGGCTGAAATGATTAAAGAAGGCGCCGTCGTAATTGATGTTGGAATCTCGCGCACAGCAGAAGGTTTAGATGGTGATGTGTGTCCTGGGGTATATGAGAAGGCCTCTTATGTTTCGCCAATGCCAGGTGGGGTTGGTCCTATGACTCGTGCAATGTTGCTGACAAATGTGGTTGATGCGTGCAGCTAAATAACCGCTTACTTTCGACAATTAGTTATGTCGCCGTCCTGATCGGGGTAGTTCTTGGAGCCTCCGGCATTGTGCGAGGTGGGTCACTTTTCATCGCAGCCGGTACCTTGGGGATCGCTCTCAAATCTCGCAATTTTCGCCGCATAGAGTTTTATTTACCCGTTGTTATCGCAATAGCCCTTTTTACGCTGGCAATTGCACTTCCTCGCGGACGATAGAGTTCACCTATTCGCAAATACGCATGAATGGAGTCGCCATGGGTGGCAAAGTCACAGTAGTCGGTGCAGGTTTCTACGGATCAACAACAGCTCTTCGTTTAGCTGAATATGATGTTTTCGATACCGTGGTTTTAACAGATATCGTCGAAGGAAAGCCAGAAGGTTTGGCTCTAGACATGAATCAATCTCGTTCAATTGAAGGTTTTGAAACAAAGATTGTTGGCGCAACAACAACTGCTGAAGGTGCTGGCTATGAAGCCACAGCTAATTCAGATGTAGTAGTCATTACTGCAGGACTTCCACGTAAGCCTGGAATGAGCCGCATGGATCTAATTGGTGTTAACGCGGGAATTGTTCGCGGAGTTGCAGAAAATATTGCAAAGCATTCACCTAACGCGGTCATCATCGTGGTTTCAAACCCACTAGATGAAATGACTGCTCTTGCACAAATTGCAACAGGTTTTCCAAAAAACCGCGTAATGGGTCAAGCAGGAATGTTAGATACAGCGCGCTTTACAAACTTTGTGGCTGACAAGCTTGGTGTAAAGGTTGGAGCTGTAAAGACCCTAACCCTTGGTTCACACGGTGACACCATGGTTCCAGTTCCAAGTCGTTGCACAGTAGATGGCAAGCCATTGACTGATCTACTTTCACAAGCAGATATTGCTGATCTTGTTGATCGCACACGCAATGGTGGCGCAGAAGTTGTTGCGCTACTCAAAACTGGTTCCGCTTACTACGCACCATCTGCAGCTGCAGCTCGTATGGCAAAGGCCGTTATTGAAGATTCAGGTGCGGTAATGCCTGTGTGTGCGTGGGTTGATGGAGAATACGGAATTTCTGGTGTTTATCTTGGTGTTGAAGCTGAGATTGGTCGCACCGGTATCAAAAAGGTTGTCGAGGGCACACTGACTGATACAGAAGTTGCAGCACTTAAAGAGGCAGCAGAAGCAGTTCGTGCAAAACAAGCAGATGTTCAAACACTCTAAGTAATTTCAAAAGATAAATAAGGGGAGATTATGAGCAAGATCAAGGTAACGGGCACTGTCGTTGAGCTAGACGGCGATGAAATGACTCGCATTATGTGGCAGTTCATCAAGGATTCATTGATCCTGCCTTACTTAGATGTCAATCTTGAGTACTACGACCTAGGTATGGAACACCGCGATGCCACTGATGATCAGGTAACCATTGATTCAGCTCGTGCGATTCAAAAGCATGGTGTGGGTATCAAGTGCGCAACGATCACTCCAGATGAAGCACGCGTTGAAGAGTTTGGGCTGAAGAAAATGTGGAAGTCTCCTAACGGAACAATCCGCAATATTCTTGGTGGAGTAATCTTCCGCGAGCCAATCATCATTAGCAATGTTCCTCGTTTGGTTCCACACTGGACTAAGCCAATTGTTATCGGCCGTCATGCATTTGGTGACCAGTACCGCGCAACAGATTTCAAGGTTCCAGGTCCAGGAAAGCTAACAATCTCATTTGTGCCTGAAGATGGTTCGGCACCAATCAATACTGAGGTTTTCAACTTTGAATCCTCAGGTGTAGCAATGGCGATGTATAACGTTGATGATTCAATTCGCGACTTTGCACGTGCATCCCTTAACTACGGACTTCTTCGTAAGTTCCCTGTTTATCTTTCAACCAAGAACACAATTCTTAAGGCATACGACGGTCGCTTCAAGGACATCTTTGAAGAGATCTATCAGGCTGAGTTTAAGGCTCAGTTTGATGCCGCAGGTATTTGGTATGAGCACCGCTTGATCGATGACATGGTTGCTATGTCATTGCGTATGGAAGGCGGATATGTCTGGGCTTGTAAGAACTATGACGGCGATGTTCAGTCTGACACCGTTGCACAAGGTTACGGCTCACTTGGATTGATGACTTCAGTCTTGATGACACCAGATGGAAAGATCTGTGAGTCAGAGGCTGCTCACGGAACTGTTACACGTCACTACCGCGATCACCAAGCAGGTAAGGCAACGTCAACAAATCCAATCGCTTCAATCTTTGCGTGGACTCAAGGCCTTGCACACCGTGCAAAACTTGATAACAATCCAGAGCTAGCAAAGTTTTGTTCAACGCTAGAGCGTGTATGTATTGAGACAGTTGAGCAAGGAAAGATGACTAAGGATTTGTCACTCTTGATCTCAAAGACTGCTCCGTACCAAACAACACAGGAGTTCTTGAATTCAATCGATGAGAACTTGAAGAAGGCAATGGCTTAAATAGGCATAAAAAAACCCGCGGTGGCCATTGGCTACCGCGGGTTTTTTTATTTAATCTAATTAAACACGCTCACCTGTCGTTGAGTTGAACAAGTGGACAGATCCCTTAACAGCCTCGACAGTAATTGTGTCGCCTGGCTTTGGAGGATTCTTTGGATCCCAGCGAACAATTACCTGAGCGCCCTCATCTGTTGAGTTAGCAAACTTGACGGTTGAATCAGCTGGCTTTCCGTATACGAAGGCATCTGAACCAAGTTCTTCAACAACTTCAACAAGAACATGGAAGCCCTTTGATGATGGTGTGAAGCCTTCTGGGCGAACACCAACAGTTACTGATGATCCTGCAGATGCTGGAACATCAATTGCTAGATCTCCAAGCATTGCCTTGCCACCGCTAACAGGAGCGATAAGAAGATTCATAGCAGGGGAACCAATGAAGCCTGCAACGAAGGCGTTTGCTGGGTTGTCATAAAGATTACGAGGAGTATCAACTTGCTGGAGCAAGCCATCCTTCAATACTGCAACGCGATCGCCCATAGTCATAGCTTCAACCTGGTCGTGTGTTACATAAACAGTTGTGATTCCTAGACGACGCTGCAATGCAGCGATCTGTGTACGAGTTGCTACACGCAACTTCGCATCAAGGTTTGATAGTGGTTCATCCATAAGGAATACCTGTGGTTCGCGAACAATTGCGCGACCCATTGCAACGCGTTGACGCTGTCCACCTGAAAGAGCTTTTGGCTTGCGCTCTAGGTATGGCTCAAGGTCAAGCAACTTTGCTGCTTCTAGAACACGACGATCGCGTTCTTCCTTTGGAGTTCCTGCAATCTTTAATGCAAATCCCATGTTCTCTGCAACTGTCATGTGTGGATACAGTGCATAAGACTGGAACACCATCGCGATGTCGCGATCTTTTGGTGCAACATTTGTTACGTCGCGATCGCCAATTAAAATACGGCCGCCA
>Ga0209088_10000545_pt1 | contig 26249 bp, 21 predicted proteins | sample S_140625_EF_Meta_FD_187324 | JGI IMG/M metagenome (GOLD analysis project Ga0209088, IMG submission 187324) | Freshwater microbial communities from Lake Simoncouche, Canada to study carbon cycling - S_140625_EF_MetaG (SPAdes) (version 2) | ecosystem: Environmental > Aquatic > Freshwater > Lake ... | reverse complement strand
GATCTCATCCGCACCGGTCATCTCGCCGACGACGCGCAGCGCCTGCGGGCGGTCTTTCTTCAATTGCACGAACACGGGTTGGCGCAGGAGGTTGCCGCCGAAGAACATGCGATTGCCAATTTTATTGGAATCAAGGTGGCGGGCTAGGTCGGTGTGGCTAAAGGGCGAGCTGGGTTTGACCCGCAACATGAAACCGAACCAGGACGCGTCGGTGCGGCAACCGGTGGCGTCCCACTGGAAGCAGGATGCAAAATCGAAGGCGGCATTCGCAAGCGAACGCCCCACACGATCAGATGGCGGCAGCCAGCGGGTGGCATGGGTAGGCAAGGTGAAATCGAAAACGTCCTCCAAATCGGCCAAGCCGACGCGCAGGGTTTCCCAATTTTGCTTTCGCATCTCGATAAACGCGGCCAGTTTTTTCAACTGTTGGCGGCCGATGGCGGCCTGAGGATCGAGCGGCTTTAGATTATAGCCGAGGTGGCTGTAGATATATTTATGATCGTATCCCTTAGGCAACTCGCCGAGTTGCCAGCCGAAACGTTTATTACACGTGTCGTCCTTGCCCGAGGCACACCAGCAATCGCGTCCCCAATCGCGGAAGCTTTCGGCATAGGTTTTCAGAGGGGGGCGGCTGATAATATTAACCGCACCGCCCTCGCCCATGGTGAGGTGATGCGGAGGGTAGAAGGATTGGGTGGAGAGGTCGCCCCAAGTGCCGGTGAAGCGCGTGATATTCACGCCGTCGGACGGGATGCCCGGTGAGTTTTCGGTGATGCCAAGCGCTTTGGCCCGGGCGATGGGCATGCTATAGGTGCAGCCGAGGGCGTCGCAGTTATCCTCGACCAGCCAAAGGTCATATTTGCGGCAGAACTCCAAAACGAGGCCAACGTCGAAGGGGTTGCCCAAAGCGTGGGCAAGCATTACGGCCTTGGTTTTACCGGGCACATAGGCGGATTCGAGCTGCTCGGCGCGGATGTTACCGCTGGCGGGGTCGTTATCCAAAAACACCGGGATGGCCCCGAGTTGGATGATCGGGGAAACGGTGGTGGGAAAACCCGCCGCCACCGTGATGACCTCGTCGCCCGGCTGGATACGTTTGTGGGCGGGCAACTTGTGCGTGGTCAGGGTGGCAAAGGCCACCAGATTGGCGGAGGAACCGGAGTTGACCAGCAGGCTGTGCTTTACGCCGAGGAGCGCGGCGAGTTCCTTCTCGAACGCCTCGCCCTCGGGCCCAAGCGTTAGCCAAAAATCGAGCGTGGCACCCACGGCGGCCTCAACCTCGTTCTCATCAAACACCCGGCCGGCGTAGGGTATCGTCTGACCGGGTGACCAGGGGGCATGGGCAGTATCGTCGCCGGGGCGCTGGGCGGTGTGGGTGAGGCGGGAATATTCTCGCGTGTCGCCCAGTATGACGCGTTTGCGCAAGGCGACCACAAAGGCCGGCTTCAACTTAACGGCGAGCGGAACAAGTCGTTCCAGACTAACCCTTATGGAACGCCCGAGACGAACCGAGGATTCTTGCGGCAGGCACCCCTCGAGATAGTCGGTGGCCTGGATACGAAAGCCATCAGTATGGTGCAGGCGACTGGTCACCAGCAGGAGCTCCACATCGCCGCGAGAATCTTCCGAGGATATAGCCAAAGCGGGTCGGCTTTTGGCGTTTGAGGCATCGGTAAAAGGCCAATCGGCGACAAACAACTGGCCGGGGGTCACGAGGGGAGCAGGCATGGTGAAATTAGTTTTGGGTGAAGGACTTCACGGGCGGCAGACGGAGCGCGTCCAAGGTGTGGCCCCAGTCCTCGTCATCTTCCTTGAAAAGAGTATCCAGTTGCACGAGATCCCAGGCATCGGGTGCCTTGAGCTCCATTTGAAGGGGAGTGTTGTCAGGAATAACCCCGGATGAACTGATAATCTTCAGGACATTGCCTTCTTTTACGACGGTGATATTCATACGATGATAAAAGTTTGAGGTAGAGTCGCGGCAAGGTCAACCGGCCCAAGCCAGACCGGCGGCGCGAGCGGACTCGGTGTAGGCCGTGATCTGGCCGATGGTGAGGGCGTGGAGATCGGTCGCGGGCGCGGCGGCTTGGCGATACCAGCTGACGGTGCGATCGATCGTCGCGGCGAAGGGCCAAGCGGGCGACCAGCCCAGCAGGTGGTGGGCTTTGTCGGTGGCGAGATTGAGGAGCTTGGCCTCGTGAGGCGCCTTGGGATCGCTCTTGTCGTCCCAGCGGCCGGGCCAGTGTTTGAGGATCTCCTGCACCAACTCGGCAACGGTCTTGTTGGAGGTGAGGGCCGGGCCGAAATTAAAGGCCGACGCATAAGTGGCCGTCGGGAAATGTAGAGGAACGGCGGCGCCGTTTCGATCCTGCGCCAGCGCAGCCCCGAGCCAGAGGTAGCCCGAGAGCGGCTCCAGCACATGCTGCCAGGGACGGGTCGCGACTTTGTTTCGCACCGGTATCGAATCCCCCTGCGCCAAGGCGCGGATACAGTCGGGCACGATGCGGTCGAGGGCCCAATCGCCGCCACCGATGACGTTGCCGGCGCGAGCGGAGGCTAGGCGCACCAGCGAATCGGGCGCGGAGAAAAAAGAACGGCGATAGGAGGAAATAACGAGTTCGGCCGCACCTTTGGAGGCACTGTAGGGATCGTAGCCGCCCATCGGGTCTTCCTCGCGGTAACTATGAACCCACTCGCGGTTTTCATAACACTTATCGGTGGTGACGGCTACCACCGCACAGGGGCGAGCGGGATCGGCGGCGAGACGGACGGCCTCCAACACGTTTGCCGTGCCCATGACATTGGCCGCAAAAGTCTCAGTCGGTTGCTCGTAAGATAACCGAACTAATGGCTGAGCGGCGAGATGGAATACAAAATCCGGCTGCGCGGCCGCTACGGCCGCGCGGACTGCGGCCAGATCACGAACATCGCCTTCTATATGACGGAGACGAGAGGCCAAGCCGAGTTGCTCAAACAAAGAGGGCGTAGTGGGAGGCGGCAGGGCGAAGCCGGTGACCTCGGCTCCAAGCGCGAGTAGCCACTCGGCCAACCAAGCACCTTTGAAACCGGTATGTCCGGTCAGCAATACCCGTTTGCCCGCGTAAACGCCGGCAAACGGATATTGCCGTTGTTGGTGACTAGTTGTTAATTGTTGTGGGGACGCGATCATTCGGAACGGGGAACGCCGGATTCGGCGCAGCGTTTTAGGTGAGCGATGTAACCATTCAAAATTTTCCAAGACTCCTCGATTTTGGCGCGATGCTCTACATAGATTTCGTAGGAAATAAGTCCTTCGTCTAGACCGGCACTGATGTGGTCCATACATTCGGACAAGGACCCCCTCGCCTGACGGCAATACTGCAAATTCTCGCCATGATGATGCCTTCCAAAACCCTCGGCTATGTTTGCAGTAATGGAACGTGCAGCGCGAATAAGTTGATCCTGCAATCGGAATATCTCATCGGGAGCCAAGCCTTTTGCCGTCTTCGCGAGGGCAATACGAAGCTGCCGCGCCGATTTGTAGCACTCAAGATCCTCGAAGGTTTTGAGAATCTGCGTCATCAACTTAACAACCATCATTTGGCAACTGGTGAAGTGGCGCTTCACGCCCAAACCTTCCACGGCGCCTTGCCCGAAGCCCAATGCTCCTCGAGCTGTTGTTTCTCCCGCAAAGTATCCATCGGCTGCCAATAGCCGGAATGTTTATAAACACTTAGCTGGGATGATTTTGCGAGCGCCTCCAGCGGCTTGCGTTCCCAAATGGTGGCGTCTCCCTCGACTAGATCAATCACCGAAGGTTCGAGCACAAAGAATCCTCCGTTGATCCAACCGCCGTCACCCTCGGGTTTCTCCTGGAAACTCGTGATCGCGCTACCATCGATGCCCAATGCGCCATACCGGCCGGGCGGCTGCACACCGGTGAGCGTAGCCTGGCGGCCCTCAGCTTTATGAAAAGCAACCAACTCGGCGATATTCACATCACCCACGCCGTCGCCGTAAGTAAAACAGAACGTCTCGTCGCCCAAATACTCGCGCACCCGCTTCAACCGTCCGCCGGTCATGGTGGCCTCGCCCGTATCGACAATCGTCACGCGCCAGGGCTCCGAACGTCGGTGATGCACTTCCATGCGGTTTTCCTTCATATCAAACGTGACGTCCGACATGTGTAGAAAGTAATTAGCGAAATACTCCTTGATGACATAACCCTTATAGCCCGCACAGATTACGAAGTCGTTAATACCGTGGGCCGAATAGATTTTCATCACATGCCAGAGCAGGGGCTTGCCGCCGATCTCGACCATAGGTTTGGGCTTTAAGTGGGTTTCTTCGCTGATGCGTGTGCCGAGACCGCCGGCCAGGAGAACTGCTTTCATGGATTAGGTGGGAGGGGTTATCGTGAGTTGTTACTAAGGTTAAAATCAGATCATCTTGGCGATCAACGGTAAGAAGGTGCGGGCGCGGGCCTGCCAAGTTTGTAGCTTTTCCAGGCGTTTCTTTAGTATCTCAAGTTCAGTGGGATTCGCCCCCAGCGTAAGCTCATCCAAACAAGCTGCGGCACGCTCGACGTGCGTATCCTGACTTTGCAAATTCGGGGTCAGACGATCCTGTAACAAGGCGCCGATGATACGGCGGAGTTCGACGACCGCCTCCCAGCGCGCCACCCGGGCGGATCCTTTGGCCTCTTCCGCCGTCTCGCCGCCCACTGCCACCCCAGCCTCGCGAATGGCACCGACTTCACGCAAAGCCCGCAGTCCTTGACTAACGGAACCTTTGCTCAAACCCAGTTTTTGTTCGATCTCAGCAAACGTAAGCGGCTGCGCAGAAGCAAATAATAAACCATAGATCTCACCCACGGACTTTGGCAGGCCAAGTAAAACCACCAAATCCACAAACACCGCCACAATCTCCGCCTCAAACGTCGTCATACCATCCGCCACCACCGCAAAGGGTGAGGCGCTGGCCAGCGTGGTTGCCGAAGGTGTAGCCGTTACGTTGTTCAACTTGGCGACTCTTTCACGGCGCTAGCTTGATTTCAATTCAATTTGAAGTGAAGTCGCGAAAATGTAACTCTTCTCCGGCGCCACTGTTTGGGGCTGATAAGTTTACCTAGAATCAATGGACATGAATCGCTCTCACGCCCGCGGATGCGCCTTGGCATAGACCTCGCGCAGGCGCGCCACCGTCACATGGGTGTAGACCTGGGTGGTATTGAGCGAGGCGTGGCCCAGCAACTCCTGCACGAGGCGCAAGTCCGCACCGGCGTTGAGCAGGTGGGTGGCGTAGCTGTGCCGCAGCTTGTGCGGAGTGAGGTCGAGGGGGAGGCCGGTCAGCGCGAGATATTTTTTCAACATCAACTGCACCGCCCGGTCCGTCATACGGTGGTTTTTCCCATCAACCAAAATCGCAGCCGACGCACCAGTTTCAGGTGCAAACTCCCGCCTCCATTTGGCGAGCACCTCCGCCGCGACGCGGCCCAGCGGACACAGCCGCTCCTTTTGGCCCTTGCCCAGCACCCGCGCGATGGTGCCGTCCGCCTCCAGCGCGCCGTAGTTCAGACCGGTCAATTCACTCACGCGCAAGCCCGCCCCGTAGAGCAACTCCATCGCCAACCGGTCACGCCAGGCGACGCGGGCGTCCACCCCACCGTTTTTGAGCAGATGCAGCGGCGCGGCGAGCAACTCCTTCATCTGGCCTTCGGTGAGAAACTGAGGCAGACGCTTCTCGAGCTTTGGCAGGGCCAGCCCGATGAGGGGGTTTTTCTCCACCCGCCCCTGACGCTGCCAAAACTTAAAAAAAGCCCGGAGGCCGGAGGCGTGGTTGTGCAGGGTGCGCCGACCGTAGCGGTGTTGAGCCTCGATGACGAAGTCGCGCATGACTCGCGTGGTGAGACCTCGAAATTCACGTCCCGCCGCGCCCGGCCCTAGGGCACGGCGTCGCCAGCCCACGAAATCATCAAAAGCCCGCCGGTAATTCCGCAAGGTGTAGGCTGAGTAGCGCCGTTCGAGGGCGAGATGCGCGCCAAAAGGCTCCCACCACTCCACTATAAAGGCGGCCTCCGCGTCATCGTCCGCGGAGACGGGTTCGGCATCCGACTTCGTGCCCGTCTCGCGCCCGAGTTGCGTCTTCGCGCCCATGTGCTTCGCGGCGCGGTCAGACTTCGCAACCCGCCGGCGTCGCTGCCACCTGCGCCTCGACCGCGCGCATCACGCGGTCACTTTCGCGGCGCAGCGCCCCTTCCGCATCGAAGCCACGCCGCCGTGCCGCCGCGCAGAGTTCAAACAAGGCTCGTCCGAGGGTGGCTTCATCCAGGCCGGCAGAAAGCTCCCCTACCCGACCGGCGTCGACCACCCCGGCGGTCGGCAGGTTTTTTTTCTCAACCTGCTTCCAGACTGCCTCGGCCAGCATGGTGGCGGGCAAGCGGGGCGGTTGCTCCTTAAAAACCCCCGCCTGCACCGGGCCGTTTTTCTTCTCCAGCGCCTTGATCTCCTCCCACTTGACCAACACCGCCGCCGAGTCGCCAAGTTTGTTTTCGTCGCCAAAGACGTGCGGGTGGCGGCGAATGAGTTTTTCGTTCACCTCGCGGGCTACCGCATCGAGGTCGAAGGCGCCGCGCTCGGAGGCGATCTGGGCGTGAAATACCACCTGGATCAGCACGTCTCCCAGCTCCTCGCGCATGTGCGGATAGTCCTCCCGGTCGATGGTGTCGATGAGCTCACTGACCTCGTCGATCAGGCAACGGACGAGAGATTGGTGGGTCTGCTCGATGTCCCACGGACATCCGTCCGGGGCCCGCAGACGGGCGATGGTGGCGCGCAATTCGTCGATGGCCTTGCTCATGACCTAGCGCTACGGCACTAGTCGGCGGGCCGCAAGAACCGCTTGGACCGGGGCTATTCGGTTGGTGACACCATTTGACAAGCCCGCTCCCGCGTTGCCTCGTAGCGTTCTACCATGTCCTCGCCCAAGCGCGCCGTCCTCCTCGTCAACCTCGGCTCTCCCGATTCCACCGACGTCCCTGATGTCGGTCGCTACCTGCGGGAATTTCTGGGCGACGAACGCGTCATCGATTTGAAGCCCCGCTTCCTCGCCAAGTTTTTAGTCAACTGCATCATCGTCCCGACCCGCTCGCCGAAGTCCGCTCAGGCCTACCGCGAGATCTGGCAGCCCGAGGGCTCGCCTCTCGTGCTGACCTCGCGCAGTGTGCAGCGCAAACTCGTCAGTGCTCTCGGCCCCGATACGCCGGTGTTTCTCGCCATGCGCTACGGTTCGCCTTCCATCCCCTCGGTGTTGCAGGCCATCGCCGCCGCCGGGATCGAGGAAGTCCTTCTAATCCCACAATACCCGCACTACGCGATGTCCTCGTGGGAAACTGTGGTGGTAAAGGTCTACGCCGACGCCGCCGTGCACGCGCCGAAAACCAAAATCTCCTGCGTCCAACCCTTCTACGAGGATGCCGATTACATCGAGGCCCTGCACGCCGTGTCCCAGCCCCACCTCGATGCCCATTCCCACGACTACGTGCTGTTTTCCTACCACGGCATCCCCGTTCGCCACCTGCAGAAGGGAGATTCCTCAAACGCACACTGCACGATAACTCCCGATTGCTGCAACACCTGCTCCGCCGCGCACGCCACCTGTTACAAGGCCCAGTGCGTTAAGACCACTCAGGCCTTTGTGAAGCGCGCCGGCATCCCCGACGGCAAGTGGTCCATCTCCTTCCAGTCTCGCCTCGCCGGCGAGCCGTGGCTCTCACCCTACACCGATTTCGAGTTTAAACGTCTCCCCGCTGAAGGTAAAAAACGCCTCATGGTGTTCACCCCGGCCTTTGTCGCCGATTGCTTGGAAACGCTCGAGGAGATCGAGGGCGAGGGGAAGGAAGACTTCCTTCACGCCGGCGGAGAGTTTTTCCACCACGTGCCCTGCCTGAACGACCAGGCCCCCTACATCGATTTCCTCGCCGGTCGCGTCCACCGCTGGCTGGGCGGAGAGACGCCCACCGCCACCACACGCATCGCCTCCGCGCGCACCCACACGGTCTAGTCGCCGTCGAGCGCCGCCCGGCTGCCACGCTCGAGTGCCAGCCCCGCCGCCAGGTCGTCGCGCCATTCCGCGAGAGCGGTCTTTCGCGACGCCTCGTCGCCCTCGCGCTGCGCCAGCCAGCAACGACCAAGCGAACCACCCGCGTTGCGGTAAAACGGGTGAAGCCTCGGGAAATTCACCGTCAACCAGGCCGCCCGCTCGTCGCGCTCCGCCGCAGTATAACCCTGCGCCTGGGTAGCTGTCAAAGCCCCCAGCTCGAGCACCTGTTCCGGCCCGCCGCCGACCGGTGTGACCACCAACCGGGCCAGCCGTTCGAGTTGCCGGCGAGACTCCTCTCCCCCCAGAACAGGAGTTGCCTGCTCGCGCGCCAAAGCCGCCAGCGCGGTGCGCCACGCCAACTCGAGCTCAGCCTTCTCCGGACGCGCCAGCGCTGGACCATAAATTCTCGTCAGCGCCCCCCCGGGCGCCTCGCCCGCCAACAAAGCTGCAACGAAACGCGACCACGGCTCCGCCCGACCCGGGCCCGCTCCCAGCCAGCGCCACAGCCCGAAGGCCCCCACCCAGCACGGCGACGCCCCCGTGGACGTTTGCGCGCCCGGCCACTTTAAAATCGCCTCCAGACCCGCCGCCCCACCCGGCCGCTCCGCCGCCTGGCGCCAAGCATCCGCCATGGCTGGTTGCACCTCGATGGCCACCGCCTCCGCCGCCGCCGCACACAACCAGTCCGGCGCGTTACGCGCTCCGGCGCCGACCCCTTGCATGATCGCCACCCGCTTCAAAACCGCCGCCGCCAAGGCCGCTGCCCAGCGCCGTTCGCGCGCTACCCCCGGCACGCCCCCTCCCCGTATCCAGAGACTTACCAGCCCGGTGGGCTCGGCCGTGACCCGCCACGTCGGCTCCGCAAACGCCCATTGCTCGGGCGGCGTGAGACGCACCGTGATCCCTGTCGCGAACCGCTCCGGCAAACCCAGCGGCCCGCGCCAGACCACCCAGGCCGACTCCGCCAGTCGCTCCAGTCGCAAGCCCGCCTCACCGGCCTGCGCTGCGACCTCGAAACGCCCGCCCGATCCCGGGAAAAAACGCACCTCGTTCGACGCCACGTCCGAGCCGGCCGCCAGCCACGACGCCCCGAAGAGCATCACCGCCAAAATCGCACTGAAACGCCCTGCACTCACCGCAGCCGGACTGATAACTCGTCCGCCTTGATCGTTAAGCTCGCCGCCCGACGAAGCACTAGGCCGACCTCTGGAGGAAGCGTGCCCTCGGCCTTTAAGCGCGCAGCCAGCGAGGCCATGAGCACGGGGAACCGGTGCACCGGAAAACACCCGAAATACACTTTCTTGGGCGCATAACGCCAGCCGGCTCCGTCCGATTCGAAGCCGCCCTGCGCTTGCAAGACCAGATCATGAACGAACCCGAAGCAGATGAGCTCGGCGACCACGCCGACTTGCAGTTCCTCGCCGACGAGCCGGAAATTCGGCGTGCCCGGCACGAGCAGGAACCGGGCTTCTTGTTTCGCCGTCTGCACCTCCGGATCAACCGGGTAGGCCGCCTGCGCCCAGGCATTGAGGTCGCCTTCCCCCAGTCCTACTGCGCCCAAGCCCGAGGCCAGCGCCTCCTGCTTGCGCTCCCAGCCCGTTCCCGCCGCCGCCGCTCCGCCACCCTGGACGAAATAACGCACCCCGGCGACCGGCTCCTTGGGGACGTTGCTGACGATCTCTACCGGCTTAAAAATCAAATAAATCCCCGCGAGCAGCATGCCGAGCACAAGACTGCACAACGCGCCACTGATCACGCCGACAAGACCCGGTGCCTTTTGCTGGTGGGATTTCGCCATGCCCGTGAACGTGTAGAGCCGGCTTGCCCATGTCGAAACCTCGTTTCCGGCCCCAACTCAGCGCCGCCCTGCACTTGCAGGCGCGGAAATACTTCCGAACGCTAACCTCGACGATGGACTTCTCCAGCCGACTGCAAACCCTGACCGCCCAGACCGAGGCCGCCCTCGATACGCTCGTGCCCGCCCTGCCGGCCGACGCCCCTGCCGGCCCCGCCCGCATCCACGCGGCCATGCGCTACAGTCTGCAAGCCGGCGGCAAACGCCTCCGCCCCGCCCTCGCCCTCGCCGCCGCAGGCCTGGCCGGCCCCGAGGCCCAGGCCAACGCCCTGCCCGTCGCCGGCGCGCTGGAGTGCATCCACACGTATTCTTTGATCCATGACGATCTGCCCTGCATGGATAATGATGATCTCCGCCGGGGCCGTCCTACCTGCCACCGCGCCTTTGACGAGGCCACCGCCCTGCTCGCAGGCGACGCCATTCTGGCCCAGGCCTTCTTAATCACCGCCGAGGCCTACGCCAACCGCCCCGCCCTCGCCGCCGCCCTCTTGCGCGAGCTGGCCCGCGCGAGCTCCGCCACACGACTGGTCGGAGGCCAGATGCAGGATCTGCTCGCGGAACGCGCCGGCACGGCCACCGCCGGTGAACTCGATTTTATTCACCTCAACAAAACCGCCGCCCTGCTGGAAGCCTCACTCGTGTGCGGTGGTCTGGTCGGCTCGCTGCCAGACGCCGCCATCACCGAGCTCCGTCGCGCCGGTCGCCACCTCGGCCTGGCCTTCCAGATCATTGATGACGTGCTCGACGCCACCGCCGAAAGCACGGCCCTCGGCAAGACCGCCGGCAAAGATGCCCGCGCCGGCAAGGCCACCTACGTCTCCCTCCACGGGCTCGAAGCCTCCACCCGCGCCGCCGCCGAGGAAACCACGCGAGCCCGCGCCGCTCTCGCCAGCCTGCCGGGCGATGCATCCCTGCTCCTCGGCCTCGCCGATCTCATGCTCACCCGCCAGCGGTGAGCCGGACTCAGGACCGCAACCGTTCCTCCGCAAAACGGGCGCACAAGGCATGAATCGCCGCGGGTGACTCCATCGCCAGCGCCAGTTGCGCCAGTTGCTTGGCCTCGGTCAGCTTGAGACTGCGCAAGACATAGCGGGCCGCCGGGATCAGCGGGGGCGCCATGCTTAACTCGTCCACCCCAAGACCGATCAACAGCGCGGTGTAGTTGGGATCGCCCGCCATTTCACCGCAGACGCTAACTTTTATCCGCGCGCGGTGCGCCTCGACCACGATATGGCGCAGCGTGCGCAGGACCGCCGGGTGGGTGGGCTCATAAAGGTGAGCGATGCGGTCGTTTACCCGGTCGATCGCCAGCAGGTATTGAATCAGATCGTTGGTCCCGATGCTGAAAAAATCACATTCCCGCGCGAGCAGATCGGCCGACAGCGCTGCGCTCGGCACCTCGATCATGCTGCCCACCGGCATGCAGGGATCGAAGGGCACGCCCGCCGCCCGCAGCTCGACTCGGCACTCCTCCAGCACCACGTTGGCGCGGCGCATTTCTTCGCTACCGCTGATCATGGGATACATCAACTGCACCCGACCGTGGGCGCTTGCCCGTAAAATGGCCCGGAGCTGCTCCTTGAAGAGCACCAAGTGGTCGAGACAGAAGCGGATGGCGCGATAACCGAGAAAGGGGTTGTTCTCCTTTGGGAAGAGGTGGGATTGCGAGGCGATGGGCTTGTCCCCCCCAAGGTCGAGCGTGCGGATCGTCACCGCCCGAGGCGCGAGTTCCTCGGCCAGCATCCGGTAGGAGCGGTATTGCTCCTCCTCGGTCGGCGCGGCATCGACCCCGAGGTAAAGAAATTCGGTGCGGAATAAACCCACGCCGTCGGCGTTGTATTGCTTCACCAAGGCAGCCTCCTCCGCCTTCTCCACGTTGGCTCGCAAAACGATCTCGACCCCGTCCAGCGTGACCGCCGGTTGCCGGTTGGCCTCAAGTAAACGATTCTCGCGAGTGCGTTTTTCCCGCTGAATTTTACCGTAACGAAAAAGCGTCGCCTCGCTGGGGTTTAAAATCACCGCTCCATCGTAACCATCCACCAGAATGGTGTCGCCCGGCTGCACTCGGGCGGTGAGGTCCCGCAACCCGACCACAGCGGGGATCTTCATCGAGCGGGCGACGATCACGGCATGGCTCGTCTTGCTGCCGGAGTCCGTCACTATCGCGAGCGCCGAAGACCGGTCGAGCCCGGCCGCATCGGAAGGCGAGATGTCATTCGCCACCACCACGCGTTGATCCACCAGATTGATGAGGCGCTGCCCGGTATGGCCAAGCAGGTTGGACAGCACCCGCTGGGCGACATCACGGATATCGCCCCCGCGTTCGCGCAGATACTCATCATCGATCTGCTCAAAAGCCGAGATGTAGCGCCGCGCCACCTTGTTGAAGCAGGTCTCGATATTGACCCGCGTCTTTTCAAATTCACGCAAAGTCTCCGCGATCAAAGCCTGATCCTCCAGCACCAGCAGATGCGCGTCAAAAATTCGTGCCTCCGCCTCGCCGAGGTTTCGCTCCACCTCGACCATGATCTTTTGGATCTGCCGGCGCGTCGCGACCAAGGCTTGTTCAAAACGGCCCGCCTCCGCCGCCCAAGCCGACTTCTCCACCAAATACTCGGGCACCTCCAGATCGCTCTGCAGATAGACAAATATTTGGCCGTAGGCGATCCCCTGCGAGGCGGAGATGCCTTGCAGCACGACTTCGGGACGCGAATTGGGTTCGAGGACAGGCATGAAAGGCCGGAGGACTCGGGCAACCACGCTTACCGCCGGCTACGGGGTAAAGCATGAGGCGACCGCCCGCTCCTGCGGTCAACCTGTTTCCAAACCAGGCACCACCCTAGTTCACCCCAGTAGGGTCGCCTGCACAAACGCCCCCGCGCCCCACCCCTCGCGGATGGTTTGCACCAGCAGCGCCTCGTCCTGCCCGGGCTGGAGCAGGAGGAAACATGCGCTGCCACTGCCGCTCATCCGCGCCTGGACGCCGTGGCGTTCCCGCAGCCACGCCAACATGGCCGGCAACGCGAGCCACTTGGCAAAGACCGGTCGCTCCAGCGTGTTGGCGAGTAGCGCCTCGGCCGGCGCACCGGGATTCGCTTGCCACGCGGCCAGACGCGCCTCCTCAACCGCCACCTCGGCATACCAGTCGGGCCGCGCCGCCAGCGCCGCATAAGCCTCGGCCGTCGCCACCCCGAATTCAGGTTTAAAAATCAATACCCGCCGGCCACGCAGACGCGCCGCCGCTTCCGCACCCAGCGGCTCGATCCGTTCTCCGCGCCCCCGCATGACCACGGGACCCTCATGGCAAAACAGTGGACAATCCGAGCCCAGCCCCGCTGCCAAGGCCAGTCGCTGCTCCCTCCCCAGCGCGACACCGCTTAAGGCCTCCAGCGCTCGCAGCGCCGCGACCGCATTGCCACTCCCCCCGCCCAGACCGGCACCGACTGGGATACGTTTTTCCAGGCAAAACGCCACCCGCCCCTGCCAGCCCGTGGCCTCCGCAAAAGCCGCCGCCGCCCTCAGCACCAGGTTGCTTGCATCCGTCGGCACCCCGGTCGCATCGCAGGCCAGCGTCGCCGGCCCGGTGTCCCCGAGCTGCAAGGAAGCGTGGAGCGTATCGCCCCAAGCCAACGTCGTTACCACCGAGACGAGCTCGTGAAACCCATCCGTCCGCCGCCCGGTGATCGCGAGCGAGAGGTTTATCTTGGCGGGGCTAAACAAGGTAACGGTCTGCATGTGCGCCTATGCAAACAGCCCGCCCGCCCCGCGCACGCCGGAAAATACGCCCAACTCGCTAACCCTGGTCCGGAGCCTCCGCGCTTCGCACCGCTCGCGCCCCCACCCACACGCTAGATCCAACCATGAGCAAGGCCGCCGCCACCGGGTGCAGACAACCCGCCGCCGCCAGCGCCATGCCCGCGAGATTATAGCCAGCCGCGAAACGCAGGTTGGCCCGCACCCCCGCCGCCACCCGCCTCGCTACCCGCACCGCCTCCGGCAGACGCCGCAAATCATCCCCCGCGCACACCGCCATCGCGGCCGCCCAGGCCAACGCGCTGCCGCCCTTCATGGCCAGCGCCCCTGTCGCCTCCGCCATCGCGGCTGCATCATTCACCCCATCGCCCGCGAACAACACCCGCCGCCCCTGCGCCTCAAGCTCCGCCACCCGGCCGCGTTTTTCCGCCGGGGTCAGCCCCGCCCGCACCGTCACCCCCGCGACCTCGACCGGCGATTGCGCATCGCCAGTCAACACCTCCAGTTCCAACCCGAGCCCGCGCAGCCCCGCCACCGTTTCGGCCAGACCGTCCCGCCAACGCTCCTCCAGCACCACCCGGGCCGCTACCACACCGTCCACCGCGACCCACACGGTCTTGCCTTCCTCCGACCCATCCTTGCCGCCGGCAAAAGCCCGCTCGCCTGCCCGCACCCGCCCCACTCCAGCGACCAACCCTTCGACCCCCGCCCCCGGCTCGAAGCGGCGCTCAATCGCGACGTGCCCTTCGCTCGCCACTCCCTCAACCGCCAAAGCCCGCGCCAACGGGTGGTCCACCCCGCACTCCACCGCCGCCACCGCGGCCTTCAATTCCTCGCCACGCCCCGTCCAGCCCGGGGCAAAGTGCCAGCTCCGCACTACCAGCGCCTCCTCCGAAAGCGTGCCGGTCTTGTCAAAACACACCCAATCGATCTCTGCCAGCGCCTCGAGAAAATCCGCGCTGCGTGCCACGATACCGAGCCGCGCCAAGCGCGCCAGCCCACCCCAGACCGCCACCGGCGTCGCGAGTCCCATCGCGCAGGGACAAGCCACCAGCAGGACGGCCATGGCGTTGAACAAAGCCCGCGACCACTCCACCCCAGCCCCAAACCACCAGCCCAGAAAAGTCGCCCCACTCACTCCCGCCACTACCGGCAGCCACCACGCCATCAAGCGGTCTGCCCGCGCTTGAAAACGCGAGGGCGCCAGCCGCGCTTCCGCCACCGCCCGCAAGACCCCGTCAAGCCGACGCGGCCCTGCCTCCGCCGCCACCACCAAACGACCATCCAGCGACCGCGAGCCCGCCCACACCCGATCGCCTGGCCCGCGCGACACCGGCCGCCACTCTCCCGTTAAGGCCGCCTCGTCCACATAAGCCCGCCCCTCGGTCACTATTCCATCAATACAGATGGCTCCGCCCGCCGCCACCACCACGCGCTCGCCTCCTCGTAAGGCCGACACCGGCTGGGTTTCCGCGCGCCCATCCGTGCCAAGGACCACACAGTGCTCATATTTATCCGCCTCCGCGCCGGCCGCCCGCAGCGCCGACGCCCGGCTGCGCGCCCCGGCCAATTTTCCCAGCGTGTGCACCACGACCAATACCGCCACCACCTCGTAATAAACTGAGCCTTTCCCCGTCAGCGTGCTGGTGAGCGAACCGCCGAGCGCCCCCAGCAGGGTGAGCAAAAAGAGTAGATCGATGGTCACCCGCCGCGTCCGTAGCGCCGCCCAGGCGCCGGCGAGCAGATCGCGTCCTAAAAAAAACAAGACGCCCAGCGCGCTGGCCAGTAGCCCGCTATGCACCAGCCAATAAGCCGCGCCCTCCGCCGGCGTAAGATTAACCGCGAGGGAAAAGACCATCGCCTGCGCCGCCACCGCAGCGCCGATCCCAATCCGCAGCCAAGCCGCCGCCGCCGCCCGCGCGTCCCCCTGAAGACCGGGTTCGGGATCAGATTCGGAGGGCGCCATGAAGAAAGAGCGAGAAAACGACCCGCCGCGCGGGAAAACGCAAAACCATCCGCGCGCTGGTGCCCGGGACAGGAGTCGAACCTGCACACCTTTCGATAAGGGCTTCTAAGACCCTCGTGTCTGCCATTCCACCACCCGGGCGAGTATCCAATGCGCCACAAAAGCGCATGCGCATCGAAAGTCCTTCATCGGCACGACCGCAAGGCTCGACTTTGCCCGACCATTAACCCGCACCCGATCCCGAATCCTGTTCAGAAGCGGCAGGAGCGTCTTTTGCCGGCTCAGCATTGAAGGGTGCGATCGAGGAATCGTCAGCCTTGCCCAAACCACCCAACTCCGGATGCAGGACCTCGCGCACCAAGCGCCGCATGCGTCGCGAAGAAATTCGCATATTAAGCGTCGAACGCAAAAACCCAACGTTGTCCGGATGGTGCGCGAAATCCTCGGATTCGTTGAAGAACTCCCGAAAACGACGCAACTTCCCCACCGCTTCAACGAAGTCATGATCCGCCACAAAATGCCGTGGCCAAATCAAACGAACCATAGGGGCAAACCACTTCGCGTGCGGATAAAGTGTCTCGCTCAAAACCGCCTTGTCGAAGTCTACTTGTTCGATCTTACGCTGCGCGCAATAAAGGGCGGCAAAGGTGGTATCGTTCATGGAAACTGAGTAATAAGACGATTGAAGCTAAAAGATTACGAAGATATAATAATTTTTCATCAAACCTAAAGTTTGTAAAAATATTAACGATACGTGTTGCAACGCATGGGCGATGCCCCGCGCTTATGCACCAGCCGCCCAAATATACCCCAAAAGGGCACAGGCACCACGCTGATTGCAGGCTATGGAATTACATGGAGACGTCATGAGAGATCTAAGTATGGCCACATCCGGTGAGGATGGCGCGACGATCAAGTGACATCCGTGTTAAGAAAAACCGGGACTACGCGCCCTTGTTTTGACGACGACAGGCGCGACTCTAACGAACAAAAAGCAGACCTAAAACGGCAGCCAAATCCTCCCCGGCCACCGCCACACCACGGCGTTTATCCACTAGGTCCCGCCCGCGGTTGGCCGCCAGCAAGGCCTCGTCCTGAAACACCACTCGGGCCTCGCCTCGCCGCCACCCCGAGAAGGTCTCGCCATTCGGCCGGCGCCAGCGCAGCGGGACCGCCGTGGCAGAGAAATCAATTTCCCAGCCCCCCGTCACACCCGCCGCTGCTTTTTCCTGCAGCGAGGGATAACGGCGGAGGAAATCCGGCACCTCAGGAGAAGCGACACGCACCCGCACCGCCGCCGGCAAGGCCTTAAAGACGAGATCGAGCGAAGCCAGTCCGCCAGTGCGTGAGCGCGCAAAGAACTCCAGCGGATCCAGCCCGAGCAGGTTCATGCCGTTAAAAAGCCCCTGCTCGTTCGGACTGCCAAAGCCGCGTCCGCGATACCAGCCATCAAACTCGTCGCTGACCCGCACCCCGATCTCAAAGTGCAGATGCGCCCGGTCCTTGGGGATGCCCTCGCCAGACGAGCTGTGGCCCATACGGGCAATGGTCTGACCGGCCGTCACCACCGTGCCCGGCGTAAGGCCCGGTGCTACCTCGGCGAGGTGGGCATAAAGGGTGTAGACCGGCGGTGACTCCGCCGGATGCTCCAGCACAATATAGCGGCCATAGTTGCTGCCGCCGGCCTTACGGTAGACGTGCCGCACCACGCCAGCCATGGCGGCAAAAACGGGATCGAGCGGCTCACCTGCCCTGTCCCGCTCCACCGGCAAAAGATCGAGCCCCTCATGAAATTGCCGCCCGCCGCTGCGGACGCTGCCAAACAGGCCCGAGGTTGCCACGCCCGAGGCCGTTGGCTGGATAAAGGCAACGATATCGCGGCCCTCGGCGTAGGCTCGGTTCGGAGTGGGCCAGACAAGCTCCACCCGTCGCGGCGCCGCGGCCACTGGTTTGACCACGCCAACCCTCGCTTTGCCCATCGCCTCTTCGCCCGCACCGTCACGGCACCCCACCAGGGCAGACACGCAAACCAGCGCCAGCGCGCCCAGACCCGCCCTCCGCGTGACTCGATGCGGCTCCGCCCCTAACATCAGCGATTGCGCTTCTCGAGCTCCTTGCGCCCGTCGGTGGAGGTGCTCACGATATTTTTGGCAAATTCGTCCAACTTGTCGTCGTCCACCTCGACGTAGGTGATTAAATAGCCGTCCGAGAGCGGATCCTCGATGCGCCGGGCTCCGATGGCTACGCCGTTCACCACCGTAACTAGACGCTTGCCGCGACTGGTGGCGGTGAGTCGGAAAAGGTCACGAGAGGCCTCGGAGGTAAACTTAAAAACCAGACTGCGGCCGAGCTCATTCATCACCGCCGAGCAGCTAACGATATCATACTCGGTGAAGTAGGTCTTTGGTGCCACCAAAATGGTGGTGCCACTGCGGGGCAGCTTAACCGTGGCACCCGCCTCGGAGGGACTGGCTTCTAATAGAAAACGCGCAACTGTCTCGGGGTAGTTTTTTTTCTTCGAGGTCGCGCAAGCGGCGAAAAAAGCGAGGGCCAAGGGGAGAAGCAGGAGGGAAACGAGTAAGCGTGGACGTGCCATGCCGCCAAAGTGACGGGCCTCCTCGGCGTTTGGCAACCCCGCATCGCACGGCTTGCCCCCCCACTTAATGCGCCTCAAGGCAGCCACGGAAAACGCCGGGCGTCAGGCTTGCGTTTCTCCCGCTGCGCGCCGTGAAACTCCTTCGCCTCGTCCGTCATATAATAAAGCAGGGTCGCGTTTCCGGCCAGTTCTTGGATACCCGCCTGACCATCCAGCTCGGCGTTAAAGGCGCTCTTCAAGGCCCGGATAGCCAGCGGCGAGTGCCCCAGGATCTCGTTTGCCCAGCGCACCCCCTCCGCCTCAAGGTCGGCGACTGGCACCACCGCGTTGACCAATCCCATTTCTAGGGCCTCGCGGGCCGAGTATTGACGACAAAGATACCAGATCTCGCGCGCCTTTTTCTGACCGACCAAGCGCGCCAGATAACCGCTGCCAAAACCGGCGTCAAAAGAACCCATGCGAGGGCCGACTTGGCCAAAAATACCGTTGTCCGCCGAGATCGTCAGATCGCAGACGACATGCAAAACATGGCCGCCGCCGATGGCATAGCCCGCCACGAGCGCGATCACGACCTTGGGCATTGAGCGGATGAGCCGCTGAAGATCGAGCACGTTGAGCCGGGGCACACCGTCCGAGCCGACATAGCCGGCGGAGCCGCGCACGCCCTGGTCGCCACCGGCGCAGAAGGCGTATTTGCCGTCGGTGTGCGGACCCTCACCGGTCAACAGCACCACGCCAATGGCGGGGTCTTCGCGGGCGTCGAGAAAGGCCGCATAGAGCTGGTGCACCGTATCCGGCGTAAACGCATTGCGCCGGTGGGGGCGGTTGATAGTGACCTTGGCGATGCCGTCCGCCTTTTCATAGCGGATGTCGGAGTAGGTCTTCACGGTCTTCCAAGCAGTGGACTTCATGGCAGGGTGAAACTGCGCACCTGTTTGCGTGCGTCAACGCCGGCTCGCGCCTACCCTTAGCTGCCGTTGACTCCCGCCCTGCGGCAGTCTGGACTATTCTTTTTCCTCCGCATGAGCACCGCCCCCGCGTCGTCCGCTTCCTCCACCCGAGCCAGTCTCGGACTCAGCCTAGGGGCCTTGGGAGTGGTCTTCGGCGACATCGGCACCAGCCCGCTCTATACCATGCGGGAGTGCCTGCACTACCTCCCGGATGTTTCCCGGGCGGAGGGCGTCATCGGCGTGCTCTCTCTGATGCTCTGGACGCTGTTGTTCACCGTCAGCTTCAAATATATCATGGTGGTCACCCGGGCGGACAACCAAGGTGAGGGTGGCGTATTTGCTCTGCTCGCTCTGCGCGGGGGCGAAAGCGGACCCAACGCGGCCGCCCGCACCGCTGGACGCGGCATGGGCCTTTCCACCCTAGTCATTCTCTTCGGGGCGGCCCTGCTCTACGGTGACGGCATTATCACCCCGGCCATCTCGGTGCTGGGCGCGGCCGAGGGCTTTAAGAGCTTCAATCCCGAACTGGAAAAATACGTGGTGCCCATCGCGGTGCTGATCCTCGCCGGCCTCTTTTACGTGCAAAAGCACGGCACACGCGCCATCGGCGTGGTTTTTGGTCCGGTAATTCTGGTCTGGTTCGCGGTGCTGGGCCTGCTCGGGACCATTCATCTCTTTGATAACACCCAAGTTTTTGCGGCCATAAACCCCCTGCACGGTTTCCGCCTGCTGATCCACCACCCCGCGCAGGCGGCCGGCGTGCTCGGCTCCATCGTGCTGACCATCACCGGCGCCGAGGCACTCTACGCCGATATGGGCCACTTTGGCCGCACCGCCATCGCCCGCGCCTGGCGCTGGGTGGTGTGCCCGAGCCTCTTGTTAAACTACTTTGGGCAGGGCTCCTACGCTATCGCCCACCCCGAAGACGCCACCAACCCCTTCTTTGCTCTGGCCCCCGACGGCCCGCTCCGCATCGGACTGGTAATCCTTTCTATCTTCGCCGCCATCATCGCCAGCCAAGCTCTTATCACCGGCACCTTTTCCCTCACCCGCCAGGCCGTGCAATTGGGCTACTTCCCCCGCCTGAAGATCCTCCACACCAACGCCGCGCAAGAGGGGCAGATCTACCTGCCCCTGATTAATTTCCTGCTCGCCGCCGGTTGCATCACGGTGGTGCTCGCGTTTGGCTCCAGCACCGCCCTCGCCTCCGCCTACGGCATCGCCGTGACCGGCACTATGGCCGTGACCAGCTACGCCCTGTATGGCGTGATGCGCCGCCGCTGGCACTGGCGCATAGCGCCTGCCGCGGCGCTGATCGGCCTCTTCCTCGTGGTCGATTTGACCTTCTTCGCCGCCAACCTGCACAAGTTCGCCGACGGCGGTTGGCTGCCTGTGCTGATCGCGCTGGCTTTGATCGCGTTAATGCACACTTGGAAAAGCGGTCGCAACGAGATCCAAGACAAGATCTATGGCGCCGCCGTGGCCGAGCTCGACCTCGCCCGCATCGCCCGCAGCAAAAACATCGTCCGCGTCCAAGGCTCGGCCGTCTTCATGGTAGCGACACCCCACGGCACTCCGCTGGCCCTGCTGCACCACTTAAAAGCCAACAAGTGCCTCCAGACCGATGTGGTGCTGCTGACTATCCTCACTGAAGCCCGCCCGTCGGTGGAGGACGAGGAACGCATGCGGCTTGAGTCCGTAGGCGAAGGGGTATGGCGAGCCGTTGTCCGCTACGGCTACATGGAATCCCCTGACGTCGCCCGCATGGTCGAGCGCATCCGCTGCCAAGGCGTGCCGCTTAACCTCTCCGCGACCACCTTCTACTTCAACCGCGAGATGATCATCACCGGGGGCAGCGCGCGGATGTTCGAATGGCAGAAATCGCTCTACGCGTTCCTCAGCCGCAACGCTTCGCCAATCAAGGATTACTACCGCATCCTACCCACTCAGATCATCGAAATCGGCCTGCCCGTGCAGCTCTGAACCAGGGCGTGCCAGGGAAATGAATCCATCCTACGCGCCAACCGGAGGAGAAACTCGCTGGGCCCACGTGGCGCTAGGCGGCATCCACGGTTAAAAAGCTTCAGTTAGATTTCACTCTGACGCGAAAGAAGTCCGCTTTTTTACCGTTTAAGAAGAGGGGGAAAGGCACGGATACTACCTGAATTTCGGAATTAGCGGCCAGCACGGTCGGCGTAGATGCGGAGGCCTGCCAGTCCACCAGATCACCACTAAACTCCACGGTGTAGGTAAGGTTGGCCGCCAGGTAATCGAGCCTCCGGGCAAAGACCGCGACGACCGTTGAGGAACCGCCGGAAACACTTTCGGAAAGCACCGGAGGCCCCGCTCTTAAAACCGTCGAGGCATCCCATTCAAGAAGGCCAACCATGCCCTGAGCGGGATCCATCCCAAATGCATACTCCATCCAATTACTCAGCCCATCTCCATCCCCATCGGCAGCGGGGCGCGCTTGCTGGCTTTGCTCCCCAAAATAGCGCACCTGCCACAGATCAGGTAAGCCGTCCGACGCATAGGGCGCGAAGTCGTCCAAGCCAGTATTGAGAACCTTAAGCCCTACGGTATCAGACCAAGGGCCATAAACAGCCTGCACGATAGACGACGTAGTCTGGTAAACCGAAGCTGCGGTCACCAGCCCACCCGAGCTGACTGCGATCGGGCCGCTTTGCACCGACCAAGTTACCCCACCCGCGGGCAGGACGAGCTTGGTTTCATCGTCGTAAATTGCCGTCACCCCGAGCTGGAACGTGGTCGCTTCATTGAGCGACAGCGGTGCCGAGGGTTCGTCAATGCCAATACTGACCATATCAGCGAGCTGGCCGGCAAACCCCGTGCGCACCCCATAGTCCGCCGAACCGGCCGCCGCACCAGGACCGACGCAGGCGTTGATGCTGTAGTTAGCGCTGGCACCAGCCAGCCCGCCTGCGTCCAAGCTAGCGGGACTGTGCACGTAGTCCGCCCCCACCCCGGCGCGCCCGGCCAGAGGCAGCAGGCAAAGAAAGAAAAGTCTACCCGCGGCCATCATTTATTTGCCCAAGAGAATCTCCTCCAACTTGCGGAGGCGCTGCTCCTGCTCAGCGAGTCTCGTTTTCAATTTCAGATTCTCGCGATGCAGCTCCTGAATGGCAGCAGCGGAATAAATCGTGAGCGGATAGGTATCAACCTGCAGGATTTCCGAACCGTCCGGCAAGGCCTCGCCGCTGCCCTTCACGTCATCCGGAAAAACCTGTTGGAATTCCTGAGCGATCACATTGGGGTAACGCCGATCCTCGATCTCAGGGTGGGTCGCCAAGTAGTCCTTTGTATAACGGAAATCCACCAGCCTCACCTGCTCGAGTTTATCCAAGGCTCCGGTGATCGATTCGATCTCCGTCTTGATCCTTCGATCCGAGTTCGCGAGCCAGCTGCCCGCCGTGCTCTTGCTGGCATTGCCAGCGACTTCTAGCGCGTTGACCAACGGAGTGCGCATGAGACCGACCTTGGCCGTAAAGACATTGTCCTGATCAAGTCGGGCGACTTGGGCGGGAATGAGATCGGCGCGCAGAGCCAAGCCATGATCCGACCCAGCGGCAATGGCCGTGACTTGGGTCGCGCCAGTCGGCAAAGAAGTTTGCCCCTGACTGGTGGCACCACCGGCCACCAAGGATCCATCCGTCTTTAAGCCGAGACTGAAGCCATACCCGGCGGCAATTTTCGATACGCCACTCCAAACACTGGCCGCCGCGACCTGACCGGCGTTGTCCCAACCCCAAGCCACCACCGAGCCGTCGCCCTTCAACGCGAGGCTGTGATAGGCGCCCGCCGCGATCGCGACCACTCCTGATAAGGCGCCCGCGGGCACGGTGGCTTGGGCGAGATCGTTGCGCCCCCACGCCACCACCTGACCTGCGAGGGTGAGCGCCAGACTGTGGTCATAACCCGCGGCTATCGCCGTGACCGTGACCCCAGTCAGGCCGGCGGGAATCGTAGTTTGCCCGAAGTTGTTATTACCCCAAGCTACGACCGTGCCGTTGGCAAGCAGGGCAAGGCTGTGTTTTTCGCCCGCCGCTACTTTAGCCGCAGTGGTGATGTTGCCCGGCAGTGTAGTCTGGCCGTATGTATTATCGCCCCAGGCGATCAGGGTGCCGTCGCTCTTTCGCACCACATTGTGCGCAAAACCCGCCGCGATCGCGGTGACGCTTGTCGCCGTAGCGGGAACCGTGGTCTGCCCCTTGGTATTGAGGCCCCAAGCGACAACGGTCCCGTTGTCGAGCAAGGCCAAACTATGAGCGCCACCACCGGCGACATCGGCGACATTGGCCAAGGGCGGAACAGTGGTTTGACCGTCCCCATTGTAGCCCCAAGCGACCACTGGTTGGACTGGGGCGGCCACCACGCTCTGCAGCGTAATTTGGGAACTACTACCCGAATCCGAGAGCAGCACAGACCTACGCGTGGGGCTAGCCGGAGTGGTCGTTAGATAAAGATTACTGCCGTCAAACTCGACCGAGCCAACCACGGCGGCCGTAAGATTAGTGCCCGCAGTAAGCCGCAGAGGCGCAGCTGCACTACTGCCCGCAGGCAGTAATACTGTGCCGGTAAAAGTCGGGCTCGCCAGCGGCGCCTTGAGCGCATCGTTGCCGTTGAGCTTGTTGATCGCAGTCAGGATCGTATCCGCCGTGGTAATGGTTCCTGCGCCCGACGCATAACCCGTCAGCGCCTTGCCCGTCACTGTCGTCGCGGCAATCGCCGTGGAACTTTGGGTGCCGGTTACGTCGCCGCCTAATGAGCCGCTAAAGCTCGTAGCGCTAGTCGCCGTCGTGGCATTGCCACTCAGCGGCCCGCTGAACGAACCTGTCACCGTGCCGGTGAAGGTCGGACTGGCCAGCGGCGCCTTCAGATCCAGGGCCGTTTGCTGCGCCGTGGAGACCGGCTTGTTCGCATCGCTGGTGTTGGTCACATTCCCTAGACCTACCATCGATGCGGTGATACCGCTTACCGTTCCCGTAAAGGTTGGACTGGCCAGCGGCGCTTTGAGCGCATCGTTACCGTTGAGCTTGTTGATAGCGGTCAGGATCGTGTCCGCCGTAGTAATGGTGCCCGCGCCCGAGACATAACCCGTCAGCGCCTTGCCCGTCACCGTTGCCGCGGCAATTGCCGTGGAACTTTGGGTGCCGGTTACGTCGCCGCCTAACGAGCCGCTAAAGCTCGTCGCGCTGGTCGCCGTCGTGGCGCTGGTGGCCGTCGTGGCATTGCCACTCAGCGGCCCGCTGAACGAACCTGTCACCGTGCCGGTGAAGGTCGGACTGGCCAGCGGCGCTTTGAGCGCATCGTTACCGTTGAGCTTGTTGATCGCGGTCAGGATCGTGTCCGCCGTGCTAATGGTGCCCGCGCCCGAGACATAACCCGTCAGCGCCTTACCCGTCACCGTTGCCGCGGCAATCGCGGTGGAACTTTGGGTGCCGGTTACGTCGCCGCCTAACGAGCCGCTAAAGCTCGTCGCGCTGGTCGCCGTCGTGGCGCTGGTGGCCGTCGTGGCGCTGGTGGCCGTCGTGGCATTGCCACTCAGCGGCCCGCTGAATGAACCTGTCACCGTGCCGGTGAAGGTCGGACTGGCCAGCGGCGCCTTCAGATCCAGGGCCGTTTGCTGCGCCGTGGAGACCGGCTTGTTCGCATCGCTGGTGTTGGTCACATTCCCGAGGCCTACCATCGACGCGGTGATACCGCTTACCGTTCCCGTAAAGGTTGGACTGGCCAGCGGCGCTTTGAGCGCATCGTTACCGTTGAGCTTGCCGATCGCACTTAGGATCGAGTCCGCCGTGGTAATGGTGCCCGCGCCCGAGACATAACCCGTCAGCGCCTTGCCCGTCACCGTTTCCGCGGCAATCGCTGTGGAACTTTGCGTGCCGGTTACGTCGCCGCCTAATGAGCCGGTGAAGCTCGTTGCGCTGCCAGCTGTCGCCGCGCTGGTCGCCGTCGTGGCGTTGCCGCTCAGCGGCCCGCTGAACGAACCTGTCACCGTGCCGGTGAAGGTCGGACTAGCCAGCGGCGCTTTCGCGTCCAGCACCGTCTGTTGCGCGATCGACACCGGTTTGTCCGCGTCGCTGGTGTTGCTCACGTTGCCCAGACCCACCATTGCGGCGGTGATACCGCTTACCGTTCCCGTAAAGGTCGGGCTCGCCAGCGACGCCTTGAGTGCGTCGTTGCCATTAAGTTTGTTGATCGCGGTCAGGATCGTATCGGTTTCGGAAATCGTTCCCTCGCCAGAAACATATCCCGTTAAGGCCTTGCCGGTGATCGTCGTCGCGGCGATTGCCGTCGCCGCCTGCGTCCCCGTAACATCGCCTGAGAGTAAACCGGAGAAATGGTCCGCGCTGGTCGCCTTGTCCGTCGTCAACGCATAAGGTGCGGACACCAAACGCTGGTCAGGGGTGATCAACTGGAAACCATGCGTTCCGTCGTTGAACCATACGCGGAGACGCACGTCAGCGTTGGCAAAGAGCTCCGTCGGTAGGGCCGCCATATTGCTGAGCGACGTATCCCCGAGTAATACCGCATAAAGCCCCCGTGCCACCGCCAGCGTTACCGATGCGGTCGGTTGGGAACCGTCGCGGCTGGTGCCGTCGTTACTCCAATAAGTCTGCGTGCCGGTGCTGTTGACCAAGGCGAACTTGAAGAGGCCGTTCCCATCAAAGTTTAGCCCGTTGACGGCGATGCGCCCCTGATGATTGAGCAAAGGCGGCACTGCGGCCGGCAGTGTCAGCGTGAGCATTCCCAGCACAAAGCAGCACAAGGATCGCGATAAATGAAACCGGGTTGGGGAGCTCATTTTGAGGGGGGTGACATGGCCGGCAACCGGCTGGGCGAGGGCATTTTCCTGGGTAGAGGAATGGCGTTGGTCTCGGCGGTGCCAGGTCGAAAACCGGCCCCGGAATCCGTCGCGTAGAGTATTTTATCGAACGGGGAAAAAATCAGCTGCAGCTGGCCTTGCGGCGCTTTAAGCACGCTGACCGCGTCGGGTTTGAAGTTGAACCACTCGGGTGCCCCGTCGAC